>Ga0116132_1000154_pt1 | contig 70877 bp, 63 predicted proteins | sample June2015DPH_17_1_2_FD_89735 | JGI IMG/M metagenome (GOLD analysis project Ga0116132, IMG submission 89735) | Peatland microbial communities from SPRUCE experiment site at the Marcell Experimental Forest, Minnesota, USA - June2015DPH_17_150 | ecosystem: Environmental > Terrestrial > Soil >... | reverse complement strand
GGGCAAGCCGGCTGCCGACGCCGCCGCGCTTCTTGAGGGCGGCCAAGTGATGGTCGACTACGCCAAGATTTTGCTCCCCTTCTACGATGTCTTTGACGAGTCGCGCTACTTCGAGCCCGGCCAATCGGTGTGCGTGCACAACTTTCGCGGGCGGCGCGTGGGCATCACCATTTGCGAAGATGTCTGGAACGACAAACATTTCTGGAGGAACCGCCTCTACACGCGCGACCCCGTCGAGGAGTGCGTCGAGGCCGGCGCCAATCTCCTGCTGAACATCGCTTCGTCGCCCTACAACACCGAGAAGATTCAGTTGCGCCACGACATGCTCAAGAGTATCGCCACCCGGCAAGGGATTCCGGTGGTGTACGTCAATCACGTGGGCGGAAACGATCAATTGGTTTTCGATGGCTCCAGCCTGGCCTTCAACGGGCGGGGAGAGCTTTGCGCCCGCGCCCGGTCGTTTGCGGAGGATCTGGTCATCTTCGATACCGACGATGGCGCAAGAGAAATCCACCCCGCTCCGGAATCTACGGCGGAGGAGATTTACCAGGCGCTCTGCCTCGGAGTGCGGGACTACGTGCACAAATGTGGCTTCCGGAAGGTCCTGGTAGGGCTGAGCGGCGGAATCGATTCCTCCCTGGTGGCCACGATTGCGACAGGCGCCCTGGGGCCGGCGAACGTGCTGGGCATCGGCATGCCGGGTCCCTATTCCTCACCCGGCAGTATCCGCGACGCCGAAACGCTGGCGCAGAATCTCGGCATCGAATTTCGCGTCATTCCCATCACGCCGGTGTTTGAAAGCTACCTCCAAACGCTCGATCCCGCCTTTGAAGGCGAGCCCCGCGACGTTACCGAGGAAAACATCCAGGCCCGCATTCGTGGGAACGTCCTCATGGCGCTATCCAACAAATTCGGTTCGCTGCTGCTGACCACGGGGAACAAATCCGAACTGGCGGTGGGTTACTGCACGCTGTACGGCGACATGGCAGGCGGCCTGGCCGTGATCGCTGACCTTCCCAAGACCACCGTGTACGCCCTGGCTCGCTACGTAAACCGCTCCGCCGAGCGTATCCCGCAGGCGTGCCTGGACAAGGCGCCGTCGGCCGAGTTGCGTCCGAACCAGATTGACCAGGACACGCTTCCTCCTTACGAGGTCCTGGACACTATCCTGAGGTCTTACATCGAGGACAATCTCGGCGCCGACGAAATCGCCGCGACGCAGGGGCTCGACCCAGCCCTGGTGCGCGAGACCCTTCGCCGCGTCAACGCCGCGGAATACAAGCGCCAGCAGGCGCCTCCCACACTCAAAGTCACCGCCAAAGCCTTCGGCATGGGCCGCCGCTACCCCATCGCCCAGAAGTTCTACGAATAGGCGCTTGCGCCGAACCCATCGCAGGGGCCGTGCGCCCTGGCGGCAGCACGTGACGCCGAAACCAGCAGGGTTGGGCAGAGTTCGTGCTTTTCGAACTCTGCGCTTGTTTCATCCAGAACAAGCCGCAGAGTTCCTGAAAGGCGAAACTCTTCGCTACCTTGCTTTTGAGGGGATCACGGGCAGGTTTGAGCTGACTCGCGCTACGTAGCTACGGCTCGCAAGCCAGAGGGGCTAGCGAAGTACAGGCGTGAGGGCGCAATTTGGTGAAGATGGGGCTATGGATGGACGACGAGGGTGCGGTTCCATATGCCGCGTCGGGCCGAGATTCGGTTGGCTCCCCGACGGTTCTGGCCGCCCAGAAAACCTTAATTGCGCCGCCACTGCTTGCAGCCGCCGTTCGCAGGTTGACCACTCATCCAAAGCGCACTGCTGCTTGCGGCAATCGAATTCACAGAGGGCATCTTCTTCTGGGACGCTCTGAATCAGTCCGTCCATGAGGAAGCGCCAGCCTCGACGAAAAAGGTGGGCCTTAGGCATTCCTGCTCTGTCTGCCTGCCCATAGAACATGCGGTCTTCTCTCCGCCGGGAGTCAACGTCGATCGCCATGTTAGTCACTCCTTCTTTTCTTCTTCCTTCGAGGTTGCCTCGGGGAGCGTCGCCCGCGACGCGCGATTCACCTCCCCGGCGACGGAAAGCACGCCAGGGGCCAACTTTCCCTAGTCGAAGGCCTTTGTTTTTAATCAGTTACAACTCTAGGAAGGACGCCCGCAGCCACGGGTTACAGAATTCTTACCCGCTGGAGGCAAAAAGTACGGCCGGACTTCTCTTCGGAGGCAAGGATAAATAGCCACCGGGCAGCGAAAAACCGGCGAAATCGTCGTCCCGAGACGGCCGCCTTGGCTGCGGCCATTGGGAGAGAGTTTGACAATTCCGGCTTTGCCCATGAACGACCTCCATCCAGGGTGCAGACCAATGGTTTAGCACTTTGCAAGCCCGCCGGCTCCGAGCGGCTCCGGGGTTCACGATAAGTTGCCTCTCGACGCCGCAGCACGGTAGGGCGCCCCCGCTTGTGCTAGAATCCTTTCTTGGCTTGACCACAGGGTTCAGGACCGGAACGCGTTGACATTCTCACTCCCATTCCGCCGGCGCGCTGTCACCTCTCTGGCGGTGACGCTCTGCCTGCTCCTGCTGGTTCTGGAACCGGCGGCGGCTTCCTCCGTCAAACTTCCTAGCACAGACATCCATATGGTGGAACTTGCCAACGGCCTGCGGGCCCTGATTGTCGAGTCCCACGACGCGCCCGTCATCAACGTACAGGTCTGGTATCACGTCGGATCGAAGAACGAGGCGCCGGGCAAGACCGGTTTCGCGCACCTGTTCGAGCATCTGATGTTCGATGGAACGAAAAACCTGGGCCCCAACGAGTTCTCCGATTACATCGTTCGCTCCGGCGGCACGGACAACGCCTACACCACCGAGGATGCCACGGTTTTCTGGGAAACTGTGCCGAGCAACATGTTGCCCGTGGTTCTGTGGCTGGAAGCGGACCGCATGCGCAATCTGGCGATCACGGACAAGGTATTCAGCAACGAAAGGGAAGTCGTCCAGGAGGAGCGCCGCCTGCGCTTTGACAATCTCCCTTACGGCGGCGTGGTCGAGACCCTTTACGCGCACGCCTACGCGGTTCATCCCTATCAGCACATGACCATCGGCAGCATGCAGGATCTGGAGCGCGCCAGTATTAAGGACATTCAGGATTTCTACGACACTTACTACGTTCCGAACAATGTCACGCTGATGATTGTCGGCGATGTGGACTGGCGCCAGGCCGCAGTCGAGGTGCAGAAATACCTCGGGCCCGTCGAGGCGGGAAAGCCCCTCAATGCCCACGCCATTCCTCAGGAGCCTGCGCAGACGGCCGAGCGCGTGATCAAGCTGGATCTGAACGTGGCGTTGCCGGCCTTCGTGGAAGGCTACCATATGCCCGCCGACGGAACTCCGGACGCCTATCCGCTCCGCTTGGCTTCGAGGATTCTTTCTGACGGCGAGAGTTCCCGCATCTACACCCGCCTGGTTTACGAAAAGCAAATCGCCGTGGAGGCGCAAAGCACCGGCAACTTCACCGAGGACCCCAACCTGTTTTTCGTCTTTGCCATCATGAACTCGGGGCACACTCCCGCCGAGGGGGAGGCGCAAGTGGAAGCCGAGCTCGTACGCCTGAAAACGGAGCTCGTCTCCGACGCGGAACTCACGAAAGCCAAGAACCAGATCCTGCGTGATTTCATTCTCAGCCGCCAGACGGTCCAAACCCGTGCGGAAGAGTTGGGCTACGCGGCCGTAGTGTTGAAAGATCCGGAACTGGTCAACACGGAGCTGGCCCGCTTTCTTGCCGTCACGCCCCAGGATATCCAGCGCGTTGCCAAAAAGTATTTTGTGCCGGAGAACCTGACCTTGGTCGAGGTTCATCCCCGGAAGGGACCGCGAGAACAGGCCGCCGTGAGCGACGCGACGCGAGGCCCCGATGATCGATTTGGAAAGACCCCGCTGGCTGGGCGAGGCCTCGATGATCAATTTGGGAAAAACTCGCTATCGGGGCGAGGCACCTTATGATCCCACCCGCTGAGAACGGGAAGAGAACTGGCAGGGCAGAAGCGCCGGCGCGACGCTTCGCCAGCGGGACCCTCGTCTACTGGGCGGGACTGATCCTTTTTTCACTAACCGCTCCCCTCCTGGCGCGGGATATCCCGCCGGACGTCCCTCCACCCAAGTCCACGGCGATTCCGGCGCCGGCCATCCAGGCGCTGCCGAACGGACTGCAGGTGGTCGGGGTAGAGCGTCACACCCTGCCGCTCATCACCTTGCGGCTGGTGGTCAAGGCGGGAGCTGAGCTCGATCCCGCCCGGCTGCCGGGCACCGCGGCGCTGATGAACAGCCTGCTCACCGAAGGCACCACGCACCGGACCTCGCGCCAGATTGCCGAGGCCATCGACTCGGTGGGAGGACTGGTCGACAACGGCGTGGGCTGGGACAGTTCTTTTCTCAGCCTGAGCGTCTTGAGTGACCAAGCCGATCTCGCCTTCGATCTGGTCAGCGATATGATCGAGCACCCCGCTTTCCAGCTTGCAGAAATCGAACGGCAGCGGAAGCAAACCCTTTCGGGCCTGAAGGTGGCGCATGATGACCCCGCCTACATCGCTGACACTCTCTTCCAAAAGCTGGTCTTCGAAGGCACTCCTTACAGTCATCCCGAAGACGGAACCCTCGAGTCGGTGCCGCATATCACCGCGGAGGATTTGCGCGGCTTCCACACGCGTTACTACCAGCCTGCCAACTGTATCCTCGCAGTGGTGGGAGACATCACCGCGTCCGAAGCTTTCGCGCGTGCCGCTCGATTTTTCTCCACCTGGGAAAACGTTGCGGCCTCCGCGCCGCCGCCCCTCGCCGCTGCGCCTGCGCCGCCCGGCCCGCGCCGGGTGATCGCCATCGACAAGCCGGACGCCGTGCAGACGGAAATTCGCATTGGCAACCTCGGCGTGCCGCGCAACAGTCCGGACTACCTGGCCCTGAGCGTGGCCAACGAAATCCTGGGGGGACCCTCCGAAAACCGCTTGTTCAAGGCCTTGCGCAGCCGCCAGGGACTTACCTACGGAGCTTCCAGCGACCTCGTCTGCCGTCGCAACCTGGGTGCCTGGGTCGCCAAGACTTTCACGCGCACCGCGGAAACGCTGAAAAGCGCACACATCGCTTTGGAACAAATGAAGTCCCTCCGCGACCACGAAATCAGCCGCCAGGAAATGGAAACGGCACAGAGCTACCTGGTCGGCCACTTGGCACTGGAGTTCGAAACCTCTCAGGACGTCGCCAGCCAAGTCCTCGAACTGATTGAGAACGGCCTGCCGCTGGATTACTGGAATCACTACCCTGAGAAGATCCAGGCTTTGACGACCGGCGATGTCTGGAACGCCACGCAACGTTATCTCGACCCCGACCGCAACGTGATCGTATTGGTCGGGAACGTGTCAGACTTCAAGAAAGACTTGAAGAAACTCGGCCCTGCGCAGGTTATCCCCTTGAGCGAAATGGACTTCGGCTCACCCGACTTGGTTCGGGCGCAAGGCAAGGCAGGGAAGTAGTGTCCCTCGGAAACCCATGAAAAAAGGCTTGCTGGTTTTGCTCGGTTTGACCGCCCTCGCCGCCCTGGCAGAGGCCCTCATCCTTCTGCGCGTGGCGATCGATCCCTGGCGGCTAGCGGCTCTGCTGGAGAGCGTCGCGTTGCTGCTGGGCGCGTTTGTGAGCCTGACGAATTCCGGTTTCGTCAAGCAACTGCGCCAGTGGGCGGTGACGTCTGCCGCGCTGGCGGTGGGCATGCCTTTTCTGCTCCTGGTTCCTTACCTCCTCTATGCGCTCGGAACGGGCGCCTTCTCGTGGCCCGCCCTCGGCAAGATCGTAGCCTATATTACAGTGCCCATCGGACTGCTGTGGCCCGATCGCCTCCACCATCGTGAACGCCTCGGTTGGCGCGACGTCGCAGGCATGCTGGCCCTGGCGGTCCCGGTCGCCGCACATTGGCTGGAGGGAATTTGGACTTGGCCGGAGGATCTTTACGTTTTCCAGCCCATCTTTTGTGTCCTGGTGGGCGGCTACGGATTCATGGTGCTCCGCAACCTGGAGGGCGTCGGCTACCGGCTGGTGTGGCGAAAGGCCGACGTTTTCGAAGGCTTGGTCAACGTGGCGGCGTTTGCGGTCCTGGCGATCCCCCTCGGCATCGCTTTGAACTTCCTGCATCCCCATGCTTCCGAAACAGTTACAGCGTTGGGTTTTCTTTCTCGGTTCGTCGGCATTTACGTGACCGTGGCCATTCCTGAAGAGCTGCTTTTCCGGGGAATCCTGCAGAATCTCCTCGTCCGCAGCATCCACAGCGGCCCGCGAGGCCTGTACGGCCTGCTGATCGCCGCCGTCGTCTTCGGGGCATCGCACTTGCACCACGCGCCGGTCCCCAACTGGCGTTACGCCATCCTGGGGACGCTGGCGGGCATTTTTTATGGCAACGTCTACCGCACCCGCCAACGGCTGTGCGCCTCGGGCCTGACTCACGCCCTCGTCGATGCCATCTGGCACTTCTGGCTCTAGCGGGTTGTAGAAACGTTCCCAGAATGTCATCCTGACCTCTTCGGGGAGAACCCTCAGGGTGGACTCTGCAAAGAACCTGCTTTTCCGTGCCATCAACAACTTGCGAGATTCGCCGTCCGAACTCGGCCCAATCCCACCCGTCAATCCCTCTGGACGTGCGAGGGAAGCCGCTGTAGAATGCGGCCCGGTAGTCGTACCCGGGAAACAGCTCGCCGCGACCGAGTCGACGACGGGACATCCCCAAGGAGCATACATATGAAGCGCAAACTCACTCTATTTGCCATCTGCCTGGCCGTCTTGGCCACCGCCAGCCTCTCCACCGCCAAAGAAAATAAAGGCAAGCCCGGGCGGCTCACCGGCACCTGGGAGTGCCAGGCCCACGGCGGCTCGCAAGGCGACATGGCTTTTACCCTTTACCTGCAACAGAACAAGGAGATCGTGGACGGCTCCATCTCATCGCCCATCGGCGGAACCCAAATCACCTCCGGAACCTTCCGCCGCAGCATGCTGGAGATTCATCTCGAGACTCCCCAGGGAAACTACGTCATCATGGGCAAGTACAAAAAGGGCCAGTTCTCCGGAACCTGGACGAGTGACACCGACAAGGGAACCTGGGAAGGCAAAAAGCAACCGGCCACCTCTAAACCCTAGGCCGCCCGGGTGTCCGCACGGTCGGCTTAGGTCAAAAGCACGCCAAGCGGGCCGGCCATTCCGTGGCACACTGACGGCTGCAGCCGAAAGCGAGGCGTTGCTCACCTCATCTCTTAGTTAACATAACATACCTTATCAGACGTTAGAAACCTACTCCCCGATCGCTCTGGATACTTCCACTTCCTGAGTTTTGAGAGCACTTTCCCTCGCGCACACTTCCCTTTCAAGACTCGTGCCAAGCCTACCGGCGGACACCCGCCGAACTCCCGGCGTCCCGCTCGAGAGCGCCTCTTGGGGTAGTTCAGGAAGGCTTCGCCTGGCAATTCCTATGCTTGTCTGCGAATCAACCCGGGTGGGAAAGAGGCATCCGGATGCGCCTGCGGCTCGCCCTGTTCGTCAGGCGACGACCGCTGTCGCGTCCCGACGAGCTTTACGTGCGTGGGTCGAACGGTCAACCGCTAATGCCTCAGGCTCTGAACGATGGCGTGCGTTTCGAGTTCGGCCAGCGCGGCAGCACCCCGTAAGGCCGCCCGTCGCGCCCACTGGGAGAGCGTCCGGGTGCAAGCCTGGGTCAGCACAACTAGGGTCGCAGCGACGAATAACCCTGCAGCCAGTGCCACCACGAGGCCGGCCATTGCCAGCGATTCCTCAATCAGGTACATATTGTCCCTCCAGCCCTGGGTGGTTAGATGCAGGCGCGCAGCTCGCGGATACGGCGGGCGGCATTTTGACCTGAACCACAACTGTGTAAGGTTGGGTGGTGAAGGACTGTAGTCGCAAGGAAGCGCCGGAACTCTGGTTGCCCTAGCGACATAGTCGCATAGCGCCGGAGATCCGCCCAGGCTCACCGATGGGGATACTTGGCCCGGACACTGCAGCGGCGTTTCTTGCAGTAGATTGTGATTTGACGTTGGCGAGCTGTGGGCAGGCGCCGCTGACAGGGGGCACCCGACGGGGCACGGTCATTGATCGATGATCTTGTAGGAAAGGTAGGGCCCGGCTGCCTCAAACTGCGCGGCTCGAGCGAAGACGCCCTTGAGCAGGGTCCTCGCCCACTTTGTCCGGCGGCAATAGGCAGGGTAGGATTCGTTCCGCCAGTCAAATCCCCGCTTCGAGACGTCCTCGGGGCTGAGGTAGACAAGAACCTCGCTGGCGAGCGCCGCCCGCGTGGTCTTCTTTTCGTACGTCAAGTTCTCGTAGTTGGCCAACAGGCGGATTCCTCTCTCCAGGCACTGCCGCTCGATGGTGCGGAGAATCTGGTTATACCTTTCCGCGTAAGGACTCATGTCCTTGTCCGTGCACTCGGTATTTCCCAGGTCGATGATGGGGCGGACCTGCAAGGTTCGGATCGAGTACTTCCCATACACGTCAAAGAAACCGCGCAGTTCCTCCAGATTCTGCGCGTTGACGGTGTAGTTCAGGCGCAATTGCGGGCGGTGCGATGCCCTGCTCTTCTTGACGGTCTCGAGCTCGTCGAGCACCTCCAGGAATGTGTCGAAAGAAGCCCTGCGCATCATCCGCTCGTAGGTCTCGCGCTCGACGCCGTGCGTGGAAAGCGTGAGCTCGTCAAGTCCCAGGTCCACGAACTTTTCGAGATGCTCCGCCGTCAGCAATTGCCCGTTCGAAACCAACCCCACCATCGGAACCTTGTACTGCTTCCCGAGCGCAATGACATCGACGAATCCCTTGTACGTGGTGGGCTCCGTCCCGCACCCGATGTACAGTTGCACCGCCCAGGGAAAAAAGACCTCCGCAATTCTCGCGATGTCGGTATTGTTGAAGCGACCCGTGTGCTCTTTGACAAAGCTCGGATCGCTGAAGTAGCACATCTGGCAGCGCAGATTGCACGACATCACCGGGTCGAAGCGCAGCCACAAGTGACGCTGGCGAAGCCAATACAACCCCAGCAGGCCGGCGAATTTGACGCGGTGGCTGCGCACCACTCGATTCAGGTTCAGTAACTGGTAGAAACGATCCGCCCGCATAACTTCCACGTTTTTTCAGGAGACGGGACTTCCCTGCCCGGTCCGCTGCTTGTATCAATAGGTCAATATACTTCCTGGGCTCAGCCAGCGCAAATGCCGCCCTGGGCGTCCTGGGTGGTGGCTGAATTCCCTTATCCGCTCGTGGACTTGTTTCGAGATGGTACAATGAGCGCGTTAGGGCAACCCACACAACAGGAGGAACGGCATGACCAAGCCGATCGTGCAATCGGTGACTTTCAAAGTCTCCCCCGCCGAACTGTTTCGAATCTACACGGATTCGAAAAAGCACTCCGCGGCGACGGGAGCAAAGGCGCATGTCAGCGCCCAAGCCGGCGTGCAGTTCACGGCCTTCGATGGAATGCTTCTGGGAAAGAACCTCATCGTGGTTCCCAATCGCCTGATTGTTCAAGCCTGGCGCGCGTCGCACTGGAAGAAATCCGACCTCGACTCAATTCTGATCTTGACCTTCTCCAAGGCGCCTGGGGGTGGCAGAATCGACCTGGTCCATGTGGGAGTTCCGCAACATGACCACAAAGGGGTCAGCCAGGGGTGGCCCAAATACTACTGGGAGCCCTGGAAAACCTACCTGAAGCGATAATCCGGAGTGGGCCAAACAGCAGGACGGCGCGACGGCGCAGAGCTTCCGCAGTAGTGCAGAGAGCACGGAGTCTTCCCCTCCCCGGCCACATGAGAAACGCTCTGACCCTGACCACGGGCTTGGGTTTCAATTTCTGATCGGCGCCCCGATTCGGCCGGGCTCAGCGTGCGAAGTGGACGTCTTGCGCCACCAAGTAATCGATCGGAACGGCGGGGGCACCCAGTTGCCGCAGGAGAGTCGCGATCTGCCCGCGATGGTAGGTCTGATGATTAACCACGTGGAAGTGGACTCGCCACAACGCATAAGTCCAGGCCTGGCCTTGCAGGTTCCTGTAGGTGAGCGGCCGCGAGAGCTCCTGCTCCGTCAAGTCCCGCAGGTAATCACGCACGCCTTGTTCGATGAGTTTCCACCTTTCGCGAATCGACTCAAGGGTGGGGAATTTCTCTGCTGCAAATTCCGCCGCATCCTGCTTGGTCGGCGACTTGCCGCGCCAGCGTTCCAGCCAAATCCACTCGACCGCCAGGAGGTGCACCAGGGTGTCGCGCACCGAGGAGAAACTGCCGCCCAGGGGCCGCAGGAATTGTTCCGATGTGAGCGCGGCACACGCCTGGAGTTGGCGGTCCCGTGCCCAGTAATTGAACTCGTACAGCTCGCGCAGTGCGGCGAGCTGAATCAAGGGGTTCCTCTATGCGTTGGGGAGGCCAGCCCTCTTCATGTAAACCATGTATTTAACAACTCAGAGTATATGGAGTAAATCCATATCTGATGTAGAATAGCTGAGTTAGGAGTTTAATCTTCGCTGGGCTTGTAGTCTCGGTCTTCTTCGTAGACTGGCACGTTTCCAGTCCCATTGCAGTTGCTGCATACTTCCCCACCGCATCTTTTCGTGCCATGACAAACCGGGCAGGGCTGTGTTGAAATGATTCGCTCACTCATAAGGCCTCCTATATCTTCGCTCGCTTCTTCTCTGAGGATAGCTTCTCTCGAGACTTTGATGACGGTCCGAAGTGCGCGGTCAAGCCGTGCCCATGAGGTGCCTTCCGGTGAAGGAAGTGCTGGTTCTGGTTTCATCTCGACGTTGTCCTTTGCTGGCCGTTACGTCGCTTCTTTTGCCAAGCCGAAGAAAAGCCTGATCGCCCGGGAACCGGTTCAATCAACTTCCTGTCCCGAAGTCTCAAGAACACATTTTTCATTGAGTTTTCCGACTTAATACCGGTTAGTCCTCTGGCGACGCGATTTGTAATGAATTCGTTATCCGGATTGTCGAGGTATTCCATGATGATGTCTTCCGCTGAAGCCAGTTTCTCATGCTTGATCTGGACGATCACTGAATTCTCCGGCTCCAGAAACACCGGGTCCTTCAGGTGAAGGCTTCTCATGGCTTCGAAGGCGGTATTCAGTCCCTCACCAACGTCTTTGTTGGGCGGGTCTGGGAACTTATTGATAACTCGCACAAGATTGCCGTTACGCGCAAATCGTTCGTTTAGAATGTTTTTTGTTGTGATGTGGGCAGGCAGACGCCCTGGACTTTCCACCTCAACCCTGTTGTCGAAAATTCGAACATGCACATCATCAGCAAGGGAGTAGTCACGATGTAAAACAGCATTCGTGATTACCTCATGCAAGGTTTCAGTCGGATAGGTAACCGGTTCCAAGCCTCTTGTCCCAAGAATCTGAATCTTGCTGATGATCTCTTTAGTTATTTCCACGGCCTGTTTGATGAGGTCATAGGCGCAGCCTTCGACGCTGATAGGATCACCGACCAACGTATCCCGAGTTCCCTCTTCCCCGCTCGTCTTATACCGGTAGACCTTGATACCGGTTCGCTTCGGCAGGATAGCCTGCGGCAAATCTGCAAACAGGAGTACACCTGCAACTGTAGGTTTTCCGCCTTTGATGAGTTCCTGCTTTCTGAGCCAGGGTTCTGGTTCCGAAGTAGGAACCACGTCCAAAATGAACTTGATAACCGTCTCAGAATTGCAAATATTGCTGAGATCCACGGACACCGGTTCGTTTTCAAAAGACGTAATTCCCTTGTTGCGCTCTAAAAGGGTGACCTTGGAAGGGGTATTTACCGGTAGGTTCTGTGCCCCCCTGCGGATATACGGGATACCATCGCTGGCTTTAATGATCCCTTTTGTTTTCCTGACAATGACCTGGAGAATCAAACCGGTTTGCTTCGGATGTGATAGAAAATTATAAAGATAGTCTTCTCCGAGCGGGAATAAAGACTCAAACACCTGAAGATGGGCATTCGCCTCTTCAGGATTGGAGAACCCCCGCCATTTGTGCGGGAACGGCAGAGTCACGTTTTCCGCAATCCCGATATAAACTTCTCCTCCATCCGCATTTGCAAACGCAGAGATGGTTCTTGTGAGCTTGGACGGCTTTATCTCCTTGGCTTTGACGTCCACGAAGTGCCCTTCGGTGTACGAGAGCACTTCCTGGAGTTGCTTGTCGGTGATTTCGTTAACGTCTACTGGCATTTGGACGCTTCCCGCGTGCCGACCGTCCGTGTCTGGCGAGTCTAGAGCCGTTGTAATTTATCCACCAGTGTCTTAATGGTTAATTCTTACCAGAACGGGAATGGAGGTGTCAAGTATATTTCTGCCCTATTCAGGGCGTCTGCGCGCCCTGGGTTCCGACATAAACCGAATAAAGGGAAGTACTTGCGGCCATGAATAGCCGGTTCCGTTTCGCACCGCCAAAACAGATGTTGGCGCAAATCTCTGGCAAGTGAATCTTGCCGATCAGCTTGCCCTCGGGGGCAACAACCTGGACGCCGTTGAAGTCCTCGCCTGCCCAGCCCGTGCCCGCCCAAACGTTGCCGTCCACGTCGCAGCGAATGCCGTCGGCAAGCCCTGCGCCCATCTCGACGAAAACGCGGCCATTCGCGAGGCGCGCGCCCTCCACCACGTCGTACACGCGGATGTTGTGGGGATACTGCGGACCGTCGGTCATACCCGTGTCGACAATGTAGAGTTTCGTCTCGTCCGGCGAAAAACACAGGCCGTTCGGCCGCCGCATGTCGCCCACGACTACCGCGACCTCGCCGCTCTTGGGGTCGATCCGATAAACGTTGGCGGGAAGCTCAAACGCCGCCTTGTGACCCTCGTAATTGCCCATGATCCCGTAACCGGGGTCGGTGAACCAGATGCTCCCGTTCGAGTGGACCACCACATCGTTGGGCGCATTGAAAGGCTTGCTCTGGTAATGGTCGATAAGCACGGTAATGGTCCCGTCGAGTTCGGTGCGTGTCACGCGACGCGCGTCGTGCTCGCAACTGATCAAGCGGCCTTGCTTATCGCGCGTGTTGCCGTTCGTGTAGTTTGAGGGATAACGGAAAACGCTCACCTCGCCGGTTTGCTCCAGCCAGCGCAACATGCGGTTGTTGGGGATGTCGCTCCAAACCAGATAGCGCCCGTCGCCAAACCACACCGGGCCCTCCGACCAACGCGCCCCGGTGTAAAGGCGCTCGATGGCGGCGTTGCCCACCCGATACTTCTCAAAACGCGGATCGACGACCTCAATTGCGGGGTCGGGATACCTGGCAATCGTAGGCAAGGTCCAATCCTTGGCGGCTCCCCCCGGATTGACAGCAAAGCTCGCGCCCGCAGCCGCGGCTGTGGCAACAAATGTTCGTCGCTTCATAGCGTCCTGCTCCTCTCGCGTTCGAAACGCAACTTTGATTGTCGCTTGCCCCAACCTACCTGGGCGTCATCTTAGGTCGCTGCGCCCTGTCTGTCAATGTGGTGGAGTGAAAAGCAGGAGGCGGGAGTCAGGAACCAGAAGACCAGAGCCAGGATTAGGGACTCAGGATTCAGCACAAGGGCCAAGCGGAGAAGCTGCGGTCCCGTGAGGAGCCGCTGGCGCTCAAAACTCGGACCGGTGCAGCCAAATGCCTCACGCGTGGCGTAGAACAGATTCTGGCCATCTAAAAACACGATGCAGCGCTTCGTGGCGGGTTCAGGGGAGAAGGGGGGCCCCCAAAATCAATAACCCCGCCCGAGGCCTTTTGCCATGTCGAGCGGGGAGCAAGTCCATCGTCATGATAGCACACAGAAAAGGGGCGTCAAGCCTTGATAGAATACTAAATGCGTGTTCAGGAGGATTTCTCGTCCAAGATTTGTAAACTTGAACTTGACAATCAACTAAGATTAATAGTAAGCTTTACCTAACATGCCGGCCGTCGCAACTTGTCTGGCATGGAACGCATCTTGCTCAAGAGAGAATGTGGCGCGATTTTTAAAGTTCGCGCTTGAAAGTGCTGGAATGTCGAATTAGAATGCATGAATTCCCATGGGCAGGAAACTGTGCTGTAGAGTTAAGGCGAGATTTCTATCTGCCGAAAGAGAATATGTGCGTTATCCTCCCGTGCCAAGTCTTCTGGCAAAGATGGGAGAGGAGTTTTGACCATGCCTAAGAACAGAAAGGACGGAAAGCGTTCGATGCCCCCAACGTCCATTCCGCAGATCGATCCTCGAAATGAGGAACAGGTGCGCGCCTACTTCGCACGCCTTGAGCGGGAGTACCCAGAGTTGATCGAGGCGATGAAGGTGATGAATATCTCTTACCAGCAGTACCTGACTGCCATAAAGGCGATGAATCAGCAGTCCTCTATTTCCACGAGTTCGACGCGACTCACACTCTAGGAAAGAAAATGCCGACATCGACTTGGAATCGCATTCTCGAGGACATAACCCGCCTCAGCATTCAGGACCAGCAGAATCCTCCACAGCCGGGCCAAGTCAGCAACCATGATCGGTATCGTCGCCGCAAAATCGCTTCCGTCGAGCAGGTCACGCAACGTCCGCTGATCGTATATGCGAGCGCCTGCACCTCTCCGGCCAAGCCGGTCGGGGCTGAGATGTTAATGCTTGATTTCACTGACAAGATTGGCTTCAAGACAGTCACGGATAACATCGCGCCACCTGCCCTGGACATCCTCATTCACAGTCCAGGCGGATATCCTGAGGCAGCGGAGTCGATCGTCCAGCAGATTCGCGCCAAGTATTCCGATGTCAGATTCATGGTTCCCTCGTATGCCAAAAGCGCTGCGACTATGTTCGTGATGTCAGGCAACGAGATTTTGATGGATCGGGACGCGGAGTTGGGACCAATTGACCCGCAGATGCGCACTCAAAACGGTACATCGCCCGCAGAGTCGATCTTGGAACAATTTGCAAAAGCTCAAGCGGAATTGCAGGCCGACGCCACGAAGCTGCCCAGCTGGATTCCAATCCTTAGCCCGTTAGGCCCGTCACTTTTGGTCGACTCTCAAAATGCAATCGATCTCTCAAAGGCGCTGGTAAAAACTTGGACGCAAACCTACATGCTGGCGGGCGACCCTGCGGCGGAGGAGAAGTCTAGTCGGATCAGCGAGTACTTGGGAAGCCATGCGAATTTTAAGTCACATGCCCGTCCCGTGAAAATCCCCGACCTTGTTTCCGTCGGGGTTAAGGTGACTGACATAAGGACGAATGCAGGACTGTACGCAGCTGTGGACGAACTATACTGTTGTCTCGATATCCTTTTTGCAAACTCCGGGGTCTGCAAAGTCTTTGAGAACAGCGCAGGGGACGCGCTGGTCAGACAATCCGCCGGCATGATTGCATCTCCAATCGTTCAATTCCTCCAGCCGCAGCCCCCGCCAATCCCTTCACGGCTCCCCCGACGACGTTAGGACAGCCTATCAGTGCCGATAATCCTGGGGCGCAACGGGTTCTTTGATAACTTCCTTGTTAACTTTGATCATTCCCTTGACCCGCCGCGGTTCGACCTGAACAACATTCCAGCCATCCGATGACCCCGTGCGGCCCGCTTCCCGAAGCCGCCACCAAACACCAACACAGATCTAGGGCACTGCCCAAGCTTTATTTCACTGGCCGCGCCAGCACCTCAGAATGACGGCCCCAGCGAGCCGTTCAGCAAACTGCAGGAGTGTCGCACTATCCCTCGCCGCTTGAAACCCAGCCGGATTCATTTCGTCGAGACACTTTGATGCGCCGTTTCGCGGACCACTTCCAGGAACGCCTGCAAAACCTGGGACGGGTCGTCGCGTCGCCAGGCGATGGCGATCTCCATAGTGGGCGCCGGCTCAGGCATTCGCTTGAATACCACCCCTCGACCGCCCATTTGCATGACGGACTCCGGAACCAGGGTCACGCCCATCCCGGCCGCCACCAAGTTGAGGATGGTCTGAAGCTGGCTGGCTTCCGCGCCCACGCGGAGGTCGAATCCAGCCTGTTGGGAGAGGTCTGTCAACTGGTCGTAAAAGCTGGGGGCGAGCTGGCGCGGGGGCAGCAGAAAAGCTTCCTCCGCCAGATCACGGAAGGCGACACGAGGTTTCTCGGCGAGCGGGTGGTGCTCGGGGAGCGCCACGACGAGGTCCTCCAGGAGGATCGGCTCCACTGAGAGCAGGTCGTCACGGACAGGCATACGCACCAAGCCCACGTGCACTCGCCTCTGGCGGAGACCCTGAATGAGTTCTGAGGTTTTCAGCTCGTGGAGCTCGATTTCCACGCCCGGAAAGCGGTTGCGAAAGACCTTAAGAATGGCGGGCAGCAAGCTGTAGGTTGCGGCACCCAGAAAGCCGATGGCCAGCCTCCCCACTTCTCCCCGGCTGGCGCGCCGAGCAACTTCCATGGCGTGATCCAGCTGGGCCAGCGTCTTCCGGGCTTCCTCAAGGAAGGCGCGCCCCGCTTCCGTCATTTGGACGCGCCGCTTGGTGCGCTGCAGGAGCTGAACGCCCAGTTCCTGCTCCAGACGACGGATCTGCTGGCTGAGAGGTGGTTGGGCCATTCCCAGCCTCTGGGCGGCCCGACCAAAATGCAGTTCTTCTGCGACGGCGACGAAATAACGCAAATGTCGGACTTCCACGATTAATACCCACAGCGTCTTAATATACGACAAATATTATATTTGACTAGCTCAAAAGGCCATGTCTAAACTGCTAGATTATACTGCCACGGTGGCTTCCAAGTCCTTAGGATTAAACGCCTAGGCGTGGCTTCACCGGCTTGATTTATGTGGATTGTACGTCTCGCTCTTCGCCGTCCTTACACCATCGCGGTCATGGCCCTTTCCATTGTGTTCATGGGGATCCTCTCCATGAGCAGGATGATCGCGGACATCTTTCCGACCATTGACATTCCCGTCGTCATCGTGGTGTGGAGTTACCCGGGCCTTTCGGCGCAAGAAATGGAACGGCGCGTCATCTTGATTTCCGAGCGTGCTTACTCCAGCGGCGTCAACGGCATTGAGCACATCGAGTCGGAATCAATCCCCGGAATTGGTCTGATGAAAGTCTACTTCCAGCCGGGGATGGACGTCGGCGGCGCGATTGCCCAGATCTCCGCCACGTCAGAAACCCTTTTGCGGATATTGCCGCCCGGAATGCAAGCCCCCGGTATCCTCCAATTCAACGCTTCCAATGTCCCGGTCACGCAACTGACGCTTTCCAGCGACACGATGCCGGAGCAAAACATCGCGGACTACGCCCTGAACTTCCTACGCGTGCAGTTGTTCACGATTCCGGGCATTGCACTTCCCGGGCCTTACGGGGGAAAACAGCGCGAAATCACCGTGGACGTCCTGCCGAAGGACCTGGCTGCCAAAGGGCTTTCCGCTTGGGATGTCGTCACCGTTTTGCAGTCTTCCAACATCATTGTGCCGGCGGGGACGGCCCGCATTGGGAGAACTGAGTACAACATCATGCTCAATTCCAGCCCCTCGGCGGTGAGGGAATTCGATCAGATTCCCGTCAAGGTGGTGGGGGGAGCGCCCGTCCTGCTGGGCGAAGTAGCCCGGGTGGAGGACGGATTCGCCGATCAGGTAAACATGGTGCACGTGAACGGCAAGCGGGCTGCTTACCTGGCCATTCTGAAGCATGCTGACGCCTCCACCTTGGAAGTGGTCGATTCGGTCCGCAATATCCTCCCGCTCGTCAGGGCGGTGGCGCCCAAGGATCTGGGCATCAAGATGGATTTCGACCAGTCCGTGTTCGTGCGCGGAGCCATCACGAGTGTCGTTCGCGAAGCTATCCTGGCCTCTTTGCTTGTCTCGCTCATGATTTTCATTTTCCTGGGAAGCTGGCGCAGCATGGTCATCGTCTGCACGTCGATTCCCCTCTCCATTCTGGTGGGAATCATCGGCCTGAAGCTGACCGGCAACACGTTTAACATCATGACGCTCGGCGGGCTAGCGCTGGCGATCGGCATGCTCGTCGACGATGCGACGGTAGCCGTCGAGAACATCCATCGCAACCTTTCCCTCGGGAAGCCCCTGACCGTGGGGATCTTAGACGGCGCGCGCGAGGTGTCCGTGCCTGCCATCGTCGCCACGCTGGCCATTTGCATCGTCTTCTTCCCCGTGGTTCTGCTTTACGGTCCGGCGCGATTCCTCTTCACCCCCCTGGCGGTTGCCGTGGTGTTCTCCATGCTGGCTTCGTATTTGCTCTCCCGCACCCTGGTGACGACCCTATACCGCAAACTGATGGTTGGGCAGGTCAATCACCCGGTGGGAGGCGAGCACACGGAAAGACTCTCCCTGATCGCTCGCCTTTCGGCTGCCTTCAACCGCGGCCGCGACCGGGCTTTCGACCGCTTCCGGAATGCCTACGGACGAGTGCTGGAGACGGGCCTCCACCACCGCGCTTTCACCTTGACCATCGCGGCTTTGATCAGCTTGGCCTCGCTGCCGTTGGTCTTTCTGATCGGCGAGGACTTCTTCCCCAGTGTGGACGCGGGCTTGATGAAGTTGCACTTCCGCGCGCCCATCGGGACGCGCATCGAGGAGACCGAGAAGATCATTTTGCAGGCTGAAGACCGCATCCGGGAAATCATCCCGGCAGATGAGCTCGACGCCCTGAACGACCTGATTGGTGTGCCTTCTGCTTACAACCTGGCTTATGTGCCCAGCGAAAACGTCGGCGCCATGGACGCCGAAATCCGCATCTCCCTAAAGCCGGAGCACCATCCGACCGCCGGCTATATGCGGGAGATTCGCCGGGCGCTGCGGCATGACTTCCCGGGTTCGGATATCTGGTTCCAGCCCGCCGACATTGTCACTCAGGTCTTGAACTTCGGACTCGCAGCCCCCATCGATGTACAGGTTCAAGGCCTGGATTTCAGCAAAACGTATCCCCTGGCCCGGCGCCTACGCAATGACTTTGAGAGAATTCCCGGCGTTACGGATGTTCGCATTGCCCAGGTTTTGGACTACCCGACCATCAAGGTGGATGTCGATCGCGTGCGCGCGGCGCAAATCGGCTTGAGGCAGCTCGATGTCGCCAATACCATGCTGACCTCGCTCTCCTCCAGCTCGCTGGTCGCGCCTTCGTATTTCTTGAACCCCGTCAACAACGTGAACTACCTCGTCGCCGTGAAAGTACCCTTGCAAGAGCTCACCTCCCTCGAGAGTTTGACCTCGACGCCCATCACCGGGCCGGGCGCCGCCACCCTTCTTCAGCCGGGTGGTTTGCCCGCTCCCACGGACCTTCCGGACCTCGCTTCGGAAACACTCGGCAGTGTCTCTTCCGTGCATCGCCAGGTGACACCCAGCGCGATCAACCATTACACGGTGCAGCGCGTCCTGGACGTGGAAGCCAGCGTGGAAGGACGGGACCTGGGGTCGGTGATTCGGGACATTCGCACGAAAGTTGCGGCGCTCGGCGATCTCCCGCCCAGCATCCAAATCATGATCCGCGGGCAGAACCAAGTCATGGAGGAATCCTTCCGCAGCCTGCTGCTGGGCCTGGTCGTGGCGATCGTGCTGGTCTATTTTCTGATGGTGATCCTCTTCCAGTCCTGGATCGATCCTTTCATCATCATGTTCGCCGTGCCTGGCGCCATGGTGGGAATCCTCTGGATCCTGGCCGTGACGGGCACCACGATCAATGTCGAATCGTTGATGGGCGCCATCATGGCCGTGGGCATTGCGGTGTCGAACTCGATTCTGCTGGTCAGCTTTGCCAACGACATCCGCGTGGAGCGTGGCATCTCATCCATTGAAGCCGCGCTGGAAGCCGGCAAAACGCGGCTCCGCCCGGTGCTGATGACCGCGCTCGCCATGATCATCGGCATGGTCCCGATGGCTCTGGCCCTGGGTGAGGCCGGGGAGCAAAACGCACCTTTGGGGCGGGCGGTTGTCGGCGGCCTGGTGGTGGCGACTGTCGTGACCTTGTTTGTAGTTCCGGTGATATATTCCCTCCTGCGCAAGGGAGCAATCACCAAGCACCTGCTCGAAGAACGTTTCCTGGCGGAGGAGCGAGGGGAACAGCCGATACAATAGGAACCTTGAATGAGTGACCCCAAACCCAAAAGCTGGCTGGCGGCTATCAGCCTTTACATTTTCGGAGGCTTGCTTTTCTTCACCTGCGTGGGGCTGGCGTATCACCTCTGGACCAGCAAGAAAGTAAACCTGGCGCACGAAGAACAATCCCGCACCGCAACCATGGACGCTGGACCGCGGGTGGCCGTGGTCACGGTCGATGCATCGCTGCGCGAGCAGGTGATCTCCTTGCTGGGCGAAGCCCGGCCCTTTGTGAGCGCCACCCTCTACGCCAAAGTGAGCGGATACCTCAAGGAGATCACGGTCGACAAAGGCGACCGCGTAAAGGCTGACCAGTTGCTGGCGGTGATCGAATCTCCTGAGCTCGATCATCAGCACCAGGCGGCCGTCGCCGATGCCAAGAACAAGCGCCTCAACGCCGACCGCGCCAGAACGCTTGCCAAGCGTGACATGATCGCGCAGCAGGAAGCTGACACGGCGGGAGCCGACGCGGACGTGGCGGAAGCCAACGTTCGCTCCCTCGCCGCCCAGAAGTCGTATGAGGTCATCCGCGCGCCGTTTGCAGGTGTGGTGGTGGCGCGCTACGGCGATCCGGGCGCCCTGGTGCAGAACGCCGCCACTTCCCAGACCAGCACCCTGCCTCTCGTCACCGTCGCGCAAACCAATCTCTTGCGCGTTTACGTCTATCCTGACCAGCGCGACGCGCATTTCATTCGCGTCGGTGATCCCGTGGTGATTACTCGCCCGGAGAGGCCGGAGTTGCACCTGAATGCCAGCGTGACCCGGATCAGCGGTCAACTGGATACGCGGACCCGCACGATGCTGACCGAGATTGACTTCAATAACAGGTCTGACGTGATTCTGCCCGGCAGCTTCGTCCAGGTAACCCTGCGGGTTCATCAGGCCGGATCGGGCGACTTGGCGATTCCTTCGGAGTCCCTCGTCATGCGGAACGACAAGCCCTTTGTCGCCGTCGTCAAACCCGACAATACCATCGCGTTCCGGCCCGTGGTGGTCGGGGTGGACGAGGGCCCCCGCGTAAGAATCGTTTCCGGCCTGCAAAAGGGTGAGCGCATTGCACTTAATCTCGGGGAGAGCTTGGCAGAGGGGAGCCACGTCCAGCCCGTAGCCGCGGGAGGGCACTAGGCGCTTGGTAGCGCGGAGCGTGTCATTCCCGCGAAAAGCTTGCCCTGAGCTTGCCGAAGGGCGGGAATCCCGTTTTGTAGGGCCGACCCCGCCCTGCGGGATCAGCGCTACGGCGGCGGGCGAAGATGGTCGATCCCCGCAAGTCAGGAGGTTCGATGAAACCGTTACTGGTCATCGTTCTGGGAGCCTCGCTTGCGCTGCCGACTTGGGCGGCGGATCCGCCAAGACAACTGTCTCTGGCTGAATGCCTGCGCATCGCTGAGCAGAACCATCCTGACCTCGTTGCGGCGCGTGGGCTGATTGATTCCGCCCGCGCGCAAGTGCGCATTGCCCGGGCGGGCTACAGGCCCCACCTGGATGCGGGCGCTTCCTATACTCGCGCCACTTACAACTACGCCGCAACCCCAGGCGTCTCCCCTCAGGCATTCAATAGTTCGTACAACGGTGAGAGCACGTCCCCGGCCGCTTACTACTATGGGGGCCTGAATTTCTCGCAGTTGATCTACGACTTTGGCCAGACGCGCGGCACGGTTGACCGCAGTGAGGCCGAGATGGAAGCAGCCCAGCAGAATCTGAAGCGAGTTCACGATCTGATTTACCTGAATGTACGCGAAGCTTATTACGCGGTGCTCGCGGCGGAAGAGATTCTGCAAGCCCGCAAGGATGCCGTGGACAATCAAACCAAGCACCTGGACCAAGTCCGCGCCTTCCACGACGTGGGCACCCGGCCCAAGATTGACGTGACCAAACAAGAAGTGGGTCTGGCCAATGCCCAGGTGGACTACCGGCAGGCACAGGAAAACCTAGACGTCGCCCGCGCGGCACTGGCCACGGCCATGGGTATTCCCATTGACCAAGCGCCGGAGCCCCTCAACACCCTGGGCGAGGTTCCCAATCCCGGCAGCCTTGATGAGCTGATGACCCAGGCGGAAAAGCAGCGCCCGGACCTGGAATCGTTGCGCGCCCAGATTGCCGCCGCGCAGGCGGATATCATCGTGGCGCGCAGCTACTTCCGGCCCAGCTTTAGGTTGGGCAGCTTCTTTAACTACCAGAACCTGAAATTCCCACTGATCTACAACTGGGACCTGGCCGGATTGCTGGCTCAGAATTTCCTGGATGGGGGCACGAAGCAGGCGCGCTTGACCGCGGCGCAGGCGGAAGAGTCTGTGGCCCGCGCCAACTTGACTTCCTTCCTCCAGAAAGTGCACCAGGAAGTGTTTACGGATTATTCCGACCTGAAGGTGGCCAAGGACAAAATCCAATTGAACCAGCAGGCGGTGGCGGAGGCGAAAGAAAATCTGGCTCTGGCGGAAGGACGCTACTCAACCGGATACGGGAACATCATCGAGCTGACCGACGCGCAAACCCTGCTGACCGATTCCCAGGTGCAGGAAATCGTGTCGCGGTACGATTACCAAACCGCCGCCGCTCGCCTCGATGTCGCCGTCGGCCGCACGCCCACACCGTAGGGCCGAACGGCGTTCGGCCTGATGGGGGGGCGAGCACCGCTCCCCCCTACAATGGGCGTGTATGGACAGCCGCACGCCGATGCTGTAGGTTGAAGTTGTTTTTGAACCTGGGGCTGGGTGGCGCCCGCCGCGGCGGGCGACTACACGGCCTTTATGCTGAATCCTTGATCCTGCCTTCTGACTCCTGACTCCTGACTTCTGTCTTCTGGTTCTACGCATTCACGGCTGCAATCCTGCGAAGCAAATCATCCTGTTCGGCGGCATTCTCCGCGCCAATGGTGAAAGCGTCCAGTATTCCCAGCGAGAGGGCGTACTTCAGCGCTTCATCCTGCCGGGTGCGCAGGTCGCCCTGGCCGAGAATCTTCATGCCGATAATTCCCTTCCCGCTGGCGCGCGCCTCCGCCAAAGTTGCCTTGACCGTGTCCGGGTCGGCGTCCATGTGCGAGCCAATGGGGTTGATGCGCGAGAGGATCACTTGCACCCAGGGCGACTTCGCCGCTTCGCGCAACGCCTCAATTTTATGGCAGGAACAGCCGTGGGCACGGATCAAGCCCTTCTCTTGGGCTTCAGAAATCACGTCCATCGTGGGGCGGAAGCGGTCTGTCCAATGGTCTTCGGTCATGGAATGCATCATCAGCAGGTCGATGTAATCCGTATGCAGTTCCTTGCGGAAGCGATCGATGTCGGCGCGCATCTGGTTCGGCTCACGCGCATGGGACTTGGTCATGATCGTGACTTTCTCCCTCGGAACCCGCTTCAGCGCCTCTGCCACATGAGGATGTGACCCGTAGGCATCCGCCGCGTCAAAGAACCGCAGCCCGTGGTCGTAACCACGCCAAAGGAGATCCGCCAAACCCTTGATTCCCAGCGCCGTCTGGTGGGAGCCGTGGTTGTAGCCAACCGTACCGGTGCCGCAAGCCAAGCGGCTGGTGTGCAGTCCTGTTTTGCCGAGCGTGACGATGTCAGCAGCGCTGAAGCGTCCGGGTCCCGCCGCAAGCAGGCTCCCGAGCGGCCTCGTCCCTGCCCAGACGGCGCCTGCGCCCAGCGTGGCGGTCTTCAGAAAGTCTCTGCGCTTCATGATGCTTTACTCCTGCGTTTGAGTGTTCTGCCCGTTTATCGAAACAGCCCTACAAGCCCGTCGGAGGCTTAGACTACCACGTTCGCATCGCCCCTCCAAGCAGGTTTCCGGGGCGTTCCCAGAAGCATCGCAAGTGCGATTTGGCATTGGAACCCCGATCCCGAAGCAGGAGGTCGAGTTGGGGTCTCAGCCCCAGCATTTCGGGAAACACGTGAGCATGTCCCGCACAACAGTTTCAACTTCGAGGGAGTTGGATTTTCACAACGCAACCCACCGACTAGAAGAAGCTCAGATCGGCTGGATCGATCGCAACTTCGGGATCGGGGTGAAGGAAGAAAGGGGCAACCTGCTATTTGCGCCCTGCGGCTGTGGCAGGGATAGGTTCCAGCAACTGTTCCTTGCGGTAGACGAGGGTGTTGGTGTCGTAAGCGGCGATTTCAAAATCGTGGCCGTGCGTGATGGCGTCGCAGGGGCAGGCTTCCACACAGTAGCCGCAGAAGATGCACCGGTTGTAATCGATGTTATAGACCTTGGCGTAGCGCTCAGCGGCACTGATGCGGTGATCGCCGGTATTTTCCGCCGCCTCGATGTAAATACAATTCGCGGGGCAAGCCGCCGCGCAAAGGAAGCAGGCCACGCATTTTTCAAGTCCATTCTCGTCGCGCGCCAAGACGTGAACGCCGCGATAGCGATCCTCAAAGTGCACGGGTTCGGTGGGATAGTTCTCCGTCACCGTGGGTCCGAGCATCATCTTGAAGGTGGTGGCAAACCCCTTCGCCAGCGCCACCGCAGAATCGGCAATCTCACGGACAATGTTCGGCATAGCCCCTCGAGTTTTCAGTATATCGGATGGCTTGATACCGGTCAAATGTCCGCGACGTCGGTGGTGGGTTGGTTCCCAGCGTGGCGACAAACCAGGAGGTGTAGATCTCCAGTCAACACTACAGCGTTTTTCACGTCGACCGGCTGCGTGGTAGTCTAAGGGGTAGACTTGAAGTGAACGCCCTTGTAGTATTACCCGTATGAAAAAAGCGAATTCCGGTGATCGCGATCCGGCCCCGAAAGGCAACGTCGCTCCGAAGAACGTGGACGAATACCTCGCAGGCGTCCCGGAACCCGCCCGCAGCACCTTGAACAGGGTTCGCGCGGCGATTCGGTCCGCTGTGCCACCGGAGGCCACGGAGGCCATCAGCTATCGGATGCCGACGTTCAGGTACAAAGGAGCGCTGCTGGGGTTCGCCGCGTTTTCGAACCATTGCAGTTTGTTCCCTATGAGTCTGTCCGTGATGGAAACGTTCAAGAACGAACTCAAGGACTTCGACACATCCAAAGGTACCATCCGCTTCCCTGTGGACAAGCCTCTGTCCGCCGCTCTTGTGAAAAAACTGGTGAAGGCGCGGATCGCGGAGAACGAACACAAGAAACAGCGCCGATCGGGCTGACTTCGAGACGAGTGCATGACTCGAACACGGTTAGCTGACTCAGTTGGCCGCCCAAAGTCAGCAAGGCATCCATAAAGTGGTACTCGCCTCGCCGCGGCGGGTCACTGCTCTTAGACGCTCGACCGCTTGGTGGGTCTGTGTGAGAACTTGCTTTTTCGTGTTGTAGCGGCTCACCTGCTCGTCACTCGCCTTCCTCCCTAACCCCCAACACCTGACCCCTAGCCCCTGTTCTTGTTGTCGGGAACAGCCATTCTTGGCGGCGTTCGTTCAGGAGCTAACGACAAGCATCAGCCTCGGCGCGGCAGCGACGTAGGCTGGATGCCTTGGTTATGCCCTTCCTCTTCCGGTCGAGGTCGTTCTCCAGGGTCTGCGGAAATTTGCGCGAGGAACGCCGCTGCCGATAGGATCGTCACCCCTTGTTGTTGAGCCTTCGCCAACTTGACTGGCCCAGGGGCTTCGCCAGTAACCAGAACCTTCAACTTGACAGTTACGGAACCAACTACGCGATAGCCGTTCTGCTCGGCCAGCTTTTCCATGTTTGCTCTGTCGCTCGGACGGAAGCCCGTGAAACAGATTTCGGGCTTCGAGGAGGTCCGGCGCCTGGTTTTCGGCGGAAAATGCGCGTAAATCCACCTCCAGCATTCGCGATCTTCCATTCCTTGCAGTTGTTCAACGGAGAAGGGAGATCCCTTCTCCACCATCATGGCGATGACGTTCTTCGATGCCATACACTTATCTCCTCTTCGCTGCCATGACGACTTGGCGTTGAGGGGCCAGCGGCCATCAGCGCCCGGCCATGGCGACTCGGTTGCCCGCCTGTCCGCTCCAACGCCGTGTTAGCCAGCTCACCCCCTGTGTGCCGCGACGGCTCCCGCCTCGAGCGACGCTCAGGTGGGTCGTGTTAGGCGAAGAACGTGGGCCAACAGTGGGGCGGGCCACCGCTCACGGCAATACGCAACTGCCTCTTCTACATCGAGCCCAACCGTCGAAGCGCCCACTCTGAGGTAAAAGGCCTTGGGTTTCGGATCGGCGATGCAGACCGGCGTCGGTGAAGGACTCGCGTGGACAAGGCAGACGTCCTTGCCATCTCGGGAGACGATTGTCATTGCTACACAGAGGTTGCTGACGTCCTGGCCAATCTTGGCCGCCAAGAGGTTGCGCAGATGAAGCTGAAATCGATCCCGTTGCTTGTCGGGGCCAACCGGATCTTCCCCGGGCTTGGCCAGCGAATCGTAGTCGCGGTCGAGGCCAACGACCTTCCTGTCATCCGCGACTCCGATGAGCAAGGTTCCGCCTAGCCGGCTGTTGAGAAACCCGGCGACCGTCTTGACGGCAATGGCCTCGGCGACGCCCTTCGCCCCAGGGGCCTTCGAGTCCCAGCGTAAGGATTCCTTGAACTCGACCGTGGGAGACTCCCCCTCCTGAAGGGCCTCAACGAGCAATTCCTCAGGCCGAAACTCATGAGGAATATACCGAACTCCGATTAGCGTACCCACGAACGCAAGAGCCAGTGATGAAGAGAGATTCACCAGCCACGCGCTGAACGAAAACCAGGGTTGCGGAGCAAGTTCCACGAGCGCCGTGATCGTCCCTACGGTCTTGCCCGACGCGCTGACAAAGGGGACTGAAAGAAGGGCGTACGTTAGGGTGTTTCGGCCGGCCACTTCCTCCACCTCGTCGATGGGTGGCTTAGGGTACTCGACAAGCCTCAGCGGGATACCGCCGATCGCGAATCTCACGCTGCCGCGATCGTCGAGAACGGCGTAGTAAAGGTTGCGATCTATGTCGCTGGGGGTGACGCGAGTTGCGCGTTCCAGAGATTCACCAAAACGTTTGGCGTTTTTTTGAAGGCGGTCGTCAACCCCAGTGATGTCCTCTGGCGGTGAGACGCCCAATATAACTCGTCCTCCTTTGACGGGTGCCACGAGAAGTCGCCAGGTTTCGTTGGTGAGCGGCACGGTGAGGCTATGAATTCCGGGCTGCAGATCTGTTACATCGGCCCGAAAGGTCAGGTCGGCAACGAAACCCTCAACGTCTATGATCAGGCCGCTCGCGTCCACAATGTAGTACCCGCCGCCGAGATCAGCTTGCCTTAGCCGCGTGAGCTCCCAGCGGCTCTCATAACGGAGCTCCTGACGAACATCGTCGACTGTCGCACGGAGATTGGCGCGCGCGGCCGCCCGGCGCTGGTACCAGCCGATTCCGAGTTGGGTTACAACGGCGAGGACAAAGAGGGCGGCAAAGAGCAGTGCCGCACGGCGGAAACGCCGAGAGCGCAAAATGGTCATGTCATTTACTCACGCTACTCCGTGGCTGGCTAACTCTTGTTTAGGCTGACCTGCATAAAACCCTTCCCGGTCGGCATAACGAGAAAGCGCCAATGCCGGGTGCGCGGGACTTCTACCAAGCGGTCGTGGAGCCTCGGAGTCGGCTCGCCAGGGAACGGCCCCAACGGTGATCGACGATCGGCCGGGGAGTTATTCATGACGCCTAGCCTCCCAGGAATCCTCGGGCTGGCGAAAGGGTAACTTACTTATACTGCCCGTTAACCTGCGATGCAAGTCCAAAACGTCGCGCACCGGGTTGAGATGCAGGTAGGTCAACCGATCGTTGAACTCCCTGGCGTGCCGCACGAAAGCAGCGTGTCGTGGCTTCCGCGCCCATAAGCGTTAACTTAACTGCCAGAGGTGCCCGAAAGCCCGCCTAGGCGGGCGTCAGAATGTGGCCCACGGCAAAAGAGTCTGTGTGAAAACTCGGTTTTTCGGCCTTTTCCACAATGCAAGTCATTGAATCTCCGTTCGCGAAGGCGTGAAATCTGAGGTTTTCACACAGACTCAAAAGCCGTGGGAAAAAAAGAGATGGAATGACTTCTGAAGCCCCGGCAGGGGCGACAGAAATAATCGACCACTGTAAGTGACTCTGTCGCCCGCTGACGCGGGTTGAAGCGTTAACAACTGCCGCTTCCCCACGGCTGCCGCCGTGGGCCACAATCTATCGGCCCTGACGGGCCTGAGCACCCGCAGGCAGGATTCCATTGAGCCCCTCCCAAAAGATTCTTCCTACCGATAGCCCAAAAATCGCGGCGCCCCCTTTACAAGCCCCTCGCGATTGTGCCTACCATAGAGGGGTGAGACGACGCGCGCCGCTGAGGGTGAGGGTGGAAGAGTCGAGCCTTGGCCATATCCCGAAGCTCACGAACCTGTTGATCAAAACAGGGGCTCTGGCTGCCAAAAAAGATGTTGAAAATGAAGGTCGATCTGGATGAGTTATTGAAAACAAAGGGAAAGACGAAATGAAAAACGATCGATCCGGATGAGTGCTTGAAAATAAAAGGGTTACGCGATAATCGAGGCGAAGCCAGAATGTTGTTGAAAAGAAATGTACTTATCCGGCTATTTTCACCAAAGTGGCATAGGTTCTCGCGCATTCCACAGGTACAGGGCGAGATTCCCCGATTTCTGGGGTCCGGTGGACACATCGGGGTCCAGAGACCGGACTTCGCGGAGTTTACCCTGAGCGCAATGACAAAGATCCTTCTCCCGCAAGGCGGGATCAGGATGACAGCGGATGGGATCAGAATGACAGTGCCCACAAGTTCTTCCGCAGCCCGTGAAGCCCCGCCCTTCCGACCGCTGGGAAGAAGCCCCCGCAGCGTCGGTCCCTGAGCTCCCTGCCTTTTGACTTCGAGATTCGGCTACAATGCAGCTCGGAGGGCACATGTCGAAATCGCGCAGGCAGTTCTTGACCCAGACCTCACTCGGATTGATCGCTGCAACCGCGTCTGGTAGCAGCAAGGCGCAGCAGTCGAACCAGCTTCCGCCCGGGGCGCCCCCAGCGTTTGGCACGGGCCCGGCTGTGGGGCCGGAAGTGTCACCTGCCACCTTCGCCGAGGCAGAAAGACTCGTGCAGGTGGAGTTGACCACCACAGAGCGCGCCGTGGCGGCGGATAGCTGGCGCGTGAACATGGCATCGCTTTACGAACGGCGCACCGGTCCGCGCAAGGTGCCGCTGGGGGCTGCGCTCGCCCCCTGGTCGCGGTACGGTGGTTTACTACCCGGCCAGAAGCCGGGCCCGCAGCGGGATCGATTCATCCGCAGCCACACCGATCCCGGCCCGTTGCCGGCATGCGATGAGGATCTCGCCTTCGCCTCGCTCACACAGCTCTCACGCTGGATCGAGCAGAGCAAACTCACCTCGGAACGCCTCACCCACCTCTATCTCCAGCGACTCGAGCAATTCGATCCCAAGCTGCGCTGCGTCATCACCCTTACCCGCGAGCTCGCACTCACACAAGCCAAAAAGGCCGATGAAGAAATCGCTGCCGGCAAGTACCGGGGACCGCTTCACGGCATCCCATGGGGGGCCAAGGACCTTCTCGACACCGCCGGAATCCCCACCACCTACGGCGCCGAACCCTTCAGGGACCGCATGCCCAGAGAGGATGCGGCGGTCGTCAGCCGCCTCCACGCCGCGGGCGCCGTCCTCGTTGCCAAGCTTAGCCTCGGGGCTCTTGCCCTCAACGATATTTGGTTCGGGGGACAGACCATGAATCCCTGGCTGTTGGAGGAAGGGTCGTCCGGATCCAGCGCTGGCCCCGCTGCCGCCACCGCCGCTGGATTAGTCGGCTTTGCGATGGGCAGCGAGACGGGCGGCAGCATCGTCAGCCCCAGCATGCGCTGCGGGATTGTAGGACTCCGACCTACCTATGGCCGTGTGCCGCGCACCGGCGCCATGACCCTCTGCTGGTCCCTCGACAAGCTCGGCCCCATGACCCGCAGTGTCGAAGATGCTTTGCTCGTGCTCGAAGCCATCTCCGGACCTGACACAGGCGACGTTTCCAGCGTGCCCAGTCATCTTGACTTCGACGCGACTGCGCCCCTCAAGGGCCTGCGCGTCGGCTACTTCCCCGCGTGGATGCAGGAGAGTCCCGCCACGGATGTGGACCGCGCCGCCCTCCGGACACTTCCAGAACTCGGCATGGTGCCCGTGGAAGTTGCTCTTCCGAACTGGCCTTATGGCACGCTCAACCTCATCCTTTTCGCCGAAGGCGCGGCGGCCTTCGAGGAGCTCACGCTCAGTCATGGCGATCGCCAGCTTAAAGTCCAGACGCCCGACGCTTGGCCCAACCTTTTCCGCCAAGCCCGCTTCCTTTCCGCCGTCGATTTCGTCCAGACCGACCGCTTCCGCCGCAGAGTCGCAGAGGAAATGGCCCGCATCTTCTCGGAAGTGGACCTGCTCCTGGTCCCTTCTCTGCGCGACGAAATGCTCACCATTTCCAATTGCACGGGCCATCCGTCGCTCACTCTCCGCGCCGGCTTCGTCGAAGTCTCACAAGCGCGCAGTGATTGGGCTCCCGACCCACACCATCCGCTCCCAAAGTTCTCCCCGCCACGTCGCGTCCCTCACGGTGTTACGCTGATCGGGCGGCTGTTTGATGAGGGTACGCTGGGGCTGGCCGGTCTCGCGCTCGAGCGCGCCTTCGCCGTCACTGGCCAGCGCCCGCCCGGCTTCTGAGGTGAGCCGAGGCAGGCAAGGAAGATCGTAGGGTCAGGCCGACCCGTCTAAACTACCGTGGCAGGGTCCACAGGCCAGTCCCGCCAACTGCAGTGTGGATCAGATCTCATAACCGGGCGCTGTAGAAGGCGCCGCCGGTTCCTCCCGGCAAAGGTGGGCATTATCCGACTGGCGGCAGGCGCAGCCAGTTGCCTCGAGAGTAGTCTCCGGGTGCGCGACTTTATCGGAAACCGGCACACCGCCACGGCTTCCCCGCCCCGCTCAGGCGCCAAAGCGCGTAAATTCAACGGTTGCAGGACATTCCTGAGCAACCCGCTAGCCTTCCGGGGAATCGAATGGGCAGGGTTGCGGTGAGCTTGTCAGGGTCCTATCAGCAGTGTAAAGTGGTGCTAGGCAACCCACTGGGAGACAGAACTCATGACCCTGGCAGGCGCGCCATCGGACCTCTCGCAGAGGAGAAACTCATGAAAAAGTGGGCCACAAGCGTCATAACCGGGCTTCTGGCAGGGATGCTACTTCCTGCCTTGCTGGCGGGTGAATCCAAAATCCCAGCCCAAAACATAAACATACCCGCCGGCAGTCTTCTTCACGTGCGGCTCACCTCTACGCTCACCTCCAAGACCAACAAGACCGGCGACCCCTTTACCGGCATGGTCACGCAGGCGATCGTCGTGGACGGCAAGGAGGTTGTGCCGGCGGGCAGCACCGTGGAGGGTCACGTGGCCTTCGTCAAGCCTTCCGGCCGCATCAAGGGCCTGGCACAAATGCGGGTGGTTCTCGACGACATCATCACCCCGGACGAGTTGAAGATTCCTCTCGCGGCGGGGCTGGAAGACATGAATGCGGGAGCGTGCGCCAAGACCGGCAGCGATGAAGAAGGAACCATCAAAGGTTGTGGCAAGAGCAAGAAAGACGCGGCCAAGGACGCGGCCATTGCGGGCGCGATCGGCGCAGGTGCAGGCGGCATGGTGGGGCTGGGTTCGACGATCGACTGCCAGTATTACGGGAACTGCGGTGGGCCGGGTTTTGGAACCGCCCTCGGAGCAGGGGCAGGCATCGGAGCAGGTTCGGCGCTGATTTACAACCTCCTGAAGCACGAGAAGCAGATCATCCTGGTCCAGGGCACGACCATGACCTTCGTCATCAACCGATCGGTCGATGCCAGCACCGGCCAGCCCTTGCCGCAGAATCCTCCCGATGGGAAGCAGTGATCGGGCGGGCCGCCAGACTCAGGCGGGCGCGCCGAGACGCACCAGAAGAACCCTGAGGAACCTTTGCCCTCGCTATTCGCCGGAGGGACTTCTGATGAAACGAGCCCAACACCTGGCAATTGCGTTTATCGCGTTGATGCTGGTTTCAGGACCGGCGGTTTTGGCGACTGACCAGAACATCGCCCTGCCCGCCGGCACCGAGCTTCTCGTCCGCCTGACCACGACCTTGAGCACCAAGGCCAACCAGAACGGCGATCCGTGGGTGGGACGGGTGATTGAGCCCATCTTCGCGGAGGGCCGCGAGGTGGTTCCTGCTGGTAGCACGGTGGACGGCCGTGTGACCTATGTGAAAGAAGCGGGCCGCGCCGCGGGGACCGGTCAGATGCGCTTGGTGGCGGAGACAATTACCACTCCTCAAGAAGGCACTTTCACTATCGTGGCTTCACTTGAAAATGCCGAGGGGGCTGGGGGCGCCAAGGTGAAAGGCGAGGAAGGAACAATCGAGGGCCCGGGCAAGGATAAGAAGAGCACTGCCAAGGAAGCTGGCATCGACGCCGCCGGCGGCGCCGCGGTGGGCGCCATGGTTCATGGCGGATCAGGAGCTCTTTACGGGGCAGGCATTGGAGCCGTGGCGGCCCTCGTTCACGGCATCGTCAAGAAGCATCAAGGCGTGGTGCTCCCGCAGGGTACGGAACTGACCTTTGTCCTTACCCGCACCACCTTGTCAAAGCAGGTCCCTCCGCCGCGGCCGGAAACCTCCTCACAATAGTCCCAGAGCCATAGCAACGCAGAGACGTTGAGGCGCAGAGGTTTGACAGCCGGGGACTTTCCTCTCCGTCTCGGCGCCTCTGCGGTGAAGGCAGCCTTTTCTTACGCCTTGTTTGTATCGGGATGACCCGACTTCCCGGTTGGGCTGGAACAACCCAGGGGGCACGCGCTACCACGTGACCCCGCCGGAAGGAGGTGGCCACTTGCCAAGCATTTGCCTCCGCCCGACGACCTGTCCGGCGTGATAGCTGTTGTGCGAGGCGATGGCCTGAAGCATCCCCAGCCGGCTGTACTCCCCGCGCGTGGTGAGAAGATCAGCCTCGCGAGACTGGCGCGCCAGCCGAGCGAGTCCGCTGCGGAAACCTCGCACGGCCCGCTGCCACTCTTTCGCATTTGTGGGACTGACCTTGCTGGGCCAGCTACCCGAGGCATGCTTGGGAACCGTGGGGTCCCCGCCCTCCAGCCACTTCACGACCCAATCCTGTCAGAAGCTCAGGTGGTTCAGCACCTGGAAAATCGAGTGTGGCGCGCCCTCGGGGCGCATGCCTGCGGCTTTCCAGTCCAGACCTTCAAAAAGGTTCTTGGTCGCCGCATGAGCGCCCTTCCCCGATAGGGCGTTGTCAATCATCTTCTCAAGCAGCTTGCGATCATCGCTCATAGGATTCCTCATTTTGACGGGATCTTTGCCTGGAACTCCACTTTGTCCTCCTGACGGGCAGCTAGCATACACCTGACCGCCGTCGTTAGGAGTGTTTGGTTCATGCCTCCATCCCAAACGACTGCGCCGACCAATTTGGGAGCCGAGCATTGTCGGGATTTGACCACGTGTTGGTTCAGGACCGAATAGCGTCCCTCCACTCACCCGGCCCCTGGAACCTGTTACCTGTTTCTACGGCGGGAAATTCATGCGGCGTAGGAGGTCTTGGAAGCGCGGGTCGGAGCGCAGGGGATCGAGCGGAGGATCCACCTTCAGGAAAGACATCCCCTTGTCGCGGACCTGGTAAGCTCTTTCCAGCCACTCGAAGGCTCGATCCTTATCACCCAGCCCCGCGTGGATGAGCGCCACTTCCCAAGTCCCCCGCTTTTGTTTTGACAGCTCGATTAGCTTTTGGAGAAGCTTTTGTGCCTCTGCCTTCTGGCCTGCTCGCGCGTAAGCATTGCCCAGGTGGCCAAATTTGATCGCGCCATCTGGCATCTTTAGAAACTCCGCGATGGCTTCCTTGTACATGCCTTTTTCCCGGTACGCCCACGCGATCCACAAATGTGCCGAGGAGGCATTCGGGTCCACCTGCATCGCCTTCTGATATTGCGCGAGCGCGTCATCGTACCGCCGCGCAAAGTAGTACACCCAGCCCAAGTGGTTGTAAGGCCACGCCAGGGTAGGGGAGATCTCCAGCGCTCGCCTCGCTTCCGCAATGGCCTCCTCCGGTCGGTCCAGCATCGCGAAATACGAGCTATACCTCCTGTGAGCGTCCTCGGAGTTCGGATTGATTTCCAGGGCGCGCTCGAGCTCGCGCTCGGCACCCGACCAATCCCAGTCACCCTGCCAAAGGGCAAAGGCAAGCGCCACGTGGGCCTCAGGGAGGCTCTCATCCAGTTCCAGCGCCTTGCGCGCGTAGGCCTTGTCTTTTGTGAACGCCTCTGCGGAGGAAAGCTCGACATTGTCCCCGAGACCACCATATGCCTGGGCGATCCCGAGGTAACCCCGCGCAAAGTTGGGGTCTTTCTGAATCGCCTGTTGGAAGTACTCGAGGGCCTTTTTCCGGTCATCTCGACTTAGCCAATCACTCCCCTTCAGATAAAGCTCATGCGCTTCGGGATCGACGGGGCGGGCGTGGGCCAAACGCGCTTGGACTTGAGGTGTCAGCTTGGCTTTGACCTCATCGGCGATGGCGCGTGCGACCTCGTCCTGCAACGCAAGCACATCCCGCAGGTCGCGCTCGTAGGTTCCAGCCCACAGGTGCCGGTCGGCGGGGGCGTGCATCAGGTTGGCAGTGATGCGCACGCGGTTTTCTGAGCGCTGTACGGTGCCTTCGACGATGGCGTCCACGTTCAATTCGCGCGCAATCTGGGGCAGCGGCTTGTTGGTCCCCTTGTACTGCATCACGGAGGTCCGTGAGATGACCCGCAGCGAGCTAATCTTGCCGAGGTTGGTGATCAACTCCTCCGTCATCCCGTCGGCAAAGTACTCCTGCTGTGGGTCGCCGGAGAGATTCGCGAGCGGCAGCACGGCGATGGATTGGATTTGTAGGGGCGGTTCGCGAACCGCCCCTACGGCCTGTAAAACGCGGTCGCGCAGGCCGGCGACGTTGAGGGTGAATAGCAGTGCCGCGATAGCAATTGGGATCGCTGCCGCTAACGCGAGCCGCCTCTGTAGCGGCGCTCGATGAGCGGCGTCTTCGCTTCGCCGGTCATTGACCGCCGCTACAGCCTCCACCGGGGCGATAAACCGATACCCCCGGCGTGCCACCGTCTCCACAAAGCACGGATTCTCGGCCGAATCCCCCAGCGCTTGCCGCAGCCTCTGGATGGCGGCGTTGATGCTGTGGTCGAACTCGACGAAGGTGTCCGAGGGCCACAGCTTCTGCTGGATTACCTCGCGCGTCACGATTTCGCCCGGGCGCTCGAGCAGCATGGTCAGAATCTGAAGGGGTTGCTCCTGCAGCTTGATACTCTGACCGCTTCTGCGCAGTTCTCCGGCGCGAAGGTCAACCTCCTGGCGCGCAAAGCGGAAGACGTGAGTGGAACCGCCGGGGGGTGGCATGGGACTAACTCCCCCTTTGAGCAGAGTCTAGCACTCCCTTATCCCCCGCGCAATACCTCCGCCTTTGATCCCACACCAATCGTAAGGGCTGCCGAATCAAGCGAATACCTCGTTTGACCGACATGTGACTCGCGCGTTGGCGCGGTTGCATTGAGGTACCTGGGCCCCGAGCCGAAAGTCGGCCTCACCACGCAAGCCACGGAGGTGAGCGCCATGAAAAGACAGGGACTCGGGATTTGGGGTTGGCGACTTGGGACGCTACTTGGTCTGGGACTCCTCGTTGTGAGTTCAGCAGCCTTCGCTAGGGATCCGCGCGCTGCGGCGGGCGAAGAATATCCCACGATCATTGTCATCATCCACAACTATGGGCGGGTTCCGGGTGGGACGCTGGACGAAGCGAAAGCAGCAACCACTAGAATTCTTGCACTTGCGGGCGTAAAGACCGCATGGCAGGAATCTCCGGGTCCTGTGACAGGGTCAGCGAGCTCCACCGCTTTTCGGAGACGTGCGAACGGAGTCGAGATTAACCTTCACCTCATCCCTCGAGCGATGGCCGTGCGTTTGCCGTCAGACAAGCTCTGTCTCGGACTTTCCATACTTCCCGGCGGGGACAAACGTGGGGACATTGCCTATGTCTTCTGCCATCGCGTAGAAGATTTGGCTGGGAACGGAGACGCGTCCGCCGGTCAGATTCTCGGTCATGCCATGGCACATGAGATCGGTCACCTGCTTTTGAATTCGTCCGCACACTCGCCCGTTGGAATCATGCAGGGCGAGTGGGATAAGCGAGAGCTGACGCATTTGCAGGCGGGGCGGTTGTTGTTCACGAGCGAGCAATCGCACCTGATGAGGGCCGAGGTCCTTGCGCGCCAGACGGGGATAGGGATTTCCCAGGCTACGACCACACAAAACTAACGCCCGTTGGAGCGAGGCGCCTGCATCGGCCGACAGGTGCGTCCGATTCAGCCCAACCTTATGGTTTGATCGCGCACCGTTTGGGCCATGCCCCGTGGCGGGAGTGTCCGAGCCAGCGGGAAAACCTTAGCGACCGGTGGGCCTCTTCCCGGATGTCCACGTTGAGGATGGTGGGATTGGGGATGTGGATTCCCGCTTTTGAGGGAATGCCCGCACCTCGGTCCATGCAAAGCCGGAACAACGCAGGGGGAATGGACCGCTAGAGTTTCTTTTGGATGTCGGCGATGATTTGCTTGCCGTGGAAGCGGCCGTTCTCGATGAAGATCTCGTTCGTATCCATGCCGGCGATGACGACCCCGGCAAGATAAATGCCGGGGACGTTGCTCTCCAAGGTCTCCGGGTCGCACCTCGGGCGCTGCGTTTGGGGGTCAATTTTCACCCCCGCGCTGCGCAGGAAGTTAAAATCGGGGTGATAGCCGGTGAGCGCAAAGACGAAGTCGTTCTCCACGCGCAACGTCTCTCCACTCTTTGTGCGAATACAGATCCAGCCGGGGGCAATCTCCTTGACCTCGGCTTCCGGGAAGGCGCAGATAGCCCCCTCTTTGATGCGATTCTCGAGGTCGGGCCGGATCCAATATTTGATGTGCCGACTGAGCTCCGCTTCGCGTTGGATCAGCGTAACCTCCGCGCCGTGACGGAAAAGGTCGAGCGCGGCGACGGCGGCGGAGTTTGCACCCCCGATCACCGCCACTTTCCTCCGGTAATACGGGTGCGGGTCCGTGTAATAGTGTGAGACTTTGGGAAGTTCTTCGCCGGGGATGCCCAACAAGTTGGCCAGGTCGTAGTAGCCCGTCGCGATGACGACCTTCTTGGTCCCGTACTCACCCCTCCGGCCCTCGGTTGTCTCGGTCTCCACGCGGAAGTTTCCGTTTTCCCCCTTGACGGCCGTAACCCTTTCATAGAAATGAATGGGGAGCCGGTAGAAGTCTGCAACCCGGCGATAATATTCCAGGGCTTCAGCCCGCTTGGGTTTGGTGTTCAAGCTCGGGAGAGGCAGGTCGCCGATTTCCAGGCGCTCGCGTGACGTGAAAAACGTCATCGTGGTGGGATAGTTGTAAACAGAATTCACCAGGACGCCCTTCTCCACCACCAACACCTTGATACTGTTCGCCACGGCTTCGATAGCGCAAGCCAACCCCGTCGGGCCTGCGCCCACGATTAGGACATCCAGAAGTTCATGCATCCGAATTCACTCCCCAGGTTCGCAGCAAGGCCGCGCAGACTTGCTCTTTAAGTCTGCGGCTTCTTCCCCGACATGATATCAAGAGCCGCGGCGTTCATAAACAACTCCGCGGTACGTCTTCTGGCTCCTGAATTGAATCCCGCGCCTATTGCCTCGAGCCTTCCTCCAGGACATCATCCAGCTCTTTCTTCACACGCGCGTAGTCAGCCAACAGTTCCGGCGTGGCCACTACGGACTCGCTTTTCCAAACGAAGGCTTTCCCATTCTCGCGTTCTACCAGCACGCCAATCCCGCCACCTAGGTGGTATCCGACGCTCCCAAACTTCCGAACTTTCTCGCCCGACACCTCCAGCAGCGCGACGAAACCCTTCTTCTCAACTGCCAGGTACCGCGCGTAGGGTTCGAAGGTCACGAACTTGAAACCGGCCCTCAGCAGGCTCTCCAGCCTGGCAATCTGCAGCGGTGTGAGCTGGGGCAAAGATATTTCCGACACGACCCTTCCCTTCCCACTTCCGGGAGCGACATTCCTCATGTAGAGGCGCATCCCGATGGATCGGGACAGGTCGGCCATGCGCCCTTACTCTGATGCACTGCGATGCCTCGCGAGCCCTCGCCATTGGGCATAGTCACCGGAGGCGATTCGCCGGGTTGTTGGAACTCCTCCTCGCAGCCAGTAAACCCAGGCGCGGCGTCGTTCCCGGTTGTCGAGGAAAAGCTCAGCCATCTCCCGCACAAACTCGCCGCGCTCCGGGGCACGAGGGTTGAATCCTTCGATTTCATCCAGGACCTTGAGGTCACGATCGAGCTGGCGCAGTTGATAGACCTCGCCGCGAGTCCACTCGTCTTCCCGCCTCGATGGGCGCGCGCCTGGATAGCGCCTCAGATCAAAGAGTCTGCCCGCGACTTCGCCCTTGCCGCAGCACTTCGCGTTGAGGCGCACCAGATGATGGTGCAGCTCGAAACCGGCCCGCAGAGTGCCGTACACAAACAGCAGGTCGCGACGTGCCGCCTCGTCCGGTTTCGGCATCATGCAGAGTGGCTCCCCAGCCGCACACGTAGGGGCAGCCCCCGTAGGGGCCCGCATCGGCACGACCCAGCATCGCGCGGGCACGAGGCCCGCCCCCACGCCCGCCGGCCCGCGCCATTCGAATGGCACGATCTGCGCCGGAATTATGTCTTGGATTCCAGCGTCTCGAGGATCCGCCGCAGCGCCGCGATGATTTCCTCGCGCGCCACGTTGCTCTTGCGGAATTTCAGAACCAACTTGAATTCCTTGGCAGGGGGAACATAGCGGAAAACAGCCGGGCGCGGCTTCTTTTCGGGATTCCGTTCGGCGCGCGCCTGCTCGCGGTTCACAAGACCCAAAGCGAAGCGCCGCACCAAGTCACGCATTCGGGCTTCGCTCGATTGCCGGGCGACTTGCAGCAACTGCGATTTGGAAAGCACACCCGATTCGATGCACGTCGCCTTCACCGCATCCGGGATAGTGCGTAAACTCAAGACTTCCGTAATCGAGGAGCGCGCCTTGGCAATCTTCTTGGCAATCTCCTCGTGGGTCAGCCCGAAGCGCTCGCCCAGCGCCTGCACGCCGTCCGCCTCCTCAAATGGGGTCAGGTCTTTGCGCTGCAGATTCTCGATCAGTGCGAGTTCCAGCGACTCGGCGTCGTCCGCGTCCTTCTCGATGCACGGCAGCTCGCGCAGGCCGGCGACGCGCGCGGCGTGGTAGCGGCGCTCGCCGGAGATGATCATGTACTTGTCCGATTCCGCCAAGTAGCGCACCAGCAAGGGCTCCAGCACGCCCTTTTCGCGCACCGAGTCCGTCAGGCTGCGCAAGTCACCTACATCCTTACGGGGCTGATCGGCGCTGGGCTGAAGCTGCTCGATGGGAATCATCCGGCCGATGGCCGCGCCGCTACGCGAGATGATCTCTTCGACGTAGTGCGCGTTGTGCCGCATCTTCACAGTGATCGGTAAACCAGCACGTCTAACTGACACGTTGCATGACCTCCCTGGCGAGCTGCGCATATTCTTCGGCCCCGCTGGAATCGGGCGCAAAGCTGAAAATCGTTTCCTTGTAGGCCGGACTTTCCTCCAGGCGCACGTTCTTGCCAATCACGGTCTTGAAAACCTTGTCGCCAAACACTGCCCTGACCTGCTTGTAGATGTCGCGCGCCAGGTTCGTGCGCTTGTCGTAGAGTGTCACGATGACGCCCAGTAATTGCAGCCCCGGATTGGGTCGCGCCCGAATGCGCTCCAATGTCTCCAGCAAGTCGTCGGTCCCCTCCAGGGAGTAGTAGGAAGCCTGGATGGGCACCAGTAAGTAGTTTGCCGCCACCAGGGCGTTCACGGTGGTGATTCCCAACGCCGGCGGCGTGTCGATGACAATCAGGTCAAAATCGTTTTTCACGTTCGTCAAGGCGTCTTTCAACCGGTAGGGGCCGTCGAACTGCCCCACCAAATTCCCTTCCAGCTTGGCCAAGGCAATCTTGGCGGGCACCAGGCAAAGGTTCGCCACCTTGGTGGGACGCACGACATCCGCCATACTCACGCGGTGGTCGGCGAGCACGTCGTAGATGGAAGTGGTGATTTCCTCGGGCGAGTAGAACGTCACCGAGCTGTGGGCTTGCGGGTCGAGATCGATGAGCAGAGTCCGCCGGTTCTTGAGCGCAAAGGCGGCAGCCAGATTCACGGCAGTCGTCGTCTTTCCGACTCCGCCCTTCTGGTTCGCTATGGCAATTACGACTGCGGCCACTCCGAACTCCGGCAAGCAGGTTCAGGTATCTCCCCAGGCCTTGCCGCGGCCTGGAAGAGACGTCCGGCCACCGCCTACATCTTATAACGCCCCATGTCCTCGTCGTTCAAGTTCTCAAGCCACTTTCGCAATTCCTCACTACTAACCTTGTCGCTGGCGTTCCCGGAGAGCTTCGAGTTTTTCAACACCTCGTCCTCAACATAGATGGGGCAATCCACGCGCAGGGCAAGGGCCAGCGCGTCGCTGGGTCGAGAATCGATCGACATCATCTGGCCGTCCCTTTCAACCCAGATCAACGCATAGAAGGTATCATCACGGAGCTCGCTCACCACAACTTTCTGCACGTGCGTTTCGAGGCCTAGCAGTAGATTTTTGAGCAGATCGTGCGTCATGGGCCGGGGGGTGGTGACCTTTTCGATCTCCAGGGCGATGGCGTTCGCCTCATAAATCCCCACCCAGATGGGCAGCACCGCCGTGCCATTCACATCCTTCAAGATGACAATGGGCATGTTGGTGACGGGGTCCATGACCAGACCGCGGATTTTCATTTCAACTTCCATGCTCCCCTCCGCTCCGCCCGTGCCGCCGCTCACCAAGCCGGCAGCGGATTCCCGGAAGAATCACGCGCTCGCCGCACCGCCTTGAGCCCGAGCCACGCGTTCGCCCACCAGGCTGTTCGGCCCAGCCGAAGTCACCCGCACCTGCACATAGCGACCTATATCGGCGGGCACACCCGGGAAGTTGAGCACCCGATTGTGGGTGGTTCGCCCCACCGCCTGACCCAGGCGCGGCTGATATCCTTCCACCAGGACTTCCAAATCCCGTCCGACCAGCGCTTGGTTGCGGCGTAATTGAATCTGGCGCTGCAGCTCCTGCACAACCGTCAGCCGGCGCCCTTTTTCCTCTTCTGAAACGGTGTCGAAGAATCCCAGTGCGGCGGTGTCGGGCCGCGGAGAAAACTTGAACGAGAAAATCTGATCGTATTCAACGTTAGCGAGCAGCGCGAGCGTCTGCTCAAAATCCTTTTCGCTTTCTCCACAAAAGCCGACGATGATGTCGGTCGAAAGGCTAATACCACGCTGCGCCTGGCGGATGCAATGGATTTTCTCCAGATATTCTTCGCGCGAATAGCCGCGCCGCATGCGTTCCAGGACTGCGGTGGAACCCGCCTGCACGGGCAGGTGGATCTCATCGCAGAGCGCGGGGTGAGAATCAATGGCCTGGACGATCTCGGGTGTGAAATAGCGCGGGTGCGAGGTAGTGAACCGTACGCGTCGAAGGCCGGGGATCTCCGCCACGCGCGCCAGCAGGTCCGCAAAGCTCCAACCTGCAGGCGATGGGTCCCGCCAGGCGTTTACGATCTGCCCCAGAAGCTGAATCTCGGTATAACCCTCGTCGACGAGCCGCCGGCACTCGGCAAGAATCTTCGCACTGGAACGGCTCCGCTCCGGCCCGCGCGTCATCGGCACAACGCAGAAGGCGCAGCGCTGATCACATCCCTCGATAATCGTCAGGTAGGCGCGATAGCGGTTGTCGCGGCGCGTGAGCTCGGTCTCAAAGCAATCCTCGGTGTCGAGCCCCAGGCCTCTCACGCGCCGGTTGCCGGACTCGAGCTGGTCGAGCAGGTCGGGGAGTTTTGGGTAGCTCGCCGAGCCGCATACCAAAGTGACCTGCGGCGCGCGCTCGAAAAAGCGCTCGCCTTCCTGCTGTGCCACGCAACCCAGCACGCCGATGATCTTCCCTGCGCCCGGGCGGTCCTTGCGGAAGGCTCCCAAACGCGAGAAGACTTTCTGGGCGGCTTTTTCCCGAATGCTGCAGGTATTGTAAAGAATGATATCTGCAGCCTGGTGAGAATCCACCGGGCGATAACCCCGCGCCATCAGCATACCCGCCACTTTCTCGGAGTCGTGGACGTTCATCTGGCAGCCGAAGGTCTCCAAGTAGAAGGTCCTACCGCCCGCGATTTCTGTGGCGGCCACCCGTACCGGCGCCGCCGACACGCCGGGCGCCAAACTCTGCTGCGGCTGGACCCTGCCGATCTGAATCAGATCATTCCCCATGGAGTGGCACTCACCCTGCAAATCCAGTATAGCCCGAAACCTGCGCTTTGAGTAGCGAGGTTCGCCTCACGTTCAGGCTTGTCGAATCAACTTATCGCCGCGCCGGGCACCTGCCCCGACCTGCCGGGGTCTCCGGTTTCTGGAGTCCGACGGACTCAACCGGAGTCCTGAAATCGAACTTGCCGGCGTTAGACCACGCCGCAGGGACGGCGGCGCTACGCATCATCCTCACCCCGCCGCCTGGCGCAGCATGGTGGCGGCGTGCGTCAGGGCGGCGTCGGTGATCTGGCTGCCGGAGAGCATCCGCGCCAGCTCTTCGGCGCGGTCCTTTTCACCCTCCAACGGTTTGACGGTCGTCACGGTGCGGCCGCCGCGCACGGATTTTTCGACGTAGAAATGGTGATCCGCGAAGCAGGCAATTTGCGCAAGGTGGGTAACGCACAGGACCTGCGCGTCACGCGCCAAGCGCTTCAGCCGCTGGCCGACCGACTCCGCCACGCGCCCCCCGATCCCTGAATCGACCTCGTCGAAAATAAACGTCGGTGCGCCGCGCCCAGACCCCCGCGCGCTGCGGTTCGCCCGTGCTTGCCCCACCACGGTTTTCAGCGCCAGCATCAGACGCGAGATTTCGCCCCCCGAGGCAATCTTTTCCATCGCCCGTAATTCTTCCCCGGGGTTGGGCGAAAGGCGGAATTCCACTTCGTCGATTCCAGTCGGGCCGCCGTGGCCTTCCGGCGTACTGGCAAAGTTCACTTCCATGCGGGTCTTTTCCATCCCGAGCTGCGCCAGTTCCTCGCGCACCAGTTTCACCAGCCTCCGCGCCGCCTCGCGCCGCTTTTCGGAGAGCGCCTCGGCTGCCTTCCGATACTCGTCGGACGCCTTTTCCAGTTCCTTCCGAACCACTTCCCGCCGCTCGTCGGCGTGTTCGAGGCTGGCCAGCCGCTGGCGCGTCTCGACCGCGTAAGCCAGGATGGCTTCCACGGTGTCACCGTATTTCCGCTTCAGCCGGTCGATCAACGCCAGTCGGTCTTCGATTTCTTCCAGGCGCTGCGGATTAGCTTCCAGGTTTCCCACATAGTCGCGCAGGAACGCGGCGATGTCTTCCAGGGTGGCCCGCGCCGCGGCCAGGGGTTCGAGTTGAGGTTCAATGGCGGCATCGTACCGGCGCAGCTCCTCGAGCTGCCGCGCGGCGGCCGCCAGGCGCGAAACCGCCGCGCCCTCGTCCTCGTAAAGCTCTGCGAACGCGCTCGCGGCGGCGGCACGGATTTTCTCCAGGTTGGAAAGAATTCGCCGCTCCTCTTCCCAGCGGACGTCCTCACCAGGAGCCAGCCGTGCTTGCTCGAGTTCGCGTACCTGAAAGCTGAGAAGGTCAATCGTTCGCAACCGCTCCTGTTCGTTGTGGCTCAGGCTGTCGAGTTCCTGTTCGAGTTCGCGACGCTGCGAGTGAAGTGCGCGGACGCTCTCCAGGTCCGCTTCTACTCCCGCGAACTGGTCGAGGAGGCCAAGTTGGGCCTCGCGCGCGAAGAGCACAACGTGCTCATTCTGCCCGTGCATTTCCACCAAGCCCCGAGCCAGCGACTTGACGGCCCCCAAAGTCACGGGTTGATCGTTCACGAGCATCCGGCTCTTGCCGCCGGCTTGAAGTTCACGCCGCAGGATCAGCTCGCCCTCTTCGCTCCGCGCCACGCCATATTCCTCCAGCCAATCGGACCACGGAGCTTTTCCCTCGGATAAGAAGACGGCGGTAACCAGCGCGCGATCCTGCCCGGTGCGAATCACTTCCGGAGAAGCGCGGCCGCCCAGCGCCAGTCCGAGTGCATCCACCAGGATGGACTTGCCGGAGCCCGTTTCCCCCGAGAGCAGGTTCAAGCCCGGGCCGAATTCCACGGCCAGGTTATCAATGACGGCATAATTCTGAATGTGAATTTCGCGCAGCATGGTATTGTGCGTTAGAGTCTATCACATCAGGGGAACGGAGACACAGAAGGTAGGTCGTAGGTGGCGCGTGGTAGATCGGCGAAGACCCCACATGCCACCTGCCGCTCTGTGCCCCTTCCTTCGTTGACTGCCTCCTGTCCCTGTGCTAGCTTCAAAAGATGGGCTTGTGTCACATTCCCCGCCTTTATAAGGAGGTTAATTGACTGCTGCTCTGCTGATGTTCTACCAGAATTTCTATCAAGGCGAAGTGTGGCAGCTTTTGGCGAACACGGGGCTGGTGGCCAGAATCGTCTTGTTCATCCTGCTGGCGTTTTCGATCCTCTCCTGGGCGATCATTCTCCAGAAGTATGGCAGCTTCAGGGCCGCCCGGCGCGAATCGAAGGAATTCCTGAAAGTGTTCCGGCAGAGCAAGAAATTGTCGGAGATTCGTGCTTATTGCCGGAGCCTGCAGCAGAGCCCGCTTCCGGAGGTCTTCCAATCCGGATACCGCGAAATCGAGAGCCAAGCTGTCCTGGCCGAGAACCCGGGCAAGCCACGGATCCGCAGCCTGGAAGCGGTGCGGCGGGCCCTGCAGATCGGCGCCTCCGGCGAACTGAGCCGCCTGGAACAATGGCTGACGTGGCTCGCTACCACAGGCGCGGTGACGCCCTTCGTGGGGTTGTTCGGAACCGTCTGGGGCATCATCGATGCTTTCCATGGCATGGGAACCGCCGGCACGGCTTCGCTGCGCAGCGTGGCTCCGGGCATTTCCGAAGCGCTGATCACCACCGCGGCAGGATTGTTCGCAGCCATTCCTGCGGTGATCGCTTACAACATTTTTCTTCAGCGCATCAAAGAGTTTGGGACGCAGATGGACGACTTCTCCCTGGAGTTCCTCAACATGACCGAGCGGTATTTCACGGAAGGATGACTCCAGAGTTCCGGCTGGGCGTCTGCCCGCCGCCCGCTTCCCGCGCGCTGGGCAATGAGCCCCCTCACGAGGTAAACGATGGCTTTCACCAACCCAAAAGGTAGAACCCAGACTTCCCTTTCCGACATCAACATCACGCCGTTCGTCGACGTGGTCCTGGTGCTGCTGATTATCTTCATGCTTACGGCGCCGATTCTCGAATCGGGGATCGAAGTGGACCTTCCCAAGACCAAAACCGTCAAAGTGGTTTCCGACGAGAAGGTCGTCGTCACTGTCGATAAGAAGCAGAATATTTATGTCGGTAATGACCCCGTTAATATCCACCGGCTCGGGGTCTACGTCCTCGATCAACTAAAGGGCGCCGGCACACAACCCGTGTTTGTCCGTTGCGACCAGAATGTACCCTTCGGGGCGTTCGCGCAGGTCGTGGATGCGCTGAAGCAAGCCAATCTCACCGATCTCAATATCGTCACGGAACCATTGGAGACCAAGCCGGGGTCCTAGTGCCGTTCCAACTTGATTTGCCCATGTACTGGACCCACATTCTGCACAGTCCGGGATTAGCCCAAATCAGTTGGCACGGCACCAGGCTGGACAGCACGCCATGAGCACGCAACCCATCGCGTTGTTTGACGAGCGCCGCGAAACCCTGCGGGGCACGCTGCTCCTTTCCCTGACCGTGCACGTGCTCCTCTTTTTGACCGTTCTCGGCTACGCGACGTTTGGCCCCCGCTTCGGAGGCGGCTGGGGCCAGAAATGGGGCATGGGTGACGCGACCCACATGGGCGTGGTCACCTCTCTGCCGGGGATTCCGCTGCCCGCTCCCATGCTTTCCACTCCTGGCGCGGTGGCGACCCAGAACACCGGGCTATATAAAACGGAGCCTGAGCCCAAGGTCGAACCCCCCCCACAGGCGGAAGAGATCCCCAAATTCAAGGAAGCGGTGAAACCCGAAAAGGCGGAGAGGATCAACAAGCGGATCCAGAAGGCCCAAATCGAGCCGCCACCCAACGCCATCCCGTTCGGTCAGGGCGGCGCGCCCACGATGACCTACACGCAGGTGGTGAATGCGGCAGGATCGGGCGGCCTCAGCATGGGTGAGGGCGGGAGTTTCGGCGAGCGTTACGCCTGGTATGTGGGCGCGGTGCGGAATCGCATCAGCGCCAACTGGCTGCTTTCCACAATTAGTCCCAACATCGTGGCGGCTCCGCGCGTTTACGTCAGTTTTGAGATCTCACGCGATGGGAGCATCAGCGGCCTCCAGATGACGCAACCCAGTGGCGTTCCCGAGGTGGATCGCTCGGCGCTGCGCGCCATTCTCGCTTCCAACCCGCTGGCTCCTTTGCCGCCCGACTATCCGATCGGAAGCGTGAAAGTCGAGTTTTATTTTGATTTTCACCGCCGGTAGGCGTGAGAATTGCCCGCCGCATCGACCGGAGAATATATCACATTATGAGACATCTGCTTGCAAACCAGTGCGCATCCCAGTATATTTGGAGCCCGTCACGATGATGAGCTGGCACAAAATCACGTTTCCATTCCTCCTCGTTGTTGCCGTCGTCTTTTCACTCTTCTGCATCTCGCGTTCGGCACAAAGTCAGGACTGGTTCAGCACCGGCATCAACCTCGGCGCGCCTAAAATCCGGCTGGCGGTTGCGGAGCTTCCTCCCAAGTCCGTCGAACAGTCGCTGGTCAGTCTAACGCAGGAGTTCAACCAGGTTCTCTGGAACGACCTCGACAAAGCCGGAATCTTTGACTTGGTCAGCAAGAGCTACTATCCCGTGAAGCTGCCGGAGGAGCCGCTGGACGTGGACTTCACGGCCTGGACGAGTCCTCCCGCTTCCGCCCAGATGCTGGTCTTCGGAAAGACCGAGAATATCAACTCCAACCTGGTCGTCACGGCGCGGCTCTTTGATCTCGGCAACCAAGCCAACCCCGGCGTGCTGGCCAAGCGTTACGTTGCCACCTTAAATGAGGTCTCCACGCGCGAGGCCGCCCACCGCTTCGCCAATGAGATCATCCAGGCTCTGGGCGGAGGCGTTCCTGGAATCAACCTGACACGCGTCGCGTTCGCCAGCAATCGCACCCGCCACGCCGAAATCTGGGTGATGGACTATGACGGCTTCAATCAGCATCCCATCACCAGCTATGGCTCAATGTCCACCACGCCGCGCTGGTCGCCCGACAACACCCGGCTGGCGTTTACCAGCTATGCCTCGGGCAACCCGGAAATCTACCTCTTTTCGTTTGAAACCAACCGGCGCATTCCCTTCCCGACGTACAAGGGACTCAACACGACTCCGGCGTGGTCCCCCGACGGGAAGAGAATCGCCTTTTGCTCCAGCATGAGCGGCGACCCGGAGATCTACCTTTCCGATCCCAATGGGTTCAACCTGCAGCGCCTCACGTTCTCTCCCGGCGTCGACATTTCTCCGGCGTGGAATCCCAAGACCGGGAACGAAATCGCGTACGTCTCGGATCGGAGCGGTTCGCCGCAGATTTACATCATGTCGGCGGACGGCACGAACCTGCGTCGCTTGACGACCCTGGGCGGAGACGCCAGCAGCCCGTCCTGGTCCCCGAATGGGCTTTTCATGGCCTTCCATTGGCGCGTCACCGACACCGGGACCTATGATGTTTACGTCATGGAAATCGCCAGCGGCCGAATTATTCAGTTAACGCACGACGCCGGTCGCAATGAGCATCCCACGTGGTCGCCGGACGGCCGCCATCTGGCGTTTGAATCCACGCGGTCAGGATCCCGCCAGGTGTGGACGATGCTCGCGAACGGCCAGGATCCCAAGCAACTGACCCAGGATGGAGAAAACTGGAACCCCAACTGGTCGAATTAGCAGCATGCTGAAAAATTCGCCGGAGCTGTCATTCCGAGGGAGTCCGCCGCGGCGGACGACCAAAGAATCCCGGCATTAAGTGAGAGAAGGTCTTCTTCACCGAGGCAAGGGTAATGCAGAGGTCCTTCTCCCGCACGGCGGGATTAGGATGACAGGAGGGGCGCCCAGAGGGCCAAGCAAAAGGAAATGTATCGCAATGCGAGCCTTCTGACAGACGCCGGTTGCCCCCTTCGGGGGGACGAAGAGGGCGGCAAGTCAGCCGGCCCTCCGCAAAAACCGGCAGGATTCACACGACGGCGAATCGTCACAAGGCGAAATATCTTCAAAGCAAGCCGTTGTGTTTTGTTCTGTTTTGATGGTAGTATCTGGAATTTCATAATGTCCTTATCCCCCCTGGGGCTGGGTAGTTATATTGCACCGAGCCTGGCACAAAGGGGGGTAATTCCTGGTAGCTCCATGCATCCATGGGATCACGAGGATTTCTAGCCGACCAAGGAGGATTGAGCATGCGACAGAAGAAACGCAGTCTTGCGGTTCTCGTCGGAATCCTGGGAGTCGTTCTACTGGCAGGCGCTTGCCACAAGAAGGTGGTGGCTCCCCCGCCCCCACCGCCACCGCCACCGCCGCCACCGCCGGCCCCCACCGTGACGTTGACCGCAGAGCCGAGCACCGTTGAGAAAGGCCAGTCCGTCACGTTGAGCTGGACCTCTCAGAACGCCACTGACCTGGATCTCCAACCGGAAGTGGGTAAAGTCCAGGCGCAGGGTTCCTCGTCCGTCACCCCACAGGACTCGACCACGTACACCCTGACCGCCACCGGCCCGGGCGGCACGCAGAGTGCCACCGCCCGTGTCACCGTGACGATTCCCCCACCGCCCCCACCGCCGCCCCCACCGCCGGTGAAGGAGATCAGTGAGGAGGACTTGTTTGGTCAGAACGTCAAAGACGCGTTCTTCGATTATGACAAGTCCGACATTCGCCCCGACGCTGAGCAGACCCTGACCGCTGATGGGAGCTTCTTCAAAGACCATCAGAGCATCAAGTTCACCGTCGAGGGTCACTGCGACGAGCGTGGCAGCGAAGAGTACAACCTGGGCCTCGGCGACCGCCGTGCCACCGCCGCCAAAAACTTCCTGGTGAACGCGGGTGTGTCTGCAGACCGGGTCTCGACGATTTCGTACGGCAAGAGCCGTCCGGTGTGTCAGGACCACGCGGAGGAGTGCTGGCAGCAAAACCGCCATGCGCACTTCCGTTTCGGCGCCGAATCCAAGTAGGCGGAATCAGCCGGGAGTCCAACCGGGCTCCCGGCTGCCTTCAGTCCACTCGCAGGGCAAAGCTGTTGAACACGCCGTGCTGTGCCCGCGCAGGGTGCGGTGTGCCTGCCCCATCCGGGCAGAGCAGCATCCGTGAGGCCTTCTCCCCCCACCCCCTCCCGAGCCGGTTGACCCGGACCGCACCAAGAGGGTAGACTGGCGAAAGTTACATCTCTATCTTAGCGAGGACGTAGCCACTTTGAAAAAACGAACCATTCTGGCTTTGATTGTTTTCGCCCTCCTGGGCGCGAGGGTTCAGCCCGCTTACGGCGTGAACAAGGAAACTGTCCAGATGATGCAGCAACTCGATCAGCTGCAGCAGGCCGTCCAAAACCTTCAGAAGACGGTCGATACGCAAACCGCGGTCTTGAAAACACTGATCGAGCAAGCCAACGACAACGTCAACACCATGAAGGTCACGATCAACGATCTGCGCGGGACCATGCAGCAGAATCTGGCTTCTACCAATGCGCGCTTCGACTCCCTGACCAGCCAGATCCAGGCGTTGAGCGAGAGCCTGGAAGAGGCCAAGGCGCGGCTGGCCAAGCTGAGCGACCAGATGACCCAGACCCAGAATATTCTCCAGACGCTCCCCCTCACCGGAGCACCGCAACCCGGAACGAATCCGACCAGCCCCACGGGTGCAACCAAGCCCGGCACGGCGCCGGACGCGGATTCGCTCTACAATTCGGGTTTGAGTTATTACAACGGCGGGCAATACCAACTCGCCGTTCAGTCTTTTCAAGATTATCTCAAGTATTATGGCGACAGCGATCGGGCCTCGAATGCGCAGTTCTACATTGGCGACTGCTACTACAGCCAGGGGAACTACACGCAGGCCATCGATGAGTACAATAAGTGCATTGAGCGCTATCCCACCGGCAACAAGTTGGCGGCGGCCCAGCTCAAGAAGGGCTATGCCCTGCTGGCCCTCGACCAGAAATCGGCGGGCGTCAAGGAACTGCGCTCCCTGATCCAGCGCTTCCAGGATTCACGCGAAGCCGACTTGGCGCGCGAGCGGCTGAAAAAGCTCGGTATCAGCAGCGTGCCCCCGCATCGGAAAAGCAATTGACCCCGCGTGCTGCGCCGGCCGGAAGCGTCGTGCAAGCTTCGTGACTCGTACCCTTCGCATCCCCGCAAAGAAGGAGAGGTTCTCATGTCTGGCTCCGTCAACAAAGTCATCCTGATTGGCCGGCTGGGCAAAGACCCAGAAGTCAAGTACACCCCCAGCGGCGCGCCGGTCGCCAAGTTCTCGCTCGCGACCGACGAGAGCTTCAAGGACCGCACGGGCGAACAGCAAAAGCGCACCGAGTGGCACAACATCGTGGCCTGGAACAAACTGGCGGAAATCTGCGGTGAGTACCTGACCAAGGGCAAACAGGTCTACATCGAAGGCTCGATCCGCAGCCACCAGTACGAAGACCAAGCCGGTAATAAGCGCACCGCGTACGAGATCGTTGCCCGCGACATGAAAATGCTGGGGTCGAAAGCCGACTCCGACCGCATGGCCGCTGCCGGCATGGAACGCGCCACGCCCGAGCGCCCCGCCGCGGAGCCGGCTCCTGCTGCGGAACCCGGCGCACCTCCCGAACCCGACATCCGCGACGACGATATTCCGTTTTGATGAGTTCGGTCCGCGGCGCCCACATTCGAGTAGCACCGCTTATCTCCTCCGGGATTCGAGTTTCTCCCTTTCGGGCAGCGCTCCTACGTCGTTCGACACAGAACCGAGCACGCGCTTCATTTTGAATGCTCAGTTTGGGCAAGCCTCAAAGCCCGTGTTGGAGGCCCACTGGACACACAGCGGACGTGCGCCGGGCGCACCTTGATCAAATCGAACCCTTGACGTGTCGCCTTGCGCAGCGGGGCCACTCCAACGCGTAAGGGGTTTTACGACCATGTGGATTGTTTCCAAGTGCGCCGTTGCTCGGGAGGAATGATGGCCGCGCTGCTTACCACTGCATCTGGCAGAGGATCATGACCGAGACGTTCGATGAGCGATCGCATGTTCGCGAGCGCACCCAGCAGGAGAACGGCGTTCGGACGCCGCCCGGATGGATCGCAACACCTGCGGTTGGGGTGGTCACCGCGGTAGAATAATGGCCACCCCGAGAACCCGCTGGAACGGAGAGGCCATTCGACATGAAGATCATTCTCTTTGGGGCTACGGGTATGGTCGGGCAGGGTGTGTTGCGAGAAAGCTTGCTCGATCGCGACGTGGAAAGCGTCCTCACGATTGGGCGCAGCGCGACGGGGCAACAGCACGATAAGCTGCACGAAATCGTGCACAAGGACTTCTCCGATTTCTCGGCCATCGCGGGGAGCCTCTCGGGTTATGACGCGTGCTTCTTCTGTCTTGGTGTCTCCTCAGTAGGAATGACCGAGCAGGAATATCAACGCGTGACGTACGACATCACGATGACAGCTGCGCAAACCTTGGCCAAGCTAAACCCAGGCATGACGTTCCTCTATGTGTCGGGAGCGAGCACCGACAGCTCCGAGCGCGGTCGCGTTATGTGGGCGCGCGTGAAGGGCAAGACCGAAAACGCACTGCTTCGGCTGCCCTTCAAGGCGCAGTACATGTTGCGTCCCGCATTTATCCAGCCGATGCACGGAATTCAGTCGAAGACGAAACTGTACAGGGCGCTTTACGCTGTGATGGCGCCGCTCTATCCCGTGTGGAAGGCCCTCTTGCCAAAGTACGTGACGACGACGGAACAGGTAGGCCGTGCGATGATCAGAATCGCCAAGCTCGGTGCCCCAAAACATGTGCTTGAGAACCAGGACATCAACAGTATCCGTTGACGAAATGGGGTCACAGAAGCATTCTTTGTATAACCCTGTCGCTAGTACTTGCTTGGTTTAATTGGCGCACGAAACTGGTCACAGTCGTGCTTTGATTTCAATGACTTGAAAATGCGCGAACTAAACCAAGTTGGTACTAGTGCGTATCTGCCTCAGAAAAAAGCCCCCGGTTGCGTCAGCCGTGCCAGCGGCTAGTACTAACCCAGCCTGTAAAGGTGCTAGACCCGTGCCCCTTGACTCACTCCGGGCGTATCGTCGCCGACACGGAAGTTACTTTCCGGGCTGCGCGTAGCGGCTGCCACAAGTCTGATGTTGTCCGAGCCCGCCGTGACACGGCCGAAAGCGTAGCATCCCCAGAATGCTCTTTGCGACTTTCGTCGGGCAAGGTGTGAACTGCGCCCTGACGCCCTTAAAAGAACTTCCCGGGACGGCGTCCGCGGAGGCGGGAGGACCGAGGCACTTGCAGCCCTGCGTTCAACAGCGTAGACTCTTGGTGCTGGAGGACAATATGTCTCTTCGACCGATCAAACGGCTGATCAAGGCCAAGCCGACTCTGGAGGGCGCCGGCGTTCACCTGCGCCGCGCGTTCGGCTTCGGCAACACGTCGGACTTCGACCCGTTTCTCCTCCTCGACGACTTCCGCAATGACCGTCCGGAGGATTACTTGGCTGGCTTCCCATGGCATCCCCACCGCGGGATCGAGACCATCACGTACGTCCTCGCGGGAACCGTCGAACACGGCGACAGCCTCGGGAACAGCGGTGCCATCGGCGCGGGCGACGTCCAGTGGATGACGGCGGGTAGCGGGATCATTCACCAGGAGATGCCGAAAGGCGATCCAAACGGACGAATGCATGGTTTCCAGTTGTGGGGGAACCTCCCGTCTTCGCTCAAGATGACAGCGCCTCGTTACCAGGAGGTGAAGGCGCCCGGCATCCCTGTGATCACCGACGACGACGGTACCCAGGTTCGCGTCGTCTGCGGAAGCTTTTGGGGGAAGCGCGGCCCCGTGGATGGGGTCGCCGCCGACCCGATCTACCTCGATGTGGTTGTTTCGCCAGGCAAGAGGAAGACCTTGCCGGTCGAGACGACTCGCCACGCCTTCGCGTACGTTTTCGCCGGGGCTGGAAAGTTCTGCAACGCGTCGGGTCCCCTGGCGGTACCGACCGAGAGTGTGGGATGGGCGGACACGGCCCCTCCCGCGGAAGCGGAGAACCGCTCGCTCGTGCTCTTTGATCGCGGCGACGAAGTTACGGTACAGGCTGGGGACGACGGAATCCGGTTCCTCCTGGTCTCGGGAAAGCCGCTTGAGGAGCCCGTGGCGTGGTACGGCCCGATCGTGATGAACACGCAAGAACAGCTTCGGCAGGCATTCAAGGAACTCGAGCAGGGGACGTTCCTGAAGCAGCAGACACCGAGGTAGGAGGTCCCCGCATCGCGGGGGAGCGCGATCTACGGAGCGATCACGTTTGGCATAGCTCCCCTCTCCGCCAACGATCTGTGATAAAGGCCAAAGCGTAGAGCGAGGTCTTCAACTACTGGACGCCGCGCACGCTTCCAGGGCCTTATCGTGGCAGATTACGCCGCGATCCAAGCACCATCGCCAGAAGTTGGCAGGGCGACCACATCGATAATCGGCCCTGGACGCTGCTGGGCATCAACATCTTGGCCCTTCTATCATCGGCAATTATGGACAAGCCTTCGTTCGACCCCGGCTTTACAGAAAAGTACCGCGGCGACTTACATCGAATCATCAATCCCGATGGCCAATTCAATGTTCGCCGGCGCGGCGCCACTTGGCGGGATGTACATCCCTATCTTTTCATGATCAACACTTCCTGGCCCCTTTTCTTGGCCATTATCTTTGCTGGGTTTGTGATTGCCAACCTGGTGTTTGCCTTCGTGTACCTGGGGATTGGCGTCGAGCACTTGCAGGGCGCCAACACCAGCACGCCGTTGGGCCGTTTTCTAAGTGCCTTTTTCTTCAGCGCCCAAACCTTCACCACCGTGGGATACGGCCGGATCTCTCCCGAGGGCGTTCCCGCCAACCTGGTGGCGGCGTTACAAGCTCTTCTGGGACTGATGGCGTTTGCCATCGGCACCGGCCTGCTCTTCGGACGATTTTCGAGGCCCGCGGCGCGCCTCGCCTTCAGCCGGCAGATGGTAGTAGCGCCCTATCAAGGCGGCACCAGCCTGCAATTCCGCGTCGCGAACCGGCGCAGTAATAATTTGATGGAGATTGAAGCGCGGGTACTCTTGATGACCGTGGAACCCTCAGACCACGGACTGCTGCGCAAGTACAAGCCTCTCACGCTCGAACGCGCCTCCGTCCAGTTCCTGCCGCTCACCTGGACGGTCGTTCATCCCATCGACGAAGCCAGCCCGCTCTGGGGTCAGACCGCCGGTCACCTCGCCCGGCAGCAGGCCGAGGTTCTGATTCTGATTAAGGCTTTCGACGATACGTTCTTCCAAACGGTCCACGTGCGCCACTCCTACCGCTACGAAGAGGTGGCCTGGGGAGCGCGCTTCGTCCCCGCTTTCGAGGCGGACTCTCGGGGCGAAATGGTGCTCGACCTCAAGCGGCTCAGCGAAATCGCTCCCGCCCAGAATCCCGACACCCCGTGAACGGTGCGAGGCCTGAGGGCGGCGGTCGAGTTACAACAATTTTGCCTTGGGCAAGGCGACGGTAGCGGCGTGCCACGTACCGTACGGCGCGTGGCGTGCCCCATCCAGATTCACTACGTGCGGTTGCCGCTGGGGCATCGAGCATCAAAAAAGGCCACGCTCAGGACTGCACTGACCCCATGACTACCCCCTGAAAAACTGATGGAGAAGGACAGGTGTTCAGGACTCATGGAGGGCAGCGGACGGCCGCTCGGACCCTCCCGGAGAGAAAAACCGCGCGGGGGAAGGCTTGATTGAAGATGAGGGGTGTATACTCTCAGGCGCCGGAAGGCCAAAATGGAAGTTCCGGCTAAAACGATGGCTAGTAGCGTCGAGAAGGTCGAGACCTTAGGAGGAGTAATGGCTACAGCTACAAAGGTTCTGCGACACGAGCATGAGGCGATCCTGAAGATGTTGGAGGTTACCGAAAAGGTAGCCAATCGTCTCGAACAAGGCGAGGCCGTGAGGCAGGAAGTTCTAGCCAACCTTCAAGAGTTCTTCCGCCTGTTCGCCGACCAGTGCCACCACGGAAAGGAAGAGGACTTGTTGTTCCCGTTGCTTGAACAGAAAGGAATTCCTCGGACGGGGGGACCCATCGGTGTGCTGCTCCGTGAACACGAGGAAGGGCGTTCGCTCATCCGGCAGATGGGCGATGCTGCTCGGGGCACGGAATCTCGTCTCGCGGGCTCAGGCTCGCGGTGGGCGGGGGCCGCACGAGGTTATGTCGGTCTGCTCCGCGGTCACATCGAAAAGGAGAACAATGTCCTCTTCATGATGGCGGAACGACTGCTCACTCCCGGTGAGCAGGAACAGCTCGCCGAAGACTTCGAAAAGCTGGAAGTTGACAAGATGGGAGTCGGCACCCACGAACGACTGCACGCGATGATGGATAAGATGCTTGTAGAGTTCTTACCCAAGTGAAAAGTCGTAGTTGCCTTACTTGCTTCGAAAGGTGTCGGCCAGCTGGACCTGTCGTGCCGCTTCCTCCTGAGCCGAAGGACCGGACATCTTGGGGTCGCGATAGCTGCGCTGGCTGTTGTGGGGGGTGATGGTGCTTCTTGTCAGCGACGAAAAAGTGGCTCAGGAAATCAGGATCGCCACTCGGAGAAGGTGACCCGCTAAGAGGCCTCATCCTCAGCAGGTCAGAACAAACGCTCAATCGGATTCGCATGGCTTTTGGAAGTAAGTCAATAAGATCGAGAAGGACCAGCATCCAAGGCAACAATTAAATGGGGGCATGAAATGGCAGACATGTCCGGCAGTGCTACGGGTCTCTCTCCGTGGTGGCGACACTCGGCGATTCTCGTCATGATCGGTGGCTTCTCGGTTCTATCTTTCGTAACCGTCTTGACCTACACGAACGCTCCTCCCATTCCCGAGAGGGCCGTGGATGCGGCGGGAAATGTGGTGTTCACGGGAGCCGATATCCAAGAAGGCCAGGAGGTCTTCTTTAAGTACGGCCTCATGGAACACGGGAGCCTTTGGGGTCACGGGGCTTATCTAGGCCCTGACTACAGCGCCGAGTATCTGCACAGACTCAGCGAGGTGACTCGGGATACGATCGCCGTGGAGAAGTACGGCAGACCCTTCGCACAGCTCTCGCCTGATGAGCAAATCGTCGCATCCGCGCAGGTGCGGAGGGTTCTTAAGGAGAACCGGTACGAACCGGCCTCACGGACGCTCCTCCTCACACCCGGGGAGGTGGCGGCCTCTCGCAGCCAAACGGCCGAATGGAGCGATTACTTCACCAAGAGGGGCGCCGCCCCTGGACTGCCTGCCAGCTATATTAAGAATCCCACGGAGCTCAAAGCGCTGAGCGCCTTTTTCGCGTGGGCCGCCTGGGCTGCCTCGGCGAACCGGCCGGGCAAGGACTATTCCTACACGAACAACTGGCCTTATGAGCCCACGGTGGGCAACCGGCCCTCCGCTGAGGCTTATGTCTGGAGCGCCTTGAGCCTCATCACCCTCCTGGGGGGTCTGGGCCTAATCCTCTTCATGGTCGGCAAGTTTGACTATCTGGGCTGGAAGGGTGAGGGCGATACCGCCCACATCACGCACCCCGCTCCCACGGCTCTGACACTGACACCTAGCCAATGGGCCACCGGGTGGTTCTTCGCCGTGGTGGCGCTCCTATTCCTGGCGCAATCGTTCCTGGGAGGCGCGCTTGCCCACTACCGCGTGGAGCCAGGAGGCTTTTACGGCTTCGACATCGCTCGGTTCCTGCCCTACACTCTGGCACGCACCTGGCACCTCCAACTCGCCATCTTCTGGATCGCAACGGCCTGGGTAGGCGGCGGCCTTTTCCTGGCGCCCTGGGTGGGTGGCGGGGAGCCCGGTGGCCAAAGAGCTGGCGTTTACGCTCTCCTCGGTGCACTCGTAGCAGTCGTTTTCGGCAGCCTTTTCGGAGAGTACCTGGGCATCAACGACAAGCTAGGGCGCCTCTGGTTCTGGTTCGGGCATCAGGGTTCCGAATACCTGGATCTCGGGCGGTTTTGGCAGCTCCTGCTGGCGGCTGGCCTCCTCTTCTGGCTTTTTCTGATGTTCCGGGCCTTGAAACCCGCCTTCAAGAGTCCTGACCACCGTGAGCTGTCCGCACTCTTTCTTTATGCTGCCGTGGCCATTCCCGTCTTTTACCTACCCGCCCTCTTCTACGGCCCTCACAGCAACTTCGCGGTCATCGATAACTGGCGTTTCTGGATCATCCATCTTTGGGTGGAAGGATTCTTCGAGCTTTTCGCCACGGTCCTCGTGGCCATCATGTTCCACCAGATGGGCGTAGTCACCACCAAGACCGCCACGCGCCTGATCTACCTCGACGCCATCCTCTACCTCAGCGGCGGGATCATTGGTACGGGCCATCACTGGTATTTCACCGGTCAGGGGACGCTCAACATGGGCCTGGCCGCGTGCTTCTCCGCCTTGGAGGTTGTGCCCTTGACGCTTCTAACCCTGGACGCCTGGGACTTCATCAAGCTGAAGAACGAGCAGTGCTCCGCGTGCGGACGAGATTTCGCCGCCGGCCAGAAGTGGGCCCTCTACTTCCTTATGGCGGTCGGTGTATGGAACTTTGTCGGCGCCGGGATTTTCGGCTTCCTTATCAACCTGCCGATCGTGTCTTACTTCGAGGTGGGCACGACACTCACTCCCAACCACGGACACGCCGCCCTGTTTGGTGTCTTCGGGATGTTGGCGCTGGCGGTCCTCGTCTTTTGCTTGAGGGCCATGCAGTCCGACGCCGTCTGGAAGGGGACAGAGAAGTTCATCAGGGTGGGCTTCTGGGGTGCTAACGTGGGCCTCGCCCTTATGGTTCTCCTGGATCTATTTCCCGGAGGGGTTCTCCAACTCTGGGACTCCATCGCCAATGGGTACTGGCACGCGCGTCGGCTGACATTCCTGATGGGGGGCCTCTACCACAAGCTGGAATGGGTGCGCATGGCGGGGGACATGATCTTCATCCTCGTCGGTGCTGTACCCATCGCGCTCGGCGTGCTGCGCAGCGTGTGGAAGCGGGACATCGTTCCTCCGGTATAGACGAGGGTAGCCCCTGTCATCGCCTTCCTGCGTGAGTTCTACCTTTGATGGCGAAGGGATAGCTTGCTGGAATAGTTTCATACCAATCCCGTGCGGAAAGGGCCGGCTGGCGCAGGCCCTGTTCTTTGGGGTCTGCGATTTCCCAATGGGATTTGTGGAAGTCCTCGATCGACAATAAAAAGCCGGCCCGATGCATCGGGGCGCTGCGCTTACTAGCCGCCGGCAATGGCCCCTACGACCAGAAAGGGCTCGACCCCCGTCGCGACCGCGTCGGGCAGCGGGGCGTCCGGAGGTTGGTGGGACAGATCCTGCTCGCAGGCGAAGAACCTCACAAACGGCCGGCGCTGCTCGGTGACGTGATCGCGGATCGTCCCGCGCAACACCGGATAGCGGGCCTCGAGTGCATCGAGGACCGAGCACTGCGTAACCTGCCCCTCGACCTCGAGCTTCACCTCGCCGTCAATGTGGGCCAGCGTCCGCAAATGTGTCGGGAGTACGACTCGGATCATGGCAGCGTCTGGACCTCGACGGAAAGCACGGCCGGAAGATCTCGGACGATGGGCGCCCAGCTGTCTCCGGCGTCGGCCGACGCGTACACCTGCCCGCCGGTAGTGCCGAAATACACGCCGCACGAATCGAGCGAGTCGACGGCCATCGCGTCGCGCAACACGTTGACGTAGCAATCGCGCTGCGGCAGACCTTTGGTGAGCGCCTGCCACTCGTTTCCGCCCGTCCGGCTCCGATATACTCGGAGCTTTCCCTCGGGCGGGTAGTGTTCCGAGTCGCTCTTGATCGGGACCACGTAGATGGTCTCCGGCTCGTGCGCGTGAACGTCGATCACGAATCCGAAATCGGTCGGCAAGTTCCCGCTGACCTCATGCCACGAATCGCCGGCGTCTTCGCTGCGCATCACATCCCAGTGCTTCTGCATGAACAGCACGTTCGGGCGCGACCGGTGCAACGCGATGCGGTGAACGCAGTGGCCGACCTCGGCATTCGGGTCGGGGATATATTGGGATTTTAGTCCCCGGTTGATCGGTTTCCACGTCTTGCCGGCATCGTCGGTGCGGAAGGCGCCCGCAGCCGAGATGGCGATGTAGATCCGCGCGGGGTTGCTCGGATCGATAAGAATTGTGTGCAGGCACATCCCGCCGGCGCCCGCTTGCCACTTGGGCCCTGTGCCGTGGCCGCGCAGTCCGGCGAGCTCCTGCCAGGTCTGGCCGCGGTCGGTCGACCGGAACAAGGCGGCGTCTTCCACTCCGGCGTAGACGGTATTCGGATCGGTCAGCGACGGTTCGAGATGCCAGACGCGCTTGAACTCCCAGGGGTGCTGCGTGCCGTCGTACCACTGGTGAGTGGTGAGGGGTTTGCCGGTTTCTGGCGTTGTGTCGTAGACGAATTTGTTGCTCTCGCCACGAGGCATTTCGCCGGGTACCATCGTCATTCCGCCTCCGGGCGCCTCCCACGTCTTGCCACCGTCGCTTGAGCGCTGGATGATCTGCCCGAACCAGCCGCTGGTTTGCGACGCATAGAGGCGATTCGGGTCGGCGGGCGAGCCCTTCAGGTGGTAAGTCTCCCAGCCCGCAAAGTGGGGTCCGCTGACGTTCCATTTTTCGCGCTTGCCGTCCGACGCCAGGATGAACGCGCCCTTGCGTGTGCCAACCAGTACTCGTACCCTGCTCATTCGTCTCTCCTTTCTGAGTTGTCCGGTGGTTTTTGCCGACAGTTTCCCTGCTTAGTCGCCCAGATAGAACCGGTGTCGTTTAAGGACTTTGTTCCTTTGCCCCTTTTTGCTGCGCTTCCCAATAACTGGCGGGTCTGTGTAAACTTATCCCCGCCGCCAAGCGGGGTAGCGCAGAGTTTGTGTATTTTCAAACTCTGCGGTGCTTGATCTTGCACCGCCGAAAAGCCGCAGAGTCTCTGGGAAGCGAGACTCTGCGCTAGCCGCTATTCGTGATCAATCACGCAGCTTTTTCGCAGTTCACCATCCACGGGATGCCGAACCGATCGACAAGCATGCCAAAACGGGCGGCCCAGAAGGTCTTCTGGATTGGCATCCGCACCTTTCCGTTTTCCGCCAATGCGAGAAATATGCGTTCTGCCTCTGCCGGGTCCTTGACCCCAAGCGACACGGAGAAGCCCTGTGGTTTCTGAAAGCGATCTGGCGGAGCATCAGAACCCATCAATACCTGGTCGCCCACAACCAGGCGGGCGTGCAGGATCTTCTTGCGCCATTCGGCGGGTACCTGGTCCGCGGCTGGCGTACCCTCATGGAGGATCATGGCTTCGATTTTGCCGCCAAGACACTTCTCATAGAACTTGAATGCAGCCTCGCATTGGCCGTTGAAAAACAGGTAAGGATTCAATTGCATAGCGCACTCCTTTGGTTAATCAATGACTGAGTAGTTCGTGCGCGTGAAATCATGCGCGCGACGAGGGTGAAGCCACCCGGCGGGTTCGCGCTGAACTGTAACCCGCGCCACCGTCCTCAGGGCTCGGTAGCAGCGGAGTTGAGTCGCGTTCTCGCCACCGTCGCCGAGCTTCCGCGAGCACCTTGTCGCGATGCTTCGCCATCTCGTCGATGAGGGCGCAAAGGGCCCCTGTCTCTTCGTGCCGCGCCCCCCAAATGAGCAACTCCAAAAGCACCGGCGCCAGATCAATCCCTTTTTCGGTTAGACGGTAGTTCACCCTTCGCCGGTCGGTCGCCTCCGCCTCCGCGGTGATGATCCTCGCCACTGCGAGCTTCCGCAAACGGTCCGCCAGGATGTTCGTCGAAATTCCTTCGCCCGATTCCTGGAACTCCCGAAATGTCCTGAACCCGCGAATCATCAAATCGCGGATGATCAGCAGCGACCAGCGATCTCCCAACATCTCGAGGGAGATACTTACCGGACACCCGGACCGGCGTTTTGATTTGGGCTTCCCTGGCACCAGCGACAAATTATCAATATTACTTGCAGAATGCAAGTTATATTTCACGATGTAAGTTATCGTGCGACAGGTCACGTCGGCTTAGGACGAGGCTCCCCTCGCAACCTACAGCGAAATTCGAGATTCCGCCCGAGAATCGGCCGGCGCGACATTGATCAAATTGAGCACTTGACGCGTCGTTTTGCGCCGCGGGGTCGCTCCTATGGGTAAGGCGTTTCGCGGCCAGATGGATTGTTTCCAAGTGGGCCGTATACTAAGCCGTCTTCCGTGCAACAGAAGATGCGTTCTTATGGGGGGGCATCACGGTGGCTCAGCTTTCGCCTGCTGTCCCGATTCTGTTGAACATGGGCAGAAGACACGACTGTGGCCTACTCAGAAAGTAATCCGACCGCAACAGGAGCAGCGCCAGACGGCAACAAACAGAATCTGCCCGTAACGATCGCGGGCTTGCCTGAGCTGGGGCGCCATCGGTTTCCCGCAGCAGGCCAGACTCCCACCAGGGTGGGTTTCCAGCGCCGAAAGAATTGGCTTGGTTCCACCCTGGCCCATTTGTGCTGGCTTCTGTTTTGTTCCCCACATATTTACCCTGGATTTCTCACCACACAGTGCCTTTTTCCCGGCGGTCGGAAGGGCGGGGCTTCAGCCCCGCCGAAATCGCGGGTTCCCAGCCTCTGGTCGTCTCGCGCCCCGCGCAACTCTTCCCGAGGAACTGCGCGCGGCGCGAGACGAAGAAACAATTACGAGCGTTGTGTAACGGCGGGGCTAAAGCCCCGCCCTTCCTCGTCCGTGGTGAGAAACTCGGGCCAAATCACGGCTCGACCTCAGCCGGCGCAAGGTTTGTATCGACCTCCGGAGCGGGCGCTTTCGAAGCAGCGCTGGCTCCGGGCCTCGTCAAGGCGAACAGTGTGCGCCCGCTGACTTCCTCATCGAATTCGACACCGCCTCCCTTGTTTCTGGATTTATCGGCCGATGCCCTAAGGTCCGGCTAGGATTGCCCCAAGGCGGGCGGCCTTGTCATTTGTCGCGATGCGTGTCAGCTATGGAAGTCGTGGCTTCCTCCTTGGGAGATTTGGCCGGGCGACGGAAGTAGTGGGAGCGGCGCTCAGGCTGGAGGCTTCCGCAGCGGCTGCGGGTTGCTGGCAGCCGATGACCTTGTTCATTGTGCCCTGATCAAGCACGGTATCGTTGGAGTTCTCGCATACTACGGTGCTATGGGTTGTTGTCCCATCGAGCACGATCTGGGCAAGATCGGGAGAGGCGGTGAAGTCTGTCACATCGTTGCCCAGCACCGTGGCGTAGGTGCCGCCCCAGATTCCGATTGCATCGGCACCGTTGCCGGAAATCTTGTTATTCACAATCGTGGTCCCCTTGGTGGAATGGGCGCTGATCCCGCCGTAGCCGATGTCCTGCGCTTCGATGGTGTTGTTGTAGATCACCGCGTAAACCCACTTGTTTGGCAGGTCATCCAGAAGCCAGATGCCGTCGGCGTAGGGCCCGGTCGGTCTAAACGTGTTGTGGTGGATTAAGAAGAGAGAGGGCTTGGTCGGCATGGTCTCCCACGGGCAAACATCCAACGCTGCATATTGTCCCTCTGCGATGTTGTAGGAGGCTTCCACCACTGAATTTTCTATGCTTTCGAGGTCAATCCCGTACCCTACATCTTCAAAAACATTCCCAGTTGAGGGCGAACCTCCGATGGTGAAATGGCTATCCTTGGCGATGGCTCCGCCGCTGTTTATAGCCGCTCCGTAAGCCACATTCTTAAAGGAACTGGAAGATACAGTCAGGGATCCACTAAGAGGGTAAGCATCGTGAAAAGTAAGAGATTTCGGCAGATCTGCTACCCATAACACTCCATTGATCAAATTGAATCCAAAAACACTTGCCTCGTCCCGTGTACCTTCGATAGCGACCCGCTCAATCGATGCCTTGGTTCGGTACTTCCCCATGATGCGGATACCACCGAGGAGTACTCGAAATTCCATACCCCCAAACATGTAGTAGGGCTCAGTGGCCGGTATCGAGGTCACCTTGATGATCATGTCCGAGACCGTGATGTCACCGTCTAGGAACATGATCAGGTCAGGCCAGGTGTGGTCTGTAGTGTTTGGAGACCACCAGATAGTATTGTCGGGATTAAATGCGTTAACAAGCAGGTTGGGCAGGGCTTCGATGGTCGTGCGGTCTTTGCCCATGCCTTTGAAGGTGCCGCGGAAGTTGTAAGTGACGAGCTGCCGGGTAAGGTATTTCCCCGCGGCGAGTTGTACGGTGCAGCCCTTGCCGCGAACGACGCAGGCGTCGAGAGCGGCTTGAATGTTGGCAGTATCGTCTTTGCCGTTCGGCAGATTCACACGAACGGTATAGTCGTGGCCTGCCCAGGCGGGGATTGCAGTCACCAGGACCAGACTCACGAGAACACCAACCAGTTTCTTTAGGATACCCATGGTGTTATCCCTCCCTTTATTTATTGGACATGGTTTTGTCCTCCCTGTTATAGGGAGTAGCTTCAGTTTTCCTAAGGTACGGACCGCAGAGTTGCAGAACAACTCTGTACAACCTTGCTACCTTGCTTGGGTTGGGCGAGGAGCCGCGGGCTTAACGTCCTGATCCCCTGCTGCAATCCGGCCGGAGCACGCAACCTCACCCAACCTGCGTCGCCTTGTCTGCGCCCACAGTGTTCCAGCCTCGTGCTGACTTCAATGCACAGCGGGTAACAGCGAGGTGAAATGTTTGTACCTGGCTAAATTCCTGAGGAGAGGTGGTTTGTCCTCCAAAACACTTTTAGGGCTTTGCCTATCAAGGGAACTCGTGTAGTGATACACTTGCCGTCAACAGGGGGGAAGCAACCCCAATGAAAGACAGTAACGCCCGCCCGCGCCTGTTGCGCTTCAGTGTTTTCGAAGTTGACCTTCGATCAGGAGAACTGCGCAAGCAGGGACTGAAGGTCAAGCTGCACGGTCAGCCCTTTCAAGTCCTCGCCATGCTGCTGGAGTGTCCGGGCGAGCTGGTGACCCGCGAAGAGATCCGAGAGAAGCTCTGGCCGGGGGACACCTTCATTGATTTCGAACACAGCGTCAACAGCTCGATCAAAAGGCTGCGCGAGGCCTTGGGGGACGATCCGGCTGCGCCGCGCTTCATCGAAACGTTGCCCCGGCACGGGTATCGCTTTATCGCGCCGGTGGAACCCCTCACCCCCAGCCCCTCTCCCCGAGGGAGAGGGGAGCCGGAGATCGTTTCTGTTTCCCAGCCCTCTCCTGTGGGGAGAGGGTGGCCCGCAGGGCCGGGTGAGGGGGCGCGTTCACAAAAGCGTTGGATTGTACCGGCGATGGTCGGCGGGTCGGTCACGCTGCTGGCAATACTGGTCGGCCTGAACGTCGGCGGCCTGCGCGACCGCCTTTTACGGGGCGTAGGGGCGGTTCGCGAACCGCCCCTACAAATCCAATCCATCGCCGTCCTGCCCCTCGAAAACCTTTCCTCCGACCCCGAGCAGGAATACTTCGCCGACGGCATGACGGACGAACTGATCACCGGCTTGGCCAAGATCGGGTCCTTGCGAGTCATCTCGCGAAATTCCGTGATGAAGTACAAGGGGCAGCGCAAGCCCACGCCGCAGATTGCCAAGGAGTTGAATGTGGATGTTGTAGTGGAAGGCACGGTGCTGCGCTCGGGCAATCGGGTGCGCATCTCCGCGCAGTTGATCCAAGCTAACCCGGAAAAGCATCTGTGGGCGGAGAGCTACGAGCGCGACCTGCGGGACATTTTAAGCCTGCAGGCAGAGGTCACACAGGCAATTGCCCGCGAGATCAGGGTTACCCTCACTCCGACGGAGCAAGCTCGCGTGAGCAAGACCCGGCCGGTTGATCCAGAAGCCTACCAACTATACCTCCAAGGAAATTTCCAGATCCTCCAGGAGTCCGAAAGAGCCTATCGGAGAGCGATCGAGGACTTCCGGCAAGCGATTACACACGACCCTTCCTACGCTCCGGCGTATGCGGGATTGTCAATCGCTTACCAGGAGGTCGGGGGGTGGCAAAGCTCTCTCCCCTTCAGCACATTTCATACCCAGGCGAGGGAGGCAGCACTGAAGGCTCTGGAACTTGATGAGAACCTCGCCGACGGGCACATTGCGTTGGGCACGCTCGAGTTTTACGAATGGAACTGGGCGGGGGCGGATCGGGAGCTTCGACGCGGAATGGATCTGAACCCGACCGGTACATACGCACGCATACTCTATGCGGGCTACCTGGCTGCCATGGGTCGGCTTGAAGAATCCATCGCTGTGGGAAGGCGAACTGTGGAGATTGACCCACTCTCCCCCTCCGCCTATAACGAACTGGGATGGGCGCTCATCCTTGCGGGTCGTGACTCCGAGGCGCTGCAGCAGTACAAGAAGGGGCTGGAACTGGACCCGCGCTTTGCCCACAGCTACGTGCTCCTCGCCGAATATTATGCGCGGAGAGGGATGAGCGATGAAGTGGTCAGAAACATTCGAAACGCGGAGACCTTCATGGACGAAACAAGGCCCCCTACTTGGCTTGGATTCCTTGCTTTCTATTATGCGCGAGTGGGTAGACGGGAGGACGCTCTCAGAATCCTCAGCGAACTCGAGAGGCGGGCGAAGACCGGATATGTTCCCGCCATCGCCCTGGCACACGTCCATCTAGGTCTCGGTGAGAAGGAAAAGGCTCTGAGTTTCCTGGAAAGAGCTTATGAGGATCACAATGTCTCGTTGGTTTGGCTCAAGGTCCACTGGAGGTACGATCCCCTGCGCTCCGACCCGCGCTACCAGGACCTCCTGCGCCGCATGAATTTCCCGCCGTAGTGCTACACATGCCTGGGTACGTGATTTCGGCGCGAGTTGAAACACTCCGGGGCACGCCAGAGAATCACGTAGAAACAGCGCTCACGACCCGAGACGCGTCAACGAATCGGCAAATCCCGAAAACTGAACCGAGTCACACGACCGCGAATCCCTTCTGCCCCGGTTTGCTCACCAGGGTGCGCCATTTTCTTGGGGCCGGCGGAAGGGCAGAATGCGACCCGACATCCATCCGGATTACGCTCGAGCGGTGGGTCAACACGCACAGCGATGGAAATGATCTACTTGGCAACGCTTAAAATCAGGACGGTCTTGTGCTGGGGGGACGAATTCGCGGCTTACCTTGGCTGGGCTCAAGCCTCGCGCTTGCTCGCCGCAACCTTTGAAGGACGCGACCTTGCCCTTCCCGGCAAGGCCTCAGTGCGCTGGCGGTGGTGGCCCATGCCGCCGGTGCCTTTCATCCATTTGTTTCACCAGCTCGTCGAACTTCTTCACCTGCTCTGGATTCAGGATCTGGCGGATGCGGCTGCGGGCTTCTTCGCGAAGGCCACGGAACTGCGGATCGATTTGCTTCTGCAGATCCCTCATCTTCTGAGAGGTCTCGTCGAAAATCTGACTGACCTGCTGAACCTGGGCGTCTGAGAGATCTAGCGCCTTTTTCAGCCGCGCCACTGCCCGGTCCTTGTTGAGTCCGCGGTGCCAGCGGCCTGTGGACCAGCCGAAATAATAAACGCCCACGCCTCCCAGGATAACCCCCAGAAGGAACGTCACAGCAAAATAGAGATAAACCCGGCGGGTCATTTTGCTCCTTTCGTGGCTGGCGGCGCCGCAACGTCCACAGACGTCCCATCCGAAACATCCTGCACGTTGCTAACCCCCAAGGGATCAGAAGGGACCAGCACCGTTTCCTCGGCGGGCACCAGCGGGTCAGCCGTTGACTGCCCGCGGATCGGTCCGGTCGGTGGCAGCGCCAAGGCCAGTAGCAGGAGGAAGGTAAGCATCAGCGTCGCATACACAAAGCGCCGTCCCACTTGCTCGAAGAACTCGCCTACGCTCGGCTGCTTGCTCAGTTCACCCCAGCGGCGCACCAACCGCTCGGCAAACCCCAGCGAAGGCTCGGGCACCGCCTCCCGCTTCAGCACGCGGAACCCCGCCCGCACCAGTCGCAGATCGCGCACGTACCGCTCACATGCCGCGCACTGGGCCAGGTGCTGACGGACCTCGGGAGATTGTTCACCTTCCCAAAGACTGTCCAAGCGCTCTCGTAGATCATCACAACGCATGGCTTATTTTCCCTCCCGCCACTGCCGCAGATCCTCGAGCATCCGCTTCCTAGCGCGATGCAGGCGGACTTTCACTGTCGTAGGCTTCAACTTCAGGATCTCCGCAATCTCTTCCACAGAATAATCCTGTAACTCCTTCAAGACCAATATGGTCCGATCGTTTTCCGGGGCGCGACCAAGGAGTTTGTCCACCAAGTCACGGAGCACGGTCCGCTCCTCGTGGTCAAGCTCCTCCTCAGGCTGGCTCTCGACATTGTTCTCAAGTTCGCGCTGCCTGTCTTCTCCCATCTGCCAGTAGAAACTGACCCGCGACGCCCGCTCGTGCCGCAAGTAGTCGTAGCAGTGGTTGGTCGCAATCCGGCTGAGCCACGTGGCGAAAGAAGACTGAAAGTTGTAACTCCGAATCGCCCGAAAGGCCTTGATGAAAATCTCCTGAGAGAGATCCTCCACCTCATCCCGCCTCCGAACCAGATGGCACACCAGAGAGAATACGCGCTGCTGGTGCTTCTGCACCAGCGGCCCAAGGGCCTCCGAGTCGCCCTGCTGCGCACGCTTAATCCATTGAGTTTCTTGGGCAACCTCGGCCGGGGAGTTCGCCATCGCGCTTCCATTTTCTGCCTTCCCTCAATGTTTTCGACGAGGGAGGCCCCTTTGGGGTTACACCTACATTAAAATCGAAATTCTAAACAAAAATCTAGTTGACCAGTTAATCACTTTGTGGAAGAATGCGGCTATGATCATTGGAACTCGTTTGAAGAAACTGAGAGAGGAACGGAACCTTTCACAAGGTGATATCGAAAAGCGCACTGGCCTGTTGCGCTGCTATATCTCGCGGGTAGAGAACGGACATACTGTCCCGTCTCTGGAAACCCTCGAGAGGTTGGCGGCGGCGCTCGAACTCCCGCTCTTCCAATTGTTCTATGAGGGAGATGAGCCGCCTCCTTTGCCGAACCTGAGCAAGCGCCAAACAACCGAAGAGCTGGTTCTTGACGCAGAGCAGGAAAAAGAACTGCGCTTCTTCGAGAAGGTCAAGCGACTTCTCACGAAGATCGACGAGAAGGACCGCCAGCTCTTGCTGTACATGGCTCAGAAACTGGCGAGCCGATAGCTCTTCCGTTTCAATCCATCGCCGTGGTGTCTCTAGGCTAGAACCCTGGTGAAGGGTGGGTTACCGCCGTGGTGCCTCTAGCCCAGAACCCGGGTGAAGGGTGGACTATTCCCACTCGATGGTCCCCGGAGGCTTCGAAGTAACATCGAAGACCACCCGGTTCACGCCTTTCACCTCGTTCACGATTCGTGTCGCCATGCGCTGCAGGAGTGTCGGCGGCAGTTGAGCCCAGTCCGCCGTCATGCCATCCTCTGATTCGACTGCGCGGATGCCGATCGTGGAAGCGTAAGTCCGGGCATCGCCCATCACTCCCACACTGGAGACGGGCAGGAGGACGGCGAACGACTGCCACAGCCGGTTGTAAAACCCCGCCGCCCGCACCTCCTGTTGCACGATGGCATCGGCTTCCCGTACCATACGCAGGCGCTCGGCGGTGACTTCCCCGACAATTCTGACCGCCAGCCCCGGCCCGGGAAACGGTTGGCGGCTCACTAGGGACTCATCCAGACCAAGCTCGCGCCCCACCGCACGGACTTCATCCTTAAACAGCTCGCGCAACGGCTCAATCAGTTTGAACTTCAAATCGGATGGCAAACCGCCCACGTTGTGGTGGCTCTTGATCGTGGCAGCGGGACCCTTGACGGAAATCGATTCGATGACGTCCGGGTAGAGAGTTCCCTGCACCAGGAACTCGACGTCGCCGACCGCGCGGGCTTCGGCTTCGAAGACCCGGATGAACTCTTCCCCAATGATCTTGCGCTTTCGCTCCGGGTCGGTCACGCCGGCGAGGCGCGTGAGGAAACGCTCCGAAGCGTCGACGGCCTTCACGTTCAGATGAGCTTGTTCACGCAGCTTGCTCGAAACCTCGGCGAATTCGTTCTTGCGCAGCAGGCCGTTATCCACAAAGACGCAGGTGAGCTGATCGCCCAGTGCCCGGCCTACCAGCGTCGCTGCGACAGCCGAATCTACGCCGCCTGATAGCGCGCAGAGAGCGCGCCTTTCCCCCACCCGCTCGCGCACCTGCTGCACGGTCTGCTCAATAAACGATCCCGGGAACCAATTCGGTTTGATGCCGGCGATATCGCAGACAAAGCGCTGCAGGATTTCCCGGCCTCGGTGGGTGTGGTGAACCTCCGGGTGGAATTCCAGCGCGTACATTCGCGTCTTGGGGTTTTCGACGACCGAAATGGCGTTCGAGGTCCGCCCCGTGATGGCGAATCCGGGCGGAACTTCCACCACGTGGTCGCCGTGACTGTTCCAAACCTTGAGGGGCGATGGGAAACCTGCCAGCAACTCCGTGGACGGTAAGATGTCGAGCTCCGCAAAGCCGTACTCGCGCCGTCCGGCCGCCTCGACTTTGCCACCTAGGTTGTAGGACATCCACTGCAAACCGTAGCAGATGCCCAGCACGGGCAGGTTCAGCTTGAGGACCCGCGGGTCGCAGACCGGCGCCGCCGGGTCATAGACCGACGAGGGCCCGCCGGAGAGAATCAGCGCCTGCGGGCTCATGCGCACCAGGTCTTCAAAGGGAAGGTTGCACGGTACGATCAGCGCATACACCTGCAGTTCGCGAATGCGGCGGGCGATCAGTTGCGTGTACTGTGAACCAAAATCCAGAACGACAACAGGATGCGGAGTGTTCATCTTCGAGTCCAGTAAATGAGCCCTTCTTTCAACCTCACTTCGCAACGATACTCACAAGCTTTTGCGGCACGATGATGACCTTCACGACGCGCAGTCCCCCCAGGTGCTGGACGACTTTCTCCTCAGCCAGCGCGCGGGTGCGGATTTCCTCCTCGCTGGCGCTCGCGGCCACACGAATGCGCGCGCGCAGCTTGCCGTTCACCTGCACGGGCAATTCCAGCTCGTCTTCTGCCGCGAGCTCCGCGTCGAACGCCGGCCAGGAGACTTTCAGCAGCGGGTCTGCGTGGCCGAGCCCTTCCCAAAGTTCGTCTGCCACGTGGGGAGCGAAAAGCGAAAGGATGGTCACCAGAAATTCCAGCGCCGTCTTATGTGCCGCCGGGCGAATCTTCCCTGCCTCGACGGCAGCCTCGAGCTCGGTCAGTTCGTTGACCAGCTCCATGCTCATGGCGATGTCGGTGTTGAAGTGCCAGCGCTCTTCCATATCCTCGGTCACGTGCCGGAGCGTCTGGTGCGCCTTGCGGAGCAGCCGCCGTTCCTCCGCTGTCAAGGCGGCCTTGTCCTTGGCGCTCAACTTCCCTACCCTCACGCCCTGCAATCTTTCGGCGTGTTTCGCCACCAGCCGGTAGACGCGATTCACAAAGCGCGCGGCGCCTTCAACGCCTGCGTCACTCCAGTCCAGGTCTTTCTCGGG
>Ga0116132_1000115_pt1 | contig 82623 bp, 80 predicted proteins | sample June2015DPH_17_1_2_FD_89735 | JGI IMG/M metagenome (GOLD analysis project Ga0116132, IMG submission 89735) | Peatland microbial communities from SPRUCE experiment site at the Marcell Experimental Forest, Minnesota, USA - June2015DPH_17_150 | ecosystem: Environmental > Terrestrial > Soil >... | reverse complement strand
TTCGAAAGGTTGGGCCGCAGGCTAACACGGAAGCCACAGTACTCCAGAGAGAGCGGATAGGAGAGTGCCCATCCAGCAACGGCAGGCGTATTAGGGGCTCGGAAGCGACATAGGAGAATCCCCCCGCTTTCGTAGTACTTTCGGAGTGTTAGAGTTTGGGCACCAGACGGCCAAGTCGGTTCGAGCTCGTCAGAATCCTAGGTGGTTGCCCGAAAAGCGCCCAAGCAAGGGTATCAACCACTACCACTAAGGGGATTTCTATCACCCGAAGGCGGTCAGGCCCCGAGGGTTCTAATCGGCGGCGCAGAGCAGTCAGAACGAGTAATACAAAACGCCCGAGCGGCGCGATACACGTATAACCGCTGAGAAGCTCGGGGGGCCCTAATGCCGGGGAGTTCCACACAACTCGCCTCTGGGGACCCGATCATTACCGTCGAAAACGTAAGCCTCGACTACTTCAAAGAGAAGGAGCCGCTCCCAGTACTAGTCGACGTCTCGCTGACGGCAGGAAAGGATGAGCTGGTCGCGATAACCGGGCCGTCAGGCTGTGGCAAGTCCACTCTTCTCAGGATCATGGGAGGCCTGAGCAAGGCCACTGCGGGGACTGTGAAGATCTTGAACTCTGAAGTGACGGGCCCGCGAAACGACATCACCATGGTCTTTCAGAACTTCGTGCTGCTTCCATGGCGGACTTCGTTGGAGAATGTCCTCTTCGGTCTGAGCTCGCGGAAGGATCTCACGGCCGAACAGAAGAAAGAGAAGGCCGAGAAGGCACTCGAGGAGACAGGGTTGATGGGGTTCGAGAACGTTTACCCGGGGGAGCTTTCGGGGGGGATGAAGCAGAGGGTAGGGGTGGCCCGAGCCCTCGCAACGGACCCGGAAGTCATGCTCATGGATGAACCATTCAGCTCTCTCGACGACCTTACCGCTGAGAGGCTCAGGAAGGAAATCCACGAACTCCTGATCAACCCCTCGACTTCCGTCAAGACGGTCATCATGGTCAGCCACAACGTGGAGGAAATCATCGAACTAGCCGACAAGGTCGTCGTGCTTTCACAGAGACCCGCGCACGTGGTCGGCGAGATAAGAATCGACCTACCGAGACCAAGGAACAAGAAGTCTGAAGAATTCTTCACATGGGTGGACAAGGTGTATTCGTTCTTATCATGACCAGCCGACATCCCCTTAAGCCGGGCACCGGCGCTAGGAGGCGCAGGAACAATTGGTAGAACCAGGAAGGCCTCTCCCTATAGCGCTCGTAATGCCGGGAAACGTAAGGGCCGGACAGGTAATCAGTTTGGTCGAAGTAACGGGTGGGCTAGGACCCAAGGTGGATGTATCCAGGCTCGCAGACGAGATGGACTACGACATAGCGGTTCTGCTGAGCACACTGGATGCAGCAGAGATGCTCGGCCTGGTGAGGAGCGAGAGAGGAGACGTCTGCCTCACGGAACTCGGGCTCAAGTTCCAGAAGACGTCCAGGAACAAGGTCAGGATGCTCAAGGACAGGCTGGCTGCCATCGAACCATTCCGCACGGCCTTGGAGCTTGCCTCCAAAGGCAAGCCGGTGACCTCAGGGCAGGTGGCAGAATCGCTCTCCGAGATAGGCATCAAGTGGCACTACCAGCCAGAACTCAACGAATCGCTCATCAATGCGCTCCTAGTGCACTGGACCATCTACGGCGGGCTCATGAGGTACGACGGGAAGTCAGGCAAGTTCCAGAAGGCTTAGCCGTCGACGCCCCCGGACGAATAGATTGCCTTCCCGTTGACGAAGGTCGCCGTTATCCGCACCTTCCTGACCATCGCCGGGTGCATCCCCTCCAGGTCCGAATCAAGCAGGGTGAGGTTCGCGCCCGCACCCTCGGTCAGTCCTGACCCGACCTCGTCGAAGCCGTTGGAGCTGGCATTCGACATGTAGAGCTCCAATGCCTCTTCGAGGGAAAGTGACTCTTGGGGCGCGAAGCCGCCTCTGGTCATCGCGGCCCAGACCCCCAGGAGGGGGCTCATCTGCTCTATCGGGGAGTCCGAGCCTCCTGACGTCACGATTCCCGCGGCCAACATCGATTCCAGCGGGTACAGGTCATTGACCCGGTCTTCGCCGAGCCTACTGGCGGCCCAGGCGTCAGACGTGATGAACAGAGGTTGGACCGCAGCCCTGATGCCGTACTTTGCCATCTTTGGCAGCAAGTCCTTTCGAAGCAGGCTCGCGTGCTCTATTCTGTGTCTCCTTGGATTCTTGGCTCCGGACACTCGCGAGAGTGCCCGGATTGCCTGCTCGATCGCCCTGTCTCCGATGGCGTGTATGATTACCTGGAAGCCTGCCGCGTCGGCCTCTTCGACGATGCTCCCAAGCTCCTCGTCGGTGTGCCTCAGGATCCCGCTGTTGCTTGGTTCGTCTGTATAGGGCTGGCGTAGGGCGGCGGTCCTGGCCCCGAGGGAGCCGTCAGCGTAGACCTTCACGCCGTTGATCCTGACCATGTCGTCGGCGAGCTTCGAAGGGAGCCCCCTCTCTCTTACGTATTCCATCGCCTCTTCCGGGATGTACACCCTGTAGCGCAAAGAAAGAGCACCCGTGGAATGCAAGCTCGCGAAGGCCTCGAGCTCCTCGCGGTAGCCTGTCGGCGATAAGACAGAATGGAGAGTTGTGATCCCGCACCTCGCAGCTTCTGCTTCAGCAGACAACAGGTCGCCGGTGCAGACCTCGACGGTCCGAGGAGTCCAGCCCTGGACGACCTCCAGGGCTCCCTCCTTGACGATTCCCGTGAGGCGCCCCCCGTCGTCCCTCATGAATTCAGGCCCCCGCCTGTCCTCGAAGGCCAGCGTCTTGATCGCGACGGTGTTGAGGAGGGCCATGTGGCCGCAGACCCTGGTGAGGGCGACCGGGTTACGGTCGGACAGGTCATCGATGTCAGACCGGTCAGGCATCCTGCCCTCGCTGAAGGCTTCCTGGTCCCAGCCCATCCCCGTCACCCACTCGCCCGCCTTCGATCTCCGCACTCTCGCGAACAGCCGAAGGCGGAGGCCGGCAATGCTTCCCGTCCCTCTGAGGTCGACGTTACGCTTCAGCCAACCGAACTCGAAGGGGTGGCAGTGGGTGTCGGTGAAGCCCGGAAAGAGCGTGGCCCCGTTCGCATCAAGCCGCTTCACTCCGCTTGGGGCATCCGGGCTCGCACTGTCGAACAGCTCAACAATCTTCCCGCCCTCGACCATCAATGAACCAATCTTTCTGCCACCGAGCTTGCAGTTCTCGATCAGGACACTCATTCTCTTAGCGCCTCCTTGGCGAATTCCGCAGATGGGATCTTTCTTCTCGTGCGAGCCAGCGCGCGTAGGTCCTCCGGAGTGTCCACGTCGAACATGACCCCCTCACTACAGCACACGGCGAGTGACAGGCCTGTCCTCGCGGCTCCGCGGACGTGATTCCAGAAGCTGTCCGAGTCGTAGCTCAGGGCCGGCGCGGCCCTTCCCGAGAAGGCGAGCAGGTTGGTGCCATCGAAAGAGCGGGACGGGGAGATGACGCAATCGAAGACACGCTTCAGGGTGAGCGCCGTCTTGACCTCATCGGGGGCGAGCAGAGGCAGATCCGACGGGGCAATTATGAAATCACGATCTCGTCCGAGCGCCCTCACGCCAATCTCAACCGCGGCGTTGACTCCTTCATCTCGAGGCTCAGCGATCACCCTTGCCCCCAGCCCTCGCGCGAGGGCAAGCACCTCCAGGTCAGACGAGATGACGTAGCATCTCGGCAACAGGCCAAGCCTCCGGAAGACTCCGAGCACCTCTGCAAGCATCAGCTCCGCCAGCCGGCGCCTCTGGTCCGCGTCCAAGACCTTGGAGAGCCTCGATTTACTCCGGCCGGCCTTGAAGGGGATCAGAACCGCTGTCCGATTCAGGCTTTGAGCATCTCCTTCGCTATCCTCTTCTCCTCGGAGCGGTTCCTCATCAAGGTGTCTGAGGGAACGCACATGATTCCGAGCTCTTCGATTTCGCTCGCGACATCCTCGTCACGCCTGTTGATGACCAGCGAGTCAAGAAACCCGGAGTACCTCTGCGCCACCCCAACAGAATCGGAGCGCATCCCAACCGCTCTCATCAGCTTGGCTGCAGGACCGCTGAAGGGGACCCTGCCCACCATTGGGGAGAGCGCCGTCACCCTTGCCTTGGTCCGGGAGAGTCTCCTTGAGAATCCAGGGACCGCAAGCATCGGCCCGATGCTGGTCACAGGATTGGCTGGACAGATGACGACCCTGTCGGCCCTCTTGATGGCCCTCTCGACCTCCACGGTGATCCTGGCCTCGGAGGACCCCCTGTAGGCCACCCCCCTGACTGCAGGCAGGCCCCGGTCTCGGACCCAGAACTCCTGAAGGTGCACGTAGCCGGCGGGAGTGAGGATACGCGTCTCGACCGGGTCGTCGGTCAGGGGCAAGATCGCCTGGGCGACGCGAAAGGCCTTCCGGAGCCTCTCTGTGGCTGAGGTCAGAGTCAGACCTTCGCGCAGCATCCTGCTTCTCACTATCTGGGTGGCGATGTCCATGTCTCCGAGCGCGAACCATGTCGGCTCACCGATCCGGCCCAGCTGCGCGAGCGTCCGGAACGTGTCCCCCTCAATGCCCCAGCCCTGCCTCCCGTTCGCAAGCCCGGCCAGCGTGTACATCGCGATATCAAGGTCCGGGCAGACGTAGAGTCCGTGCACCCAGAAGTTGTCTCCGACGTTAGCCACAACGGTGAGGTCCAAGTCCAGCGCGGCCAGCCCTCTCAGCAGCTTTGCCGAGCCAGTTCCTCCGGCCAGTGCAACTACCCTCAACCTATCACCTGAAGAGGTCTCTTTTCCTCTGCATGATCAGAGACTTGACTCCGCCCTCTCCGTCGGCATACTTTACGCCGCGGACAACGGCCACTGGGACCCTGTCGAGCTTGCCCTTCGCGAGCTCGGCCGCGCCAGCGACCTCGTCAACGACCGCGGGCTCGGTCACCTTTAGGGCATAGCCGAACCTGTCGACCCTGCCCCTGAAAGAAACCAGTGGATCTATCCCTGAACACCCTATGGCCACGTCGGTCTGACCCCGCCTCCAGGGCCGACCGAAGGTGTCGGTTACGATTACGGCCAGGTGCCTTCCTGTCCGGTCTTCCAGGGCTTTCCTGATCCTCCGCGCGCTCAGGTCCGAGTCGGCTGGAAGCAGGCTGGCGTACCCATTCCCCACATTGGACTGATCGACGCCTGAGTTCGCGCACACGAAACCGTGCTTCGTCTCCGTAATCACGACACCGTGCCCGGACCTTACCACCCTTACCGACTCTCTCAGGACCAGCTCCATGAGCCGTGGGTCCTTGCTTTCCGCCCTTGCTAGAGCCCTAGCACGCCTCCCCGGAACCACCTCACTCAGCCTGACCACTTGTCCTTCGGCCTTGGACACAATCTTGTGCGTGACCACCACGATGTCTCTGTCCTGCAGTCGGACTCCTGAACGCCTCAATGCCGCAATCACCAGTCCTGCAACGTCCGATCCCTTGCCCACTTCAGGCAGACCCCTGAGAGGGAAGACCTCAACCTTTCCCAAGTCGCTCCGCTCGACCAAGCTGCGACTGCGCGATAAATGCTGCCCTAACACCAACCTGTTCAGGACACGACTGCGCAAAGAAGATACGGCTGCACAAAGGAATACGCCCGGTCGCTGAGTCGGCAGCTAGCCGCTGGCGCCGGCGCTTGGGTGACTTCGGACCAAGAGCTGAACGGCCGCATCAGACCTCTTTCCGAGAAGACTAGGATTTAATACGCGGAAAGAGCCCGTGCCACTAGTTTGCCGAGCACCGAAGACGTGATCAAGGCACTTTCATCGGTCAGGGACCCAGAACTGGGCAGGGACCTGGTGTCCCTACGGATGATCGAGGGCGTCACCGTAGACGGCGGGAGGGTCACTTTCACACTCAATCTCACGACGCCGGCCTGCCCGCTGAGGACTAGACTCGAGGTTGCCGCGAGAGAGGCAGTGAAGAGCATCCCAGGCGTGACCGAGGTGCAGATGAAGACTAGCTCGGTCGTTTTCGCGACCAGAGACACCTCCCAATCAGAGATGCTCCAGGGAGTCAAGAACATCATCGCGGTAGCGAGCGGGAAGGGTGGAGTGGGGAAGTCGACAGTCACAGTGAACCTGGCCGTTGCGCTCGCGGCCTCAGGTGCGAAGGTCGGTATACTTGATGCGGACGTCTACGGGCCGAACATACCGCATATGATGGGCGTGAACCAGGACGCGGAGGTCAGAGACGAGCTCATAATCCCGCCAGTGGCTCACGGAGTCAAGGTGGCCTCGCTGGGCTTCTTCTATAAGGACGTGACGCCCGTAATCTGGAGAGGGCCCCTCGTTGCGGGCGCCGTGAAGCAGCTGCTCACACAGGTCGACTGGGGGGATCTCGACTATCTGATTTGCGACCTTCCTCCCGGTTGCCTCCCCAAGGGCACCCTCGTGCTTACAGCCAATAATGTTCCCAAACCGATTGAAGAGTTGAAGGTAGGCGAATTCGTGCTCAGCTATGACGGCAAGGAATTGGTTCCCCGGCGAATACTCGGGATCATTCCTCAAGGTCCGCAGAGAGTATTCAAGCTGAAGACTCCCAACAGGACAATACTGACGAGCGGGAACCATCCGTTCCTGAAATACCACAGAACGAACAGTTGGAAGAGAGTGGATCAGCTCAAGGCTGGGGATAGGCTGGTGGTTTCAAACTGCCTAGAGTCTGGAATCCCCTTGCTACTACCCGATATCCCTCACAGGCCACAGTTCCTCACACTTCCGAGGGAAACGAACGAAGATTTCATGCAGGTGGCTGGACACTATATGGGTGATGGATTCATCAGGAGGCAAAGGGATCGAAATCAGGATGCCATGGGTATCAGAGTTTGCGAGCCAAGAGGAAGCAAATTCCGAGAGAAATATGAGACACTGTACAGGAAAGTATTTGGGTGCAAGACATTTGATGATAACAACGGCCTTAAGTTCGCCATCGCGTCCGTTCCGCTTGCGAAATTCCTAATTTCACTCGACCTGGACCACAAAGCCAGGGCGAAACACGTTCCACAGTGGGTCTTTGGAACCCCGTTACGTCAAAGGATGGCCTTTCTACGAGGCTACGCAGAGGCAGACGCTCACGTAAGGCACAGAGAATCCACCAAGATACTTCCAGATTGGAAAGGAAGGTACCAGGTCGTCAGGATCATTCAGGACACAGTCGCTGTGGAAAGTACGAATGAAATGTTGGTCCGCCAACTGCATGAATTGTGCTTAATGAGCGGCCTCAGAGCCACCAACGTTCGTGAGGTCGTAGCGGACGAACAGTCATTGCCAGAGGGCAGGTCGATCCGCAACAGCAGGTCTTTCGCATTCCAATACTCGTTAAAGGAAGACAGGGCCCCTTTCAAGCTCGCACGGGTGAGGTCTATCGAGGAGGTCGGAGAAATGCAGACCTACGACCTTCAGGTAGATGAATACCAGAACTTCGTGGCGAACGGCTTCATTGTCCATAACACCGGCGACGCGTCCCTGACGCTGGCCCAGACCGTCCCACTGAGCGGCGTCGTGATAGTGACGACGCCCCAGGAGGCGGCCCTGAGCATAGCGGCCAAGGCGTTGGCGATGTTCAGGAGGCTCGACGTCCCCATCCTGGGAGTCGTCGAGAACATGAGTTACTTCGTCTGTCCGCACTGCGGCGAGCGTTCCTACATATTCTCCAAGGGAGGAGGAAGGAAGATCGCTTCAGAGCAGAATGTCGACTTCCTCGGGGAGATCCCGCTGGTCGTAGCGGTCAGAGAGCAGACCGACGCGGGGGTCCCCATTACGATAGCGAGGCCCGAGTCGCCGGAGGCCAACATCTTCAGAGAGTTCGCGTTCAGGGTCGCGGGGATGGTCAGTATCGTGGCCTTCTCGAAGATGAAGAAATGATGGGCGAAGAGCATCGCCTTCTCACTTACACGGAGCGAAGGAGGAAGGCCTGTAGGAGGCGGCGTGATCCCTACAAGAAGCCGCGGCGAAATCCATTCGTGGGCAATGTCTTAGAAGTCTACTCGAGATTCAACAAGTAGATAACTAAGATAACCTTCACAAGGGAGAGTCAGTGTCTGTATTTAGGACGTTCTTCCGCCATCGTCCTTCATGCGGGCGCAGGTTCGAAATCAGACTGATCTCCAAGGCAGAGGTAAGCGACAAAGGCGAGACTTGGAAGACCAGCCAGTCAGCCGTAGGGATGGGCGGTCGGAGAGAGAACAACCTAATGCTTGAAGGGAACACCCTGTGACCGTCGAGGTTCCGGGGATTGAAGAAGTCAAGGAATTCAAGTATAACTACAAATGCAAGCATTGCGGTCACGAGTGGTCTGAGGAAAGGCTCAAGACGACTGAGAGTGAAGGCAACCCCGAATACGAGGGCGATTGAGCAGCCGATTTAGAACTGGACCGTCTCAGATGTCATAGAGCCTCTACCAATACAAAAGACGTCGACGCCAGGGTCGAACCTTGCTCTTTGTGTCCCGATTTCAATTCACAGCGAAAGTCTTTTCAACTTAACGTGAGAAGTCGTAGTCGACACCTCAGACCATGTCTGGCAAACTACCGAAAGCGCTTCGCCTGATGGGATGGAGAAGGATTGATCTACTATGCGACTCGGAGAGGGAGAGTGACTCTGGTGAAGCGACAGAGGAGGTGCGGGTTGGACCCAAGGCCGAGGTGGCCCAAGATTGAAGATTACCAGGCGTGAATGGGCGAAGATCGGGGCCGAGGTCGTCCTAATCCTGCTCGCTCTCTCCGCTGTAGTGGCCTTGCTCGGTTAGAAATCCGTCTTGAGTCAGAATCGGTGGAAGGCAGAACACTGCTCTTCAGGCATCGGTTCGGGACTCCGCATCAAGACAAAATGACCCAAGCCCAAGTCCAGACTCTCCCCTGGAGGGCCCGGCATGGAGTCGAGATTATCAGCGGACTGCCACTGCGTCGATTTCGACCCTCGCGCCCTTCGGGAGCGCTTGGACCTGGACTGTGGTTCGGGCAGGATAGGGAGGCGAGAAGTGTTTCGAGTACTCCTCGTTCATCTGCGAAAACTCAGTGAGGTCGACCATGAAGACATTCGTTTTCACGACATTCTTCATGCCGAGACCCGAGGCGCCGAGCACCGCCTCGAGGTTCTGAAGGACTCTTTTAGTCTGATTGACTATCCCTTGCTCCAGGCTCCCTGTAGAGGGGTCGAGACCGAGTTGTCCGGCGCAGTAGATCGCTCCAGCGTCAATGGCCTGCGAATACGGTCCCACAGGGGCAGGAGCGCCCGCAGCTCTCACTTCGCGGTTCAACGGCGTCCGGCGCTGATTGTCAGCTTAAATCGGTTTTGAGAAGCGGGTGGCAGGGGATGGGCGGGAGCCCCGCGGTCACTTCAACATCCGGAGGAGCCCCTCGTAGATTTCTGACTCTTCATCGTACTCGAGCCTCTCCTTCCTATCCATGTCTTCCAGCATCGTGGAGATTCGCCTGCCCTTTCGCGATACGAGGATGATTCTTCTTCCCGCCTTGTAGGCGGCCATGACCTCCATTCCCACGCCCGTGCTCGGGCTTGTCACGTCGGCGACCATCACATCAGCGTTCTCCGAACCGGTCCTGTCCCGGTCGAAGACATTCACTGCAGAGGGAGCGGCGACTTCCATGGGGTCTAGGTTCCAGGGTGAAGCAACCACGCTGCCCGAGTCACTGATCGCCCTCGCCATCAGTCGGGCCCTCTCGATCGACCTGTTGGAAACCAGCGGCACGGCTAGGTAGACTTTCAATGTGGGGACAGGCAAACGACGGGAGTTTATGCCTTACTGGAGAGTCGCGTTCAGCGGAGGCGAACGGACCGTACTATGGTCGCACTTGGAGGGACTGTGGGCATAACAATAGGTAGCTCCGCAGACGTGACACGTGTAGTAGAACCCGATCCCGAGGCTCCGGCCGCATAAGCCGCATGTAGGCGCAGGCTTCTGCGTCTGGCTCGTGTACATGCTTGTACCCAAGGGTCTTTCGCGTTGTCGGTCTGTATTAAGCAGTTATACAATATTTGCATATCAGATATGGAGGGATATGTGAAATTGGCATTCACCTTCCACCGTCAGGAAAGTGAACGAAAAGGCGCCCGGTCCACCGCTTCCTGACCACCCGTCTAGCGCTTGTACCCTATTTTGCGGAGAAACTCGTGCCGTTCCGTCTTGTCTGACTCCGTTTCCGAGCCTCTTGGCGAAACTCCATCGACGATACCCAGGATGCCCCTGCCCTTGCCCGTGTCCGCCACTATGACCGTGACTGGGTTGGACGTGGCACAGTATATCCCCGCGATCTCCTCCACATTCTTGATCCGGTTGAGGACGTTAATGGGGAAGGCCCCCGCTAGCACCACCACGAAGCAGTGTCCGGCCCCCAGCAAGCTCGCGAAATTCCGGGCAGTGGAAGTGGCCTCCTCGTCAGAGCCATCGCACCTGATGAGCGCCTTTCCGGATGCCTCGCAGAAGGCGACCCCAAACTTGATTCCGGGCATCGAAGTAACCAGGGCCTCGTACACGTCCTCGACGGTCTTGATGAAATGGCTTTGTCCGAGGATCAACTGACCACCCTCGGGAACTGCCAGCAGCACCTCCTCAACTTTCATGCCCCAATACCAGCGCCCGAGGGCTCAAAACCCTTTTGATTCCCTGGACACGGGAGATACTTACGAGACTGGCGAGAGAGACATGTGGCCAGCTACTTCTAGACCGTGATCAGGTCGAGTCGGATGAAACAAAGCTTTATGCCAATTCAGCGTGCAGCGTGAGCAGTGCCCAGGATAATAGATGCGCACATTCACCTCTCCGAACGGAAAGACGATCGACTCATCCCGTACGCCAGCCGAAATGGACTGAGGTACGACCTGAATGAGCTCCTCCGACTGATGCGGTCGAAGGGCGTGGGCGTTGGACTTCTCCTCAGCTCAGTAGGAGAGAGGGGAGTCCCGTTCCCGAATGAAGACGTCCTAGGGCTCTGCGCGAGGAGCCATGGCAGACTTCTTCCAGTGATCACCGCAGAACCGTCTGCCAAGAAGGTGCGGAATGCGGTGGAGCTCGCCAGACGCAACGAGAGCCTCGTCAAAGCCTTCAAGATCATGCTTGGATACGCAGAGGCACGCGCGGGCGACCCTGTCTTCAACCCGCTGTATGACTACGCTGAATCAGCTGACCTTCCTGTCATGTTCCATACCGGAGACACGGCCGACGCACGAGGTAGCCTGATTCGCGCTCACCCGTTGACCCTGGACGCTCTCGCAAATGAGCGTGACCAACTGAGAATCGTGGCCTGTCACTTTGGCAATCCTTGGATCGACGATGTCGCCGAGCTGATATACAAGCATCAGAACGTATACGCCGACATCTCTGGTCTGATCGCTGGCGGGAGCAAGTACGCAGGGCAATACACTGATTCGCTAGCAGAGAAGTTGAGCCGTGCGATTTACTTCGCGGGCGGAGCCGACAAGGTAATCTTCGGGAGCGATTATCCGGTCACTCATCCTTCTGTGGCGATCTCCCTTGTGGAGAAGCTTGAAATCGATTCGACAGACCGGAAAAGGATTCTCTCGGAGAACGCAAAGAAAGTGTTCCGGCTCTGACACTTCAAGACGAAAACATGCGAATCGTTGAAGTCCCCATCGAGGAGAGGGCGTCGCTGCAGCATCTGCTCACCGAGAGTTTCGAAGGCTGGTACCTGAGTCATTCCAAGAAGACGCTAATGAAGATAGAATTGGTTAGGGAGGCAGTCATCGACGAGCATCCGGTCGGTCTGGTCATGCTGAAAACTCTCTATGATTCCATAGGCTACGTCTACTACATCGCTGTGGCTAGAGACTACAGAAGGAGAAAGGTCGCGACCCGGCTTCTGGAGCATTCGCTGGAGTACTTTTCAGAGCTAGCTGTGCGAGAGGTCTACGCGAGCATGGAAGAGGCGAATGTAGAGTCTGAAGGGCTTTTCAAGTCTCGGGGCTTCGTGCAGACGAGCTACAGAGAGGTGTCTGACAAGTACGGGTACCTGAAGGCCCTCAATCTCTACAGGAGGATGCTGGTGGTGCCAGGAGAGAGATTGCTTTGCCTACCTCTTGCTTGACTATCTGAGTTTCATGATCCAAGGCGGTTCATCAGACTGAAATCTGTTACGCGTTCAGCTCAATCATCTCTTCAAAGAACCGGCGCGTGGTCCCGCTGGCGGGCGAGTCGAACGGGTCGACGCTGACTATCACGGGAAGGTTGTTCACCGCATGGCCGATGAAGAGACACATCCTCGGGGGGAGGGTCCTGACTATCGCTTTCACAGTGTCGGTGTCGGCCATTGAGGCCTGCGAAATGAGGTTGAGGTCCGAGTCGCTGCTGAAGTTGTAGAGGAAGATGTTATCGACCTGCCTGTAGATCTTCTGATCGATGGCGTCGGGCTGGTTCGTGACGAAGACCGTGAAGACTCCGAAGTGGCGCATCCTGGTGATCAGGTCCTCCCAGTAAGTGTCCCTGAGGTAGAGGTGGGCCTCCTCCGCAAAGAGAAAGACGGGCGGGATCCTCCTGCGTTCAAGGAGCTCCACTATCCTGGAGAGCATCAACTCGACGACCATCTTCCTGTTGAGGGGGGAGACGCCACTCAGCGTCACGATCAAGGCGCCTCCACCAGCGCTTATGTCGAAGAAGTCCTGCAGGTCGAATTGCTGGTTGGGCGAATCCGAGAAGAGACCGCAGGAAGCGATTGTGTGGTACCTTGCGAAGAGGGCGTCCCGTACGAACTCGTTGCACCGCCACTGGTGGATCGCCGACTCGAGCGACGCCAGGGAGAGCTCGTTTCGGCTCTCGAGCTGCTCCCAGATCTTCACGAACTCGCGCAACGAGGTACCGGGCATGTCCAGGGAGTGAGAGAGCAGGTTGGTAATGGAGCGGAGGCCCACCGTCGCGAGGGAGAACTTGAGCTCCCGGCCGGGCCTCATCGCCCTGACCTTCCCGTAGACCGAAGTCCTGGTTCCGTCTCTCCGCTGGCCGATCGAGGCATACTCGTCGTTCAGGTCGAATACTACGGAGTAGGCGCCCTGCTCGAGGAGACCCCTCAGCAGCATCTTGGCAAGGTGCGACTTGCCCGACTCCTTTCTCCCGGTTATGACCGTAATCCTTCCGTCGAGCGACTCGGCAGCGACCGAGAACACGGAGTTCGAGTCGACGTGCCCTATCTTGATCCTCCTCGTCCCGAGCGAGGGAAGCGTCCCCCACAGCTCGTCAACCAACAGTCTTGCCACCCTTGAATTGGTCCTGGATGGCATCCAGTCGACTCTGGGTGTGAGCCGGCCGCCCGAGATCGTGCCCCTCGCCTTGCAGAGCAGTATGCGCATGTCCCTGATCAGGGTGGAGATTGTGGTTAGGCCGGTGGGGTCGGCCGTCACCCCGGGGGCGGAGGCTGATAGTACCTCCTCCCTTGCTATCTCCTCTTCGATCCCCTCGATGTCGAGATACCGCTCGTCGTAGACCTGGAGGACGAGGCTCCGTTCGCCCTCGGCAGCCACGAGATAGTCGCCGACACGGGTGGGTTCCCGAGGCGAAGCGATGACTAGTATGTCGTCGGACTCCTTCCTCAGTATCCTCAAAGGCTAGGCTCCTCCTCTGAAGCTGCCGAGAGCAATCCTCCTGAGCGAAAAGGTGGGAAGCTGCCTCAGCCTGAAGCGCCTCGTGACGTATGCCTTCAAGGCCTGGTCTTCGGCCTTTGAGAAGATCGAGAGATGATGGGCAATCTTGAGCGAGTCAGGATACCCTGAAGCGAAGGCATCATTCCAGAGGATCCTGCCGAGGGTCCGCTGGACCGGCTCCGGACTCTGAGCGATGTCCAGTCTGAAGACAAGGCCGTCGGGCGTGAACTTCGCGAGCACAGTCTTGATTGGGCCGTCGTCGATGCTGTGGTAGGCCGCGACTTCGGACCTAGAGAGAGCGCTGACCGCGCTCTCGGAGAAGATCAGGTTGCTCGACTTCGAGAAACCCACCAGGCAACTCTCTTTGTTGGAGGGCTTCGGAAGCGAGCCAGCGAACTGGCCCATCGGGTGCTTGAGCGAGCCGTCGGCCATCACCACGACCTCCTCGTCGCTGGTCATCAGAGCATTGATGACTCGCCGCTCTACGCAGTTCCTGATCACCCTCTCAGCCACAGCGTGGTCCGACAGGAGCATCGCGAACTCTGGCGACGAGAGGCTCGATTCTATGCCGACGAGGCCCGAGCCCGAGGCGTAGACCAGGATGGGGCCGAGCCTAAAGAAGCGCCGAAGGGCCCCCTCGAAAGACATCCCTATCGCGGTCCTCGCTGCGTAGAGGGCGCCCTCCGAGGTTTCTCCGACGAGCACGCACGTCGAGTCGACAGACGCGACCGGTCGCCCTTCTTTGATGGGAAATATGCACCCAGGGACCAAGGTCGCGTCTGTCTCCTCGAAGTACGGATACAGCTCCCTCCCGTACCGGCTAAAGACGAAGCTCCTGCCGGAGAGTTCCCGGTCGGCGCTCTCTGCCAGATCGGCGAAGCCATGCTTGAATTCCTCTGCGAGGGAATCAAGGATTCCGGGATTGAGGCCGTCGGGAAGGATGCTTGTTGCGATGGCCATGTTGCGCAACATGGTATGCTAGCACTGGCTAGTTAAATGTTGCGCAATAGCAACATGCGCAACAGCCAGCGACGTGGCTGACCTTCAAGGTGTGCTGATAATCGGCCTTCAACCTGCTTTCATTGCGACACCAATCGTTCATATATGGGCAACTTGCCCAACAAGGACAACAAGATCCCCCTTGTCGTCAGAGCCGAACATGATCACAGTGAAGCTGAAGAGGGGCGCCTGGGAAGTCGAGATAACTTCGCCTGAAAATAAGGTCCAGCAGGCGGTCGAGAGCGTTCTGGCCGGAATGGCGTCCAAGGAGCCTGCGCTCGTGGAGGCGCAGGAAGCACAGCCTGATCGACGCAAGTTCGAAACCTGCAGGGGCCTGATCATCAGTATGTGGCGTGAGGGATGGTTCTCAACCCCGAAGGCACTCTCCGAGGCGCACGAGGAGATGAGCAGGCGAGGGTATCACTATGACCGGACGGCGGTCTCCCACACGCTGGCCGACCTGGTGCGGGAGGGGACGCTCTTCAGGGAAGGGAGCATGAGAAACTACAGGTACATCCAGAAGTATCCTCTTGTGGGACAGAACCGCGGTGAAGGCAGCCCCGAAGCTGTAGATCCAACGTGACTCTCCTTTACGCGGTCCGTCGTCGTCAGGCCGTTGGTCATGTCTCCCGCGAACAGAGGCTGTAGACCACTCGTACAGGATTCGGGTAGGACCGGCAGTCCACTCCCTAACCTGTATGGGAGGCTTTAAGTGAAACCTCACCGCATTGAGAATAACGGTCAGTCGTGTCAAGGCGTGAAGAAACCAGATTCGAGATGGCAGCCGCTCTCGGATTGTCCATGCCGAGCCTTTCAGTAGCACTTGTCAGAAATGCCAGCAACCGCTCGACACGCCTGCCAACTCGATGCGAATCTTGTCAGGAGATGGTGAGCGAGTACCCCTTTATTGCCAAACACAGCAATTACGGGCGTCACAGACAGTATCGCCTCGCCCGCGCGCTGAGAATAGGGTTGATGCTGCGTGTCCCGAGCAGCGCTGGCGAACCCCCGAATTCTGTGCCGCAGACCTAAGCTCAACGAGCGCGAGTCAACGCCAGCCGCGGTATGCGCGGAGTCAAGAGGACCGATTACGGAGACAGCTTTTTAACCTGAGGATATGCCCGAGTCAAAATTAGCGAGACGAAGAGCAGAATGAAGACTTCTAGGATGATCATCGTTGTCGTAGTGGTCGTCATAGTCGCGCTAATCGCTCTTTCCGCAATTGCGACGCTGCTCGCTCCTGCAAACAGTTCACCGTGGAAGCCAGCCGCAGGTTACCCTCTTCAGGCATCTGACGGGATCGGAGTGTTCGGGCAGCAATGTGTCAACAGCGCGTCATACATCTATTGCGTCGGTGGGTCGGATGCCAATGGGGGCCCGCGCAACGCTGTTTACGCTTCTTCCGCCATCTCCTCGTCGTCCGGCAACATCACCAGCTGGACATCCGACCTCAACCAGTACCCACAGACCGTATACGGCCAATCATGCGTGGCTAGCTCTGGCTACGTCTACTGTGTCGGAGGGACACACGACGATGCTGGTGATGATATCAAAGCGAGCTACTATGCTCCTCTAAGCGGCAACGGTGTAGTCGGCACGTGGAACGTCACAACGCCATTCCCGATTTACGTGGATAGCCAGTCCTGTGTGGCGTCGTCCGGGTTCATTTACTGCGTGGGAGGAGTCGGCGAGGCAGAGGGCACCAATAGCACCTCCTATCCGAACAGTCACGTCTATTACGCTCCACTCTCCTCTTTGGGCATCGGCTCTTGGATCAATTCGACCTCCTCCTATCCCGCAGACATCCATCTGCCCAGCTGCTTCGCGGCTGACAGCTTCCTCTACTGCGTAGGAGGTGCGGATGGTAGTGGCAACGCCGTAAGCACAGACTACTACGCTTCCATTTCATCTTCGGGGGTAGGAGCATGGACTCAGACAACGGCCTATCCAATCGTTGCAAGCGGCCAGGCCTGCGCAATCTCGTTGGGCTACGTCTACTGCGTAGGAGGAGTGGGATCGAGCTCATACATTAACACGGTATACTATGCCACCGTATCGTCTGGAGGCATAGGGACGTGGACAAAGGCGGGCAACTACGCACAGAGCGTCTTCACCGATTGCGTTATTTCATCAGGATACATGTACTGCGTAGGTGGTGCTGATAGCTCACAAGTGTATGGCACCACATACTACATCCCTCTGGAATTCCTCATGGGCATGACCACAACCACGTCCGGCTGAGATCTCAATCATAACGGCAGATGTCGCACGGCATCCTACATTCATCTGCACACCCGCGCTGAGACTAGACCGAGCGTTCTTGCGGTGACTTCAGTTTCTTTGAGAGCTGCTCGCCCAGCCTGTTGACGCCTACGGTCGCGATCCTGTACTTGCCGCCTCCTTGAGAATCGACCCTCTCCACCTGGGCCGACTTGGTCAACTCGCTGAGTCTGGAGCTTATCGTCTTCGGATTAAGTCCAGTCGCTGCTTCGATCTCCCCGACGCTCATGGCGTCAGAGGGGACCTTGCCGCTCAGGCTGGCAATCCTGACCGCGACGAGCTGCAGCAGGATCACGTCCCTGTCACTGAGCTTCTTGTCCTGCGTCCAGACTCTAGGCCCTTCGGCTGTGATCCTGACCTGATCCTTGAACATCTGTATGAGGTCGTTCAGAGAATAGTTCACCGTGATTGTTCGCGCGAGGTCCATGTTGGGGACAACCTTGGAGACAAACTCGTGCAGCGAACGCATGACCACTTCAGGCGATCCAGAGAATTCGACCTTGGTCTCTCCGTAGCTCACCGATACCGAGAGCTCTCGTTCCGAGGACATTGCTTCTTGACTCCGCCGCGCACATGATTCAGGACTGGTTAAATTAGGTTCTGGGAGGATGCAGTCTCGTCAACGCCCTCCTCGAGCTTAAGTGGGGGAACGGCCGGCAGAGGCACGGCAGAAGCCGTATAGACGAATTCCCCGTCTTCGGCCTTGAAGCGCCTGATCTTGGTCGCCTTGGCGAGTCTGAGAAGGGCGACGGCGACAGACTGCTTGGGATAGTTCATGCCGAACGACTGCAGGGCTTCCCTCACGTCTGAGAGCTTCCGCCTGTCTCTCCCCCACGGGTCGGCGAAGAACTTCCCGATCACATCTGCGAGGGAGTCGCCCTTCTCCAGGGCGATCACCGGGAGCTGGCCCGGACCATGGAGCACGGCCGCCTCCTGTGCGCGCTCGGTCGACGCGACCCTCACACCCTCAGCTCCCTGCGCTACCGCCACTGGCAGCTTCGCGGCCACCTCTGGTATTAGGTCAATGGCCTCGCGGAGATGCTCGGGGTCGGCTTCCACCTCAGCCTCGGCGGGGCCAAGCTTCACCCTGATCTTGGTCAAGAATGCTTCCAGTGACGAACTGACGCCGTCCATTTAAGCGTGAACCACTCACGAATGGATTCGCGGTCTTACACTGAAGTGAGCCTGCATTCTCTGAAGAGGCTAAACTCCGCCCTTTTCGCATGACTCTTATATCAGATACGAAAGACGCGCATGCGATTGACCTTCAAGATCACAAGTGACGGGAAGTTCGTGAAGCTGAGTCTTAACCCGACTAAGGTTCTCGACATGGTTAGGAGTCAGGGTGTGAAGTTCGTAGACCTGCAGTTCACGGACGTGCCTGGGAGGCTGAGGCACGTGAGCATTCCCTCTGAAATGGTGCGGGAGAAGATGTTCTCAGAGGGCGTAGCGAAGCTCGACGGCTCGTCGGTGAGAGGATTCGTGGAGATTCAAGAGTCCGACATGCTCCTGGTACCCGACCCCTCTACCTACGGGGTTATCCCGTGGATAGAAGACAGCGTCAAGACGGCCCGGCTAATCTGCGACATCAGGTCAGGCTTCGGAGGAGGGAGGTTCAGCAGAGACCCCAGGCACGTCGCCCAGACAGCCGAGGCCAGGATCAGAGATGCGGGGTTCACAGACTCCCTCTGGGGGCTGGAGATAGAGTTCTTCGTCTTCGACAGCGCGACCTGGGAGGCGAACGACCCGTTCAGCTCAGGCTTCAAGATATCCTCACGGGAATCCGCAAACGAGGCCAGAGGGACCAACTTCCCCATCCGCTTCAAGGATGGTTACTACCCTGCGCAGCCTGTCGACACAATGAGCGACTACAGAGGGACGTGCGTGAACTACCTCCGTGAAGGCTTCGGAATCCTCTGCAACGCACACCACCATGAAGTCGCAACAGCCGGGCAGTGCGAGATCGACATGTACCGCGACGAGCTCGTGACGTCGGCCGACAGCGCGATGACGTACAAGTTCGTGACCAAGAACGTGGCGAGCAGGATGGGGCTGATCGCGACCACGATGCCGAAGCCGATCTTCGGGGACAACGCGGTGGGGATGCACGTATCGTCGTCCCTCTGGAAGAGCGGGAAGAACGCCTTCTTCGACGGGTCCGACCCGTACGCTGAAATCAGCCAGGCGGCCCGCTACTACGTCGGAGGAATCATGGAGCACAGCCGGGCCCTGTGCGCGGTCGTCTGTCCGACGACCAACTCGTATCACAGGCTCGTCCCGGGCTACGAGGCGCCAGTATACATCGCATGGAGCAAGATGAACAGGTCGGCGAATGTCAGGATTCCGGCCTACGAGAAGGGTTCTGAGGGGGGGAAGAGGGTCGAGTTCAGGACCCCCGACCCGTCCTGCAACCCGTACCTCGCCTCTGCCGCGATCACTGCAGCCGGGCTTGACGGGATCAGGAAGAAGACGGACCCCGGCAGCCCAGTGGACGAGGACATCTACAAACTGACGGCCGAGAAGCGGAGGGAACTCAACGTGGGCGAGCTCCCTGGGAGCCTGAAGGAGGCCGTCGAGAGCCTGAAGAGCGATTCCTCGTTCTTGGACGGCATCTTCCCGAAGGATCTGGTCGAAGTCATGACCGAGCTGGAGATGGAGGCGTACAGGGCTGTGTCGGCCAGGCCGCACCCATACGAATTCTATCTGTATTTCGACCTGTGACCCGAGATTCTTGAAGAGTCTGACGACGAGGATTCATCGCAGAAGACTCTGTGGGGCGGGACTCCGACCTGCCTGAGGTCGCGCACCCAGCAGGTTCACCGCGGTGATCGTGGAGCAGAGATATGAGTGGTTCGCTCTGAGCTTGGGGTTGTCCTTGCTGCTCAAGAGGATGAAGCCGGCGTTGAGCCTCTACATCCAGAACTCGTTTCCATCAGGGTCCTTGAATATGGCATAGGTTCCGAACCACTCCGTGGTCAGTTCCCGTTTGAACTCCACTCCTCTGGATTTGAGTTCTTCGTAGGTCTTTCTCTTGTCGTCAGATGAAAAGCCGATTCCGGTGTTCCCGCCGGGCTTGTCGGATCCCCACTCTTCGCATCTCCCGCAAAGGTGGATTATTGTCCCCGAGCCCTTCGGCCTGACCGCGACCCAGTGCCCCTGGGCACTTGCTTCGAACCCAAGCTTCGTCACGTACCACTTTGCAGATTCCTCAGCGTCGTTCACCAGCACAGCGACTGACGAGACACCTGTGAGCATTGCCACACGCTTCATCCCCAAGCTCTATTAAGACTACAGAACGAGTCTTGCACTTGAGAGCTAGAATCGTTCTGATGCGCGCGCGGACTCGTCCAGGGCGGTTGGACTATCTGGTGAGCCCGAGAAGGCTCTGCTTGAGCTTGGCAGCCAATAGAACATCGGCCGAGTCTCCGCCCTCTCTGTAGGATTCGAGCGCTTTCTCGCACGCAGGTAGAGCCTCCTTTGCCTTCAGTTTCAGGTCCTTCTGCTGCGAAAGGATTCTCTTGACAGCTTCAAGGTACCAGTCACCGCTCATCTTGTAATCCTCGAGCCTCCTGTGACATTCAGCTAGCCACGTGCAACACTCGGCTCTTTCTAGTGGAGACCTGCTCTCGTTGGAAGCTTCGCGCTCAAGGGAATAAATCGCCCTTCCATACTCCCCATCGTGGATGAGAACGATTATCTCTTGCAGGCTCATCTGTCGACCCAAAAAGCGTCTGGTGCCATAATAATCAGCCCGTGCAAGGACCGTCACCTTGGACTCAAAAACCTCACACAAGCCAGTAGGCTTGTCAATTTGAAAGAGAACAGGGCCATGAACCGTTCGCAGGTTTGTGGGTCATGTCCCTGCACGATTCTGCGCTGGCATAGTTGCAGTGGTAGCTAACAATATAGCATTGAGCCTGCCACTCCGGGACATGGACAGGCTCAACGGGGTCGTCCTGCTCATCTGCGTGTGCTTGCTGCTTGCAGTAGTCTCGGGCGCGGTTGAAAGAGGAAAGGTTGCAGGCGCCGACTACAACGGCAGCTTCCCATTTGGCAATATCGGCCTCAACTGGGTCGAAAAGACCACCACCCAGGCGAACACCACGGTCGGCACCCAAACGATCCAGACGGAGACAGGGGGAAGCAAGACAAACCAAACCTCCACCAATGCGGGTAACAATGGTATGCTGCACGCATCCCAATTCTTTTCACTGCTCGACTTCCTACCCGCGCTGCCAGCATGGCTCCTGGCGGCCATTGCGATGGTGGGCTTCGGGGGCGCCTTTCTGCTCATCCTTCGGCTCAAGACCAGCGTGCACGTGCTGGACCTGGAGACAACACTGGAAGAGATGGAGCAGGAGCGCAAGCATCTCGCGGAGACATGGTCATACAAACTGCGAAACGCGGCCCTTCTGCGCTACTACGTGCTGATGCGAAGGGCATGCCTGAAGGTTGGCCTCCGGGACGAGCCCGCCGAGACACCCCAAGAGTACGTAGGGAGGGTCTCGTCGTTCTTCGAAGTGGAGAAGTCCGAGGCCACCAAGTTCGCGTCTGCCGTGAACAGGTCGAGGTATGGCGAAGAGTTGTCGGAGCTCGAAGCGGGAGAGGCGTCGAGATTCATGGGCGCCTTCGCCGACGTGATCAGGAGGAGAGCAGGTGATGTTCGATAGAGTCTACGTGTACGCGGCGCTCGCCGTCGCAGTGGCGGTGACCTACGGCGTCTGGGTCGGGCCGTACTGGGTAACAGACGAACAGGTATTCCTAGTTGTGGCTTGTGTAGTCGCCTTCATCTGCTTCACCAGAGGTCCCAAGACCGAGGTGTCTCTTCACAAGTGGGGCATGCGGGTGGGAACTGGATCAGAACTCGAGCACAGAGAACCCGCGCCCAGGAGCAGGATAGCGCACTACGCCTTCTTCTCCCGGACCAAATCCACGGCTTCGATTGCCTGGCTTCGCCGGGAATCCGATAGTCCCTTCGAACGAGCTCTCTTCAGCGAACCGGGGTGGCGGACCCTGTCGGGAGAGAGTCTGGAGGAGATCTCCAAGAAGGTCACCGATGCCGCGGTCAAAGGCGTGATGCAGGAAGCCCGTCCGGGCTCCCCCTGAAGGACATACCTCTCCCCTCCCAAACGACTTATCTGAGCGGGTCCAAACAGCTCCGATCGCATGGACGTCTCGGAATTCGTCAGTTTCCGCGACCGGCTTGTCGAGTCGGTCTCCAGGACGATCGTCGGGAAGCGCGGTGTGATCGAACTCGTCACCTATGACCTCCTCGTCGGGGGCCACATCCTCTTTGAGGACTTTCCGGGCCTCGGCAAGACTACGCTTGCGAAGGCGGTCGCCAAGGCAATCGGCTGTGAGTTCAGGCGAATCCAGTTCACCGCAGACTTGCTCCCCGCTGACGTCACTGGCACCTTCGTCCTCGACGAGTCGAAAGGCTTTCGTTTTCTGAAGGGTCCCGTCTTCACCCAGATACTCCTGGCGGACGAAATCAACAGGTCGCCCCCTAAGACGCAGTCGGCGCTGCTAGAGGCGATGCAGGAGCGCCAGGTCACTGCAGAGAACCAGACCTTCCCCCTCCCAGAGCCGTTCGTCGTGTTCGCGACCCAGAACCCAATCGAGTATGAAGGGACCTACCCGCTCCCCGAGGCGCAGATGGACAGGTTTACCGTCAGGCTGCGGATGGGCTACCCGGGTCCGGATGACGAGGTCACGATCCTCGGACTTCGAAAGTCGCTCGGCGAGGAGCTCCAGGCCGTCGAACGCGTGTCGGGCCCCAAGGATCTTATCGCCCTCCAATCCAAGTTGGAACAGGTGTTCGTCGACGAGGATCTGAAGAAGTACATCGTCAGAATTGCCTCAAAGACCCGCTCGATTCCCAGCGTCGAGGTGGGCGTGAGCCCCCGCGGGTCCATTCACCTGTTCAGGCTGTGCAAGGCCAAGGCGGCGTGCTCCGGAAGGGACTTCGTCACTCCCGATGACGTGAAGGAGCTCGCCGTGTCTGCTCTCGCGCACAGGCTCGTGCTCGACACGGACTACGAAATGAAGGGTGTTCGCCAGGAGGCGGTCGTGGAGAAGGTGATCGCGGAGACACCTGTGCCGAAGGTAAGCGAAGCCTGAAGGCCAAACTGTCCCTGGCAATCGCAGTTACCATCGTCGGTCTCTGGTTCTCCGTCGTCACAGGTTCGCCCTTCGGTCTGGCTTCGATTCTCGTGCTCCTATTCGTGGCGCTAGACCTCAGGACCCCCCTGCCGCCGTCGCAGGGGATCGGCCTGACGGTGTCGAGGCGAGTCTCAGAGACTAGGACGCTGATGGGCGACTTGGTCCTGGTCGAGCTGACCCTGGAGAACCACGGCACCAGGATTGAGAATGCCCTTCTCCGCGACACCCCGCCTACCTCCCCCACCCGTGCCACGGCAGTCCTCTACCCGGGAACCCCCGTGGCGGTCCCGCCTGCGAAGGTCACCAAGGGGTCGACCTCGCTTCTCTGCGGAATCGATGAAGGCGGCAGTGTCACGTTGAGGTACGAAGTGCAATTCGGTGAGCCCGGAGAGTTTCGATTTGGGTCGTGCGCCGTCCGGCTGCAGTCAATGTTCGGGCTGGCGGAGCGGGCGCTCATCCTTCCAGCGCCCCTCACCATTCGAGTCTACCCGAGGCGCTCGGTCAAGAGATTGGACACGGGACCCGCGAAGGCCCTCGGCTGGTCGGGCGTCACCCCCTCAAGGTATAGGGGAGGGCGCCTCGATTTCATGAACATACGCGCCTACGTGTCTGGCGACCCGCTGAAGGAGGTGAACTGGAGGGCGAGCGGGAGGCTTGGCAGGATGCTGGTAAACGAGTGGCGTATCGAGCGCGGCCTGGACTGCGTTGTCATCGTTGACCTCTCCCTGGGAAGCCTGCCCAAGGTCGGAGAGTGGAGCGGGAGAGGCGAGGTCGTCACTTCAGCCTACGAGCTGATGTGCGCACTGGTCGACTCCGGCAACAGGGTCGGCATGCTCGTGATGGGAAGCTACCTCGACAAGGTCAAGCCGGGGTTCGGCTCGAGGCAGCTGAGGGCCATGGTGGAGCTGCTGGTCGACTCCAGGGAGGGGAACGTCTGGAACATGAAGTACGCGGAGCACTTTCTGGAGCTGTTCTTCAGGAAGCAGTACAGCAGGCGCAGGGGGACCTTGTTCTTCGTGTTCGCGCGGCCCAGCGTAGAGCTCCTCGAATCGGTGTCTTCACTTTCGAGGAAGGGCTTCGTCTGCAACTCTGTGCTCGTTGACGCGCTTGGCGGAGAGGGACGGGCCCTGACGGAGTTGAAGGTCCTCAACCAGAGGGAGGTCGAGTTCGGCCTGAGGTTTGCGCGTGCGGAGGAGGATTCCTTCAAGGCCATGCTCTCCGCTGTCTCCGATGTCTACGTGTGGACCGCCGGCAGCGGATTCGCTGAAGCGGGGAGGAAGACCAGGCGATGAGCGCGAGACCCTTCGCGATTATCCTGCTGCTAGTCGCTGTGGCCTCAGCGGTGGTCTCTTGGAACCGTCTGGCGTCTGTTATGGTGGCGACGTGCGCGGCCTGTCTCGTGGCTGGCCTCGTGTGGAAGAGGGTCACGCCGACCCTGCTCGCAGGACTGCTGCTCTATCCCGTTCTGGCGGTGGCGCTGACCGCGGTGCTCCCTGTCACATGGAGCTTCATCGCTTCAGGCCTCTTCGTGATAGTCGTGTGCGAGAGGATGACCTTCGAGTACGAGGCGTCGACGGTGCTCGAGTCCCCCACAGGGGTCGATGCCGAAACGAGGTTGCGCGTCTCAGAGGTTTCAAGAGCGCACGCGAAGAAGATCTCCCTGTACGTCGCCCTCGCCGTCCTGGTCATCGCCGGGTCCGCGGCGGTCTCAGCCTTCACCGTGTATGCGTCCGAGCTGGTCGCCGCGGCGATGCTGCTCATGCTGGTCATCCTCGTCTACGCGATTCGCTGACCTCAACTGCGAGTCAGGTTCGGCAGTCACGTCGACCCTCTGGCCTGCATCAGCTTCAGGTGCAGATTTGGCACGATGTTTAGTCGACGCAATAGCATCAGATGGCGCGGGGGGCATTCCTAAAGATGCGGTCTGCTACGGAAATGCTGATCCTCCGGTTCCCATTCGCCTAGACCGTGAGTTCATGCTAGCCACTTGCTATCGAGGCTTGAAAACGGGGAAGCCCGTGGGTCTCCGAATTCTTGGAGACCCGCGGGTTATCTTATGACGTTATGGCCTTACTGTCAGATTGTGAGTGTTGGTGCCGGGCGAGTTGTTCAAGTCGCCGCTGTAGGCAGCCTGAAGTACGACTTCCCCGGCTGTTGTTGCTGTAATGGTCACTTTGCAGTAGTGGCTCGTCAGATTGCAGGTATTGCCAGAAGTGAACGAGACGAGACCTGAGCCTCCTATAACGGACCACGTCACCGTCCCGGTAGGCTGGTAGCCGGTTACGTGCGCGCGGCACACGACCTGTGCTCCGACTTTCATGGAGTAACGCGAACACACGAAGACTACCTTCGAAGTGGCCTGGCTCACCGTAACGCTGAAGGTTCCGTAGGAAGCGGCGTTGTGTTTGTCGCCAAGGTAGTTCGCGGTTATCGTTGTTGTCGTTGCACCGGTGGCCCAGTACTTCACAGAGCAAGCGCCGTTATGGAGCGTGCAAGTGAAGGACGAGAACTTGCCTGAGCCGGTAGTGGACCAAGTGACCTTGCCCGTCGGCGTCGGGGTGCCCAAGACTATCGCTCTGCAGATGGTTGCTCCTCCTACGACCACCGATACTGGATTACAGAAGACCGTGACCGGCGGTGACCCCAATGTGACAGTGATTGAGGACGTGGCTTTGCTCGGCTTGTTGAAAGTGTCGCCGCCGTAGGCTGCTGTCAGAGTGACAAAACCAAGGGTTGTCCCCGTGATGGTGATACTGCACTCATTGGAGGAGAGGGTACACGAAGTAGACGAGAAAGAGACGACCCCAGGGCCGGTCTGGGTCCAAGATACAGTTCCCGTTGGGGAATTGCCAGTGACTATAACGTCACACGTGGCAGGGGTCCCTAGCGGGACGTTTGAGGAACCGCATGCTATCAGAGTCCCGACCGTCGTGTCAACGATGAGCGCGATACCCCCGTTGGCCGCATCCGTGTAGTATGGGGTGGTGATTGAGGTGAAGGTGTTGCCGCTGACAGTGACTGTGACAGTTATCGGTGACGGGATACCGTCCGAAACCGCCTCAATTCCTACAGGCTCGCTCAAGAATGCGTTGCTACTCACGGTCTGGCTTTCGTCGTAGACGGCCACGCCCACGAATGTGCTGCCTGAAATCGAATTGGATGCAACGGTGTTTGTTCCGAGGTCGCCGTACAAGTAAATGCCGACGTCGTTGGTCTTAAGGGTGTTGCTTGAGATGGTAATAGGTCCAGTGTTCGAAGAGGTGGCGATGCCGTCCGCCTGATAGTTATTGACCAAGTCGGAGCTACAAGCGGGCTGGTTGATGTCTTGGGCTGGGTTCCAAGCACTGCAAAGGGTGCTGCTAATTGTATTTCCAGAAATGGTGACCGATGCACTTTCGCCGTTGGCGTAAATGCCATCGTATGAGCTGTGTGAAATCGTGTTGGACGTCGCTGCGATTGCTCCAGTGTCGCCGATCAAGTACATGCCGACGTCGTTGCCCGTGAGGGTGTTCGAAGAGATGGTGGCACCACTGCTATCCTGGGTGAGGATGCCGGTCGACGAGAACTGATATGGTGAAGGCCCACAGGGGGATCCAGATGCGGGATAAGGAGCATACTCGATGTCGTTCCACAGTGTTGTTTGTAATGCTGTTGCGGAACAGGCGTTGCCGCTGACCGCATTTCCAGTGATAGAGCCTTTTGCACCAAAGACCATTTCGATGCCGTTTGAGATTACGCCCACTTCTGCAGGGGAATAAGTAGAGACTGTGTTGCCGGATATTGTGCAGGTCATACCCGTACCATAACACGTAATGCCGTTCTCGACATAATATGATACGGTGTTCCCTGAAATGGCGACTGAGTTGGGACCTGTTGAACTCCCGGCTAGGATTCCGTAACCCCACCCAGGAGTGTCTGCATACTCAAACAGGGGCCCGTTGTTCATGTTCGTCACGACGTTGTTTTCGATCGTGCCCGAAGCGCCCCAGAAGGATATTCCAAACCAGCACCCGAAATCTCCGACATAAGGCATGCCGATAGCACAGTTTTCGGAATTGCTATGGACAGTGCTACCCGCTCCCGACCCATCTACCGTCAAGCCTTCGACGGTCACACCGGTAGTTCCAGCCCCGACGTAGATGATGGCAGGTGTAACGGTTGGAGATGATGATGAGGGCGTGAGTGAGTTATTGGTGAGGATGGTGGGCCTTATGATGACCTGGCTTGTCGTCACTCCCGGCGCACCCGTCAAGGTGACACCGCTTGTCGTGATTGTTATCTGAGTGTCGTAGGTCCCGGGTTCAAAGCAGTAGGCTCCCGAACTCGAGATTGCCAGCTGTTGGTCAATTGGTGTACTGCCAGGTGCATAGGTGGTACCACACCCCGCGTTGCTGAACTGCGCGATACCCCCGTTGGCTGTGTCTGTGTAGAATGGGGTCGTGATTGAGGTGAAGGTGTTGCCGCTGACAGCGACTGTAGCAATTATGCCTGATGTGTCCGAAACCGCTTCGACGCCCACTGGCGTGCTTGAGAATGTGTTCTTGCTCACCGTCTGGCTTTCGTCATAGACGACAACGCCCGCGTATGTGCTCGCTGAAATCTTGTTGGAGATTGTATTTGTTACCACTGTTGAACTGTCAGCTACTATGAACACGCCCACATCGTTGCCTGTAATGGTGTTTCCTGTGATTACAACTGTTCCCTTACCGGAACTATATGGCGCCTCGTTGTACTCTGAGATAATGCCCGCGCCTTGGTTCTGGGCAATCATGTCGGGTCCGCAGTTACTGGTTGTGCAGACATTGCCGCTAACTGCATTTGCAGAAACTGTGCCCACAGCGCCGAACCCCATCATGATGCCAGCTGATAGCGAGTACCCGTCCGATGCGGACAGGTGAGAGACTGCGTTGGTGGATATCGTGCAGGTAGTTCCTTGGTCGTTACAGGTGACGCCGGTCAGCTGATAGTTGGATATGACATTCCCTGAAATGATGACGCGAGAGGTTCCCTGAGGATCGGCTTGAGGGTCGTAGGGTGATGGAGTCTGGACAAAGATTCCCTGACCACCCCAGAAAGCGTAGTTACCGCTTCCGTAGTTTATGTTGGTTATGGTGTTTCCCTCAATTGTGCCGTTAGCACCTTGGAAGAGTATCCCGATGAACTCTGGTGTGGCATAACCAGAGTTAGCCGTTTTGAGGCCGAGACCATTCCACGTGGAAGCTGTCAGGGCTGACCCATCTACTGTCAAGCCCTCGATTGTCACGGGGGAGACCCCTGACGTGACAAATATGATTGCGACCTCGGGTTGAGTGACATCAAAGTCGACGGCATTCTCGGCTACGGTAGAGGGCTTTATGATGACCTGGCTTGCCGATGTTCCCGGTGCACCTGCCAAGGTGACGCCGCTTGCCGTGATTGTTATCTGAGTGCTGTAGGTCCCCGCGGTAAGGCAGTAAGTTCCCGAGCTCGATATTGTCCACTGTTGGCCAATCTCAGGACTGGCAGGTGTATAGGTGGTGGTACATGTCACAGACGAAGCGTGTGCTATCGGGATGACGCCGAGGACGCCAGCTAGGCCAGAGACGACAAAGACAGAAACGAGAAACAGAGCTAGAACAGAAGTTTTGTTTATGCTTGTTGAGTTTCGATCTATTGAATTTCGATTTATAGAATTCAGATTCATTTTCACCGCACACGGCACGACGGCGAGTATTTAGAGTGTCCGACAATGTGCCACGCATGACTTGTCTTAGAATACACATGAATTTCATCGATGGTTGGAACATTGTCATCTAATGTTTGGCGATCAGAAGATAGTCAGTGCAGATAGAACGAAGCTCTTGCAGCTTTACGCAGTTGCGCGGGACCTAAGAAACACCCCCAGCCTCCTGAAGAGGACCCCTGGTGACAACGCCGCCGGGTTTCTTCCCTTTCCGACCGATTCGACAGTCGCTCCCCTCGCTAAGCACGACAGGCCTGTCGCCTCGGTCGAGGTAGCCAGAGCAGCGGCGCTGTGCATCTTCGGGCTGTTCATGAGACCGAGGACGTGGAGGGTGGCCGCCCCGTAGAAGGCGGACACCTCATGTCTTTCTTCACGCCTGATACAGACTACTCGCTTTTCCCGCCGCCGGCGATCGAGACGAGTTTCTCCTTGAGGAGCCTGCTCACCAGCCTCCCGTCGGCCTTCCCCCTGGCCTGTGCCATCACTTTCCCCATCAGAGGAGAGAAGGCGCCATCTCCTTTCGCTTCAATCAGGGCCCGGTTGCCCTGGACGACCGAATCGATGATCTCGGAGAGTCGGCCCACGTCGATGGAACCCAATCCCAGTTTCTCGACTGCTTCCCACACGCTCTTGGACTCGCCCCTGCCCATCAACCTTAGGACGTCGGGGGCCGCCTCCTTGGCGACCCTCCCCGAGTCTATCGCTCGGAGGACCTCCACGACGGTCTCCTGACCGAGAGCTTCCTCAGGGATGCCCTCTCTCGTCAGCCTTACGGGGAGGTCGACGAGCATCGAGGCCACCAACGAGGGTTCGAGCTTGAGCTGGGACGCGAGCCGTTCGAAGAGGTCAGGGAAATCGGAGTCGAGCAGCTTAACGGCGAGGTCTCTGCTCAACAAGTACTTCCTTTCGTATCTGCTGACCGTATTCTCCCAAGGTTCCGGAACCAACCTCATCAGGGCGTTCAGGCGGTCAGCCCCGATCACCACTTCGGGGACGTCGGTCTCCGGATACATCCTCTGAGCGCCGGGCCTGGGCCTCATGAACCTCGACTCGCCCTCCTCAGTGGCAGACCGAGTCTCTGCCGGGACGCCCTCCGTGGCCTGCTTCAGCCTCAGGATGACTGGCAGAGCCGCCCTCTCAACCTTTGACGCCGGGCCAGCGAGCAGGACCAGGGCTGCGTCCTTCCCTGCTTCGCACTCCCTGCGGAGCGCCTCCTCGTCAGCCTTCGAGATGCCTTGCTTCGCGAACTCGTCAGAATGGATAATCCCTCCCAGGCCGTTGACCCTCGCTACCTCCGCGACCTCCTTCCCGAGCCTGATTCCCGGTGATGGCTCCCACCCCATCAGGCCATGCAGCCCGCCCGCGCTGATGCACAGGACCCTCCCTCCCTCCCTGAGCTTGGCCTGAATGACCTTGGACCCGGTGTTCAGCAGCACCCCGCTGACATCGCGCGAATCGCATTCGACGGTCCTTACCCCATTCTCCTTCAGCCTAGAAGAGACCAGGAGTAGCCCGAGCTGTCTCGCGACCTCGTACGCCACGACCTTGGGCAGCAGATTGAGCTTCTGGACCCCCTTCACTTCGACGACCCTGCCGCCCTCCACTGACACGTTCAGGTCCTGCCTGATCGTCCCCAGGCCCCTAGCGACCCTGCCCGTCGACCTGAGCGTCCTGCCAAGGTGGAGAGCGACCCTGCCCACCGCCTCCGGGTTTCCCTCGATGGGGTCGAGGGCCACCTCGACCAGCGGGACCGCGAGCCTGTCCAGGCCGAACCTCCTCGACTTGTCGTCCTCTCCGATGATCCTCGCGGCGTCCTCCTCTATCGTCACAGACTGGACGCCCACCCTGACCCCCTCCACATCGAGATACCCCCCTAGCCCGATGACCGCGGTCCTCTGGAAGCCGGTCGTGTTCGAGCCGTCTATCACGATCTTGCGCATCACGTGCACCTCGTCGACGACGTTGGAGTGGAGGAGCCCCGCGATCTGGAGGACAATGTCCAGGGCCTCGTCGTTGAGCTGGTGCGGGGGCTCCTCATCGGCCTCCACAAGACACGACGATTCTGGATTCCAAAGGTAAACGTTTGACCTCCCCTTCGCGAACTCGAAGACTGCGGCGGGGTCGAGCTTGCCTGTCTCGCTCTGGGCCGGTCTCAGCCTCCTTTCGAACGAAAGAGGCAACTCCTCCGACTTCAATATCGGGCACTCGCAGAAGAGCTTGTGCGCGGACGCCAGCTGCTGGTGTATCTCAAGCCCGACCCTAACGTCGGCTTCCTTGGTGTGCGTCTGCGACCCGCTCACCCCGGAAACCTGCGTGGGGTCATCTCACCGACTAGGTTCTCGAGCATCTTCGCCTTCGCTTCCGCGGCGGTGGCGGAGTTGCCGAGCGCCCACATCGCCTTCACGAGGGCGGTCTCGGCCAGCATGTCCTCGAGCGGCACGACTCCGGCCCGCACCAGGTCCCTCCCGGTGTCGTACACGTTGAGGTCGACCCTCCCGTTGACGCACTGAGACGTCATGCAGACGAGGCCGCCCCTCTTGACGAAGGCCTTGATCGCTACGATGTCCTTGGAATTCGTGTGGCCCAGCCCCGTGCCTTCGATTATCAGCCCACGGGCTCCCATCCTTCCCACCGCCGAGATCAGGGCGCCAGGCATGGACGGATAGATCTTCAGGAGCGCCACGTTCCCGTCGAAGCGAGTGGCTGGCCTAAATGGGGCCCCGCCCCCCTTCTTCGGAAGGTCCGGCGCGATCTGCTCAATCCCCGAATGGCGCCAGATGGCCGCGAGAGGCACACCCACGGACTGGAAGGCGTCCCGCCTGCTGGTGTGGTTCTTCCTGACCCTCGTTCCCCAGTGCAGTGCGATCGCGTCGTCGCTCTCGTCGAGGTGCATCGCCACATAGACCCCTGAGAACGAAGCGTTGGCAGCCACGGAGACCCCTCCTATCAAGTTCTGAGTGGCGTCCGAAGAGGGCCGGTCCGAGGAGCGCTGAGCGCCCACGAGGATCACCGGGATAGGCACGCCCCGAAGCGCGAAGCTGAGCGCGGCTGCGGTGTACCCCATCGTGTCCGTCCCGTGAGTGATCACAACACCGCCGTAGCCTTCGGCGACTGCCCTCTTGATTCGGGCGGCCAGCTTCGACCAGTGAGCCGGCTCGACGTTCTCGCTGAAGACGTTGAAGAGGATCTCGGTCTCGATCACCGCGATGTCCGACAGCTCGGGGATCAGGGCGTGGAGCTCCCCCGCTGAAATCGCGGGGCGGACTGCCCCCGTTCTGTAGTCAACTCTGCTGGCTATCGTGCCTCCCGTTCCGAGGATCAGGACCCGCGGGAGACCGGCCCTGGGTTCGGGGCGCCCGGGAGCTTCGAAGGCCGGTTTTTCCCCCTTTGTCTTGACCATCGCGCCTCTGAGTTTCGGAATGGCGAGACCGACATTGTATCCGGATTTCAGCTTCAAGACCACGTAGCCGTCGTCGGCGTGCTGGTAGCGCGGAACCAGCGTTCCTGTGACCGTGCCCCACTCCGTCTTCGCCTCGAGGACGTCTCCGATGCTGGCCTTGGCCCTGGTAAGGAATTCGAGAGCCCGACCCCTGTAGCCCGCCAGCTCTGGCATGGGTCAGTCCTGAGGCTCTGCGGTCTTAAACGATTGCCCCTCCGCACAGAAAGGGTTAACTCCCGAAGCCGGGCGAACCGCCCCCAGTCATCCAGCGTGAGTCATTCGTGAAATCAGGGGAACGGGCCTCGGTCGAGGTTTCTGACCTTAGGAGGGAGTTCAAGACGAAGGAGGCCCCCGTCGTCGCTCTCGACGGCGTCAGCCTCGGCGTCAGTCGCGGCGAAATCTTCGGGGTCCTGGGACCGAACGGTGCCGGAAAGACGACCATAATCAGGATCCTCTCCACCCTCTTGCTTCCGACCGGGGGCCGGGCCTCTGTGATGGGGTTCGACGTCGAACACGAGCCCGAGAAGGTCAGGCACGTGATCAACATGGCGAGCGGGGCGGACAAGGCCGGCTACGATTTCATCAGTGCGAAGCGGAACCTGTGGTTCTTCTCGCAGCTCTACGGCATCGAGCCTCGGGTCGCCGAGGAGAGGATAGGCGACCTTTCCGAGCGGCTGGGCCTGACGAAGTACCTCGACAGGAAGTTCTACGCTCTTTCCACGGGCTACAGGCAGAGGGCCACGATAGCGAGGGCCTTCATCAACGATCCCCGGGTCGTCTTCCTCGACGAGCCTACGATCGGGCTGGACGTGATGACCGCCCGCAGCATCAGGGACTTCCTGAAGGACGAGGTCCGCCAGCACGACAGGACGATAATGCTCGCGACTCACAACATGGCCGAAGTCGAAGCGATCTGCGACAGGGTCGCGATAATCGACATGGGGAAGATAATCGCCGAAGGCTCCCCGGAGGAGCTGAAGAGGAAGCTGGGCGTCCCTGCGCTGGTGATGGAAGTCTCTCCGCCCGAGAAGAGCTTCGACGTGCTCGCCCAGGTGGCGGGAGTCAGAGGGTTCACGTCGGCCTCGGACGAGGAAAGGGGGCTCTCGACGATCCAGGTGGTCGTCGAGGACGACGGAACGGCCCGGAGGGCCGAGGAGGCCATGGCGAAGTCAGGCCACAAGGTCATCGCCTCGTGGCGGAAGGAGACGACGCTGGAGGAGGTCTTCGTGGCCATGGTCGGGCGCGGATTCAAGGAGAGGGAGGAGCAGGATGGAGCCTAGGCCCTGGCTCAGGACCATGAAGGCGAGAGCCCAGGTGAGGCTCTGGAGCATCTTCGGAGAGCGGCTCTGGATCATAGTGAACATGGGTTTCCCGATCCTCTCCTCCCTTGCGCTCTCGCTGTTGTACTATAGCATCGGGGCGACCAGCTACATCGGCTTCGCCATCCTCGGGGGCGTGATGGTGGCGTTCTGGGGCAACGTCCTCTGGTCGATGGCGAGCCAGTTCAACTGGGACAAGCAGGAGGGCCTCTTTGAGATCTACCTCACTTCGCCCGCTTCGATGTCCGCGCTTCTGATCGGCATGTCGTTTGGAGGGATAATCGGGACCGCCCCGTCCGCGGCCATGGTCATCGCGGTCGGCTGGGTTCTCTTCCACCCTGTGGTGGCGGCTTCGTGGGGGGCCGTCACGTTGACGTTCTTCCTCACGCTCGCGTCCCTCTACGCGATGGGGATGACCCTCTCCTCTCTCTACCTCACCTACGGTCGGGAGGCGGAGTCGATGAACAACGTGCTCCAGGAGCCCGTGTCGATGGTCTCAGGCCTCTACTTCCCGGCGCTGGGCGCGGCCTCGCCTTTTCCCTTCGCGATACAGGCGGTTGCGTCGCTGATCCCCCTCACCATCGGTATGGATGCTCTGAGAAAGTCGCTCTTCCGGGGCATGGACATCGGGTCCATCTGGCCAAGCCTCGTCACCCTGGCCGTGATGGCGGTAATCTTCCTCGTCATCTCCGACTTTGCACTGAAGGCCCTGGAGAGCAAAGGGAGGAGGGACGGCACAATCGCGGTGAGAATCAGATGACCAGCTTCAGGTCGCTAATCAACCTCAGGTCACTCTTCGTCTCGGCTTGGATGGGCGTCCAGCACGACCTCGCCTGGACCTACCCGCCCGTATCCCTCGCGCTACAGGTGGTCGCTCCCTTCGCCTCGGCGATGACCGTCTCGATGATCTACTGGTTTGGCTCCTCGAACAGCGGCGCGGGGGTCTCGTTCAATCCGACCCAGTTGGCCTACGTGCTCGTCGGGTCAACTCTTTATGCCCACGTGGCTGCCTACGCCTGGGTCCCCACCGTCGCGATAGCCGAGGGCAAGAATCTCTCGGTCTTCCAGCACATCTATCTCACCGCGCGGTCGACTGCCGTCTACGTGGCCGGGAGGGCCCTTTCGTCCTTTGCAATCTCGGTCACGACATCTCTCGCCGCCCTCGCGGTCGCTTACTATGTGCTGGGCTCCTTCCTGAGCACGACGGTCCCGCTCACCGTGACCCCGATGACCGCGCTGATGCTGGGGGTCGCGCTGGTCGCGGACATCCCGGCAGCCCTGGGCCTGGGGTACCTACTCGGCGCGTACTCGCTTTATGCCAGCAAGTTCGAATGGTCCCTACCCGGGTACATCGCGGGGCTCTTGATGGTCTTCTCCGGGGCGCTCTTCCCGCCGTCGATCCTTCCTTATCCAGTGTCGGTGGGGGCGACGTACCTCCCGTTCACCCAGTTCATAGCCGCCGCGAGGGTCGCCATCATCCCCGGCGTCTCCGGGAACTACCTCTATTCGCTCTCGCTGTGTCTCCTGGGCGGGGCGATCCTCCTCTGCGTCGGCCTCATGGTCTACTTCGCTGCTGAGAAGAAGGCGCGCAAGGACGGCGTCATCGACAGAAGGATGGCCTGAGGCCGAGAGCGGCCCCGGGTCAACCCAGTCTCTTCGCCATGTACGGCCCCAGCCTCTCGTAGCCCAGCTTCCTGTAGTAGTTCCTCGTCCCCACCGCACTTGTTACCAGGACTCTCTTCGCGCCGAACTCCTCGACAGAGAGCTTCTCTACCGATTGCATCAGGGACGCGCCGAGCCCCCTGTGCTGCCAGGCGCTCTCACTCCTGCCTCCCAGCTCGACCTGGCGCCCGTAGACCCTGAGCTCGCGGACGACCGTCGAACCCGCCATCTCTGGGCGGTGGGCTCCTTCAGACGGGACACGGAGCCGCACGAAGCCCGCGATCTTGCCGCTCACCTCGTACTCGAAGGAGCTGAAGACCTCGAGCCCACCCGAGGCGGAGTACCTCTCCTCCCGGTAGGCAAGTGCGTCATCCTCGGCCATCGCGGACGGCTCGCTCAGGGCTACCTCCCTGCACCTGATGCAGCCGCACCTCCAGCCCTTCTCCTCGGCCCGGGCCAGGACCAGCTCTCTCAGGTTCCCGTTCTTGACGCCTCCCGATATCTCTCCCGCGGGAATCTCCCGCTGGATCCTCATTATCCTGTGCCACCTAGGCACGAATCTCTTCATGTCACTCAGGAGTTCCACCACCGTCCCGAGGTCGTAGGGCTCGTAGAGCCCGGCCTCGAACTGCTTCGCGAGGGCAGTCCCCGGAACGACGAGGGTCGGGTAGAGCTTCATCATGTCAGGGCGGAGGTCGTCCCGCTCGAAGAGCATCCGGAGGTCCTCGAGGTCCTCCGCAGGGGTCGCGCCCGGGAGACCGGGCATCATGTGGGCCGTCAACTTGAGGCCCGCGTCCCTCGCCACCCTGAAGGCGTCCAGCGTGTCCTCCACGGTGTGCCCCCTGTTGCTCCTAGAGAGGGTCGAGTCTCTTAGGCTCTGGACTCCTATCTCGAGCCTCGTCATCCCGAATCTCAGCATGAGGTCGATGTCCTGCGGCCTGCACCAGTCGGGCTTCGACTCGAGGGTCAGGCCCACGCACCTGCTCCGGGCGGACTCGTTGGCCTCCTGAGCCTTCTCCAGGGTGTCGGAAGCAAAGCCGTTGAGGCCGTCGTAGACACCCTTCACGAACGAAGTCTGATAGTCGGTGGAAAGCGCGATGAAGGTGCCTCCTTCAATGATCGTCTCGACCTTGTCGGTCTCGTGGCCATTTCCCTCGTAATTGGCGAGGCCCCTGCGGACCTGGACGAAGGGGTCGAACGCGACCCCGAGTGCGGTCCTCATCCCGGGGCTGCCGGGGAGGTAGCTCTGAGGCGTCCCCGACCGGGGCCCGCCCGGGCAGAAGACGCACGTGCCGTGGGGGCATGGATACGGCGCGGAGAAGGCTGTGACCACCACTATGCCTGAGGCGCTGCGCCTCGGGTGGACTCTGAGCACTTCCTCGAAGGCGCCCCTCGTGTCCGGTTCCAGGGCGGCTATCACCTCGGAGTTGGAGACGTACCTGTCCAGAGAGTACAGCCTGGCTGCCCGTTTCTTCAGTTTCTCGAGGGCCGCCCTCGATTCGACACGCCCGTTCCTGACATGCTCTGCCAGGTAGGCGGCTGCTTCCCGTATCCTCTCTGGCTCTGAAGCGGTCACCGGCGCATCCAGTTCTGGCCTGGCTTGCGCCTGAGGGTAAAGCGCTTGTCGTAAGTCCGCTTGTTCCTTACCTTCGGAATCTTGCTGGGCTTTGGCTTCCCTTCCAGTTTTGGCGTCTGAGACCTAACCTTTCCGGCCTTAGTGACTGGAGGCAGTCAGCATAGAGCTGAACTGCTGACTCCCGTGGGTCGGCATTGTCTTGTTTCAATCCTCCTTGAGAGGGCATGCGCTTCACAGTAGATTAATCTTTGGCCTGTGACCAGGTACTTGTGCCGGGATTCGCGGGCAGTGCATGGTCGAAGTCCCCGGATGCTCCCGGTGACCCCAACCGCGCTGGACTTGCCCCGCGTAGAGCGCCAAGACTGCTTGTGACATCCTCCCACGATTGAAGGTCGTGGGCTTCCAGCCCCTGTTTCATGGCGTATAGTTCCCGCTTCCTCGACCGGGCTTGCGACCTCAGTTGGCTGGGGTGGTAGAGGTCCAGTCTCCACGGGCTTGAGCTCGGGCATGTCCTGCCCTACGTGTAGGTCCACATCCCTCATGGGTTGATTTTCTATTTAAGCACCAATGCGATTCATCCCACGACTGAAGCCTGTGGGCTTTCTCGCATGGTTTGGTAAGGAGGGCTTCAATGAAATCCTGTCCAATTCATCGATGCCTGAGCCCGAAGCTCCCGCTCGGAAGGGTCCAGGCCGGGACGCGTCAGTTCAGGTAGGCGCCCGTCCCGATCGCAAGAGCTCCGTTCAGTCGATTGTGAACCAGGGGTACCATCGAACATCCGTGGCCGCGCTCTTGTCTGAGAAGGCGGGGTGGGACTCGGATTCAACCCTGCGAGCCTTTGCTATGAAAAGTACGAGAGGTACTGAATCACCGAAATCGAAGCGGCGAGTCCGAGACACAGAACGAGGTAGATTCCGTCAGATCGCTTCCCCTTCAGCAGCGTCGAGTATCCGACAAAGACAGGGAAGGCGGGCAATAACAATCTTGGGATGGAAAGTGCGGGAAACCCAACGAAGAACAATAGCGGCACGATCACTGACAGACAGTATGCAAAGAGAAATACCCTGTACCTGATCTCCGTCTTCAAAAGACAAAATGCCCCGAGCAAGTAGAACACTTCGAACAGCAGGTTCCTGACCAGCCAGTAGGTCGGTGTCAGAAGAATCCCAGAAACCGCCCAAGGTTGGCAAGTGAATGAGCCCTGTCCGCCAGGACATAGCAAGTAGTAAGCCTGCGCCAAAGGGTTTGCGAACCCTACTCCCCATGGCGATTCCAGCCGCACAAACCCAAGGTAGTCTCCCGTCGCTACTTTGAACCACAGAAGTATCAGCCCACCCGTTACCAACGGGAGAGTGTAGAAGAGAAGGTTCCTCAATCGCCATTTCACCAGGAGGGCAAAGAAGAACGACGGAAGGGTCCAAGCGAGATTAAAGAAAGTGAGGACAGCACCGCTCAAGCCTATCGAAGACTTGATTATGCTGTCTCTCATCAAAAGCAAGAGCGAGGATGCGAGAAACACCAACGCGATTACGTCAGAATACGCAACCGTCGTGAAGACTAGATACGTCGGAAAGAGCTCTGCGAAGAGGGCCGTTCTGTAGCCGAACGCCTCGTACAGCAATAGGGGGAAGACGAAGCTGAGTGAGTTTGTCACGAGAAGACCGGAGACCCACGCGTTCCCGACGAAAGAGTAGACTAGTTTGATGATAGCGGGGTAGACGGGAGAAAAGACATAGGGGGCTGATGGTCCGTATCCCTGTGTCGCTATGATTTCGTAGTAGTTGCTGTCCCACTTGGTGCCCATCCCTTGAAGTACGCTAGCAGGATTCTCGAAGAGAAAGACGGCGAGGATTACGACCACCTTTCCGATAGCTAGAACCAGAACGAGTCGGAACACTCGAGAAGCCCATAGGCTTCGGAGTTTGCTCTGGTTGAGGCTTGTTTCTCGGGCCTCCCAGTTCATGTCTCTCCATGCTATCACTTGGGTTGATTTGATAAACACTCCAAGACGTCCCATCTCTGGATTTGATTAGACCCTGTTCGCTCCATTGTTGTCTGAGTCCGAGATTCACCCTCCAGATAATGACCTTGCGGGGACTTGGTTCAGAAAGACACCCCACCGAAGAATCGGGTCCGGTAGGACTTGACTGTTAACGAGGCGGAGCGTTCACGGGAGCGGGCCGCTATGCCCAGCGTCTCCTAGCCGTTTTTCTTCGATAGCCATTCGAGGATCTTTTGAACGGATCTCTTCGTTCTTCTCAGATGCTTCCGATTATTAGGGTTCGACTTGTCCTGGTCTCCCCTAGGATACCGAGGAACGTGGACGAAGCCAACAGGCCCGGCCACCTTTGCCCGTCCAGACGTGAGATGCATGCCAGCATAGAAGGCTTCCTCGCAGAGGAACCTGCCTGCATTCTCAGATCTCTCGAATTTGATTTCCGAATCCTGCAAAGCTTGTCTGACATCTCGGGCAAGGGGCGAAGAGTACTCCGGTGGACCGCCGATGATGACCTCGGTCCCTACCTCTGCTCCGGGTCTATTGTTTGCCTCGTCGGCGACTCCCTTGGCGCGCTGGTTGTGGGCCTTCTCCTCCACTCTGATTGTCCTTCCGCGGCACTCTCCTAGCTCTAGAGTGGCTGCGAGCTGGTGACCTTCTCTCTGAATTTCCTCGATCGCCCCCTTGATCACTGTCTCGGGCTTTCCCCATTCCACCGGAATCAACACCGAACGAATCTCTACACCGTTAAACTCTTGCCCGTCGAAGGAATCAGCTGCGTCACCTGCAGCATTAGCCCTCCTGCCCGCGAATGGTTTGAAGCCAATCACCAGTATCGTCCTGTGCCGGCCTCTTGCCCCACCCATGTGTCCCGGCGTCGGACCTGTGGGGATTCATATGTGTCTTTTTTCCCTTCAGCAAGAGCTTCCCAGGCGCGCGGAAGTGCTTGAGCACGGGAATCGGTACTCCGGTTGAGACGCTGCATCCGCCGCTGGTGCCTCGACATAGAACAATCATCCGAATTCCTTTGTTTCATATAGGCAGATGGTGCGACCGATGCATCCTTGTTTCCACCTCTAACTGTCTTGGTAGCTGTCCTGCTCTATGTGATAGCAGACATGACCACAACTAGCATCGGGCTCAGACTGGGTATGCCTGAAAGAAACCGCATTCCGAGATGGTTCTTCGACAGATTCGGACGGGTGAGAGGGCCAATCGTCTACACTCCGTTCGAAGTTCTATTGGTCTACGCTTGCTTGTCACTAGCCTACATCATTCTGTTACCCGCCTGGGGGCAGACAACTTCGATGTCCATCGTATTCGATATTGCGGTTACCCTCACGGTGGTTGTGGTTGTTAACAATACCACAAAGGTGGTTCTCAAGCGGAGGAAGCTTAAGAGGGCGGCTGACTCGTCTGTCAAGTAGACAGGTTGGTCCAACTCCCCCTGACAAGATCCGATAAAGCAGGCGGGTCGTCATTGGCCCCGATGCGACTGCAAAGTCACGAATCCTCCTGACTCCAGGAGGGCCCCAGCGAGATGCCTAGCTGGGGGCAGGTGAGGACTTCAACCGGACAGTATCGGATGCTGTGAAAGGTATCAACGGCCGATTCTCCCACATGAACCGTGTGGCAGTTTCGTTTCGAGTCTCAAGCTGATGGAGCAGGGCGCGAGCCTTGAGCAGCCGAATGGCTTCCAGATTCAATGGTACCGGTAGTAGCAGGATGCCAATTTGGTAACTAGACTAATAGCCTGCCGAGTTGGACGTAAATCTGATAGGGGCAGAAGACTCTCAAGTGGGCAGCTTTCTGGCGACCTTTTGAGTTTACGAAGGTACTTCAAGACCTGCCCCTGTCAAGGACACCCACCCCTGTCCATGTCGTTTTCTGAGAAGCCCCGCCTACAATCTCTGCATCGGTGATCCATTCGCTCCGAGACCGCAGACGTGGTGTCGAAGGCGAGCCCTGTCATACATGAGTCAGGGGGAATCTGAGGACGAGGGGATGTCCGCAGACTGCGAGGTAATTCACGACACCGTGGAGGTCACCCACCTCCTCTCGCTGAGGTGGTGGAAGAACCTCACGGGCAGAACGGTCGGGTCGGGTCCTGTCAGCTCTTGTAGGCCCCGAATGATAGGGATTCCTTCGACCTGAACGGGAATGACAAGACGGGTTCGAATTGGCCTGGCCGGACGAGTGGCGTGAGGGTATCCCAATCACCACGCGGTCTGGAAGTCCTGTACCGATGCCTGGGAGTACTGGAAGGTCATCGTCTTGGCTTCAGGGTTGACCGTCGCTCCTGCGTTGGGGTAGTTCTCACCCCACCTCCAAAGGGCCTTCCAGAAAGATATGTCACCTTGAAAGAATTCCGCGTGGTCGATGCACGCCCTCGTCGAATTCAGCACAATCGAGGGGCACGCGATCGTTACCCTCCATCCTGAATGGCCGATTGGGAAGGCGCTCATGACGCCGAACTGGAAGAAGGGCCACCCACCGGGCGAAGGCGTAGAAGACGACCCCAACCATCCGGCGTCGAAGTAGGGATTCTGCTGCCTGGTGGCCTGGTAAGACGCGACGAGCCGGGTCTCGTTGCTCGAGCTGTAGAACCAGGAGAGCGCGTCGTTCTCCCATCTCACGGAGAGCTGAAAGTCGCTTTCGAGCGATGAATTGACGCGTGTCGATGAGAAGTACATCAGATGCTTCCAGGTGTGCCCTCCGCAGGCGAGGATGGTGTCACACACCTCCCAGGCGCTGGCGGCGAAAACCTCGCTTGCGTTGTGATAAAGGAAGACGTCCGCCCTGTAGCCGTAGTCGATCCCGTCCACGCAGCAATTGGGGGAGTGGATTCCAATCCCTGCCGCGAGGAAATTGTCAGATTGGATGCTCGAGACGTTTGTTCCCTGGAAGCTGAAATTCGCGGACACGCCCGTCGTCCGGACGTTGGGGTCGGAGTTGAACCCGCCTACTACCACTGGGGTCAGAAAGTAGGACGAATTGGTGACCAGGTTTGGCGCCGTCCCGTTCACAGCATCTAGCGGGACGACCACCATTGAAAGCAAGACGATTCCGACCAACCCCGCCGTCAGGGCTTTCGACCTCACCAGTCGACGGACTGCTTCCCTCCCACCCACAGGACCGAGAGCGCCGATAAGACTTGCAGCCACGACACAGGCAATTAGGGTCTCCATGAGCGGAATCGCCTGCTGGATGTACTGCGCCGCTATACCGACCGAAACACCCGAGAGGACCAAGAATGCGATTATCGGGACGGCCAGACCTACCCTCCAGTCATTGCCATTTTCGAAGAGCCTCGCGGACGTGACAAAAGAGAGTAAGGCCACGATACCGAGAACGGGAAGGGGCGAGAACAGGGCAACGAGCCTGACTCCAGCTACCGTGAAGATTACTGGATAGTACGCGATTGCATAGAAGGTCGCGCTGTTCCTGAGCACGGTTTCAATCCGTGACAGTCTGTTCTCGACCGAGAACCCTGCGGCTGAAAGGGTCATGCCTTCAGCGAGGAAGAATGAGTAAGAACGGAGAGGTTCCAGGCCATCGATGCCTGCGTTGTAGCAGACCTTGGGGCTACAGCCGACGTAGAGCAGCAGGAAGAGTCCCAGGATGCCCGTGGCGTAGAACACCCAAGTGAGGCGGAGGTTTCTCGAATGCCGGCCTACAATCACCGAGGCAATTCCAATGTAGATGACGAAGAAGTCAAGTCGGAGGCTGGAGAAGAAGAAGTAAAGAGAGGTGGAATGCGAAAAGTACAGATTCTCGGTCGTGAGCTCGATGAGATACGGCGGGACCACAGTTCCGAGACCACCGAGCAGCGCCTTGACGTAGAGATTCGAGATCTTCCCTCCCTAATCCCTCAATGCCGCTTCTTTCAAAAGGAATTCGAGGACAAGACCTGCGAGCAGGAGAAGAGCGGTCTTGCGGTGGCGGGAGTGAGCGTAGGTGATCCTCATCTCATCGAAATCGGCGAGCCATTGTGACTCTTAGGATTTGTTACCACAGTTCCTGGAGATTCGCAGCTCCCCTAGAGCTGAGAGAGTGGAATCAGTCCGTCCCTACCGAGACTCTTTCCCTTGAAATGACTGTCATTGAACGTCGAAGAAAAGGCGGCCTTACCTCCATCCATGTCTTGCCTCAAGATCTGGTAGTATTTTGTCATGTCGCGGTCAGTCCCATCCTTGGCATAGTAGTTCTTCACGTAAACCTCTGCTCCTCCTCCCTTCCTCATCTCAAGGACCAACAAGTTCAACGCGCTATTGGGCTTGACGTACTTCTCGAGTTCAGAAGCGGCAGGGAAGATGCCTATCTGCAGCATGTATCTGAATGCCAGTTCACTATCTATTGCGTCTCCGTCGAGACCCGTTAGCCTTCTCAAGACTTCATCGTCCAGCGAGCCGTTGTGCGCGAAGTACACGAAGCTGTCTTTGGTTTCACCGAAGAATGGGTGAGAGGACTTCTCTTCGGCCTTGTACCCCGGACTGGCCTTTCGAGCATGAAGGATGGCATAGATCTTGCCTCTTGTCTCATGGAGGTCCATCTTGTCTTCGAAGATCGCCTTCTGCGTCCTGTAAGAAAATCTGCCGAGGTCCGAATAGACGGCGTAGCCCCATCCGTCGCCGTGGACCACCAGCTTTCCGGATGTCGTGTCATTCCGTGAGGCCCATCGCAGACCATCGACGAGCTTCTCGAGGTCCTCCCTGGAATCACCGACGTATCCAGCTATGCGGCACATTATCGCAACTCTGGCGAGAGCGGCCTGTTCTATTTAGAGTAGACAGCGAGTTGTCTGTCCCCCTTCGAGTCAACCGAGACCCTATTGCAACGCTTTAATGTCATGGGACTCGGGGAGAGTCGAGCTTCTTTGGCAACAACGAGACCGGGAGAGGAGAATCCAGTCGGAGAGGAGAAAGGTCCTGTGGGTGACGAAGAGCTTTCCCTCGAGACGATAAGGGAGAGGTCGATTGCGGCTGCTGAAGAGGCAATCAGGAAGTCCGGCTCCCGCCCGGACCTCCATCTCGTCCAGGCAATCCAGGCGCTCGACGACACCGACAAGTTCCTCAACATCACCTCGACGCGGGCCGCCGAGTGGTACGGGCTCCACTTCCCGGAGCTGACCCAGATGATTCAGGACAACGTCGCTCTCTGCAGGATCATCGTGGCCGCGGGGAGGAGAGACGGGTTCACATCGGAGCTGCTTGAGGGGAGGGGGTTCACGGAGAAGAAGGTCGAGGCGATCCTCACGGCGCGGGACAGGTCGAAGGGCGGAGAGATCACTGATGGGGACCTGGCCAGAGTGAAGGCTCTGTCGTCCCTCTCGGTCGAGCTAAGCGGAGAACGGGAGAAGCTCAGCGAATACGTCGAGGGCGCTATGAAGAGAATCGCCCCCAACGTCTGCGAGGTGGCAGGCGCCACGATAGGTGCGAGGCTGATGGCGAAAGCGGGAGGGCTCGACAGGCTCGCGATGCTGCCGGCGAGCACGATCCAGATCCTCGGGGCCGAGAAAGCCCTCTTCCGGGCTCTCAGAACGGGCGCGAGGCCGCCCAAGCACGGGATTCTCTTCCAGCACGAGGCCGTCCACGCGGCGCCGAAGTGGCAAAGGGGAAAGATAGCGAGGACGATCGCGAACAAGATCGCGATAGCGGCCAGGGTCGATTACTACAGAGGCTCGGAGGAGGCTTCTATCAAGGTGAGCCTCGACAAGCGTCTCGCGAGCATCAGAGAGAAGTACAAGGAGCCCCCGCCGAGGCAGCCGGAGTGGCACGGTCACCCCCGCGACCGCCCCCAGAGGCGGGGAAGGGGCCCCAGACGCCAGAAGCCCAATCGGCGATGAGCCCCGTCAGGAGAGAGGAGAGGGACGGCAGGACCTTCCTGCTGACGCAGAACCTCGCGAAGGGATACAGGGTCTACAACGAGGAGCTGATCAACAGGGGCGGGGTCGAGTTCAGGACCTGGGACCCGTTCAGGAGCAAGCTTGCTGCGGCGATGCTCAAGGGCCTCCCCGACGACACGATAAGGGAAGGTGACAGGGTCCTGTACCTGGGGACGTCGACCGGGACGACGCCCTCCCACGTGTCAGACATCGTCGGAGAGAAGGGGCTGCTGATAGGCGTGGAGTTCTCGCCCCGCGTGGCCAGGGAGTTTGTGGAGAACGTCGCCAGGCAGCGCAAGAACGTGATCCCGTTCGTAGCGGACGCCCGGAACCCCTCGAGGTACAACATCACAAAGGTCGACGTGGTCTACTGCGATATCGCTCAGCCGGACCAGACCGAAATCGCGATGGAGAACTGCAGGGCGATGCTGAAGCCTGCAGGGAGGCTCCTGCTCGTGGTGAAGGCGAGGAGCATCGACGTCCTGAAGGACCCAGAGAGGGTCTTCCAAGAGGAGATGAGTAGGCTCGAAGGCGCCGGCTTCAGGGTCGAGTCGATAATCGAGCTGAGCCCCTTCGAGAAGGACCACGCCCTCATACTCGCGACCCGCTAGCTAGAAGGGGGCGAGGAGGCTCTGCCGGAACCTGTCCCAGGTCTTCCAGCTCTTCCTCACGTATTCGGGGAGGGGCTCGCCCCTCCGCATCCGCTCGATAAAGAAGATTCTGGTGTAGGGGTCCGACGGGTAGCCGGAGCCGAAGTTGCCGTGCTTCCTTCTGAGCTTCTCCACCTCCCTGTCCCTCTCGATCTTCGCGATGATTGAGGCGGCCGAGACGACGGGATAGTCTCTGTCGGCCTTGTGCAGTGCGTTCACGCTGCAGTGTGTCTTCAGGTTGTCGCAGATGTTCTCCTGGAACCTCTTTGGGACGCTGTCGCAGGCGTCCACCATCACCCGGGCGGCGTCCAGCTGATCGATGACCTTCGCGAAGTAGAGAGCCTCTAGGTAGTTCAGCCTCCGGAACTTCTTGCCCGTCCTCACGACCATGTCGATCTCCGCAGGCTCGATGTGCGCCCAGTACGCGCGACTGCAGATCTTGAGAATCTCCGGATAGAGAGTCTCCCGCTGGCGAGGCGAGAGCTTCTTCGAGTCCCTGACGCCCAACTCCTTCAGCTCTCTGACACCGGAGCGGGTCGCAGAAACCCCGGCGACGACGAGCGGACCCACGATGCAGCCTCTTCCTGCCTCGTCTGCCCCCCCTTGCAGAGATGTCATTTCACGGCGCTGGCCGCGCGTCGCACTTAACTTGTTTTCGGGCCGCCAATCAATGGTTGTTTTGTGGGATGTATGCCAAGAATCAATAGCGCGCGCTAGCGGAGACCTTTGTCTCCATAGCGATTGTGATGCGCGATACCTTCAACGTCACGGCGCACCCTCAGGTATCTGTCTGACGAGCGGATAGGATATCCGAGACGGATTGCGTAAGCGATCTTCATGCATGCGGGAACGCTAAGGACGCGCTTTACCTCCTTCTCGACGCTCTCCCCGCCAAAGACGCTCATTATCTGGAAACCAATCTTCAGGGCTTGGGCGGTAAGCCACATGTTCTCCAGGACGCATCCGAGGCCCAGGATACCCAGGAAGTCCCCTTCGGAAGCTGGCGCCCTCTTCCTAGTGTCGTAGATGACTATCAGGACCGCAGGGCTACCATCTATTGTGTCGTTCAGGGACGAACCTCTCTCCTCCCTCAGTGCCTCGCCGAACCTCGTGGGGTCCCTCCATTCAGGGGGGAAGTACGCGCCTAGGATTCCTACCTTCTTGTCGAGCAGTTCCCTCCTGGAGAACGACAACTGACGGTAGTTTTCCCGGACGAATGATTCGGAGGCATGTGACCTGATGCTGCCTATCCTTCTCAAAAGCTCCTTACTATCGACCACGATGATTTCGAAGTTCTGCATGTTGTGAGGAGTAGGCGCCCATCGCGCCGCCTCGATTATCTGCCTCAGATTCTCCTTGTCCACTGGACGGTGTGGATCAAAGGAAGCTCTGGTGGACCTCCTTTGCTGAATGAGTTTCAGCATATCATCAGCGTTCCCAGCGACCATCATCAGGCATCTCCACAACCCGTCTTTTGAACAATACTCCCTAGGTCCCCTCTCTGATGGGCCGAACACGACGCCCCACGCGCTCGCGGGATGCAGGATTGCTGTCTAGTGGTTTATGTTGCTAAACGTCTGGTCAAGTTCATTTCTAGTACTGGATATCCACTTCTTTGATGGCCCCACGGCAATCTCGTACTCATCCTCTTCTAGGCCTTGAACAACGGCTTCGGCTACTTCTGAGGAAGAGACGGTCCACTCCGCTCTTTCAGTGGGCTTACCTTTTAGCTCGGTGTCGTAAACTGTTGGAGGGATCACCTCAAACACCCTTATCGAAGTTCCCCTAAGCTGGTATCTCAAAGACATCGTAAAGGAGTGTATTGCAGCCTTAGTTGCAGAGTAGATGGGAAATATCGTCAAAGGCACAAAGCCCAAGCCAGAAGATACATTCACTATAGCAGCTTCCTTATGCTTGGAAAACATCGGCACGAACTGGGCAGCAAGATAGATCTGTGCCTTGAGGTTTATCTCGATCTCGTCCTCGTTCTTTAGCAGGTCGTCCGTTCCCTTGGTGAAGTCTACACGCCTCTGTATCCCAGCATTGTTGACCAGGACATTTAGTTCCTTGAAATTCTCCTCAATCCAGGCGTACAGAGTCCTCCGATCTTTCTCTTTTGAGACATCGCATTGCTTCACGCTCAGAGCGGGAAGTCTTCTCTTTGCATCTTCTAATTTGTCCGCTCTTCTCCCACAGATTATCACTCTATTTCCCAGTTTTGCAAAGGATTCTGCAAGAGCGAAGCCTATTCCCGTGGACCCTCCTGTGATCAAAATGGTGTTCTTTCTCATTTGCATGTTCATCTACGTCTCCTTGTGCGCTCCCTTGGAGCTATCCCTCAGCTTCATAGCATGTCACTCACCTTCTTAGAGCTTCCCACTGCAATGCGCGCGCGCCTGAATCAGCCGTACACTTCGCTCGGAGGCAGAGTCTCCTTCGTCATCGCCGTTATCAGCGAAGTCGAATAACCCGCGCGCGCTTGCAACGCTGTCTCTCGTAGGGGTCCCTTTCGGATGATGCTCAATGACGAGGAATCTGAAGAATTTATACTGCTCAGCGAACGGCGAGCGCGAAGGAATGGTTCAAGCCATCGCCAATGGATCCCTCATCACGGACGCGGCAGTGCTGGAGGAAAGGCGCCACGCAACGAGGGTGCTGCTCACCCTCACTGGGGTCGCCCTTCTCGTCACCTACGTGGAGACCATGGTCATCCCTGGCATCCCCACCATCCAGAAGGACTTTTCGACCACGGCTTCTGTCGCTTCGTGGATCACCTCCGCACTCTTGATTGTGGGCAGCGCGGTCTCGCCGCTGTTCGGGAAGCTGGGCGACACCTACGGCAAGAAGAGGATGTTCCTGGTCTCGATGGCATTCTACATGGCGGGCGTCGGCGTAGCCGGCTTCGCTCCCTCGATCTACTTCTTGATTCTCGCAAGGGCCGTACAGGGCATCGGGTTCGCCATAATGCCTCTCGCTCTCGCAATCATTACCGATGTCTTCCCGAAGGAGAGGGTTGCGACTGCCCAGGGCGTAATCAGCGGGACGTTCGCCATCGGCGCGGCCGCGGGCCTGATAGTGGGTTCCTACATTGTTCAGGACCTAGGCTGGCAGTGGGCCTTCCACACGGCCTTCGTGCTCAGCATAATCATGTTTGGCGCAGTCATGAAAGTGGTCAAGAGGGACAGAGCCGGACAGAAGGCCAAGGTAGACTACAGCGGGGCGGCAATCCTAATGGGCGGCATCGCCCTGATGCTGCTTTACCTGACCGAAGGGCCCTCGCTCGGATGGTTATCCTACGAGAACCTGGCTCTGCTCATTCCAGGCCTTCTCCTCACGGTGTTCTTCTTCGTCTATGAGAGCAAAAGGACGAGCCCCCTGATTCATTTGGGTCTTCTGAGGATTCTCAACGTCTTCATCTCTAACATCGTTGGCATGGCCTCGGGCATCGCTATGTTCCTGCTCTTCTTCGCCATAATCTACTACGCGGAGCTGCCCGTTCCCTTCGGCCTTGGTTTGGATATAGTCGCTGCTGGACTCGTCCTCGCCCCGGCGACCCTTGTCATGCTTGTAGTAGGACCGCTCCTGGGAAGGATGACGACCCGGCTCGGGCCCAAGCCGGTGTTGCTCTTCGGCGCTCTGGACTCCGTGCTCGGGATGATTCTATTCATCGTGAACCGCGGGACCACGAACGATCTCACGCTGGACGTCGCAGTGTCATTCGTCGGTGTGGTCTCCATAATCATCCCCATCGTGAACATGATTTCCGTCTCAGTGCCTAGGGAAAACGTGGCAGTCGGCCTTGGGATGAATACAATGCTCAGAAACGTCGGTGGGGCGATAGGGCCGGTTCTCGCCACAACAATAATGGCCACATACACGACTCCGCTGATCGAACAAATCGGAGGCTATCCCGTTACGGTGGGCCAGCTCCCTAGCTCGTACGCATTCAACCTAATCTTCATAATCGGCATCCTCCTGATGATTGCAGTGGCCGTCATGAGCCTTTTTGTCAGGAACTACACCTTCCAGAAGGCTCCTGTCCACCCGCTAGATGCGGAGGTTCAAGCAGAAGGGCGAGCCAGGACCCCGCCGTTGTGACGTGGATACGGAGAATCATGCGCGCGCGACGTCAACGGACAACAATGCCGATGATGATTGACTGCTGTCGAGGACTCCTGCTCATTCGACCCAGCCATCCCAACAGCTTAAGTTGAAGCCCATACTTCCTTCGGAAGAGCTCCAGAACTCTTCCGGACTCCTCGCCTTCGACGAGCTGGGCCTCTCCATCCGCCCATTCCCCGCTGACCTTGCCCCTAAGGTTCGTCTGCACTAGGCGGACGCGGCGGTCCCGGCGGATTCGCTTGACCTTGCCGCTACGTGGGCTTGTCCTGACGTAGACCACGCCGGCGTCCTCGACCACCCAGACGGTCGTCCGCACAGGATCGCCGCTCTTCCTGTACGTCTCAAGAGAGATGTAACGCGCGTCCGAGAACTGTTTGGCCCGCTCCAACTTGGGATCAAGATGGCCGCGGGTCGGCTATATACCAATCCTTCAGCAATTGTCTGGGAGGACAGTGTAAGAGGGAGCGCACGCTAGCCACCACGGGCATCAGAACCACAACGGGCACCATCACCACTCCTCCCTGTGTTGTCGCCGTCCCTCCTTGGTCTCCGTGATGAGAGAGGTCGTGGTAATGAGCGCACAGAATCTCGAACTGCGACGGGAACCGGACTGCGACGGCGCACTCAGCGGCTGCGAGCGCGCGCTCTCGGGAATCTGGACATCACTCCTATTAGAAGACAAAGGGCAACTAATGGGGTGCGTCGGAGCGGGGTCTCGAGCGCGATAGCGGCGGTTCTGCTTATTGTTGGAATCTTGGTCGGTGTAGCTGGTTTCTACGTGGCGATGCCCTCTCAGACCAAGACCGCGACCCAGACTGAGACGACCACGGCGAGATTGACGACAACCATGGCAACGATGGTGCCCACGACCATCACCCAATCCACGACTCTGACGGAGACGCAAACACAGACCGTTATTCAGCCAACAACACAAACGACGACAGACACTTCAGCTTCAAGCAGTTCAGGGTCTCTCCCCAGCCCGGCGACGATAACTCCCTCAAGCACAACCGTCGACAGCGGACAGCAGGTCTCCATAAGCGTAGGCTGGAGGGGCGGTTCGGCGCCCTATACCATTACTCTGTACGGTAGTTCCAGCGGGGGGTGCAACTCTTCTTCGACCATCTTGAGCGCCAAGTCAGGCCAGTCTCAACCCCAGTTCGTCTTCATCGTTTCGCCTGTCTCGACTATGCGTTACTGTGGCGTGGTCTACAGCTCGAATGGATCAAGTGCAGTTTCCTCCTCGGTCGTGGTCACAGTCAACCCGTAGCTGAGTGCCGTATTCTCCCCCGTATCTCTTGAGCGCCTGACATTCATCTCGGCCTCCTGGGCCCAGCGCGCGCTAGCTGGCAAACAGAACAAGCAATCCCCAGACCACGGCAGTCACATGAAGCGCGCCGACTAAGGAGGCCATGCTGGCCACGAGGCCACCCGACTTCAAGCCTTGGACGCGCTACTTTCACTGAGTTCCAGCTCCTCAAGGTACAGGCGGAGACCGTTCTCTGCCTTCCTGTCGGCTGTCATCCTGTTAAAAGACGGGATCTGTTTATCCACGGCCCCTAGCTTGTTTTCGGGCCGCCTGCGGCCGCGAGCAGCGAAGTGGCCAGCCCGTCGGCAGCCTGGTCGCGGTTCTCGACTGTGACGGTTATCGTCTCCTTCGCCTTCTCCCGGAGTTCTGCGAGCAAATCGTCCTCCAGTCTTTCGTGGACGACAGCGAGAATCGGCTTCCCGGAATCGAGACAGGCCCTGACTCCCTTTCTGAACTCGGGACTGACCAGCTCCATCGGCCCCACCTCGTCGATCACGATCACCTCGGAAGACATTGCGGCCTTCGACAGGCCGGCCGCCCCTACCGCCGAGAGGTCAGCGAGGTTGACGCGATACCGGCCCACCCTAGGACCGAGGCTGGCTGAGATGGAGGCGAGCTCCCCTCGGGTCCCGTCGGTAAGGTTGAGGACTTCGAACCCGACCCTGGCCCCCTTGGCCTTCCTCTCCGTCGTGGAGCAACCCCCCACGATCACCCCGGCGCTCTTCAGCCTCAGGATGACCCTCGACACGATGGTCGACTTCCCCACTCCGGGCGGGCCCGTCAGGAGCCAGATGCCGCTCATGGATGCCGCCTTCCGAGTTGGTGGTAGAAGAACCTGCGGCCCCGGCGGGAGAGGCGGATCCGATTCACCAGAGTCGCAAGGAAGTCCACGAGCTTCAGCCGCGGGAGGAATTGCGGGCGGAGGGTTGATATATTGACCCAAGCCATCAATACTCGGATGACACTCCAAACACTGGTGCTCAGGCTCGACACCACGGCAGAACAGACGGGAATCCTCCTCAAGACAATGGAAACGTTCAACACCGCCTGCAATTTCGTCGCAGCGAAGGGTCGATATACCAACAAGGTCGAGCTACAGAAGGTCGCCTACCGCGAAATCAGGGAGAAGTTCAGGCTCGGGGCGCAGATGGCCATCAGGGTAATCAGCAAAGTCGTCGAAGCGAGGAAGCGTGATAGGGACAGGCAGCCAACGTTCAAGCTTAGGGGAGCAATCCAATATGACCAGCGAAACCTCTCATGGAAGGGACTTGACCGAGCTTCCATCAGCAGTATCGAAGGGCGAATGACTGTTCCGATGCGGTTCGGCGAATATCAAAAGCAAAACCTGTATGGTCGGGTCGTGAGGGGCCAAGCCGACCTGATATACAGGAATGGCGTACTCTATCTCGCGGTCGTGGTTGATGCCCCTGAAGAAACGCCATACGAACCAAAGCGTGTCCTCGGTGTCGATTTCGGAATCGAGAACCTTGCCACCGACTCTACAGGGCAAAACTTCAGCGGTAGGAAGGTGGATGAGGTCAGGCAGCATTATGCTTCTCTCCGCGGGAGACTGCAATCCTGCGGGACGAAGAGTGCCAAAAGGCATTTGAAAAGGCTCTCTGGGAAGGAGAGGCGATTCAAGCGTGACGCGAACCACGGAATCGCAAAGGCCCTCGTCGCAAAGGCCAAACGCACCGAGTCCCTGATAGCCCTCGAAGACTTGGAGGGGATCAGGGAAAGGACAAGGGTTTCTTGGCTACAGCGAGAGCGGCACAGCAAATGGGCATTCGCGCAACTCAGGACTTTCGTGGAGTACAAGGCGAAGATGGCGGGAGTCCCAGTCGCGGTCGTAGACCCCCGGAACACTTCGAGGGAGTGCCCAGATTGCGGGGCTGTGTCCAAGAGGAACAGACCAGAGAGAAACCTGTTCAGGTGCGTCTCTTGCGGACGCTCTGGCCCCGCCGACTACATCGCAGCGTTGAACATCGCAAGGCGGGCTGCTGTCAATCAGCCTATTGTAACACCTCCGTTGGTAGTTACAAGCCCACTGCCTTCAGGCGTGGGTAATTGACTTAACAGCGCAGGAACCTAGGTTGCGAACCAGTTGAACCTCGTCCGAACGAGTGAGGGGAACACTGCCCTGCTGGTTCCAAGGGAGAGTCTCTCGCCCGTCCCTCCGACCGTTCCGGTCTTCTACAACCCTGCGGCGTCCATCAATCGCTCTGTATCGGTCGCGATCGTCGAGGCGACGGGGGGGCGCACCTTCTGCGATGCCCTGGCTGGGATCGGCGCGCGGGGCCTGAGGGTGGCCGCGGAGGTGCGAAGGAATCCGAGCGTGACCCTGGTCGACATAAACCGAGAGTCGGTCAGGCTGGCCCGGAGGAACGCTGGACTCAACGGAGTCCGTGCACGGTGCGAGTTCATCCCCGGCGAAGCTAACTCGTACCTCTACTCGAGGTACGGAAAGGGCGAGAAGGTCGACTATGTCGACGTGGACCCGTTTGGGACGCCCGTGCCCTACCTCCAGGCGGCCCTTCGCGCAACGAGTCACGGCGGGATAGCGTCGTTCACGGCCACCGACACCGCTGTCCTGTGCGGGGTACACGTCAGAGTGGCCCAAAGGCGATATGGGGGGACGCCCGTCAACAACCACTTCCACCACGAGACTGGGATCAGACTCCTGATCAACGCCGTGAGGAGGGAAGCGGCTTCGCTCGACCTCGGGGTCAGGCCAGTCGCTGTCCACAGCACCAGGCACTACATCAGGGTCTTCGTCAGGGTCGAAGTCGGTCCGTCAGAGGCAGAAGCGGCTCGGGAGAACGAAGGGCACGTGCTCTGGTGTAGGTCGTGCGGCCGTCTCGCAGAGGGGCCCGTGCCGGAAGCCTCGTGCGAGGAATGCGGAGCCCGCCTGAAGGTCGCAGGACCGCTCTGGCTGGGGGAGCTGACCGAGACGAAGACCATCCGTGGCGCTGTGGCAGCCTCGGAGAGGCTCGAGCTTCCTGAGGCGACGAGGGTCCTCTCCTCTCTCCTGGGCGTAGACGAATTCCCGCCCTGGAGCTTCAGCCTAGAGGGCATCTGTTCGGCTCTGCACATCGCTTCCGTCTCGGACTCGAAGGTCGCGGAGCTGCTGAGAAGCCAGGGGTACAGGACCCTCAGACAGCCCCTCGAGAAGACTGGTCTCAAGACGGACGCCCAGTACTCTGCGGTCGCGGAAGCGGTCCGCGAAGCGGCGGCGCGGGGCCGGAAGTAGAGAGGCAGAGCCCTTCAGGGTGAAGAAGCTTCCGTGGTGGGGACGCGCTGGCCGGGCCTCCATCCCTCGCAGTAGTAGTAGAGCTCGGAGCTTACGCTCCTGCTGGCCAGCGGTTTGATGGTGTGCACTACCCTGAAGCACTTCCGAAACTCATCGCGGACCTCCTGGGCGCGCTCCCCTTCGAAGAGCTTGAAGAAACCCAATCCGTCCCGCCTAAGGACCGAATTCAAGAGGTCGAGGACTCTCAGTGTGAGGTCCACCTGCCTGCCTTGGTCGAGTTCCCAGACCCCGGACACGGACGGAGCCAGGTCCGAAAGAGCGACATCAGCCATCCCCCCCAGGGACTCCAGGAGCTTCTGCTCGACCCGGGGATCGTGCACGTCCATTTCGATGGTCTTCAGGTTCTTCCCCCTGACCCTGATCTCGTGGAGGTCGACCCCGACCAAGGCGCCGTCGTCGCCGACCAGTCGAGAAGCGACCTGCATCCACCCCCCTGGAGCGGCCCCGAAGTCGACGACTCTGTCGCCCGGCCTGATGAAGTGGTACTTCTCGGTTGCCTGGATCAACTTGAATGCCGCCCGGCTTCTGTATCCCTCCTCTTTGGCGAGCCTCCGGTAGAGGTCACGCCTGGCTTCTTGGAGCCTCATTTGATCTTCACGCCGGAGGGCGCTACCCCGCGGGAACTGCCGTCGGCGCGACCAGATCCCTCGCGGCGCACATCTCTCCCACGACCCACGGGCCAATCAGCTGACAGACCTGCGGGCTGATCTGGCCGTCGACCGTGCACTTTGACTCGAACAGGCAGACTATGCAAGGTGCCTTCTCGATCGAGGTCATGTCGGTCGGGAACCTCAGCGGAGTTAGCTTGTAGGTCCAGCGCCCCTCCTCCAGGACCTTGACCCGCCCGATCAGGCCCCGCCTCTCCAGCCTTATTGCGAGCCTGGAGCCATCCCGGCTGGTCAGCCCGAGCTCCTTCCAGATCTCGCTCTGCAGGACGCCGTCCCTTCCCCTCTCGACCACCAGCTTGTAGACCCTCGAGGTCAGGTCGACCAGCTCCTCCTCGGTCCTCTCAACCGGGCGCGGGGGCTCCTCCAGCTTCTTTGCCTTCGGTTCCCTCTTTGGCTGGCTCGCGGGCTTCGCCGGAGCCTGCTTCTGCTTCGCCTTCGGCTTCGGTTTTGCTTTGGTCATCTTGACGGCTCGAACTCCTGCCTGATCACGTAGTTGTCCAGTATCTCCCTGCAGCGGTTTCTCACGGTCACTTCTGTGACCTCGGCGAACTCCGCCACCTCTCTCTGGGGCAGGTGCTCCCCTACGATGACGGAGGAAACGTAGACGTAGGCGGCCGCGAGCCCAGCCGGGGCCTTCCCGCTCGAGATCCTCGAGTCGATGGTCTGCCGCGAAAGCGACAGGGCCATCCGCTCCACCTTGGGGTTGATCTTCGCAATGTTGATCAGCTTCGAAATGTACTTGTCGACCGACTGCGGAGGGACGTACTCCTTCTCCACCTCCTTCAGGACGAGCCTGAAGTATCTCGCCACACTGCCCTTGTCCATCCCGGCAGCGCGGGCCACCTCCTTTAGGGTCCTCGAAACGCCGCACTTCCGGCACGCCAGGTAGACGGTAGCTGCCGTCATCCCGAGTATCGACTTGCTCTTGGCTACCTTCATCCTCGCCGAGGTCCTGTAGATCTGGGCAGCCGTCTCCGCCACGTTGTCCGGCAGGCTGAGTGTCTGGCATAGTTCGCTGATTCTTGAAAGTACGATCGAGAGCCCCCTCTCCTCGCTGCTGTTCGTCCTGGAGCGACTCTGCCACTTGCGCATCTTCTCGACCGTGGCCCGCATCGTGGGATCGAGGGACTTGCCGTGGGAATCGCGCCCAGTTCTGCCGATCTCGGTCGTGAGGCCCATGTCGTGGAGCGAGAGCGTCGTCGGCGACCCGACACGGACCCGCTTGTTTTTCTCCTGGAGGTCCATCGCCTTCCATTCCGGGCCGGCGTCCGCGGGTGCACAGGTCACGTACCCGCAGTTGGGACAGACCCTCTCCCCCTTCTCGGAGTCCCCGATCAGCCTGTCTCCGCAGACGGGGCAGGAAGTAGCGAAAGCGTCGTCGTTTCCCCTCGCGTTCCAGAGCGTCAGTCCATTCACCCTTCCACGTAGGCCGCGTCGCCGGCCTTTCCGATTCTGCTGCTCGTGACCGCAACGGAGGCGTAGGGTGCCCTGACGGGTCCGATGAGCTCGACCACCCTGCCCAGCCTCCTCCCCTTGTCGTCGAGGACGGGGGCGCCGGGCCTGACTTCTCTTGTGAGACGGACGATTAGCCGGCCGCTCTTGGCTTGGTGTAGCAAGACGCCGACTTGGAACAAGAAATCCATTGACGGCCTTCCGGTCTTTAAACCTTCGCGGGCGCGTTACTTCTTTTTCTGAATCGGCTGACTGGAACCCTGCCTCTTCTGGGCGATACCACGAACTACCGAGAGCTCCTTCGCTACCTTCATCATGAGCGTGTGCTTCGGCTTCACCTTCGTCACTGAGACGTAGCCCGATTCTCTCGAGGGAGACGACGGATACCGTGCGACCTGCGCGACTGGTTGGACGTTGAGCCTCCGGCAGGCCTCCGAGAGCTCCTCGATCGTGGGAGCCCGCGTGGACGAATTCAGCGGGACTCGCCTCCCCTCCCTCCTCTTGAGCTCGGAGTTGAAGTAATCCAGCCAGATTACGTACTTCTCGTATTCCTTCATTTATTTCGACTTCGTCAGGACCGCGTTGACGACGCCGTCGTCGGTCGGGCGCGAGGTGACAACCGCCTCTCCGGCCTCGGTCTCGATGACCGCGCCTCTTGTGATGACGCCCCTCCGCTCGTAGTCTCTGTTGGCCGGGCTCTTCTTCACCCGGAGAATCTTGGACTTCGTCGCCTTGCCCTTGGCGTCAGAGACGTTCGCCACGTCGCAGAAGACGACCCCCATGGACACGCTTCCCCCCCTCATCCTCGAAGGCCTACTTTCTGTCTCTCCGACGAGCGGCTCGATGGCGTAGCCGTCGCGCTCGTAGGCCCTCCTTCCTCTGGACGGACGGGACCTACCCCCCGTCGCCTTCCGCTTCGTGAGGTTCTCTAGTGAGCGATTCATTCGGTTGGGCCTTGTTAGAGGAACGCCCTTCGCTGCCGGGTGTTAAGCGTTTTGTCGCGGCCTCGGCTTTGAAGTCTCGCCTGTCGATCCGTCCGACTGGTTCCCGCGCCCCCGTTCTGCCGTTTTCTGAGGGCCAGTTATAAGCGCCTTCGGGACCGCGGCTGATGGCGCCTGCTTATCCCGGCCTAATGAATGAAATCGCCCGGAGGGAGCCCGACATCGCGATCGTGCACTTCTAGGTGGTGGCGTGCTGGGCCAGAGCGCGAGAATTGATTTAGGATGGAATCCCTCGCAAGGGGTGAGTGGCATGAACAGACGCGAGGGGCTTTTCGTAGTCGTGGCCTTGGGAATCGCAGGCCTTCTGTTTGTCCTGACACCGCCTCATGCCTCGGCCGCCATCTCTGACCCTAAGGCACAGTTCAGGTTCCTCTGGGTGTTCAGCGAGGTGCTGATAGACGAGATACTGGTGCTCCTGGCGGTCGTCCTCTTTATCGTCCCCCCGGTCAACAGGCAGTTCGGCTCCTTCCTGAAACGCGAAATCAGGTTGTCGAGGCCAGTAAAGGCTCTGGCTGGGCTGGCCGTGGTTGCAGGGCTCTTCCTGTTCGCATTCTGGTCCGAAATCGATCTGACGGGAGGCTACGCGGGTCCGAGCCGCATCCTCTTCGACATCTACGGCACCTACAAGGGGGGCGTGGAGGGCTTCTCCGGCTTCTGCGTCGCGGGTTTGGGCTTCATCCTGCTCCGGTCGAAGCGGGGCATCGGAACCGCCCTGAGGGACTGGTTCACCTTGGCAGCACCAATCGTGATGGCATTCGAACTCGCTATTTGGTACTTCATGCCCGTGGACATGTGGCTGCACGTCACGAACCTCGCGTACTGGTCGCCGGGCAGATACCTGACCTCCACTCAGTTTGCGTTCATGATGGACGCGCCCAACTTCAGCTGGTGCGGGAACATCTACCTCCTTTCCAACTGGAACGTCCTGGTCCTGTCTTCTTTGGTGCTGCTCGTATCCGTCCGAAAGGAGTGGCGCCGATAGAGGGACATGAGGTGAGCGATACTGAAAGGCGATCTGCATTGAAGCGCCTCTTGGCCGTGATGCTGTTTCTCGCGACCTCGCTTGCCTTCGCAGTCTTGGCATGGAACTCTCCTGTGAAATCACTATCCCAACTCACTTTCCCATACTGCGGCACTAACCCGCACTTCGCTCCTTCGTGCGTTGCCTTCGCGCAAGCGAACTTCCCGACCTCGTCGCCCCTGTTCCACTTCTTCTGGTCATACCAGTCATATGCCGAGATAGCGGAAGGGTTCGCGATACTGGCACTTTCACTGCCTCTGCTGACGGTGAAGAAGCTCGACTTCGCTTGGTTACACAGACCTCTTGCCCCACGCTTCCCCAGACAGCTGTTCGTGGCTTTGGCCACAGTCGGGGCTTCTTTCTTTGCCCTCAGCGCTGTGATGGATGCGAACTACTACAATTGGGTACACTCTTCATACCGTGGTTACTACCTGAGCCTGTTGCAAGCCCTTCGCTTCGAGAGTAGTCTCTCTCTGGGCGTGACGGCGTTTGGGGTATGGGGTCTGACCGTGTTAGTCCTGTCTTTCCGCAGGGGCATCGTGGGAGGAATAAGGATTTTCGGCCTTCCAGCCATCCTGTGCTTGATGTCCATGCTACTCATCTTCGATTCTGGAGAGATGACTCTCAATGTGACCAAGTTCATCACGCTGTCCGCGGGTGGAATCGACCTCGTGAGCAACTGGTTAGTCCTGACCGTCTCCGCTGGCCTCATGGGGTGGGCGGTTCTGAAGGGTACGCTGATTTGAGGACCCAGATTGCAAGGCTCAAGATGATCGACCTTCTCCTGTTCTCCGCCTTCACGTTCAAAGCGGCCCTGTCCATCAAGCCCGCCTATCCGATCCACTGGTCGTTGGGGCCAAAATCTTTGAATAACTCGACCTAATTAGTTAGGGATAATGAGATGGGCCTACCTTGTCCTGCTGCTGCTGTCCCTCTCGTTCGTCTTCACCTTCGCAGCTTATTCTCAAACCAGGCCTGTATCTGCATTGACCTTCCCCATCTGTGAGCAGTACGCAGAGCTTCGCACCTCGGAGCAAGGCGCGGCCTGCAACGCTCTCATGCAAGAACTCGACCCACAGGCTTCGCCTATGCTTCCCTCCATCCAACTCCAGCAGTCCTACGTTGAGATAGCAGAAGGGTTCGCTGTGGCCGCTGCGCTGCTGACCTTCCTGGGGTTGTCACGGGCCTCTCCAAGAAGGGAAATCGCCTTGGGGGGGCGCTTGCGTTCGATCTCGCTCGCCGTCTTCGTAGGCGGGGCGTCTGCTTTTTGGGTCCTCGCCGCGCTGGACTTGTTGGGTGAAGAATATGCGTGGTGGCACAACATAACCCAGACGACGTTCCTTCCGACGATTGTCCTAGGCGAGACGGCCTTCCTCTCTATGGTAGTCGCGGTCGCAAGCCTGACCCTCTACCGGTCCTCTGAGGGCTTGTGGGTCTCGTTCAGTGCTGCTATGACACGCTTCGCCGCGCCCGCAGTTCTCCTCCTCGAAGTCGGCTTGGTTCTTGTGCGGCCAGAGTTCCCGCCTTCGGAGATGGTCCGACAGGCTGCACAATTCACGAAGCCATTGACCGTGGGCGGGGTGTACCTCGTAAGCAACTGGCTCGTCATGACAGTCGCATCCTGCCTGCTCGTCTATGGTCTGGCGTACGAGGGCGAGATCTTGAGCTCGCCTGCGCGCGCGCCGGGAAGGCACAATCCAGCCACCTGAGGTTAGCCCGCCAAGAGCAGAGATTCCCATAGGAAGATCCAGGGCTTTCACACGCAAGCGTGGAACACGGCAGCGTCAAAGGACCAGGAGGTTCGCCCTGGTTGGCTGGTTTGCCCAGCGCTCCGCAGTCATAGACAGTTCGCGCCATCTTCAGGAGTAGCACAAGGATGTTCGAGCCTGCGTACGGTTACTGGAGAGTGAGACTCCTGCCCTCGAGCTGCCTCTTCATTAGGGCGACATCGCGGCTGAGCCCGAAGTATTCGGAGAAACGCCCGGTCGTCCTGTAGACCCTGCTTCGGCCCTGCCTCTCGCTCACCACGAAGCCGACCTCCTCAAGCTCCTTCAGGTGTTGGTAGGCAGCCGAGCTCCTCCGGAGGACCAGCTCCCCCGCAGACAGCGGCTGGAAGTAGGCAATGAAGGAGAGGGTTCTGAGTGCGGCCCTGGAGAGGAGCGGGCGCGTCGCGAACCTTCGCGCGACCTGGGTGTACTGAGCTCTGAGCTGCATCGCGAACCTCGGACCCGGGTACTCCACGACTTCGACTGCCTGCATGGTGGAGTTGACCGCCCGGGCGATCTCGCGAGCGACCGCCACGGCCTTCCTCTCGGATGTGGTCCCTGCCACCCTTGCGATTTCGCTGGCGTCGAGAGGCCTCCCGGCGGCGTAGAGGGCAGCCTCCACCCTCGCGAGGACCTCCTTTGCAGGGGGCTCTTTCTGCGTCTCACTCAAGCTGCCCCACCGAGACCACCAGCGCGTCCTCGTCTGACTCCTCCTGCTCGATGACCACCTCCCCACTGTTGGCCGCGAAGAGGATCAGGATGAAGACGCGGGCGGCGCCGATGGGGTCGAGGCCCCGCATTAGCTCTGAGAGCATCACCTTCCCTGTCGCCCTGAGCCGCTCGATCAGTATCTTGCGGTACTCAGACAGGACTGCCTGAAGCGAGATGACGTATTCTTCCAGGTTGGGCGCCGGGGGCTCCGCGACCGATATCAGGCTCTGCTCTGACCCGCCCCGCTCGTGGACGATAATGTCCTGGAGGATCCTGGAGAGCTCGTTGAAGAGCTCATCTACGTTGGTGGAGTAGACCTCGTACCTGAAGGGCATGATTATGATCTGGGGCGGCTCGGAGTCGTCCACCAGTCTCCTCTGCGCCCTGAGCCGCTCGAAGAGGAAGAGCGTCTCGACCTTCAGTCTGTAGATCGTGGCCGACGACAGCGCTGCGGTCCCGGCCGCCCTCATGTCGACGGTGTCTGACTGCGTAATCGCCCGCAGGAAGAGGTCCAGGAGCTGCGAGATGTCTATCTCCCAGGGGCTCCTGCGCTTAGCCAGCGAGGGGTCGATGAGGACGTTCAGCGGAGGCTTCGAGAGGAGGGCCGGGTCAGCCACGCTGGGGCACCTCGACCGGCTTGTAGTGGACGACTCTGGAAACTCCGCCAGTCGAGTAGACCCCGTAGGTGATGCTGCTCTCCGCCACGAAGACGTCCCTCAGGGTTATCGCTATGATCTGGGCCTCCGAGGACCGGTCCTTGAAGAACCGGGCCAGGCTGCTGGAGTTGACCGCGTCGAGCGCGGCGTCGATCTCGTCAAAGAGGTAGAACGGGTGCGACTGGACGGCCTGCATCGCCAGGATCATGGACACCCCCGTGACCGCCCTCTGGCCTCCGCTGTGCTGTGACGACTCGCGGAGCCCGTTCCCGAAGTCGGCCCTCAGGATCAGGCCCCCGCTGGAGATGTCGTCGGGGTTCTCGAGCTCCAGCATCGCGCGCCCGCCAGCCAGCCTCTCGAAAATCTCGCTGAAGCCCGAGCTGACCTTGTCGAAGGCGGTCATGAAGACCTTCCTCTTCTCCGACTCCACGCTCTCGATGAACGTGATGATGGAGTTCCTCTCCTTCTCGAGCTCGTTGTGCCTGACGGAGAGGCTCTTGTAGTTGACGTACATTTCGGTGTACTGCCTGTCGGCGCTCCTGTTGACCGAGCTGACGACCTGTTGATACTCGGCCTCGAGCTCCGTGAGCAGCGAATCGGCCGCCTCGAAGGGCTCCAACTCCTGGCTGTAGCCCAGCATCCCGAGGCTCCCCAGCGCCTCCTCGACCTTTTCCTGGGTGGATGACGCCTGGCTGGACAGCGCGAACAGGTCCTTCTGGTTCCCGGCGATCGAGCGCCCGATCGCGTCCCTCTCCTCCTTCAGGCGTCTGACCTTGCTGTCGAACTCGTCGAGGACCGGCTGGCTCATCCTCGAGGACTCGAGGACCTTCTGGACCTTCTCCTCGAGGACCCGCTTCTGCTCGGAGGTCTCCCTGATCCTCCTCGGCGCATCCCTGGCGAACTGCTTGTTCGACTGGAGGTCCTCCATGGCGTTGGCGAGGTCCTGCTCGTTGTTCTCCAGAGCGGGGAGGAGGACGTTCTCGAGGTCGGCCTTCCCCCTGGATAGGACGAGGTTCAGGTCGGAGATCCTGTTCCTGACAGAGTCGATCTCGCCCGAGAGCGACCGACTCGCGGCGTCGACCTCGGCCAGCATCGCCTCCAGGCCCAGGGCCTGCGTCTCCGAGACCACATTCTGCAGTGACGCGATGCCCCTCTGCAAGGACTCCTTCCTGTCCGTGTTGAGCTTCAGCTTTGACTCTAGCCTCTCGACGACGCCCGCCTGCCTCTGGTACTCGGTGCTCATGTTCCTGAAGATGCTCTTGTACCTGTTCGCCATCCTTGTGATGGTCGTAGCCTCGGCCCTTAGGCTGGTGGCTGAGACGATCTTCCTGACGCGCTCCTTCATCAGCGAACGCGAGTCCAATTCCAGCGATTCGAGCTCCGACCTCCGCCTTTCGATCGCTCCCTTCAGTGCCCCGACCGCGTCTTCGACCTCGCTCATCCCTTCGATGTTCTCAAGGCCCTCCATCAGGTTGACCAGGACCTCCTGGTAACCGTACATGAACGCGCGCCCTCCCGGCTCGAAGACCTCCCCGTTCAGGGTGACGGCCCTGACGCCCTCCGAGGCCATCGTGTAGGCGAAGGCCTCGCTATCCACTAGAACAGAATCCCCAGCGAGAAAGTTGACCAGGCCCGTGAACTCGGGTTCGCACTTGATCAGGTTCGAAAGGGGGCCCATCACGCCCGCGGACCTACCCACATCGACCGCCTTCGAACCCTCCACCTCGCTCAGCGGAATCACGGAGAACGCCTTCGCCTTCAGGGACTTCGCGGCTCTGATCAGCTGCGTCATCGACCTGAGGTCCTGCACTATGAAGGCTCCCATCCACTTGCCGATCACGGCGTTAACCGCCTTCGAATACGACTGCTGGTACCTCACGATCTGCCCGAGGCGTCCCACGTACCCGGGTAACCCCCCTCCATCGCAGAACTCCTGGAGCCTGAGTTGCCCGCTCCGCTCCCCGGCGAGGCTCTCTGACATGTGTTTGAACGCGTCCTCCCTTGACATTTCGGCTGCCGCCTTCTCGAGGATCCTCGACGCTCCCTCGATGGACGAGACGAGCTTTTCCCTTGTCTTCTCTGTGCCGGAGAGGTTGTCGTCGATCCGGTTCAGTTCCTTCGTCGAGGTGTCGTAGAGCTCGAAGAGTTTCTTCGTGTTGGCCTCCAGCTTGCCGAGAACGTCCGAGTAGCCGTCGACTCTCAACTTGAGTTCGTCGAGCCTCTTCTTCTCGGCACCGAGGTTGGCGCTCGCGGCATTGATGGCGAGGTCGGTCTGGCCCAGCTTCTGGCCGAGGTCGGCGAGCTTCGCCTGGACGCGCCCGGTCTGCCTGTTCTTCCTCTCGATGGTCGACCGGAGTTCCTCGCCCGCCCGGAAGAACTCCTTGAGCCTCCCCGCAAGCTCCGCGTGGCGAGCGTCCAGCTTGGCCACGTCAGAGGTGAGCTGCTTCACGTTGGACTCGGCCGCGCTGGCCTCCTTCCTCTTGGTCGAGACGATCGTCTTGAGCTGCGGAACGCTCTCGCCTTCGAGGACCGACACGTTGTCCTCGGCCGACTTCAGGTCGGCCTCGAGCGTCTCCAGCTCGTTCTTCACTTCTGCGAGCTGGTACTGGAGCTCGACGGTACCGGCTCCCCCTCCCTGGATCACCTCAACGATGAAGCGCGTCTTCTCGCCCTCGACCTGGCCTATGCGGTTCTCGAAGTCGGCCATCCTGGCGTTCAGGTCTCCCATCCTTCCGGTCAGCTCCTGCTCCTGGGCGCGGAGCGAGGAGAGCCGCTCTCTGAGTTCATGGATCCTTCTCGAAGTCCTCACGGCGGTCAGCCAATTGATCTGCCCCTCGAGGAGGTTCGACCTGACGAGGTCGTTCCTCTGGGAGTCGAGCGAGTCCAGCGTGCTGCGCATCTCACCAATCCGGGCCATGGCGACCTCCAGCCTCTGGTCTGCCTGACCCAGCTGCCTCTGGGCCTCCGCCTTTCGCTCGTCGAACTTCGATATTCCGACGACGCTCTCGATCACCCTCCTCTTCTCCTCCGGCGTCAGGTCGGCCATCCTTGTGGCCGCGCCCTGGGCGACGATGTTGAATCCCCCCGGGGAGAGGCCAGCCAGGTCGATGATCTCGGTCATGGCCGAGCGCGTCACCTTGCGCCCGTTGATGTAGTAGGCACTGTCGCCGTCGTCCTTGAGGTCCCTGGTTATCGTCACGAGGTCCGAATCGACGGGGATCGCCCTGTCTGAGTTGTCGAACTGGACCGTCACCCTGCACGATGTGAGCTTTCCGGAGCCGGGAGCGTCCTCGCTCTTCGGGTCGTAGATCAGGCCGGAGAGCCTGCCGTTGGCCGCCCTGAGCGACTTCGGAGAGTTCTCTCCTATCGCGAAGGCTATCGCGTCTGCGATGTTCGACTTGCCGCTGCCGTTTGGTCCGGTGATGACTGTGAACCCTCTTTCGAAGTTGACCACGGTTGTCCGGGGGCCAGAGGACTTGAACCCTCGCATCTCTAGCCTACGGATGTACGTCACTGCGCGGATTGCCCCGTCTTGAAGTCACGCTAGTGAAGCAATATAAGCACTCTCTTTGGGTCGGCAAGAAGATGACGATTTACGGGGAAAGGCGCAAGAGGCTGCTTTCGCTTGCCAAGGGGAACCAGGTCGTCGCAATGACAGGGGCCAATCTGTTCTACCTGACCGATTTCTGGGGAGGAGGGGCTGCTATAGTCCGCCCTGACAGAACGGTGGTCATAACGACCCCCCTAGAGGTCGATAGAGCGTCCGAGCTGGGCCAGGAGGTCGAGGTCGTGGTCGCGAAGGGGTGGAAACTCGTCCTCGCCGCCGTCACGAAGCACCTCGGGAAGGGACCCGTGATCGTCGACGACGACTCCGCCTTCAAGGGTCCGAAGCGCATCGCCGAGCGCCCCGACCTGTTCCTGGAGGCGAGGAGGGTCAAGGACGAGGTGGAGTTGGCGAGGATAGAGAGGGCGTCGAAGGGACTCGACAGGATCTACGAGGCTCTGACCGAGGAGCTGAGGCCAGGGAGAACGGAGTGGGAGGTGGCGGCAGAAGTGATGAAGGTCGCGACGGCCAACGAGCTGACTCCCTCGGGCTCCGATTCTGCCCTGAGCCCGACGATAGTGGCGTCGGGGCCCAACGGAGCTCTTCCGCATTCGGAGCTGACGACGAGGAAGATCAAGGAGGGGGACTTCGTGGTCGCGGACATATTCTTCAGGTATCATGGGTACAACTCGGACGAGACTCGGACCTTCGCGGTGGGGAGCGCCACCGCTGAGATGAAGAGGAACTACGCGACGGTCCTCGAGGCGCAGGAGAGCGCCCTCGACATCATCAAAGAGGGGACGGTCTGCGAAGACGTCCACATGGCGGCGGTCAAGGTCCTCAGGAAGGCAGGGGTGGAGAAGTACCTGAACCACAGCATCGGGCACGGGGTCGGGATCGACATTCACGAGATGCCGGCGATCTCGAAGGGGAGCAAGTCGAGGCTGCTGACGAACGACGTCGTGACGGACGAGCCAGGAATCTACTTCCCGGGGAGGTACGGCATCAGGATTGAAGACACTGTGAAAACGGGCAGAAAACCGGTCGTTCTCACGAGGTTCACAAAGGAACTTCTGACCGTCGGCTAGCGGGGTTCGCTGCGATTCAGGACCCGGGCGCGCTCCCTCCCGATTTCGAAGACCTCGACCAGGGGTTTCAGAGACGAGTTTCCTAGAGCCGCAACGACCGCTCCGGCCCTGGCCGAAGTCGTGAGGGCGTGGACGGCGTACCCGATCATGTTCTGGCTCGCATGATACGCGCCAGATGCCTTCGCCAACTTCACGAGTTCCCTCACTTCGGAGGTCATCAGCCCGAGCCCCTCCGAGAAGCGCTCGCCTTCAGTCGCCAGCATCTCCAGGGTCGGCGTCGCCACCACGTTTTCGAGGGCTCTGTTTCCTAGACGATTGATCTTCTTGACAGTGTCCGGTCTGGCTATCGCGTCGCTCTTCCTGTAAGGAGCGAACGAGGCGGTGACGATCCTGGTGCCGCCGGGGTAGTCAACGTTAAGGAACTTTGAGACGCCAGGGGCCCCTGCGCGGGTTATGACCCCTGCTCCCTGTCCGTCGAAGGTGACCGAGACAGTGCCTAGGCCTGTCTGCTCGACGATGTCAGCGGCGTGGGCGTAGTAGGCAAGTTCGCGCTTCGCCAGCCTCAGCCCCATCGCTGCCGCCGCAGAGTACACCCCCGATATCGCCGCAGCGGCGCTTGCGCCGAACCCGAAACCCACGGGAACACCCATCGACTGTTCCAGAACCAAGCGGCCCTTCGGCCGGCCGTGGTCTGAGAACAGAAGCTCCAGTGCCTTCCTCGTCGTCCCTGCGTGATACCTCGGGTCTCCGTCAACGATGACCTCCACTCTCTTGTCTCCAGAAGCCTCTCTCAGTGTTGCCACGGTAGTGACGCCCTTGGCGAGCACGTAGCCCCCGCCCGTGGCGCCCGCGTTTCTGAAGTCTCTGTCTGCCTGCGGGCGGTAGTGGACGCTGAAGAAGTTGGTGATCGCTGCAGGGGCAAATGCCGTGACGGTTCTAAGCCGCAGATGGACTCGCCCGTAACTTGCTTCCGGCAATTACGCCGGCTATCGGGGCGAAGACCAGGACTATCGCGGCCGCGAGTTCGAAGTAGAGGGGGCCGAACCCAGCAGTCGGGTTGGGGAGGGCAAACAAGAAGAACGCCGCGCCAAGCACCACGAAAGCGCCAGCGAATACAAGAGCGATCGCCGTCTGCCTAGGGGTGACGGAACCGATCCAACGAGGCTCGTAGGAGAGAATCGCCGTCCTGCCGTAAAGAGGCTGGACAGCGCGAATCAAGATGGGAACGCCCACCAGTACCGCGGGTATCGAGGTCGTGTTCCAGAAGACCACGAAGCCAAGAATCAACGAAGTCTGGATGCCAAGAAAGAGCACAACACCGACTGCAGCGATAAGGTTGCCCAGAGTAACGAACGAAATCGTGGATGCGACAAAGCCCGCCCAGGAGCGGTACCTCTTCGCGAACCACCCGAAGAGAAGGATGCCAACGAAGTTCGCAGGGACTCCGGCCACAAGGCTCAGAGCTGGCGTTGTCGCGCCGAGCGGCACCAAGAAGATCACATCCCCGAGGAAGGTGCCGATTGCGGCCCCTATGGCAGCAGGGAAGGTGTCAGCGACTATTGCGAAGAAGGCAGGAAGAAAGATCCCAATCAGGAGCTCGCCGACGTGCCAGGGCGTCTGGATAGGCGCGGTGATCGCCTTCCCTAGAACGTACGTAACCGCGGTGACGACGATTACGGCGATCTTGGTTCCGACGCTGGTCCGCTTGTGCTCCACGGATGAAGCCATCTCTCGCCAAGTGCGGGGTTTTGGTATATCAATATACCCTATAATATCTCTATAGCCATCTAGAGACGCGTTGCGCCGCTCCGCTCGAATCCCGAGGCCTCTGCCTTCACATTCACCAGCCCGCGGTTTCTTGCGCCCAAACACAAATTAGACAGAGCTCGGGACGTAGAACGCGTCTTGAGGAGTGCGACAGTAGTTGCGTCGCTGTTGACGCTCTCTGCTGGTGTCTCCTGTGCTGTATCCCGTTCCGTCCCGACGACAGTCGAGAACGCAGGACGGAGGCGTAAGTAGAGTGAAGTGCCACTGCGGAGAAGAAGTAGAGATTCCGCCAAGCGGGGGTCTGGGCGTGGGCCATTGTAAGAAGTGCAACTGCACGGTCTCGGTCTTGTACGGTTGCCGACCTGATTGGAAGACTGGCTGTCTTCTGGCGAAGAAGAGTCAGGGAGGACCTGCCTGACGAATCTGCCGAGCCGAGTCGTTCACACAGTTGCGCGCGCAGACCGCCCCAGAGCAGTACGAAAAGGAGAGTGAGAATAGCGGCGAACGGGATCGTGGGGAACACGTTTCTGTAAGGCGTCCGCCAGGGCGTCCTGGAAACGGGAGTAAGTTCGGAGCCGTCAAGGCGTAGAGTGCGACCGAGGGAGCGATTTAGACGAAGGACCGGGGGTAACCCCGCCCAAAGCCTCAGTTCATCTGAAGAGTTACTGACGTATTGCGGGTGTTGCTGGACTGCCCGGCGCTGAGCGCCGCCTGACAAAGTAGTACGAACCGACCACGAGCAGGGTCACCAACACTGTCCCCACCAGGGTGAATGGGAACTCCGGGATTCCGCTGGACGAAGACGAGGACGACGATGACGTCGACGAATGCGAGGTGGATGAGGATGATGACGAGGAAGAGGATGAGGAAGAGGATGAGGAAGAGGATGAGGAAGAGGAGATCACAATGTTGCTTATCACCGAAACCGTATTGTCATTGTAGTTAGCCACGTAGACGATCCCGTTGTTGGGATTGACAGCGACCCCATCAGGGTCACCGCCCACGGTGATGTTGAGCACAACTTGATTGCTCGTTGGGTCTATCACCGAGACAGTGTTTGAGCCTCCGTTAGTGACGTACACGTAGCCGTTCGTAGGATTGACTGCGATCGCGTTGGGAATCTCACCAACGTCGCTGGTGTTGGCCACCGGACCAAAGTTTGATCCGCTAAACACGTCCACGGTGTTATCGCCGCTGTTTGCCACGTAGAAGTCGCCGTTGAAGGGATTGAACGCAATACTAAGCGGTTCATATCCAGTGGTGATGTTACCTACAACAGTGAAGCTGGTTCCGTTAAGCTTGATTGCATAGACTGAATCGTACTGAAAGCCTGCGACAAAGATCATGTGGTTGGCGGGATTGATCGTCAGTGCGACCGGCAAGAACGAGGTTGTTATGTTTCCGAAGATTTCGCCACGCGCCAGCCTGGCGCCGCTCGTCTCGCTGATGGCATAAAGTGTGTTATCAGCGTAGTTGGCAACGTACAGAGTCCCTGTGCTCTGGTCCACGGCAACTGCGTCGGGCGCGTTTCCTGTGCTGAAGTTTGCCACAACGGTACCGCTAGAAGTGCTGATCTGGGACAGATTGCTGTCCTGTCCATTAGTAACGTATACGTAACCGAGAGTGGAGTCGACCGCGATGCCCCCAGGAACCGGGGGCAGCTCTTGAGACCCCACGCTAAGGTTTTTGACTACCTTGTTGGTCGAGCTCATGATCGTAACGTTATTGTCTGCGGAGGCCAGGACATAGACGGTCCCTGTCGAGGAATCGACCGCGATAGAATCCGGTGATTCGCCGACCTGGACTGTAGTTATCTTGGGTCCAGCTGCCACCGATTCGGAAACGTATCCTATCGACATGACCAGAATTGCCGCTACGATCAACACTGAGAGAAACCGCGACGCCACTCCATTGAGACTTCCTTTGCGGATAGACATCGTCACTACACGACTGCGACTTCATCGGTATTAAAGTTTAGTTACCACAGATAGATTCTGCTTCGTTAGTGGGGTGGGAGCTCACGCCGTTCAGTTTTGAGTGGTGTCACTTGCTTGCTCACGCCCCTTCGTCCGATTCCTAGAATCTCAAGGCGAGTCTGGTGGTAACAATCCATATCTACTTTGAGTCGAGAGGCGCTTCCCTGTATGGGGCTAAAGAAGTACATAGCCAAACGCACCGTATACACGATCGTGCTTCTCTTCCTGATAGTGGTATTCAACTTCTTTCTCTTCCAGGTGTTCCCCTTCCTCTCACTCTGTCCGAAGGGGGAGTCTTACAATACCTGCGTCGAGGCACTCTATGTCCCGGAGGCGCCTCCTCGAGCGGGGGGGAACGCTACCCTGTACTTCAGACAGATAAAGCAAGCAGTCCTAAATGACTATGGTTTTAACAAACCATGGACTACTAGGTTCGCGCTTTACATCTACGACATGTTCACTGGGAGATTCGGCTTCCACATAGGGAGCGGGCTGCAAGGGCCCGTCCTCGTTACGATAGAGCAGAGGGCACCCTACACAATACTGCTGCTTGGGTCGTCTACGATAGCCGCGTTCATAATAGGCATAGGTCTGGGGGTCATCGCTGCCTCAAAGAGGGGCAAGGTGCTGGACGTTTCGTCACTCTCAGTCCTGCTCTTCCTGAACTCGCTCCCCGTCTTCTTCATGGGTGCAATTCTGATGCTCACGCAGGTGAAGATTACTGGGACAGCCTACATCAATCTGGGCACTTCGTCCCTACTCAAGACGGGGTGGACATTCTACGCCTCGATCCTCAAGGCGACGTTCCTTCCGTTCGTGACGCTGACCCTCGCGGGCATCGGGGGCGTCTTCCTGACGCAGCGGGCGGTCATGATAGACTCCGTGGCTGAGGACTACATTCTGATGGCGAGAGCCAAGGGCCTTCCGGAGAGGACGGTGCTCTACAAGCACGCGTTCAGGAACGCGGTCCTGCCGATCGTCACGGCGTTCGCGCTCTCCATCGGGTTCATCCTGTCTGGCGCGATAATCACCGAGACCGTGTTCAGCTACCCAGGGCTGGGGCTCGCGCTGTACACGGCTGTACAGATATACGACTTCCCGATGGAGCAGGCCCTGTTCTTCATCATATCGGTCATGGTCCTGCTCTGCGTCTTCGCCGCAGACATCATCTACGGATTCTTAGACCCCAGAGTGAGCACGGGATAGAATGGCACGACAAGCAGGCAGAGAGAGGCTCGCAAGCCTGAGAAGGATCGCGAAGCTCTATGTGAAGTCAAAGATAGGGATGGTGGGGCTCATCATCATCGCCTTCTTCGTCGTCCTCGCGCTATTCGCCCCGTGGCTGGCCCCCAACACTCCCATCAACTACCAGGTCGCATCCGCCTACGACGTTCCCACATGGGCGAGAATCTTTCCACAGTACAGCAACCTCCCCATTGATAAGACACCGGTAGCGGCACCAGGGTTCTCCAAGGAGGGGATCCTAGCTATGTGGACCCTGGGGGGCGACTACAAAGACAGGGTCGTTCCTGGAATCGGGCCCGCATCCAACTCCAGCGGCGCAGGGGCTCTCCTCGTCAATGCATCTGTCCCCGGGAATTCGACTGAGGGGACCAACCCTTACATCTATGGTGCCGAAGATTTCTTTAATATGTCTCAATCATTTCAGTTCTCCGGGGAGCCCCCGAGTCATTTCGCCGCAACCAGCTACATCAAGGTTCTCAATGTGACGGGCGTCAAGGCGGTCTACGTCAATTTCATAATTGGGAACTCGGAGGGCAACTTCTCCATGGGTTCGACGCTCTCCGAAGTGTTGTCCTCGGCAATCACGGTCTCAGATTGTGGTGCACGCCTCAACTGCCCCACAGCAAATGTGTCTGCGCAATGGAAGGAGGTGGATGTCCTGAGTGGACTCCTCTATACCTCGGGGATTCCCGTCTACCTCAATTACACCAATCCGTCCAATCTCGTCTTCAACGTCACGGGGAGCTATCGATTCACGATGCAGGTGCTCGGCGTGCCTATCCGGAACGCGACGCAGCCATCCATCTCCTTCTACGTGGGGTCGGTAGAGCTTCATATGAATGGAGGAGCCTACGGCTTGCTGGGAACTGACAATCGCGGCAACGACGTATGGTCTCAGCTGGTGTGGGGGTCGCAGATTTCATTGATGATCGGAGTCCTGTCTGGCATCGGGGCGGTCGCACTGGGGACCCTGGCGGGAATCGCGGCCGGCTACCTTGGAGGGTTGTGGGACGAGGTCCTTAGCAGGTTCACCGATTTCATACTTGTTCTTCCGTTCCTCCCGCTGCTGTTCATCGTGACGACCATCATCTCAGAGAACGCGGTTCTTGAGAGTCAAATATACTTCTGGGTGATCATGTTGTTCATCTTCGTATCTTGGCCTCTGATAGCGAAGATCATACGATCGCAGGTTCTCTCGGTAAAGGAGAGACCCTACGTCGAAGCCTCGCGCGCAGTTGGCGGAGGGACCGGACACATAATCAGGCGTCACATACTTCCGAACGTCATGGGGCTGGTCTACTCGCAGGTGGCCCTCAACGTATCGGGCTTCATACTTCTTGAAGCGGCCCTGGACTTCCTGTCCGCCGCGACGCACAGCCTGTCCTCCATAAGCTGGGGCTTGATGCTCACCTATGCACTTCCTGACGCAGTCGGAAACCCGAAGGCGAGCTACGTGTGGTGGTGGTTCCTTCCACCCGGGATCTCAATCGCCGCACTGTCGCTGGCCTTCGTCCTTGTGGGCTTCGCGCTCGATTCAATATTCAACCCGAGGTTGCGTGCGAGGTGATGAGTGGTGCCCGTGCTTAAAGTGGAGAGCCTGAAGATGCACTACACCACAATGGCGGGCTCGGTGAAGGCGGTCGACGGGCTGGACTTCGAGCTGGAATCGGGTGAGGTCCTGGGCATAGTGGGAGAAAGCGGATGCGGGAAGTCCAGCCTGGCCAGCACTCTCTTGAAGCTCCTTCCGACCAACGCTCAGATCCTGGGCGGAAAGGTGCTCGTCGAAGGCGAGGACGTCGTTCCGATGTCCGACGCGGAAGTGCGGAGGAAGATAAGATGGACCAAGATTTCGCTGATCCCGCAAGGAGCAATGAATGCCCTGAATCCTGTCTTCAGGGTCGGTGACCAGATAGCCGAGGCGATAACGGCTCACAGCGACGTATCGAGGGGTGAAGCCCAGAAGAGGACGATAGAATTGCTGAAGCTCGTCGGGGTCGACCCCACCCGCAGAAGGCACTACCCTCACGAATTCAGCGGAGGGATGAAGCAGAGGGCGATGATCGCGATGTCGCTGGCCCTCAACCCCAAGATCCTGATTGCCGACGAGCCCACGACGGCTCTAGACGTCATAGTCCAGGCGGGAATCATAGACCTCCTGCTGAGCTTGAGGGGAGAACTCGGGGCTGCCATAATCCTCATCACCCACGATCTGGCACTTGTCGCCCAGATGGCGGACAAGGTAGCGATCATGTACGCGGGCCTGTTCGTTGAGTATGGGTCGAGCAAGGATGTGTACGCTTCCCCCCTGCATCCGTACACCCTTGGCCTGCTGGGCGCGTTCGCGGACATTAGGAAGCCGAAGGAAGCCCTGGTCTCGGTTCCGGGGACGCCTCCGGACCTAGTGAACCCCCCGCCGGGGTGCCGGTTCCATCCGAGGTGCGTCTACGCGAAGGAGATTTGCAGGACCAGCCAGCCAGCGTTCACGGAGGTTAAGCCTAATCACTTCGTCTCCTGCCACTTCTGGAAGGAGATAGAAGCAGGGAGAGGTGGGAATTGATGGAGAAAGGGGACGACTACATACTCGACGTCCAGCACCTGACGAAGTTCTTCGCGGTCAGGAAGACCTTCATCGACTCTCTCCGGAGGCAACCAGGAGGGAAGGTGCACGCGGTGGATGACGTCAGCTTTCGCGTCAAGAGGGGAGCAGTGTACGGATTGGCCGGGGAGAGCGGGTCAGGCAAGACTACCATCCTGAGGACCGTGCTGATGCTGACCCCTCCCACCTCGGGCTCGATAATCTTCGAAGGTCAGGACATATCGAAGCTGTCAAGAGGCGGGATGAAGAAGCTGAGGACAAAGCTCCAGGTCGTCTTTCAGGACCCGTACGAATCGACGAACCCGAGGATGACCGTCTTCGACATAGTGAACGAGGGTATCTCTGTCAACCATCTGGCGAAGACTCACCAGGAGGCGCTGGAAAAGGTCACGAAGGCGCTCAGGGACGTCCAGCTGACCCCGCCAGAAGAGTACCTCTACAGGTATCCCCATGAACTCTCGGGGGGGCAGCGCCAGAGGGTCGCTATTGCGAGAGCGCTCGTGCTCGGTCCCGACCTGATACTCGCGGACGAACCGGTCTCGATGCTCGATGTATCAGTTCGAGCCGAGGTCATCAACGTGCTTCTCTCGATCAGAGAAAAGAGCGGCATCTCCGTCGTCATCGTGACGCACGACCTCGCACTCTGCAAAGATGTCGTCGATGACCTCGCAATAATGTACCTGGGGAAGATCGTCGAGGACGGTCCTTCGGTAGATGTCGTGTTGAAGCCCTATCACCCTTACACCCACGCGCTGACGGCGGCAGTTCCCGTCCCCGACCCGGAAGCTCCGAAGGTACGCGTGCTGGCCAAGGGCGAGATTCCTACGAACACGGCGCCTCCGCCAGGGTGCCGCTTCCACCCGAGGTGCGTCTTCGCACAGGCGATCTGTGCTGAACAGGAGCCCCCGCTGACGGAGGTAGTTCCCGGCCGCCGGGTTGCGTGCCACTTCTGGAAGGAGGCCCACGAGGCGTTCGAGAAGGGCCTAGACGGACCGGCTGGGAGCCAGATTGGGAAATAGACCCGTCGCAATCGTCTTGGTCGTGCTCCTCGTCGCACCCGCGCTGACGCTGGCTGGTGGAGCCGCAACCGCCAGGACCGTGGGAGTGGCTCCGGGTAACACGGCGGTCTACTCGTTTTGGACGCATAGGACATTCTACGGCGTCACCTACAGCGTGAACATAACGCAAGACGTGTACATGAACGAAACCATCCAAATTACTTCCTTGAACCTCACCGCTCCTAGCGGCTACTTCTCGTATACCGGCGAGATAGCCAACGTCACAGGGGGAACTGTGAGCAGTAGCCTCCTGCTCCGTAACACGACCACAATCTTCGATCCCTACGACAACAACAGCTACCTGGGCGTCCTGGGGTTCTTTCCCGTGATATACACGAATGTCAAGACCGGCAACGACAGTTTCCAGATCGCCCCGACGGTCAACGGAACGAAGCAATCCGCTGAGAACGTGACCGTCTCGGTCATCAGGACGGCGGCCACGATTGGGGTCAACTTCACGGTCAAGCCTTTCTACGAAACCCCGTGGCGGTCGGTCAACGTGTTCAACGCCACGAGTGGGGTACTGGAAAAGGGGGCCGTCTACACCAACTTCTTCCAAGTCGAGAAATACTTCTACTACACTCTGCTGAGCTATTCCGTCGCCAAGCCGGGTCCGTCCTATACACCCTATCTCGAACTCCTTGCTCTCGGCGTGATTGCAGTCCTGGTCGCCGTGACCGTCCTCAGGCGGAGGTCAAGAAGCGAAAAGAAGGCAACCAGGATGAGAGAGAAGCTTCGATAATGATGATGACTTCAGGCTAGGTCAGGGGGAACGCGAGCTGTTCTCTTCGGGCGGCAAGAGGAGGGCCAGGCCATCGGTGAAGAGCCTCGTCTTCTCTCTTCTTGTGACATCCGCCGTTGCGTACCTGGGGTGGGAGCTGTTCCTCTACTATCTGTACGAGCCCCTCATCGCGACCGCGATAGTGGCCCTCCTGGTGGCATGGTTCAGGTTCAGGGGCCTCAGGTCGGGACTTCCCGCACCCTACGGCCGGGGAAGGGTCTCCATCATCGACGAGAAGGCATCTATGAGGTCGGGGGTCTTGCTCGTGCTGGGCGGAATCATCAGCGTGGGAGGCCTTATGGCCAGCGTATACCTCCTTCCGCCGGAGCTGTACTTCATCGTTCTCATAGGGGTCGTTGCCGGTCTGCCCCTTTCGCAGGCGGTCTACTTTGCCCTCGTCGCAAGTGTCGAAGCCAAGAGTCACTCCCGGGTTTTCCTGGCCACCGAGGAAACAACCGGGGACGGCGCGGACGTCCTGGTGAAGACCGTCGAAATGGTACACAGAGACGGGGGATTGGACGAGCTCCTGCGGCCGCGACAGGTTGAGAGCGGGCAGCCCTGAAGCGAGTCTGGTCCCGGAGTTAGCGAGCACCTTCCTTCCTCTCGTCAACCTGCGGCCTGTCAGCCAGTCAGCCAGACAGTCAGTCGGTCAGACCTCGTCGAGTGACTCCCAGTTCGTCTTCTCTGACTTGGAGCGGACGACCCCAACCCCCTTCCACGGCTCCCCAGGGAGGACCGCACGAAACTCCCTGGCGAATGCGGCGACACTGCGCTTGAGTTCCTCTTCGTCGTCGGCAGCGCCTACCGTCCTCCTGAGCGCCACCGCTGATTCTACTCGGACCCGACTGCGCAGGGGATAGCCCATCTGTATCCTTGTCAGGTCCTCCACGACGACGAGAAAGTGAGACGGGGAGCGCACCTCGAATTCTGTTACGTACTGCCCCTGGTTCCTTGCGTACGAGTAACCGAGCTTCGTCAGGCTTTCGGTCACTGATTGGACCAGGATTTCGGGGCCAAGCCTAGTGAAGGCGCGCACGAATGGTGAGGGGAGGTCGGCGTATAACAGGCTTGCGCCCGGTCCCTGGGTGACGGTTGGCCGCTCGGAGGCGTCAGGGTTGCCTGTGGCTGCAGCACCGCCCCTGCTTTCTCTAGGGTTCTAATAAAATGGGGGAGTGCAATCGAGCTCTAGTGGGCTCGATTGCCTTCTCTGTTTATGTGACTTTGAATCCGTATTGTTCGTAGTAGGTCCTCGGTAGCCCGAGGTAGGTGTACGGTTGTGTGATGATGATCTCGTGTGCGCCCTTCGCCAAGGTCGAGGTTGAGATGGTCGCGGTCATGTGGCCTCCAGAGGTCGTCAAGGAACCTGATTCCAATGACTTCCCTGCGGAGTTCACAACGGCCCATGTCCCTGCACCGTATGAGACGCTAGTCCCTACCCCGCCCATGAGCACCTGACAGGTGTTCTGGGTTTGAGTTGGGCAGAGAGTCGCGTTATACTGGTATTGGTAAATGGGCAGGTTGAGGTTGTAGTTGGTTCCCTTCGCGATCTGCTGGCTGGCGTTGATCGTGTAGCTCTGCCAGTAGTTCCTGTAGTACATGAGGTTCCTGGTGAGGAGCCCTCCGCCCGTGATTTCATTGTTGATCACAAGCTGGAATGGACCCGTCGCCACTTCGAGGTTGGGCTCGTTCTTCAGCCACACAGGTGCAGCCTTGCAGCCGTTGCTGAGGGCTGAGCACCCACTGGTGAAGTTCGAGTAGGCGTTCGCGAGAGCGTATGGTTGGGATGTGTCGATCGTGAGCACTGAGCCGAAGATGCTGTCGAGGTTGAAGTATGGTAGCCATATGTGCTCTGGGATGATCGGGACCAATAGGTTGCCCGCGTTCCATACCGAGCTGCTGTTGATTACCACTGAGATCTGGAGCGGGTTGGCGGGGTTGATGTAGGTCGCCATCAGTCCGAGCGGCCCAGAGAGGTAGGCGTAGTAGTCCGTTCCGAGGTCAGGTAGGCTGAAGGGCGCAACGAGCCCAGAAGCCCAGAGTGAGAAGTTGTAGTCGTAGGCGTTCATCTGGACGCCGTCACTCCAGTAGATATTGTTCTTGAACGTGAATGTGTAGATTGTACCCTTGTAGATGTTCAGAGCCTGCGTACCCGTGTGCGTGGCCGTGTTGAGTCCCTGGAAGTCGAACCAACCAGCGGTGTTTCCGACACACTTTGTCGGAACCTTCACTGTGGTGGTGCAAGTCTTCTCAGTGAACTTGGTTGTCATCCAGTTGATGTACGTGGCTGGCTTGGTGAAGGCTGTGGGTGCGACCCCGAGTGCAGAGTCGTACATGTTCAGCCAGACGTCATCGTCGTAGACCGTCAGGCCTGAGTATATTGGGTTCAACCCGCTTGGGACATCAGGCGCGGCTCCGAGAGCGAGCTTGAGGTTGCCACCGTTCTTACAGGTTGGTGCTGCGGCCGTGGTGAAGCACGTGTTGTAGGCGTTCAACGCTGTGTATCCGAGGCCTCCTGACGTGTCTGGGCCATAGGTCGGGATGGCTGCGTATCCAGCCCATCCGTTGGCGTAGACACCGTACAGGGTGTTCTCGAAGTACACGTTGAGGATGTTGAGGGTCTGCTGTTGGATCAGCGCAAACGTCTTACCTGCCGATATTGCCTGACCTGCTGTAGTGGCGTACTGGACCTGGTTGGTGTAGAAGTCGGCTGTTCCGTTGTGGGTGTTGGTCGTGTCCGCTGTGGAAGTGCCGAACTGGCTGTCATACATCTCAGTGTTGCCGACGAAGTTGACGCTGGCAGAGTACCCGTATGAGTACATGTCCCACTTTCCGTCAACGTTGCCGGTCTGAGTGAGTGTGTAGTTGTATACTGGCGGAGTGTTGTATCCCTTGTCAGGTCCGCTCGTGATGTACGAACCGTCGTGGATGATAGCTGCGGCTGAGGCCAGGATGACGTTGGGCTTCGCGTAGCTCATCGCTCCGTTGCCCGTGATGTCGAACGTGAGCCCAATCTTCGCTCCCTCAGATGGTACGATCTGGCTGAAGGCGAGCCTGTTCAGGCTGATCCTGTACACCCAGTTGGGGTAGAAGATCGTGCCTGCGGTCACGCCCTGAGCCGTTATCGCATACTTCCAGACGAGGCCGCTGCAACTAGCAGACTTGTAGTCTGCCCAGTTGAAGTCGCCGGTCGGGTTGTTAGCCTTGGGTGCGCAGTCGGTCGAGTTGGTGGATCCTGTGGTAGCAGTCTCCGCTGTCAGGAAGTACGGGCCATACGAGGCGCATGCTCCCTTCAGTGTGAAGGGACCAATGCATTCCTTGATAGCCTGAAGCTGGTACACAGCGTGGATCAGCGCGTTGTTGGTGCTGCTGTCATAGGTTGGTCCAGTCTTGGCGCAGGCCGCGAACACCGCACATGGCATCAAAGCGTTGGTCGAGATGCCTGCCACGCCCTCAAGGACAGAGTCCTCGAAGTAGGTCAGGTTCATCAGGTACGCGATCGCTCTGTGGAAGTGCGTGTCGTTGACTACGGCTCTTAGCTCGTTGAACATGATCCCGTCGAACGAGTACCCTGGGGTAGACCCGGTACAGACCGGGTTGCCGTTCGATGTGGACTTGCAGTTCGTCGCGGCTGTAGTCATCGTCGTGATGTCCGCAACCGAGAAGCTAAGGTCGTAGGCATTGATGTTGCCGGCCTGCATGTCAGTGACTGCGGTCGTGTCCGAGGTGTCAACCGAGTAGGTTATCGTGTTCAGCCTTGGGCCTACGGTGGTCACGGCTCCTGGTGCAAGCAGCGGCTTTGTTACTGCGAATGCTGTAGATGAAGATGAAAGTACTAGTAGTGTAGCAATTGCAATTGCAAATATAACGTATTTGCTTTTCATATGTTTTCAGCGTGTTTTGGAGGTGCGACGCATTTATACCTTCCTACCATAACGCGCTCGTCCCAGACCGATGAATAATCTCGTTTTTTCCTGCAAGAATTACAAGAGCAGTTCCCCGGCCAAAAGGATAAGTACTGCCGACAGCCGTACGAGAAGGTCTTGAAGTATCTTCAAGAGTCGAGAAAAAGTATCTTCGCCGCATCCCTATTAGGAGCAATCCTAGTCATAGTGCCCATCGCATCGATGGTAGTGCCCGTCGCACTCGCTACCTGCGGTGGCCCGTTCCCCACGCCCAGTCCTTGCACCTGGACTGGCCCCAAGTTCGTCCTGACCACCAGTGGCCAAGGCAAGCAAGTCAACGCAATCAACAACGCCAACAACACCCTGTTCTACCTCAACTCTAGCACAATCGGCTACTTCAACGGGACGTCCTACTACAACATCATGGGATCAGGTGGAAACGACACCTTCTTCCTAGCCGCGGGCAATGACAGCACCGTGTTCGTTGCCACTGGATCCGCTCTACTCAACAACTCCTTCGATATCAATAGCACAGGTGGAGGCAACAGTACCTTCAGCATGATAAGCGGAGGAAACGTCACCTTCCCATCCACCTTCAGCATCACCCAGGGCAACCTGGTGACCAACCCATACAACGCCACCCAGTACTTCATGATTACGAGTGGCGCTGGCACCATTCTGAATGAGAACAGCACTGCACCAGTCGGCAACAGCTACTACTCCCTCAATCTGGGAACCAACAGTAGCGTAAACCTGGGCTCTGACTTCCAAGGGAACGACACAGAATTCAACGTAGTCTTCTAGCGTTGTCCATGGGACAACGCTCCCCTCCCTTTTTCGGAAACCGTTAAAAGAATCACAAAGTCACTCCTTCTGATTGCTGTTCAATCTAAGACGGTCCGGGTCCCTGGCTGGAGTCATCGTGATGTGCGCAATCCTGGGTGCGGCCTTGCTTGTGCCCGCGGCGACCGCGACAAAGTTGACCTTCACGGTCGTGACCTCTCCGGAGGGTGCGTCGAGCACCTTCAATATCCCCACCACGTTTCCACAGCTGGTGAGTTTCTCCGTCAAATCCAGCTCGCCCGGGTCGGCTTTCCTCTGGCAGTTCGGCGACGGCACCAGCAGCACGGACGCAGCTCCGACACACGCCTACGACGCTCCCTGCGTCTACGACGTTCAGGTGCAGGTGACGGCCAGCAACGGGAGCACATCGTCAGGAACACTGGTCCTCGGCCTGTTCGGCGCGAGCGGGCAATCGGGGAGAACCCTCACGGTCTGCCCCGCGCAGGGCACCGCTGGCCTCATCCCAGTCGAACTGGCCGGAGGCTACTTCACCGCGAAGCAGAGTGTCAACGTTCTGATGAACGGCACGAGCATAGCGACGGTGACCGCCGACAGCGGAGGGGATTGGACCCTCAACGTCACGGAGCTCCTCACGCCCGAGCCAAACGCCACCCAGTACCCCTTCACCACCTCTCCGCCCAGCTCCGCGGGCACCTTCACCACCCTTGAAGGGATCAGGGCCACCCCCGCCTCCGGGGCCCCCGGAAGCAGCGTCGTGGTCGAGGGCAGGTCGTACCCGCCATATTCGAGTGTCCTGGTCTACTTGGGGGGTGCGAGTCTTGGCACAGCGTTTGCGGATGGCAAAGGCTCGTTTCTGGCGACTTTCCAGATTCCCTTCGTCTCCCCACTGACCTCGGCAGCGACCTACCCGTACGCGACCATCCCGGTGATACTCGGGAGCCAGGCCAACTTTACGAGCACGGGCGCGCTGGGATCGGTGTTTTCGTCGGCGTGGTGGTGGTGGGTAATTCTGATCATACTGTTCCTCGTCGCGGCCTACCTGGCGCAACGCTGGATGAGGCGCCGAAGAGCACCACCAGCCTAGGACCAAGACGGACCGAGGGGCTCGCCGCCCGTTAGGGAGCCGTGGTCGGGCGGCTCAACCGTGGGTGCGAGGCGCGGCAATTCCTAAATAGCAACAGGGCGGACAAGCTGGCCAGTAGATGAAGACGAAGCACGGAGCTTCGAGGAGGGGAGTGACCAAGAAGTATGTGGCGGTCGCCTGGATCATACTCCTAGAGGTCATACTGGCACTCTACCTGTACTCTAATCCTGTCGGAGGGGCCAGCCAGAACCCGTTCATTGGCACGACCTCGACAACCACCACCACTACTAAGCCTACTGTGACGACGACAAAGACTACGGCGCCGCCGAAGAAGGTTGACAAGATCGAAGTCGAGTCTGCGTTGATAGTCAACGACACGCTCATGATGAAGGTGCACAACCTGGGGCCTTCTGCAACCCATATCCTGGCCGTGGCGAGCGTGTGCACCCCAGGATTCCAGACCTGCTATAACTACAAGTCGGTTGCCGGGGCGTACCGTCAGGAAACGTTCGTCCTTCCCGCAGGCAGAACTTTCGCGGCAAACCTGTCGAAAGTCTGTATCATCGCCATTCCGAACTGCAGGACCTTCCTTCCGGTGGCAAACGCCACCTACTACGTCCAGATCAAGTTCACCTTCGCCGACGGGCAGACGGTCCTGGTCCCCGTCTCAGCGATGGCCAACGACACCTGGTCTCCGTACTACACCGCGATCATGGGCGTTACCTCGGCCTCGGTGGTGACCAACCCGCTGAACCTCACAGGACTGCTGAACGTCACCGTGACATTGAACGACTCCCTCCCCTACGCTTCGTGGACGACGCTGCTTCAGGGACAACCACAGTCTTCGTCCGCCTTCAGCAAGGTCCTGCTGACCAACAAAACGGGATGCGCGGGCAGCGCCAGCGGAAACTTCACCGAGGGTGGCAAACCAATCAATGTTACATTCACCGCTGACTGCTCACAGCCCCTGCCGGTCAACATAGAATTCTCCACGGTCCTGATAGGAATCGGCCCCGGGCCCTACTACGTGCTCGTGGTCCGTGACACCACTGACATCGACACACCTGCCGGCTATCCCAACTATGATGCTCCCAACCACACGTTTGCCTATGAATCGAACTTCGCCATCTGGATTCAAGCCCATAACAACAGTACGATACTGATCCCATAGAGAGAACCGCCCGGCACGAAGCGGACGAGGGGCCCGCGACCTTCTGGCTTCGCGAACTTCACACCGGGGCCCGCGCCCTGCCTCCTTTACCGAGCGAGTAAGTGACATCCTCCCACGACTGAAGGTCGTGGGCTTCCAGCCCCTGTTTCATGGCGTATAGTTCCCGCTTCCTCGACCGGGCTTGCGACCTCAGTTGGCTGGGGTGGTAGAGGTCCAGTCTCCA
>Ga0116132_1000111_pt1 | contig 84096 bp, 91 predicted proteins | sample June2015DPH_17_1_2_FD_89735 | JGI IMG/M metagenome (GOLD analysis project Ga0116132, IMG submission 89735) | Peatland microbial communities from SPRUCE experiment site at the Marcell Experimental Forest, Minnesota, USA - June2015DPH_17_150 | ecosystem: Environmental > Terrestrial > Soil >... | reverse complement strand
GCCAACTCTGCGTGTTGTGATACTGGTGAATGTCGCTGCCGCACACCCCCACGGCTCCGGTTTCGAGCAGTACTTCGTCGTCAGCGAAGTCCGTGGGCACCGGCACCTCGCGCAGTTCCACCGCCCCGTTGCGGAGCTCATAGTGAACCACGGCTGCCATTGAACGTGTCGCCATGAAGGAAACCTCCTGGTTGCCTCAACTCTTCGAGTCGCTTGAAAAGAGAAAGTCTAATTGGGGAGTTTCCGATTTCAACTTTGTCTCCGCAGAATTCTACGCTGGCCGCCCTGTCGACTCAAGCTCAAATCACCGTGGCCTCTTTCTGGGTGGCATCGCGGCTCGTTCCGGCCGTTGCGCTCACTTTATCTGGTCTGTTTCCCGCCTCCAACCTGCCTCATTACACACACCTGTCCCCACTGGATGACTTTTGAGCGGTTCGATGCTTCTCTCTCCTGAGTCCCTAGCCGTCCGGCAACGGTAGCGCCACAATCATCCTCAGCATGCTGCGGAACAGCCTCCGGCTCAGGTGCCAATAGAATCCCACAGGTTGAAGAACCGTTCCTGGTATGGATGCTCCTTGATGAGATGCTCGTTGAGTTCGATGCCGAGTCCGGGCTTGTCGGGCGCGTAGATGTAGCCGTCGCGGGGCACGGGGCAGCCAGGCACCGCCTCGCGCACCCAGGTCTCCGAGAAATCATCGAAACATTCCTGCACTCTAAAGTTAGTTGTGCCGAAATCCAGATGCACGCTCGCCGTGGTCGAGACCGGCCCGTTCGAATTGTGGGGCGCCATCACGATAGAGCGCATGTCAGCCATGGCGGCGATCTTCTTCATTTCCAGGAAGCCACCGGCGTGGATGAAGTCAACCTGGATGATGTCCGGCGCGCCAGAAATCGTTGCGGTACATGCGCAGCCAGAGGTCCTCGATGTTGAACGGGTCCGAGCCGACGACGTGTCGCCGTGCCGCGCCCTGGAGGTAACCCAGCACACCCTCCTCGCGGTTTTGCAGCGTGCACTCGCCAATTCCTACCAGGCCCTCGTCCGTCCTAACCCTGATGAAAATGATGTTCCGCCAGCTCGTTCCAAGTACCAAGGGTTCAACAGTCGTGATTCTCATGAGCATCCCTCACCGCAACATCCTGCTCGCGATCGCCAGTCCGGCTTCCCTTGTCGCGGTCGACCGGAAGCCATGTCGCGACAGGCGAAATTCAGCCGAAATCTGTAACAGGGACAACCAGTATTGCGGGCGAGGTGGGAATGACAAGGCCAGGGTAGAAGAAAGGAAGGGCGGCGCGGCGGAGATGCCCTGCCCACCCGGCACGAAGCACGAGCGAAGCGACGATCCGTGTCGTGCGCCGGCCTCCCGGAGGGCGGAGGCGATCCCCTACGCGTAATACTGGGTGTTCTTCTCGATGGCCGCCTTGGACTGCTCGGGCACCTCGTCGAGTGGGAAAATGGCCGACGCCTCACAAACGGGGACGCAGGCGCCGCAATCAATGCAATTCACCGGGTCGATGAAAAGCTGAGTAACCTCTGCAAACTTGCCCTCATCTTTACGGGGATGAATGCAGTCGACCGGGCAGACCTCAATGCATTTCTCATCTTTCGTGCAACCTTCGACGATAACGAAAGCCATGAATCATTTCTCCTGAGGTAGATTCCTGAACTCTTAAGCCGCCCACAAAACGCGTCTGATTGAGCAAGCCCTCCACGCGACCGTGTCACGACAAGAGAAGTAAGTGCAATTTGTACACCAAACGCCGTGCACTTTTTGTCACTTGCGGCAGCTTGGAAAGCACTCCAGGGCAAGAAAGCTGGATTGAAAGACCCAACATGGGAGGCAAATTGCCCACCTGCGACTTAGGTCTGAGATAACCCGTCTCGCACATTCCTGCCGCAAGGGTTGATTCAACTGGTAGAATTAGGTGGAAGCGCAATCAAGGTTCCAAATGAGAAACCACTCATGGAAGACGGAAGTCCTGCTTGCCGGCAACTGGCGAGGCGCCACCTGTGCGCTGCTCTCCAAGGGCCACCATCACATCATCGTCGACACCGGTATGCCGCACGAGGCGCGTCGCCTGATCACCGCCCTGCAGGAACGTCACCTCCATCCGGCGGATATCCACATGGTCATCAACACCCATTTCCATATTGACCATGTTCTGAACAACTGTCTCTTCCCCGAATGCGAGATCTATGCTTCGCAGCAATCCTACGACTGGTGCTGCGCAGCTTATTCCGACCTCCTCGATGAACAAAACTGGGAAAAGCTGGCCCTGAAGTACTACCCGGAAGTGGGTGACTATTCGAGAGCTCCAGAGCTTATGGCGGCGCTGCGACGGCTTGCTTTGCGCTGGTGGGACCGCCAACGCCTGGGCGACCCTTCCCGCTTTCGCTGGATTGAAACTCACCCTCTGCCCGATGATCTGGAATTCCTGGTGACTTCCGGCCACGTACCCGGCCATGTCTCGGTGGTCACCCACAGCGATGATCAGCCGACGCTCATTGCCGGAGACGCCCTGCTCACCCGCGAGCACGATGAGAATGTCCTGACCATGATCCCCCACGATCGCGAGCAGTTCCAGCGCGACCGCGCCCGCCTTCTGGCTATGGTGGCGCACATCCTTCCCGGGCACGACGACGAGTTTTCCACCGACGACGGGGCCTAGTGCCGTTCCAACTTGTCCCACCTGGTCTTTCTGCGCAGGGCCATCTTCCGGGCCGCGAAAAATGAAGTCGTCACAGATGGGGAGGTTAAGTTAGAACGGCACTTGTTCGATGGGATGCAGGTGAGGAACGAAGATTGTTGCTGGGAACTTACTCCCGCTGGCAGGGGCTTGACTTTTGCCCAAGAAGTCCGCAAGATTGCAACCTACCAGTCGGTTAGGAGGTAGTCCCAAGTTCCGCCGCATGAGCAGCTTGCCGCTCATCATGCGTATCTGTGGAGATCCTGGTGGCATCAACTCCCCTTCGCCGAAAGGTTCTAATAATTGAGGATGAGCCTTCCATCCGCAACGTCCTCTACGTACTTCTCGCAGCGCTCGGCTGCGATGGCCAAATTGCTTACGACGCTCGCCAAGCCCTCTCGATGATCCGCGAGGGCAGCTTCGACGCCGTCCTGCTGGACCTGCGTTGTGCCAACCTGCCGCCCGACCAAATGGTTTCCGCCATCACCGAACTTCGGCCCAGTCTGGTAGGACGCGTCCTCGTGATCACCGGAGAGATCGCCGACCCCGACACGCTCCGCACGCTTGAACGCTACGCCCTGCCCCACGTTCCGCGCAACCGCGTAACCTCGGAGCTTTGGGACCGCCTGCGGACCCTACTGGGCTTAGCACCCTCACACGCCGGTTCAACTTCCTAGGCCGGGGGCGTCCTCGCTTCTCTTTTCCACAACGCGCTGCCCGCGTGCACATACTCCGCCAGGGCATCCTGCCAGGACCGTGGAAGTGCAAATCCGGCCTGCCGCAGCGCGCCCATTTCCATCACCCCGTATTTCAGTCGGGGCGCTCGCCGGCGCATCATGGCGTCCGGCACGCCAACCACTTTTCCCGGATCGAGCCCTGCCAGTTCCACAGCCTTGCGCGCCAACTCGAAGCGCGTGCACGCTCCCTGGTTCGACAGGTGGTAGAGCCCGCAGCGGCCCGCTTCCACAACCTCCATGATTTTCATTCCGGCATCCAGCGTGTGCGTGGCGGAACCCAACTGGTCGCTCGCCACCACGTATTCGTCACCCGCCGCGACCTTACGCAAACCCTTCTCCACAAAGTTGGTCTTCCCGGGACCGAACAACACGGAGACCCGGAAGATCCAGTGCTTCGCCAAAGCCTTCACCGCCTGCTCAGCCTGCAACTTGGCCCGCCCGTAAACCGTCAAGGGCTGGGGCTGATCGGTCTCGAGGTAAGGCGCCAGCTTCTTGCCATCAAAGACGGCGTCCGTGGAAATGTGCGCGACCCCCGCTCCCACCTGGCGGGCGGCTTCCACCACGTTCCGCGTGCCGTGGTAGTTCACCAGGAAGGCCTTAGCGGGGTCGGCCTCGCAGATATCGAGATCGGGAATGCCAGCGGGATGCACAACCAGTTCCGGCCGGATCCGCTCCAGGGCCGCGCGCACGGCCTCCGCGTCGGTGATATCGGCCTCGGAGCGCGTCAGGGGAAAGACCTCGTGCCGCGTGGAGAACGCCGCGACCAGCCCCTGCCCGAAAAGTCCTGCTGCACCCGTGATTGCAACTCTCATGGCGTCACTGCTAAGTGCCTCCTCCGTTCTCGATTTGCACGACGTACTCGTGGAGTTTCATCGTCACGCCTTCGGCGACTGGGTCCCGAGCTATGTCCCCCGCAAAGAGTTTCGCTCCGGTCCAGCCTGAGGGTCCGCCTTACTCCAGGCGGACGACGGCCCCCGGAGTGTTATAGAGACGGATTAGGGTGTTGAGGTCTCGCGGGCTGGGTTTGCTCACGAGTGACTTCCAGAAAACCGGGTAGGGGACCACGGGCACCACAACCTGGTGTGGCTTCTCCTGGATTTGAAAGTACATGACATCGCCCTTCGATTCGCTGTGCCCCTTGATGCCGAGAGCGTGTCCCATTTCGTGCAGGATGATGGCGCGCATTTCGTCTTTGGACCAGCGGCGAGAAAGATCCACGGTGATGAACGCTACCTTGCGACCGGTCAATTCACCGCCCACGCGTCGAATTTGCACCCAATCGGCTTCTTCTCCCGCATGCCCCTCGCCAATTGGGGAGGACTCCCACTCCACGCGGATATCCGCTCGCTCGGGTGCCGCAACCAATTCAAGTGGGAACATCTCCTTCCAGATATTAAATGCCTCGCGTGCGCCTTGGCCCCAGTTCAGGACGGACACACTCCCCAGTGAAACCTTGATGGGAAAGGTCGTCCATTTCTCGGATTCCGACGTCGCGGCCACCTGCCAGTAATAGTCCCCTGCCGCCGGGACGTAGTGGGAGGGTTGAAGCGCCTCGGGATACACAGGCAGGTTCTCCAGGATTTGCAGTCTGGCACGGGCTTGAGCAACTTGGTACTTGCGCCCAGGGTCGTCGGTCGCGAGCTCAACGAACCGGCGGAAGTCCCCAATGGCCTTCTGCCGATCCACCATCTCGTTTGCCAAGGCGCGATTGTAATACGCCTCGATGAATTGGGGGTCCTGCTCGAGAGCCTGAGTGTAGGCCGCGGCAGACTCTCGAAACCGGTCTTGATCGTAGAGCCCGTTGCCCTGGCGAAAGAACCCCTTCGCCGCTTCTCGATCCACCGCCCGCGCCGGACCAACCATCAGCATCAGTAGCAAACCAAGCATCACCTGACGCATCGGCAATCACCTCCCGCCAATTGGCTTGCTGACATGATAATGGCACGCAGGCCCCCGTGCCAGAGTTAAGTGGTCAGTTGCCAGTGGTGGTCAGTGGTCGGGGATGTCGAGCGGTCGGCTCGCAGTGTTCAGCTTGCCGCGCCTCAAGCCGAAGTTGCCTCCCTCTACGCTTGGCTCTTGCCAAGCACGTTGAGAACTCAACGCCAAAAGTCAGCGTTCGACCTTTCAACCCGGATTTCCGATTTGAGTCTCGGTTGGCGAAGACGGGCGGGCGGCCGGTAAAGCATACTCGTTACTATTGGCTGCTCTTGGCCGAGAGCCATCTGACCAGGCGACTGTTCGGAGCGATGGTGGGGCGGATTGCGGCGTTGCCGGTGCCATCCGGGTAGAGAAACAGGTCGTGGCAGCCGAGAAACCGATCCTCAGCGAGCCCCGGCACGCAGCGGTGTCTGGAAAAAACACTGCCAGAAGCCGTGGTAGCGTGTTTTTAGGACCCTGGAGGGGCAGTTGGGAGCCGCTGGGATAATCCGGGCACGAAACAGGAAATGGAAGGGTTCGCTGGCAGGCGGATGGGTGTACACTCGGAGCCGCTGCAAGGCCAAAATGGAAATTCCAGTTTAGTAGCCGTAGGAGGGTTAATCATGCGACTCTGAACATTGTCGCTTGTCTTCGTATTATGTCTAGTGACGCCGGCAGGGTTGTTCGCACAGGAGGACCGTGAAGGCTGCAAGGATTCTCCGCTGTTGACGCGGCTTGTGGGTTGTTACATCTCGGATTGCAGCCAGTCCGAATACGATGCCGCCGAACTGACTGTGAGCACCTCCGGGGATAATCGTACGAAGCACGTCGAGGGCAAGGTCGAAAAGCTCACATACCAATGCAGCGGCAAGTCGGCGTTGCAAGTGAGGCGGAATGTCGAGCAGGCATTGCGGACTGCCGGCTACACCCTCGATTTCACCGGCTACGACGTCCCGGATCACTACGTCACCGCACACCGGGGGGCACAGTGGATCAGCGTGACTGCCCATGAAATGACCGGCGAGTGCTCGTATGACTTCGTCGCCGTCTTGACCCAGGAGATGACCGCCAGCGCTGAGGCCTGGACCGCCGAGATCAACAAGACTGGTCGCGTCGCCGTCTATGGAATTGAATTCGATACCGGCAAAGCCATCTTGAAACCCGAGTCGGAGAAAGTCCTCGCCCAGGTGCTTGCGTTGCTGAACGGCCAGCCCGACTGGAAAATGAAGATCGAAGGCCATACCGATTCGACCGGCACGAAAGCCGGTAATCAAACCCTCTCGCAGCAGCGCGCCGCCGCGGTTGTCGCCTGGCTGGTGACGAATGGCATTATGCGCACGCGCCTGATCGCCGCTGGGCTGGGGGACACCCAGCCGATCGCCGACAACGCGACCGAGGAGGGCCGGGCCCGCAATCGCCGCGTGGAACTGGTCAAGCAATAGATACCGCACCACCTCGGCGACGTACCCACGGCGTCAGCGGTGGACCGGACCGCTACCTTCGGCGATCCGCACTAACACTGGGTGCACTCCTATGGATGATCGTTCCGATATCCCTTTGCGCTCTTAATGGCCCAAATCCAGTGGCGGAGAATGCTTGTCCTAGCTAAGGTCTGACCCGGTGCTCCAGCAGAAGTTGGAGCAGGTCTTTTGGCAACCCCGCCATAACCTACAGACCTCAGACCAGAGTCTCACTTTAGAAGAAATGCTGACCCTTCTTAGGAATTGGGAACAAGAGCCGGGCTTAAAGGGTCGACCGACCCGAGCTGAATTTGAGGGCTTCAGGAAGCGCCTAAACGTTCTTATCTACCATGCAGTGTTTTCGGGTTGAGGGCGCACAGTTCCAAGAATCCCAACTTCGTCTGCTCTTCCGTAGGCAACCACTCCACACAGGCGTGCAGTTCTCCAAGCCGCACCTTGAACCGCTTCCCGCTCGTCAGGCTCTTCCACTCACCGGATATATCGGTTCAACTCCCCAACTTCCTCAACTGCCCTTTCAGACGAGCTTCTTCAACTCCGCCAGAATCTCGGAATTGTCCGGCTGCTCTCTCAACTCGTAAATCTTTGCCCATGCGAGCTTGCCGCTCCTATCGATGATAAAGACCGCGCGGTCGTTGATGAACGGGATCTGGTGCTTGGTGGGCGGGAAAACCTCGTAATCTGCCGCGGTCTCAGCGTAGGGCCAGCGGTCCACCACCAGCGGAAACTTCAACCCGCCCAGTTGCTTTTGGAAAGCGATGTGAGAAAAGACCGAATCGGTCGAGACGCCCACGACCTGGGCGTTCAAGCCGGCAAACTTGGCGAGGTCCGCCTGGAATGCCGACAGTTCGTTCTGTCAAACCGGGGTGAAATCGAGTGCGTAGAATGCCAGAACGATGTTCTCGCCGCGGTGGCTGGAAAGCTCGAACTCCCCTTGCAACTCGCCCGTGGCGCAAGGAAGTTTGAAATCCGGCGCCGCATCTCCAACCTTCAACGCCATACAGACCTCCGTCGCTCAGCCTGGATTCAGTGACGCGTCATCGGTGACAGGAGACGCGCCGCATTCGTTCGTACCTGGGTAGCCCGTAGCAAACGCAGGAATTCTAACCGATCACCCTGGCAAAGGAAAGTAAACGACGCGGAGAGAGGCTGCGTGCTACGCACCCCTCCCCGCGCGCAGCGAGGGATTGAACCGGTAGGTGACGTCAAGTGGTTTGTGGAGAAAGCTCGAGGGTACGGTTTCGCCAATCTTCGTTGAAGCGGTGGAAGATGGCATAGATAATCCGATCCAGGCTGTGGACATTGGTAAAGACCAGCATGGGTCGAGTACGGCGTCGGACTTCCACAAAGCAGCGTTCCATGGTGTTAGGGGTACACAGGTTCTTCCACAGGTGTTTGGGGAAGGCATAGAAGTTGAGCAAGTCGGGCAGATTCGTCTCCAGACGCCTCACGACCTTGGGGTAGACGGCCTGCCAGTTCTGCTGAAAATGCCGGAATGCTTGTCGGGCCTCGGCCAAGCGCGGGGCCAGATAGATCTTCTAGGCATCCTGCTTGACCCGGTCGTGATCGCGGCGGCGCACCGCCTCCGCGATGATGGGCATGGCGTTCACAACCACGCGGATCCCGGCGCGGGCCAACGCTCGCACGGCTTCCAGGCGCTTGGCGGGCGTCGGGGCCTGAGGTTCGAGCCGGCGCGCCAAGCGCTCGTCGAGCGTGGTCACCGTCATATGCACGCCGAAGCGGTGCCGGGCGGTGATGTTCTCGATCAACTCCCGATCGCGCACGATCAAGACCGATTTCGTGGTGAGGGAAAAATCCAGCCCCGCAAATTCTGCAAACACCTCGAGCATTTGCCGGGTGATTCGAAAGTGCTTCTCCGCCGGCTGGTAGGGGTCCGTCGCCGTGCCCAGGGCGATGGGCAGCCCTTTGTCCCGTACCTGCCGCAGTTCCGCGCGCAGCAGTTCCGGCGCGTCGACTTTGGCGTAGATCTTGCGCTCAAAGTCACGACCGTCCCACAGCTCCATGAACTCATGCGTGTAGCGGGCGAAGCAGTATTTGCAGCCGAACTCACAGCCTCGATAAGGGTTGATCGTCCAGGCGAAGGGCATGGTCCCGCTCGACTCACGATTCAAGGGTGGAGCGCGCCGCCAGGCGGTAATACTCCACCTCGGCGCGCTCGCGCACGAGAGGGCTTTGGGCCGCCAATCGTGCAATGCCCACAAGCCCTGTCTTTCCGGCGGGTTCCCCGACAAGTGTACAGCCCATTTGGAAAGCCCTCTTGGTTGACGATGACCGAGTTTCGCCGTTTCTTCGCCTTTTGTCAAGAGGGTTTTTTGGGCAGTGGGCGCTGTGGGGGGTGCGACCGATGGCCTGGGAGCACCGCAACGGTGCTTCCCTACACCGGTCCACGTATCCCGGGAAAACAAAAGAGGCACGGCAACCCGGTGCGAGCTGCCGTGCCCCTCTCGATTTTTCCGCCACTCTCCGAAAAGAGCAGCCCTTAGCTTTTGTTGCGGTCAGCCCTAGCGGTCAAACTTCAGAGCTTCGCGGCATTCCTCCAGGGCCTTGCTCGTATGTTCCAGCACCTTCACGCGGTGGCCGCCGAAGTCATGCGCGGCCGCTTCCAGATGGCCCCTGGCTCCGTCCAGGTTGGGGATCGCCGCATGGATTTCCGGCTGCCGCTCTTGCCGTTGAGACGCCGGGGCCGCGACCGCCGCCGGTGCTTCTTGAGCATCATCAACTGCTCATCTACACTGCTCGCACTCCTCCGCTCTTCTCAAATGCTCGATGGCACGATGGGTTGCCTCCATCGCCTCACGCTTTTGTCCGCAAAAATCGTGGCGGGCTTCTTCCATGTCATGCATGGCTGCTTCGAGGGCCTGGATCGCCTCATGGACGGCTGGACAACGACGCGGCATTGGAACGGCCAAGGCTGCCGGCACCGGAGCGGCTAGGGCTGGGGCCGCACCAACAGACTGCCTCCTCGGGCCTCCAGTCAGCATCCCCAAACCAAAAACGATGATTAAGGTAATGACGGCCAGAATGGTTCGTTTCATATTCCCTCCCAAATTAAGAGTTTGTACTACCTGGTGACTTCTGGCACTTATCTTAAGGGAGTAATGACTTTCTTGCAAGTCAAGCCGCTTATTGGGGAGCGACCGCCTCAGGGGTAGGCTTGATGGTTGAGAGCATCACGGGGTGGGCGTGCCCGTAAGGTCGTTGCGACCACTTTCGCGGTAGGATAGATGAAAAAGGGCACGGCGCGCGAGCGGCTTCGAGCCGCCGTGCCCCTCCCGAATTTTCCGCCGCTCTCCGAAGAGAGCAGTCCCTTAGCCTTTGTTGCGGTCAGCCCTAGCGGTCAAACTTCAGAGCTTCGCGGCATTCCTCCAGGGCCTTGTTGGTATGTTCCAGCGCCTTCACGCGGTGGCCGCCGAAGTCATGCGCGCCCGCTTCCAGATGGCCCTTGGCTTCCTCCAGGTTGCGGATCGCGGCACGAATTTCCGGGTGGCGCTCTTGCGGTTCAGGCGCCGGGGCCGCGACCGCCGCCGGTGCGGCTGTCGGGGCTGCCATTGCGGCAGGCGCCGGGCTCGGGTGCGGCTGCGCTTTGGGCGCGCCGATGAGCATGGTGAAGCCCAAAACGGCAAGTGCCGCTGAGCAAACAAGGAACGTCCTCTTCATGTTTCCTCCTAAAGTTGTGAATGTACCAGCCCACGGGGCGGGGGCTAGTACTGTGCCCTAAAGGCTCAGCTATTGCAAGTGGAAATACTGGGGGCGAGGATAGGTTGCGGCGGCAGAATGCTGATCCCGCGTTGAGGCCTGCACGCGACCCGGAACGCTGCTAAAATATCGGCCACCTATCCACCTCCGGGAGGCATTTATGAAGGTCGCAGCCGTCCAGATGGACATTAAAATCCTGGAAAAGGAACGCAATCTTGGAAAAATCCTCGCCCATCTGGAGACGGCCGCGCACGCGGGCGCCAAGCTGGTGGTCTTCCCGGAGTGCGCACTAAGCGGCTACTGCTTTACTAGCCGCGAGGAAGCTTGCCCCGCGGCTGAAGAAGTTCCCGGCCCCTCCACGGAGAAGATCCTGGCGGCCGCAAAAACCCTCGACTGCACCGCGGTCGTGGGATTGCTCGAACGCGCCGGCGAGCGGATTTTCAATTCTGCCGTGGTCGTCACGCCGCAAGGCATCCTGGGAACGTACCGCAAGCTGCATCTTCCCTGCCTCGGCATTGACTGGCACGCCGCGCCCGGGGACAAGCCGTTTCCCGTCTTCGCGACGCCGCACGCGAAGATCGGCATCAGCATCTGCTACGACTGCAGCTTTCCCGAATCCGGCCGCGCCCTCAAGCTGAAGGGCGCGCAGATTCTCGCCATTCCCACCAACTGGCCGCTCGGCTCCGACTCCTGGCAGCACACACCGCCGGTACGCGCCACGGAAAACCACCTGCACGTCATCGCCTGCGACCGCGTGGGCGAAGAGCGGGGCTTCCGCTTTTCGGGCCATTCGCAGATCGTGGATTTCACAGGGAAGAAACTAGCGGAAGCGGGCGAAACCGAGGAAACCATTATTTACGGCGACATCGACCCCGCGGCGGCCGACTGCAACCGTGTCGTCCGCCAGCCGGGCGTGTGGGAATTCGACCGCATCGCCGCCCGCCGGCCGGAGATGTATTCCGTTCTCACCGATCGGCCGGACAGGTCGTAGCAAAGCGTCGTATCCGCTAGAGCCCCATCGGCGCTTAGCGGAAGGCCGCAACGAGCGATGATGGACCGACATCAGGTTACCCGCCACGGTGGGAAGTCGTGCCCTGACGAAGCGAGCGGCATGTCCGGTTTGGCATTCGTGTATTACGACTTTTGGAGCGGCATCTGGCCTCACCCCTGGCGAAAGGGAAAGCGCCCAGAGCCATGACCTGTTGCGCCCAACTCTGTGCTCCCATTCACAAGTCCGCAGCCATGAGGCCTCTCGCCGAGGCCACCCGCTTCCGGTGGGACATGACCGAAGGCGCCTCTGCGGCCACGGCAGCACTTACCGCCGACGGCAGCCGGGTTGCCGGACTCAGCGCCCAGGGAATCGCAGGATCGAACCCGTGATGAAAAGGATTCCGCTCGTGCTTGAAGTTCAGCTCACGGGGGCCAAGCGGACTCGTATATAATTATTGGCGCTCTAAGGCCCCACAAAGTCCAGCTTACATTATGATCACAGCGGGCTTGATCCATAAATCGACTGAAAACGCCGGGTCTAAAATCGAAACCGGAGAGCGTTTCTATCGGCCGGAGTTGGATGTCTTACGCTTCTTCGCGTTTCTGGGAGTTTTCTTTTTTCATTTAAGGCCTCATTCCCTTCCGCCGGAATTGCTGCGTTACACCGCAATCCCGCTGGTTTCGAGCTTGGCCCGCTTGGGTAATGATGCTCTGGGGGCTGGCAACTTCGGTGTTGACCTGTTTTTTGTGCTGAGCGCCTACCTCATTACCGAGTTGCTGGTGAGAGAAAAGGCGAGGCGCGGGTCTCTCGATGTGAAAGCCTTCTACGTGCGTCGAATCCTGCGAATTTGGCCGCTTTATTTCTTCTTTATCGGGGTTGCTTGCATGCTCCATGTGTTCATGGGGGGGCAGGTCTTTGGCTGGCAATACGTGCTGGCATTTCTTCTCCTGAGTGGCAACTGGATTTGTGCGCTGCATGGGCTCCCGGCTTCGGTCGCCCTGCCGCTATGGAGCGTCTCGATTGAGGAGCAGTTCTATCTGCTTTGGCCCCAGGTGGTACGGCGAGCATCGGCCAAGCGCCTGGCAGCGGTGGCTGCCGGGCTGCTGGTGATGGCTTCCGGGGTTCGGTTTGTCCTGCTCGCCAGGCATACAACCATGCAGATGCTTGGGTACGGCACTTTTACCAGGCTCGACGGCATCGCCGTCGGCATTCTCATCTCCCTAGTTCTTCGGGGAAGAGTCCCCTCGCTGTCCATGGGTGTGCGCTTCTTCTTTGTTTTCCTTGGGCTTGGGGGCTTGATGGGGGCATCCGAACTCCTCCTCGCGACCGCTCCCGGCGCCGCCCCTACCCTGCTGGGTGGAATGTTGGGTTTTCCTCTGGTAGGGGTCGCATGTACTCTGCTGTTTCTGGCCGTCCTCGGTCTACAAGCAGAACGTGTGCGGCTGGTAGGCTGGTTTCGACTCGTGTACTTGGGCAAGATCTCTTACGGACTTTACGTATATCACCTTCTGGCATTGGTCCTTATGCGCAGTGCCCTCAGCCCGCTGGGGGTGGCGCTTTACCCTGTGTATGCGCTGCTGGGGTTCGCGCTGACGGTTGCCTTATCCATAGTCTCTTACCACTTCTTGGAGCTGCCTTTCCTAAAGCTCAAGGAGCGATTCACCTACGTACTTTCACGTCCCGGCTAGCTTTCCAGCTTGGCCAACCCTTCCGTCAAAAACTCGAACGTCTTCGCCTCAGGACGCGCCTTCGCGGGAATGATACTGAACAACCCGGGGCTTGAAGGCCAACTGTTCCAACTATCCTTGATCAAGACAGCTAAGGGAAGGCTAAGCGTCGTTAGTTTTCCGTACCGGACCCAGACGAAGGACCTCCTCTACTCCTCCCGCGGGTTCCGGAGCCCCAATACTACGGTTTGCCAGCCGGCCTCTCAAGGACTTTTCCCATGCTGCCTTCGCATGGGACCTTCGCATGTGCCAGTCCAGCGCTGGGACGTAAGCGAAAATGGGGGCGCTCAGCAGCCAAGCGGCGGAATAGTAGGCAAACGTCGATTCGGTGACTGAGGAGATGGTAATGAACGTCAAAACGCCGGGAACTTCGGGAGGGATCAACGCTGTGTTGCGGGGAGGCCGGATGAAGAAGTGCTTTATGGTGAGACGCCACACAACCAGAACGGCGATGAGGAGCGCCCCACCCCCCAGGATGCCTGACTGCACCAGAGCGTGCAGGAAGGCATCATGCATGTGCTCCCCCCGCAAGTAGAACCGATCAGCCTGAAAACCGAAACCCCACCACGGTGACTTGAGGAAAAGTTCCCAGCCCTGATGCCAAATTCCTATGCGCCCGCTTATCGTCGGATCGATTCGGCCAGTTCTTGTTATGTAAAGGAAGAAACCGCCGTAGAACCCGGCCAAGCCAAGCAGCGCAGCGGAAGCAGCGCCCACGAGAAGGAAAACCGCTCGTCTGCTTTTTTGCACGACCATTACCACGAGAGCACTGGCGATGAACGCCAGCACCTCTGTGCGGCCATTGGAAATCACCAGGGCATAGAGCGAAGCGCCGAGCACCCCCCCCCAAATGAGCCGAGTGAGACGCGTGCCTTTCCAGATCCTGGCGAAGGCTGCAATCCCGGCGATGGCTGCGTAGCGGGCAAACCCGGTGTTTCGCGTCGAAGCCATCCCCCAGATCGAGCCGGCGCCAGTGTAAGAGCGGACTCGCACAGGGCCGGCTTCAGTCTGATGGATGGCTTCCGGACCCATGATCGGTATTGCCCCAAGCAAACTCATCGCTAATACTGCGGCCACAATCCAGTCGAAAACCAGCACATGTTGGAGATCCAGGAGGGGATCCTCAACGGCCACAATGGCCAGCAGAACCAAGACCATCGCCAGATAGTTGCCTCCCCAGTACATCGCCTCAAGCGGCTCGATCGAAACAAAGGCGGAGGAGGCAAATCCCACGACCGCATACAACAACAACAATCCCAGCGGACCCACGATCCACCGCATCAGGAGGTTCGTACGGATGAGCATCAACAAAATCGCAAACCAGCCGGCCAGCATCGGGACAAAAGCTCTGAGGCCGTGGATCAACTCCAGGTTATTCGCGGGAAAACCAGGTTTCTCCACATACCAGGGACCGGTGTTGTACCCTGCCCAGAGCAGAGCCCATAGTCCGACGGCCAGCAGCGTATTCAGCCGTGTCCGCGGCTGGCGGCCCAGAACTTGGCCAGCCGTGACTGCCTTGCCAGCGTCCTGATTCCGGCGTAGCGGTCTTGCTACATGCACACCCATCTAAACCTCACCGGACACGACTTCCTATACTATCTGCAGATCTTCAGCAATTGTCTCCGAGAAGACAAAATCTGGCTGCCTCGCCCCTGGTCCATTTCTGCCATTAGAGACTTTCGAGTCCGCCGCCGATTTGGGCTCGGCAGAATACTGTCATGCCCCGACCTCAACCCGTGGAGGGCCTCAGCTTCTTCCCTTCCGCGAGCTATGTCCGCCCGAATTCAGAGCTGGCTTGAGTGGCTCCTGTTCTTTCTGCTAGGACTCCGACGCTGACCAAACGGCCCGATCGAAAACAAATACACTGTCTCGCCGTATGACAAAGTCGGAGCGCATCTTCGTGGAACATGTGAGGAAGTCTGCAATCGTTCCCCGCTGACGCGACGTCCAGCCGTGAAGTCCGACAATGAGCAGATGTACCCCCACCCACCTCACATTGAAGAGTCCGCCCTCTGGCTTTTCGAAGCATGAAACAAACAACTCGAGCGGGAGTTGATGACCCTCCCGGTGCGACGGCACGCCCGCCACCCGCCCTTCGTCAGCCCGTGCCCGGCTTAGATGCAATCATGAACAACTCTTCCCCAGCGTCTGGCCAAAAGACTCGCGCTATCGCCTCAATGATAAAGAAGGTCAATGCCCTTAAATTGCTTATCCAACCTGGAGCCCATTCCCGAGCGCCCGCTCGCTTGATGGCGCGACTGGCGAGCCAGTTGGACCTACTCCCCCGGGTGCTTGTGCGCAGGGCCCGGATTTCCAGCCTTGCCTTTTGAGCGCAGTTCCGGAGACTGCGGGGAGAGAAAAGGAATAAATGCCGAGGTGGCTCCAAACCTCTCCAAGCCTCTCGAAACTGCCGGTGTCCTAAGCTCACGACATTGGGCGTGACGACAACCACCTTGCCGCCCACTCGAAGCACACGGTAGCATTCCCTGAGGGCTGCCAGAGGGTCGTGGAGATGTTCGATGACGTGATGAATCATAATGACGTCAATGGAGGAGTCCGGTAGACTCGCATCTTCCAAGCGACCCACAAAAACGGTGGATCTGGACGTTTCACGGGCGACACGGGCCGCCTTTGGGTCAGGTTCAACTCCAAGCACCTGCCAACCTAAGCCCGTCATTTCCTGTAGAAACTCACCGCTTCCACAACCCACGTCGAGCAGCGTTCCGCGTGCCCCAGACTTCATCCACAGCAGGTCCAAGCCAGTCCAGTCCTTAATCGCCGGCAGTCTGGCCGCTATGATGCCGATGAGACGCCACCCCCGGCTGCGCTGGTCGTTCGCCGAGCCTAACACCGCCCCCTGTACGGCCTGTCTCAGTTTCCATCGGAGTGAACCGGGTTGCCATTTTTCAGACCGCTGATGAGTGTAGTAGGAACCGTACAGCTTCCCCATGTCATCGGAAAGGGGTTGTGGATCGAGCCAAGCAAGACCACAGAGCTTACAGCTCCGCAAATTCCATAGACCCGGCGCGTTGTACAGTCGGTCAGACAGGCGACTGTAAAGCTGTCCGCCAGCTTCTCCACAAAGGAAACAGGTTGTAGCTTCCTGGACCCGCACGCCCGCGTTCTCCGTAATCAACGGGCCTCCTGATTCCGACCCAGAGGTCTCGCTACGTTCACACCCATTTAGGCCTCGTGGGAGCGTGCTCCCAACACTTCCTCGTAGATCTTCAGGAGCCTTTCACCCAAGTGGTCCCAGCTATACATTTGTTCCGCTCTCAGCCGAGCGGCGTGGCCCATCTTACCGCGGAGTTCGCGGTCTCCGTACAACCGTTCCAGGGCCTGGGTCATGAGTTCAATGGTCTCATCAGGAGAACGGGGAGGAATTTTAATACCGCAGTTCTCCGTGATGTGCATGCCCGGGCCGGCAAGGTCCATGCAGATGACGGGCTTACCGGCTGCCATGGCTTCGACCACCACCGCTCCTCCCCCGTCCCGAAAGCTCGGGAAGATGAAGATGTCGCACGCCTTCATCGCCAACAGGACCTTAGGACGGGGCGCCCATTCCTCCAGGTGAACCTGGCCCTGCAAACCCAATTCTTGCACGAGACTTCCCAGACGGCCACGCTCGGGACCACCGCCGACAATCGTTAATTCGACTTCTTTGTGCCGTTTCGCAAAGGGCGCGAAGGCGCGAATCGCTAGCGCATAGCCTTTAAGAGGAAGCAATTTACCTGCGGAAAGGACGTGGAAGGTTCCGTTTCGCGGCTGACCCTGGTCAGCTTTGTCTTCTCCGCATGTGCTGCACGTTGCGCCACCTCTCAGAAGCTGCAGGTCTTCTCCAGAAATGCCGTTGACTGGGAATAAGTGGACCTTCCTTCGAAGCTTTTGGGGGACTGCCTCAAGCGCCTCCTGATTACATACCAGGATGGCTCTGGCCCGGCGCCGACCCAGCACAAAGAACGGGTCGTGGCTCAGCACCCATTGACCGAAGGTGCGGAAGTATTCCCAAGCCCGCGCCCTCAGCGGGTACTCCTTTAGCAAAACTCGCGGCGTCCGGTGTGCTCCGCCACCTGGACCCCGCAGGTAAGGAACTGGAAGCAACGCCCCGATGAAGCTCGCCATCCAGTCGTTAGCGTAAGTGACATGGTGAAAAACGTCAAAGCGAATTTGGCGATGCAGCCGACGCGCCTCAAAATAGGCTCGGAGTTGCCACAGGTAAGCATAAAACTGAATGCCTCCCTGAAAGGATTTCACACCTTCGAGCCAGGAGGGAAGGCTCAGATAGACGAAGTGAGGGACCGTCGACCTTTGGACCGAAAGAGCCTTCTCAATTGCCGCCCGGTGGAGAGAATGCGTGAGTACCCAAACCTCATGAAACCGCGCCAACTGATTGACAACATTCCATCCCAGGATCAGCTCTCCGCCCCCAAACTGCTCGGAAGCCCCTCCGGGCGCGCAAGCAAACGCTGATGCCAACACTCTGAGTCTCTTCATAGGCCCGCGTTTGAAGGGTGGATCAAAGCAGAACGATACTCGCCCTTGGGAGGTCGGGTGAGTAGGCCATCCTTGAGGCCCCTGAATTCCGCCGGAATGCATTCCCAGTCATGCGCCCAACTGATCTTGGCGATTCGCCACATCGACCGCAGCGGCAGGAGCAGAAGGGCACAGCAAAGCTGCCAGGGGCTGGCGTATCTCCGCAAAGTCCATAGGTGGTTGCGGGTCAATAGGTAACGCATCGTTGCCAGTTTCTTCTTCCCGCTAGCGGACACTCCATGCCAGAGTTTAGCGGAAGGACAGAGTACGAGCCGGAAACCTGCGCGCCGGCAGCGCAGTGACCAATCAATATCTTCCACATATGCAAAGTAACTCGGGTCGAATCCACCCACCTCCTGGACAATGCGCTTCGGAATCAAAATGCAGCATCCCGAGGCATAGTCTGCCTCGGGGGGGAAATCAAACCGACCGTCGTCAAGCAAGCCATAGGCAGGATTGGAAAAGACACCGGTCCAAAGGTTCACACGCCCCCAGGCAAACCAAAACCGCAAGGGGTCGCTGGCAAGGTAAATCTTGGGAATAACAGCAACCCGGTCGTCATGGGCCGTCGCCGCCGCCACCAGGTTCGAGATCATATGTGGATCCATCCACGTGTCGTTGTTGAGCACCATCACGTAATCAGCGCCCCAGTTTAACCCCCAAGCAATCCCTTGGTTGCAGCCTTCGGCAAAACCCAGATTCCGCGGGTTCTTGATGATGCCGGCCTCCGGGCATGACTTCACAATCTCCTCGAGCGAGCCATCGGTCGAGCCGTTATCTACAACCAGTACTTGTGAGTCCGGGTAATGCGATTGCCGAAGACTCTCAATACAGCGGAGGGTCAAATCTCCACCGTTCCAATTCAGGATGACGACCACGACCCTCTTTATGGCCATTAGTGAGAATCCCACTCGCGCCACGCTTAATTCGCCGAGCAATACGCCATGGCGGGAAGGTCCCGGTGGTCAACCCCATCCCGGGATCGTCGGGCGCATTATCCCGTATGTCAGCCTACAGGGGCGATTTGAACCAACCAATCCCGCTCCAGCGCTCGCCAACGGAACAGAATCTCTGTCATTATGCCACGGGTTCGAGCCCATGGGCGAACAAGGAAAGAAGGCCCACCAAGTTTCCAGTGACCCGCTTGAAGTAACGGCTCTCGAGCCGGCTGAAGCCGGGGTAACCTCACTAGCCTTTGTAAGAGACAAGGTGGTACGGTCCATCGGTGGGTTGTCCTTCGATACGGCTATAGCCTAGGGACATCAACAAGTTAGTAATATCGGTGGGCTTCAAGGGGACGGGCAGGAACTTGGGATGAATTTCGCAGCACACCATTTCACATCTGGGATCAGCGAGCGTACGCTGGAAACCTTTCAGGACGCTGTATTCAAAACCCTCCACATCGACTTTTACGGCTTTTGGAATGGGCAGTCTTTCGGCTTCCACGAACTCGTCACCCCGCACTACCTGGACTCGTTCAAACGGCATGTCTGTTCCCTTGGAACCCGCAATCGCCCCCCGGAGAAGACTGAAGTTGGCAATAACTTCCCCGATGAAGAGCTTCTCCTCACCGGCTCGCTCGCCCAGAGCCTTCTCAAACGCACGCACGTTCTCGAGTCCGTTCAACCTTAGGTTTTCCAGCAGTTGCTCGTACGTTTCGTGATGCGGCTCAAAGGCGATCACGGTTCCGCGAGGTCCCACTGCTTTCGCAAGTAAGATGCTATACACACCGAGATTACTACCTACGTCGTATACCGTATCCCCGGGCTGAAGGAAGCGGGCGATGAGGTCAAGACTGGGCTCCATGCTCACGGCCTCCACGGCGCGTAATTGCTCAGGAGTACGGGTGACGAAAGCAGCCGTCACCCCCCGCGCTCCACTCGAAAGACTCCTTGCCGAGGTGAAGCAAGAAAGTGGTAAAGCTTTCTCCCCGCGCTCCGCAGTCCGAGCGTTCTTATGACGCGTATGACCCATGGATGGTAAGTCAGCCTCCGGATGATTCTAGGTAAGGGCAGAGCCTCCTCGCCAATGCGACGGCAAAGGCCGTCGTGGTGTCACCCTGCACAATTACGAGATATTTGGCCGTCACCGATCGAGAAGCGCAGAAATCCGTACCAGTCGCTTCGCCGTGAGTTCATCCAGGTTCTGGTTCAATTTCATGACGCGCTGCCCGCGGGGGCGTAGGTGCATGAGATCCCGCAGCTCAATCTGCGTCGCGATAGCGATCTATCAGGCCAGTTTCCCGGCAACGCGGGACCTTGCCGGGGAGAGCAATGCTTCCATCGACTGGAAAGCTTGGTTAAAGTCAAGCTCCCAGTTGTATTTCTCTCTGACTGCCTGCTGGGCCCGCCTGCCCATTGCGCCCAGTTCTTCTCCAGCGTTCTTCAATCGCAGGACGATTTCCGCGGTCTCCTCCGGCCCGCTGCCTTCGGGAATCACCGCGCCGCATTGCAATTCCTCAATGATTCTCCGCGTCGGCTCCATAGCTGTCGACAGGACCGGCAGCCCTGCTGCGAAGTAGTGAAAGAGCTTGCAGGAGATAGTGACATTCGTGAAGGGTGAGACCGCGTAGGGCACGATTCCCACGTCCCCCTGTTGAAGCCACCGGGGGACTTCCTGTGGAGGGATGATTCCGTCCGCCTGCACGTGACCCTGGACTTTTGACTGCTCCACCAGATTGTCCAAAGGTTTGCGATCGCCCTCGACACCCCCGAGGAGTAGCCGCACGTTTCGGTCGCGCGGGATGATACAACCCAGGGCCCGAATGAAGGGGGCAACCAAGCTGAAGTCGCCACCGAGCTGACCGATAAGGATCAACGTGAACACCCCGCCCTTCTCACGGCGGTGATTCTGCTCCGCCGGAACCTCCTCCAATTCGGTTGTATTGCCGACGACAGTTACTCTTCCTTGGCTCAAAACCCTCGGGGGTAGGGATTTCATGCGCTCCGGAACCACGACCCAAGTGTGATCCACAAGCTTCACGCAGGCCTTTTCGAGCCAGGCGACCAGACGGCTGTTGCGTGTCAGGTAATGGGCCAGGCGGGTCTTAGGACGGATCCGCGCCAACTCCTCATTGTGCTCCTGCAGATCCAAGATCGTGGGTTTGTGCAGCAGTTTGGCTACCAGGATCATCGGCAGGGCGATGCGAATGTTGCTGGAAATGAACAGGTCCGGCTGGATCTTTCTTGCGACCTTCCATATCCACATCGCCCAAAAAGGATTGAAGGGCGAAGGAGAGCTGAGCGAAGGATAGAGAGGGCTCTTTAGGAAGAAGTCGAACCGGACCACTCGCCCATGGTCGAGATCTTCTACCTGCGGCCCGCGTCGGCTGTTCCAGGCCAGGAGTGTGACCCTATGGCCTCGCTGGCTGAGCGAGCGCGCGAACCTCCTGACCCTCACCTCACCGATGTGGGGATAATCGTTCTGCATTACAATGGCAACGTGCATCGCTACCTCAGCGCTCGATCTAACGGATTATGATTCTCCGATTCCTCTGCCCCCTGCCCGCCCCAGGCGATCCGCGCAGGCTTGCAGCTCTCGGGAATTCATGCCTCCGGAACATACATGCGGACGCTCGAAAAGTCAGGAAATACTTAACGTAGTAGTACGAGCGGCTCTCCGTAAACCGATCCCCAGCGGGACATGTCTCGTCCGCGCTCCAAACCGCGATGGGTCAAGCAGCCGCCAACAATCGATTATGGTAGTAGGCTCATGCGCGATGTAACTTTCGTCGATATCTCTGAATTCTTTATCGCGCGTGGTAATCACGCACAGGGGAGACTGGGCAAGACAGTCCCGAACCGACGTTGCATAAGTAATCTTGTCGCCAAAGACCGCCCGGGTGTTCTCGATCGCCAGCGGGTCGTAAGCGCTCACCTGAACTCCGTGTCTCACCAGCACGTCGATGAGCCTTATGGCGGGTGATTCCACGATTACGTTGGTGTTCGGCTTGAAGGCCAATCCCAACACTGAAACGGTCCTCTGCGGGGACCTCTTGACCTCTTCGAGGACCAAATCTGCCAGATGCTGGTCCTGGGTGCGATTGACGGTTTCGGCCGCTTCCACCAAGGCGGCGTCTAAACCGTTGCGCTTGGCCAAAACGACATATGCTCGGGTGTCGCGAGGGAAACAGGTTCCACCATAGGCCAGACCTCCCTGCAAATAGTGCGGCGCAATTCGGCGGTCGGCCCCGAGTGCCCGGGTGATCACATCCACCTGGGCGCCGGGAATTCGTTCGCAGAGATTGGCCAGCGCGTTGGCGAAGCTGATCTTAAGCGTGACGTAGCAATTCAGGCTCACCTTGAAGATCTCGGCGTCGATCAAAGACATCTGAAACATGGGGGGATTGTTTTCGCACAATTCATGGTACACCGCTTCCGCCAATTGGCCTGCGTGTTCGTTGCTGCAACCAATCGCGACCAAATCCGGCCTGAGAAAATCTCGGATGACCGACCCGAGGGCTACCAGCTCGGGACTGTAACAAAGCCCGAATCCTTCATTGAGCTTTCGCCCGCTGGCGTTCTCCATGAGTGGAATGACTTCGCCCTCCATCGAGCCGGGCATGACGGTGCTGTTAATGATAAAGAGGTGGTAGGGCTTGCTGGACTCTCTGAGAGACTGGCCCAGTGCCTTGAGAGCTCGCAGCACGTAGAGGTTCGAGAAGTGTCCATCATCATCGCTCGGGGTGTGCACCATGATGCAGGAAACATCTGTTTGCTCGACTGCCTCAGGATGGCTCAACGTCGCCCTGAGGCGCTTGCCGCCGAATTCGGCGACCAATTCGGGCAAGCCCGGCTCGCAAAGCATCGTGCGCCCTTGATTTAGCGCGTTGACCACCTCCGGCAATACATCAACGCCTAAAACGTCGATGCCGCGTTTGGCGTAGCTGGCCGCCAAACACAAACCCAATTTCCCAAGCCCGATTACTGATACTGTGCGGTTTTGCATCTTAGGGGTGCTCCTCCGATGTCGGTTCCATCTCGACATGCCCGATCCATCCCGGATGAGGTTTGAAATTCAGAAACCTGCTGATGGGGTCCCCGAGGCAGGTGCTCCACTCTGGTGGCGAAGCGACCACTTCAATTTCATCCAGGCTGTGAAAGCCATAGTCCTCGTCGGATTCCTTCAATAAGAAGCTGTACATTCGCATCTTCATGGGATCGAATCCCATTAGGCGAGTAGCTACAAGATCGGTGGCCAGAAGGTTCTCGCCGGCCAGGAGTACCCCCGCCGACTTGGGATCCGGCACTAAGGGACCTACATTCTCACCGCCGATGACTCCGTCGATAAATGTGAACATCTTCCGCTGCGGGGTGTCGTGAAACTTCCCGTCTTGACCGGCATAGTAGAAGATATTGAGCAGGTCCACCACCATCCGCCACGCCGAATCGTTGCCCCACCAGTTCCCCGCATCGAGCAGTCTCTTCTCGATCGGCACCGTGATTCCGAAGGGTTTCAGGAGCTTTCCGTGTAGCCAGTAAACCGACCGATGAAGATATTCGAGCGGCAGGCTCCGTCGCGCCAGCAAGTGGTCGTACATCCATCGTTCGGTCTTGATAAGCCGTTCTTCAACTGGGCTCAGATACCCATCCGGGTACTGATCGCCCCCTTCTTTGGGAGAGGTCAGGGTATAGTGCACCAAGTGGTTCTTGTTTGTAGTTATCCCCACCAGGCCTTTGGCATTGAGTGTTACGCCGACCTTCTTGTGCACTTTCAGTTTCGGCACGGAAACGACGACATCGGCCTTCATCATCGTTCCTGCAACCTGGTACTCATGGCGATCGTCGTGGTGATGCGCAATGAGCTCCTGACGATGATAGACCGCGCCATATAGCTTCTGAGAAGGTCGACCGTACAGGGCGCTACGCCGACCCAGATTGACCACCACGTTCCCCTCGGGGTCGCCCGGTAGAGCGCGAAGCATGGAGGGAAAATGGCGATGGTTGGACCAATACGTCCGCAAGTCCAGCACCTCGACTCCAGGTCCTTTGAAGCGTGCGTAGAAGTCACTTACTTCGGTCAGCCGTGTGGATTCTAAGAGCTCAGCGAAGTTGCAGTCGTACTGTGGGGCATCAGCAAAGATGAGTCGCCCCTCGCCTCGCAGTGCAATCCAAGAATAGTCGCCGACCGCCCGCAGCACGGAGGCGTGCGTAATGGCGGCGAAGAGGTCTTTCCCTTCCTTGTGCCGACTGACCACAAAGTTGGGTTTTATGACCACGGTCATCCCAGGCTTGATAATTGAACCCAGAGGATTCCATTTCGAAGTCCCGAAGTTCCCCGCGTCGAGTCCGAGCGCGGAAAGCAACCAGCGCACACCCTCGTAGACAAGATTCTTTGCTTGGCTAAGGTTTTTCCCAAAGGGATACTCGGGGTATGACTCTGACGGATGATAAGGAGCCTGCTCAGGATATCGCGCCGCGGCAAGCCTTACAACTGCAACCTTAGTCAAGTTAGCACTCCCATCCGCGACTGTGTCGATAACCCTGCGCTCAGTTTCCGGATGACTCACTCCTGTAAAGCTTGCCGAAGGGCGGGATGATCAAATGTCAGCTTTAGCTCCTGAACAAGCAGCCGGTGCTTGCCCCTTTGAGTCAGCGGAATCTCTGAAACCGCCTCCATTGTGAGGTCGACGTCATTCAGGCAACGCTCCAAAAGTCTCCGCTGCATCATCTGTCCCGTTTCTTCACTGAAATTGTTTTTCGGAACGAAGCGAAAGACGATCTTGCCGGGTTCTCGTTGTACGAACTGAAACTGCTTGATCCGATCGTAGAAGTCGTCGTGCATGTTGAGCATGGAGGTGGATAGACAGCGGCCACTTTTGGTCAAGATAAGCTCCTGCAACCTGCCCTCGATTCTTTCCCAAATCTGATACGGGCGGCCGCAGGAGGAGCAGCCCCAGCCCTTAAAGACGGCAAGATCCTGAGTCTTGTAACGAATGAACGGTGTGGCATGCATGATAAACGAAGTACCAATGATCTCGCCGATATCTCCTGGTTGGGATGCCGGTTGGCCCTTACGGCCGATGAGCTCCGCATAGCCATATTGCGGAAGCACGTGATAGGTGTTTTCATATTCACAGTAGCCCGCGAGCACCGCCATCTCATAATGGCCATAATGGATAAAGATTTTTGCCTTGAAGACTTCCGCAAGCAACTCCCGCTGGAAATCATAAAGGTGCTCCGACGAGCAGAGGATTCCCTTGACGGCGGGGAAGGGGCGCCCAGTGTCCTTGAGAAACCTTGCAAACACATAACCTGACGAAGGGTAACATCTGATCCATTCGGGCTCATATTCCAGGGCGCGACGACGGTAAACCTCCATCTGTTCGGGTACGAAGTCGTACGTGGAACATCGCAATTCGTTGAATTTGGGAACGAATTCCATGCGATCCGGCGTGTTGATCAGGAGACCACGGAAGACAATCTGCCTATCCCCTTCCTTCCAGCCCACGCGGTGGTACTGGTGTGCCTTAGAGGCTAGTTCTTTAGCGAAGGCTTTGGGGTCCCTATACATGCCACATGGAATGCCCGTGCTGCCCCCAGTGGTGATGTAAGTTCGTCCCTCGATGGGTACGGAAAAACCTTCTAGGTCGTCGCGGATCGTTTCCTTTTCGACAAACGGGAAGCGTCGAAAATCATCGAATGAGCGGAGATCCCCAGGATGGATGCCGGCCTGTTCATAAAGGGCCCTATAGCTGGGAGAGTTTTCGAACGCGTGTTGGACGATGCGCTTGATTTCGCGCAACTGGTAGTCCGCAATCTGGTCCCGCGTCCAGCTCTCGGAGTCTCTCAGAAACTGCTTCCAAGCGGCGTAATCGGGATTCTTCAAATCAGCATGTATTTGCTGCATGGCGATATAGTGGTCGGAAGGTGAGCCAACTGTTTGTCCATCGTGCACCTGGGACAAATGGCTGTATTCCAAGTATGCCCCTGCCGCTCTCCCCATCTCTTGATGGAACGCCTCTTGTCCATACACCGCTCAACAGGAATGCAAACAGGACGTTTCACAGTCATTCCGGTACCCTGCTATGCCTTGGGCTTTCCCAACCCAGCCAACCGAAGAAGAGCTCGAAGCCAGCGGAGGCAGGCACTCACCGCTTTGTCGAGCAGGATCACCGGAAATAGATAGGGAGGCACATTCTCATCGGACATGGGGCGCAGGACAAAGTAGCTGAGCCTTAACCTAAGCTTGTAAAGCTGCCCTTCGAGACGATAAACAAGCGACGTTTTCCTCAAACCGGCTTTCGTCAGGATGTGGGTTGCATCCCACGGACTGTACCAGAAAATAGGGCCTGGCATCAAGCGGAGGTTGCTCCTGATCTCACCTCTCTTGAAAAATTCTCGCTTAGATCCTGGAATATGAGAGTAGTCGTGCCCTTGATGAGCCACGGTCACCGCGGGCGTCGCTTCGATCACGGGAACCTGCATGGCGCGCGCCGCGTAAATGAGCCAATAGTCCCAGGCAGAGCGTCCAAGAGCAAACGGCGGAATGTCCGTCCAGAGACCCTTGGGATAGAGAAAATAGTCGGGGCCACCGAGCTTGCTTTGCGCCCTCACGCGGGACAGCACCTCCTGCTCCCAACCTGAGCTCTGAAAGTCCAAGAGCTCCCGCAATTCTATATCCCAGCGCCGGCCAAAAATGAAGAATCGCTGCCCGCCAATGTCGTGGATCACTCGTTGAGCGCCGATCATAAAATCGCTCATCAGAATGATGTCCGCGTTGATGTAACACATGAACGGATGCAAGGCCGCCGCCTCGGCGGTCCGAAAGACAGAGCGCAGCATAGGGGTACCAAACTCGTTCCGTTCCAGCTCGGGAATGTGTCGCAATCCGAGTTCCCCCGCGAACTCCGCCGTCCCCTCATCATCCCCGAGCAGGATAATCTCGGGTTGGGGTCGAAGCAGCGTCCAACTCCTTATGGCATTGGACTGTATCACCTTGATGTGCCCACGGAAGGGTTTGGGGCAGCAAAAAAAGGAGATCATGCTAAACCCTCGCATTCTCGAGGGAGATAGTTGGCCGCTCCAAAACGAAAAGACCTAGGCCGTAAAAGTAATCCGTGGTTTCCAAGTCAAGTGCACTCGCTTCCTCGGCAAGAATCCATCGGTTACGGCTATCCTTGGTCCAGTATTCCTTCTTCAGGACGTTCCAGCCACCCAGCAATTGGGGCAGGCGATTCGTGCCGTAGATCCGGTGCAAGGGGAAGTACACGTGATCACGCCCGACCGGCACCGTTAGGAGCATGATCGCGCGAGGTTTCAACAGGTCTTTAAGGCGCCCCATGGCCTCCAGATCGCCGTCAGGACGGTGCTTAGTAACGCCGTACCGCCCGGCTAGCCCCACATGCTCCACGGTCGAGCAATTGATAACGACGTCGAAATGCCCGGCAGGCAAACTCACTTCAAGGATGTCGCCTTGGATGAACCTCAGTCTAGAGTGCACGTACGGATCCGACACCGCGTGTTGGTCTAGCGCCAAAGTCTCCCACCCCTTGCGCGCTGCCAAAAGAGCCATCCACCCACCCTGACATCCAAAGTCCAAGGCATGGCCGCGGCCTTCAGGCAAGTGGGCAGCCACCCACGAGTACTCAATATCCCGGTCTGCCTTCAGATTAGGTATCGGCGGCTGGTAAAACCTACGCCCTCCAGCGATAAGGAGGGCGTTCAGCCTGCTAAGAGCGCGCCACAGCTCCCATCGCCTTACCACTATAAGCTTCCTCTCCCATTCGCTGAACTTGGCTCACCTTCGCGGTCGGCACCGCGATCAGATTCTCCCATACATCGTACCTTTTCTTGAGAGCGGCGGGCCCCAGAAGGCCGCGGGCATCTGGTGAGAACCATTCATACCCACGAGCTTGAAGGAAGTCATAGATCCCGCGCGCTCCGTAACCCCATTGTGCCGTTCGCACGTCGGCCATCTCGCACATAATGATCGGGTGCAGTCTACCCAAAACGTTCGCCCCGCCCTTGAGTATTTCCAACTCTCCGCCTTCGGCGTCAATTTTCATGAAGTCGACAGCCTCGACGTTCCTCTCTCGAACGTAGGTGTCCAAGGTGGTGACAGCAACTCGAGTGAGTTTGATGCGACCTTTCACGTCGCTGGTGGGGTGGCGTAATGAACTCAGCGAGCCGAATCCGTCAAGGCAAACGAACATATCTGCAGAACCATCCTGACTGCTCAAGGCGACAGGCTCCAGGACAACGTTCCGGCAGCGATTAATCCTCACGTTCCAACGCAGCTTCCTGAATTCTCCGGGGGCCGGCTCAAAGGCAATCACCTTCCCCTGTGGTCCGACCCTTTGTGCTACGGGGATGGTGTAGAGTCCCTGATTGCGCCGATGTCGAGCACTGTCATTCCCGGGGCAAGGAAACGAGAAACAAATCGCCACCCGCCTTCCTCACAGCGCTTGCGTTCCCACAGAACTTCCAAGCCCACAATTTCCCCGTAAGCCAGCCACCAACCGCCAGTGGGGAGGCGGCAGGTTCAGAATGGACAAGCGACTGCGAAAAAACCAAAGCCACTTCAACGCACGCTTGGCAACCCTGACCAACCTCCGAGAGGTACTCAATCCTGATGGCACTGCCGACTCGGAGATGGTTCCATAATGCGGTTCGCCAAGTTTCCTATTCGGATGACGGATAGCCGTCCTGTGCCTGCGTCGAAGGCACTCCCAATCAACATCTCTCTGCCGAAATCAGCCAGTAGGTGCTCCGGGAACGTCTCTCTGCTTCCATCGAAATTCAGCGCCGTAGGCTCATTCAATCCACTGTGGGTCATTCCGCCCCTGCCAAGCCACCCACAATCGGGACGCGAACCAGCACTCCCCTGAGCATGGTCTTCTCGGTCTTGTCCAGCAGATAGCGCCAGGCAATCACGCTAAACAGAACCAGAGCTACCATCGCCACTACGCCCTTGGCAAACGCTGTCTTTTCAGCCACTGCTGCCATGACCGCGCCCAGACCCATCAGTGTCACCAAGCTTTTCACCAGACCATTCTCGGTAATAACCGCGGGCCTCAGATGCATGAGTCTGTACGCGAAGCCGAAAAACAAGACGAGTTCAAGCCCGGCGCGCATCGTCCAAGCCAAGGCAGCTCCGTTGATGCCCATCTTCTCAATGAGGAACCACAATGTGCCTACATAGAGGACGGCGTAGGCCATAAAGAGCTTTGCCCGCAGGTCAGGCCGCCCGATCCCGTCGAGCAGATTAGCGGGAATCTGAGACAGGCCGTTCAGCAGCATGCCCAAGGCTAGGATTTGAAGCACCAAAGAACCTTTCGCGGCAAACTCACTCCCCATCCAGAGCCGCAAGATGTTTGTTGAAAACAGAATGATCGTCAGGACCACCGGGCCCATTATGAGAAGCAGGTATTTCAGACTTCTCGCATAGAGCCGTTCCATGGCTTCCTTCTCAACACTCGCCATCGCGCTGAAGGCAGGGAAAGTAACCGTAGTAAGACCTCCAGGGAGAACGTTCAGCTTCGACACCGCTGTAAAAGGGACAGTGTAATAGGTGACTGCCGTCATGGAAAGAAGGCTTCCGATTAAGAAACGATCTAGCGACACCAATATCGGAATCAACAGATTGCAAACCGTTACCCAACCCCCAAAGGCAAGCAAGGTGGGGATTCGCCGTGAGTCTATGCTGATGCGTCTCAACTGCGGAAAAACCTTCACGCAGAGATAGAGATAAACGATAGCCGTGGCGAGCCGGGACACCAACATGAAGGAAACGATGCCAGGCAGTCGGAAGTGCAAGGCGACGCCCACTGCCGGAATAAGGTACCCCAAAGCTGTGGAAGGAATCTGTATTGCCGTCAGGAGGTCAAACCGTTGAGCCGCTTGCAGAAGTCCAGTCAAGGCCCCTAGTGCCATCGTGAGGGGCACCGAGAGGGCCACGATGTACATGGTGATTCGTGTTTCAGCGACGAGAGGGGGGGGGATGTTCAGCACTCGCCCAATCAATGACGGCGTGGCGGCAGCCAAGGCAATGCCACCAACCGTCCCTGCGACGATGTGAAGCCCCAGGGTGGTCCAAAACAGCTTGGCGATCGTCTCGATTTCAGCCTTGCCAAGGGCCTCAGCAACGAACTTCGTCATGGCCCGGCCAAGGCCGAACTCGAACAAAACAAAGTAACCTGCGAGCAACCAGGCGAGCGAAAGCACTCCAAAACCATCTTCACCCAAGCCGCGGACAATATAAGGGATCGTGACCAATGCCACGACCAGGGGCGCTGCCTGGCCAAGAACGTTTAGTAGTGTGTTGCGTGCGAGCAAGCCGCCTGTTAGGGCGATTCCCTTCTGCACAGTGACGCTATCTCCAACTACACCGCCCCCGGCAACGACGTGAACCGATAGCAGGAACTGGAGCGTTCACTGCAACTTGCGCCGGACTCCCAGCCGCATAGATCGGTCTAAGAGCAAAGGCGACATATGCTAATGATCCTTGAACAACCCGAGGATAACCTTTCGTTTACGCCATTGTCAAACCATTTCTGCCTGAATTAACCCACGCTTGTCGTCCTCTTTCCTCTCTTGCCTTTGCCTTGTCTTTGTTTTGCTCTTCTTGTCCTCCCGCCGTGGCGTCACGAAGGTCTTTTCTCAGGCGCGGATACCCGTCGGGCGGCGAGGTGAAGTCACCATTAGCGTAATAATCAGTGTCCAGGCCGGTCACGGCATGCCCTTTGTCGGACAGAAACCTGACCACGACGGCGCCAATGTCAGGTCTCCAAGCAAGTAAGCCGCTGCCCTCTGGCCCTCCAATTTCGGGTCATTCCGAGCTTCGGCGGTCTCGTGATCAACCTTCTACTCGTATTTCCTAAGCCCCGTGACATCCAGGATCGAGAGGAAGATAAACTGTGGCCCGTACACAAAAGCCCGCCGCCACGTGCGGCGCGGTTCATGGAAGAAGCGCCAGAGCCATTCCAGACCGGATTGGCTGGCCCAGGGCGGCGCGGGCTTGACCTTGCCGCCATGAAACTTGATCGCCGCTCCCACCGCCACAATAACGGGCGCCTTCACCCGGTCGCGGTGGCTAAAAATCCATTTCTCCTGCTTCGGAAGACCCAGTGCCACCCAAAGCACATCCGGGTTCGCCCGATTAATCGCCTCCACCATTTGCACGTCTTCGTCCGCAGTAAGCTCCCGAAACGGCGGAGAGTAAGCGCCGATAATTTTCAATCCCGGATACTTCTTTCTCAGGCGGTCACTGGCCAGTGCGAGGGTTTCCCCGGTATCACCGTAGAAATAGCTCGTGTATCCCTTCCGGCTGGCCAATTCACAAAAGGCCGCCAACAAATCCGCCCCGCGCACTTGCTTGGTTTCGCAGGACAATTTCTTAGCCGCCACCCGAGCCGCCCACATCCCGTCCGGGACAGAAAGATCTGCCGACCGGAGAACCGCCCGGAAGTCCGGATGCTTGTGCGCCTCCACCAGCCCGTGTGACCCTGTCACGGCAATCCACCGTGGCTGCTGACGTTCTTGGATCCATCGTTCCATCATTTGCAGGACGTCTTCGATGCCGATGATATGAACGGGCGCTCCCAAAACCTCCGCACAAAGGGGCTGACCCACCTGTTGAGTCTCAGGATGTGCTTCCATGTCAAGTCCGCGCCATGAGGAAATCGGTTGAAACCCCCATGGCCTGAAGCTAATTCCGTGTGACGGACACCCCACAGGAATGCTTAGAGATCGGCGCCTGGCGCGTTCTGTCGACGCCCCGGCCTCCGAGCAGCCGTGGCAGCTTGGCAGAGCGATCTTCCCATTTGCCTGTAAAGGTCACCAGGAAGGAGATAAAGACCAGTCGCAGGTCCAGCCAGAAGCTCTGCTTCTTGATGTAAACGAGGTCGTAGCGAAGTTTCTGGCGGCGCGGGAGCTCGCTGTGGCCATAGATCTGAGCTATTCCCGTGAGTCCAGGGGTGACCGCATGGCGCCGGTCAAATCCCGGTATTTCCTGGCGAAATCTCTTCACCAGTTCCACCCACTCCGGGCGCGGCCCCACAAAGCTCATGTCGCCTCGAAAGATGTTCCAGAGTTGGGGGAGCTCGTCCATGGCCGTGGCGCGCAGCACCCGGCCCACGCGCGTGATGCGCGGATCGCCTTCCTTGGCGGGAATCACCCCCCATTTCGCATCCGAGTCCGCCACCATCGAACGGAACTTGACACTCATGAATTCCCGACAGTTCTTCCCCACCCGCGGCTGCCGGTAGAAGGTGGGACCCCCGTCTTCCAGTTTGATGGCCGCAGCAATCAAGGCCCAAAGCGGGGAAGACAGAATCAATCCCAATCCGGAAAGCGCAATATCGAAGAGCCGTTTAAGCATATGCGAGAAGACAGAAGTCAGAAGGGCCATTTGACCAGCTTGAAGAAGTTGAAGAGTTAAGAAGTTAAAGTCTCAACTTTTCGGCTCTTCAACTTCTTCAGCTCGCTTTCGCCCTTATTCTGACTCCTGACTCCTGTACTTCAACTAGCTCCCACGCCGCCCGGCAGCGTCAGCAAGGCTCTCAATGTTGCCAGCAGCGCACGATGGTGCCAGTCAAACTTCAACCTGCCGTTCAACCGGACCAGCAAGTCAGTGGCGCGAGCCACTTCGAAGAAACTGTCAATCTGCCGGTCGGTGAAGTGGCTGGCGAGTTTCCGAGCAAAGTAGCCGACCATCAACTCATTGCCAAAAGTCGACCGCCAGTACCGTTCGAACTCGCCCAGCGTCCTCAAGCTGAAGCTTTTCTCCCGAAAAGCACGTGTCACCACATCGGCGACCAATTCCGCCGAGAGCAGGCCGTAGTAGATTCCCCCACCCGTCGTGGTTTTGATATGCCCGGCAGCCTCGCCCGCTGCCACGACACGTTCGGTTACGCAATGACCCACAGCCGCTTGAGCAATCCCTTTCCGATCCACGCGCAAGGTTGAGATTTCCGTATGGGGCGCAATTCTGCGGACAAGTTTCGCAAAGTAAGGCTCCGGGTCCTGCTCGGTCATCAGCCCCACCCTCCACTTTCCGTTGCCGAGCGGGATTTCCCATCCAAAGGCACCAGGGGCAACACCTTGACCGACATAGACGCGAGTAGCCCGACCGTTACCGTTGGGAGGAAGGGTTAATTCCGTCTGAAGGGCCCGAAGGAATTGCCGGGGACGTGCCAATCCCAGCGCGCGATTCAGAGAACCATTCACGCCGGTAGTGATAACTGCCACTTGGGCCCGCAAGCGTGAGGGCCCTGCCCCAGCAGACCGGAAATTAACGGCCACCGAGTGCTTTTCAACTTCCAGAGAGTTTACCCAGCAGCCGAGTTGCACTTCGACCCCGGCGCCCATCGCCCGCTGCGCCAGCGCTCGGTTGAACTCACCCTTGTCGATCACCTGGGCGAGAGGGGCATCGGTGCGATGCTCCAGCATCCTTCCCCCAGGAGAAATCGCTTGGATGCACCGAACGTCCGCCAGAATGGGATGGGTGGGGAGATCGAAGCGTCCGAAAGCCTCATCGCCAAGAACCCCGGAGCAGATCGCCCGTTCGCCAATCCGGTTCTGGGCCTCGAAGAGAACGACGTCCAGCCCCGCCTGCGCCAGCAAAGAGGCAGCGTGTATACCTGCAGGACCAGCTCCGACAACGACGACGTCCCTCAAACAGCTTCCTCCCTCCGCAAGCCCTTTGCCTTGGTGTTAACTCCGCAACTCGACTTGCTCGCGGCTACCTTGGCCGCGTCATCCAATCGTAGTTTATGCCTGGATCATCAAAGGGTATGCGGCCCTCGTCTTCCGGGTTATAGAACCTGTTGGTGGCGTAAACCAGCAGACTCGCTTCCGTCCCCACCACCTTGTACCCGTGAGCAACGCCGGGCGGGATTCGCAGTTTCCAGGGGCGCAAGCTGCCCACAAACAGGGTGTTCAGTCTCCCGCAAGTAGGCGAGGAGTCCCGAAGATCGCATAGAAAGACTTGAAACATCCCGCTCAGCGGAGCCCAAAGATCCGTCTGTTCGAAGTGGTAATGAATCGCCTTGATGACTCCGGGGTACGAATTGGTGAAGGAAACCTGGATTTGGCTGCCATTCGCCGGGTTGAAGTCCCTGGCGATCCCGGGTTCCCCGAACCGAAATAGCTCCGCGAAGCAACCTCGATCATCCGGAAATTGTGTAAGCGCCTCCACCTCGACCCCCTGAATCAGTTGCGGTGATCGAGGGTTGCCAATGATGTCGCCACAACTCGGTTGGGAGCGGGCCGCAATGACCAAGCGGACGCCGGCGCGTTCGGCGACCAACTTCGGAGCCTGCGAGCTCATAGTCCGGTAACCTCCGACTTGAGTGAACCCTCCAGATGATCTGGTCCCGGCATGCCGAACTCGCCCGAACGCCGGCCTTCCTCAATGTACTGCGCCAGGCCTTCCGTCCAATGGGGGAGCGTGCCCAGCTTAATCTGGATCAAACGGCGATTCTCCAACACGGAATTTGCAGGACGTGTGGCCAGCCGTCCGCAATCCTGGGAAGCGATGGGAGCGACACGGACCCGTTCGTACCCCCCTGATCTCACGATGGCCTGGGCAAATTCAAACCAACTGCACTCGCCTGTGCCTGTGACGTGATAGATTCCATACGCTTTGGTCCACAACAGTTGCGCAAGCTTCAAGGCCAAGTGCCGCGTGTACGTCGGCGAACCCCGTTGGTCGGAAACTACCCGAAGCTCTTCACGCTCTCTCGCCAGCTTGAGGATGGTTGCCACAAAATTCTTGCCCTGCGGACCGTAAAGCCAGGACGTTCTGACAATGAAGTGCCGCGTCACCAGCGATTGTACGTGCTGCTCCCCCCTCAACTTCGTGCGTGCGTAGACGCTGACCGGATGAGGACAATCATCCTCCCGGTAGGCTCTCTCCTGACGCCCATCAAAAACGTAATCGGTGCTAACATATAGCATAGCGGCGCCGATGTCCGCACAAGCCCTCGCCACATTCCACGTTCCCACCGCATTGATCGCCTCGGCTCTCTGCGGGTTCGCTTCACAGCCATCAACGTCAGTATAGGCGGCGAGATGAACTACAAAATCCGGCCGCAGTTCGAGAAAAGCCTTCTGCACCGCGGCTCCCTCACCGATGTCGAAGTCCGTGAGATCAACTCCGACTGCTTGGTGTTCCGGCGGGAGCGATGGAAGCAGGGCAGACCCGAGCATGCCCTTGGCTCCGGTCACCAGGACTCGCACTACTTCTTTCCTCCCTGGTCAAGGATCTCCGCCAGCGTTGCGTCTCGGCGGTCATACTGCTTTCGATAATACGAGCGGTACCCTCGGGCCGCCACGCGCTGCAGCCAGTCGCCGTTGGACAGGTACCAATCCACGGTTTTCTTCAGCCCTTCCTCGAAGGGTGTTGAGGGGACCCAGCCCAATTCCTTCTCGGCCTTTTCGTTGTTGAGAGCATACCGGCGGTCATGCCCCGGCCGGTCTTGGACAAAAGTCAGAAGGGACTCGGGCTTCCCCAAGAGCTGCAAGATCCGTCGTGCAATTTCGACATTGGGCCATTCGTTCCCGGCTCCCAGGTTGTAAACCTGCCCCTCTCGGCCGTTGTGCAGGATCGCACCCAGGGCCGTGCAATGATCCATGACGTAAATCCAATCTCTCACCTGCAGCCCGTCACCGTACACAGGAATATCCTGTCCCTCCAAAGCACGCGTGATGATGAGCGGAATGAACTTCTCCGGGTACTGGTAAGGCCCGTAGTTGTTGGTGCATCGAGTGATGATAACCGGGAATCGATAAGTTCGGAAGTAGGCACGTGCGAGGAGGTCCGCGCCGGCTTTGCTGGCCGCATAGGGGCTGTTGGGAGCCAGAGGGGATTCCTCCGTGAACTTTTCGCCGGCCGGGGCGCTTCCATAAACCTCATCGGTGCTGACCAAAACGAAGCGCTTGATTCCAGCTTGTCGGGCGGCGTCCAGCAAGCACTGGGTTCCAAGGACGTTGGTCTTCACAAATGCCGCGCTGTCCATGATGCTACGGTCCACGTGCGATTCGGCCGCGAAATGAACAACCGCCTCGACACCGGTGGAGAACACTTCCTGGACTTTGCGGCGATCACAGATGTCCCCGCGGACAAAAGTGTGGCGTGCGTCCGCCCCCACATCTCGCAGGGTGTGTAGGTTCCCGGAATAGGTCAGCTTATCCAGGTTCAGGATCGAGTAATGGGGGTGCTTGGCCAGGACGTAACGGACGAAGTTCGAGCCGATGAAACCTGCTCCCCCTGTGACCACGAGCTTCATTTCGAACGCTCCTTCTCCTTCTCCTTTGGAGGTAGGGCACTACCGGCAGCCCCGCCGAAACCTCGGGAGGCTCCGGAGTCTATTTCTTTGCCAAGGTTTCAGCCACGAGATTGGTGGCTGATCGCAACGACTCGAAGGTCCCCGCGTCGGTCCACCACCCTTCCAGGACGCTGTAGGTCAGGGTGCCTTCCTGCAAGTATGCGTTATTCACCTCGGTGATCTCCAGCTCTCCCCGACTGGAAGGCTTGAGCTTGTTGGCCTTTTCGAAGACCGTTGCGTCATAGAAGTAAACCCCGATCACGGCGAAACAGCTCGCCGGGCGGGAAGGCTTCTCCTCGATGCGGACAATCCGATCTCCCTCAAAGACGGGCACTCCAAAGCGCTCAGGGTTGGCCACCTCTTTCAAGAGGATGTGGGCCCCCTTCGGTTGCCTCTCGAAATCTTCGGCGGCTTGCTTGATGCTCCCTTGCAGGATGTTGTCGCCGAGAACCACGCAGATCTTCTCACCTTCTGCGAAATTCTCCGCCAGGCGGAGGGCATCCGCGATCCCGCCTTCACCTTCCTGATAGGTGTAATTCAAATGCTTCAGGCCAAATTCCTTTCCATTGCTCAGGAGCCGCAAGAAGTCTCCGGCATTGCGCCCGCCTGTAACAACAAGGATCTGCTGAATCCCCGAATTCACCAGCGTCCACAGAGGATAGTAGATCATCGGCGCGTTGTAGACAGGCAACAAGTGCTTATTCGTAACCTTCGTCAAAGGGAACAAACGCGATCCCGTTCCGCCTGCCAGGATTATACCTTTCATTTCACATTCCTCTTGGTTCTATGGGTGCCAGAACTTCCCACCACCGCCGCCGGCGTGCCGCCTTGCCTTTCCCCATGCCACGATCGAGTCGCGGGAGGAGGCCACGGGCGATGCTACCCCGGTCAGAGTCCTCTAAGTGAGGAATCCCCCGTTTCGTTCTGGGTTCGAAACGCGAACCACCTTCCGGATGTTTCCCGGCGAAGAACGCGGGTGTACCACAATGGCAAGACACACCACGAACCAAGCAGCATTCGCGGGTATCCGCAGATTGAAATCCACAAAACTGTGAACCAACAATCCAACGCACCCCACAGCCGCACCGAGTTGAATCCAACCCGATTCATGCCGCAGGCGTTCCCCCAAGTGCCGAAAGGCCAATCGAAAGAAAAATACCAGCGCAACCACGAGCACCAAGCCTCCGGGCAACCCTGTCTCTGCCAGGACCTCCAGATAGTCGTCGTGGGCGTGTCTCCAGTCCATGTCGGTAGCGACGGTCCCATACTGAGGGAAGGCATACTCAAAACAGCCCAGTCCTACTCCGATCCCGGGATGACTTTCAGCGATGCGAACCGCGGTTTTCCCTACCCGGATTCGGTCTGCCAAATTTGCTTCTAGGAGGGATGCGTCAGTAGTGAAAATTGACCAAGAGCGGTTGGACGCACGCCCCGTACCTAGCATCCATGCGAAAACGCCTGCGGAAATAGCGACAATCCCTACAACGAAAGGAAGTGCACGACGCCCGACAGCCTGAGGCCTTTTCCACATGAGAATGACTCCCAAAAGCAGCCCCTCGGCCAGCATCGCGGCACTGGCGCCTCTGGAACCACAGACCCATACTGAGATGAGGGCAAGGACCACCGCGACCCATAGCAGCAGCCGAGAAAGTGTATGAGAAGGCCGAGACAAAAGATAGGCCGCGGAGATGGGAATGAGCATCTCCATCAAGCCCCCATAGTGATTGTGGTTCACGTAGGGGCCGAAAACCCAGCCCACGGCGGGTTTCACCCGCCAGTAAATCACGTGCGGAGAGGTAAAGAACTGCGCCAGTGCCAGCACACTCAAAGCAAAAGCCAGCAGCAACACCACAAGCCCCAGGCGACCCAACGCCCTTCCATTCTCCGGCTGCGCATTCAGGAGCTGGCCTGCCAGGAAGAAAAACACGAGGTTGGCGACAATCTTCAGGAGAGATTCCCGCGTGGCCAGGCGATCAATTGTCAGACCGGCGAAGAACTGGACGACTGCCAGGAGGAGAAAAGCCAGGAAAGGCCAATAGAGTGGGGACCAAGCAATCTTGAGAACGCCGCGTTGGGCACAACCCAGCGCCCAGAGAATCAGCGCCAGAAAAGCCGAGGCCGTCATGGCTCCCCAACTCCATGGCAAAACGGCTCCATACGCCCATGGGGCGGCGCAAAGCGTTGCGACGAGAAGAACTCGTGCGATCACCTGAAAGCGAGAGGCAGCTCCGTTCTGCTCCATATGCGGGGAGCCGCCGGCGTGCACACTGGAAGATGTTGACGCGGTAGACATTGTCACCGGGACCTGTCTTGGGCCCCACTGCGCCCGGGAATTTCCGCAGTTCGTAGAGTAATCTCATCCAGCCAGACCGTGCCGGAGATGTCGCGCGGAGCAAGTCGACCCGGGGGCCGCCAAAAGGAAACGCGCACGGCTTGAATCTGAGGCTGGGTTGTGAATATCGCCTCGACGGGATGCCATTTCGTTGTCCCCAGGGTCTGGTCACTGGTGAACACCGCACAATTCGGGCAACCCAATTCGATCACGCGCAACCGGGGACCGCTGTCGGAAGTGAGGTCTCCCGATCGCACATAGGCTGTCAACTGATAGCGGGTGCTAGGCTTTACCGGAACGACCTGACTCAACAAATCATAATCTTCATTTCGGCCCACCGGGAATTCTATCCTGAGGCACCTTTTGCCCTCGTAGGCATTAGGATCCGAGAAATCGAACTGCAAATCCGATCCTTCGTTATAGCGCCAGTCAAATCCGGTGTTGAAAGGCATACGCTCAAAGCTTCCGTTGTAAGCAAGATTGTCGGACCCCGGGGTCGTTTCCTTTGGAACCAAGCCTGTCCGCTCCAGGTCTTCCCAGACGGTGCTCGCGTTGCGAATCTGACTGTGGTCAATTAGAAAGTCCAGGAAGGGCTTCACCGAAGGCAACTCCGTTGACCGATCAGGCCCGGTAATCATCTGCCCCCAAATCCTCATGGCGCTTTCGTAGTCTCCCGTGGCGCTCAAGAAGGTCAGGAAGGCGAACCGCAGGGTGGGATCTTTGCCCTGGGGGACAACCTCCGCGTAAACCTGTTGCGGATCCCCAGTGGCGCGGAGGCATAACCGAAACGTGGGGCCCAGATACTGCGGCCTCGTTTCCAGGAGTCTCCGAAAGTAGGGGAAACCTGTTTGCGCGCGATTGGTCAGAACATAATGGTTCCCAATCGCCCACTGCAAACGAGGGGTCAGGGGATTGAGGACCCGCGCCCGCTCGAAGGCCTCGTCAGAGCAGGCCGTGTCTCCCACAGAATCACAGGTTATCGCCAGATCTGCCCAAAAATCCCAGCGGTGAGGGTTAGAGGCTACAGCTTGACGAAGGCATTTCAACGCCTCCGCGGAACTCATCTCCGTAGGGGAGGATGAATAAAGCAACCCAAGCTGATGCAATAAGTCCGCATTGCCCGGATCATGTGCCAACCCCTCTTGGACTGCCGGAATGGAAATGGAATCTCTGGGGTCCGTGGCCAGCGCCACTCGAGTTGTTTCGTAGGTCAGCACAATGCTGACTGCAATCACCCCCGTTAGGAGAACCCACGCCCGCCACCATGGGCGCAGGGACCATTCGAAGAGGTACTTGGATCGGCGTCGAGAGGAAGACCTTCCAGCGGAAAGGTCAGGGTTCGGGAATTGAGTCATTTCGAGAGCGATCCTGGAACAGACAATCGGCAAACGTCTTGAGGCCCCAGCCAGCCCCGCCTGGACGTGCTACCCATCTCGTTCGTCCACACGGCAAGGAAAGCTCATGCCCCGCGGGATGAATCCTTGGACCTCGAGTGGCCACCTCCGGACGAATGTGAAGGACTCGACACAGAGGGGTCATCATAATAGGACTGGGAGTACGGGCCGTAGTAGGACCCGTAATAAGTGTCGAAACGCACGTCGACTTTGTTGAGCACAATGCCTAGAACCCTCGCTCTTGCATTCTCGAGGATTCTATGAGTTCTGGCGAGCGCTCCCCGTGCCGTCACCCCGCTGGCGACCACCAGAATGACCCCGTCCACGAGCGCCGAAAGGACCACCGCGTCGGTGACGGCCAAAACCGGAGGGGTGTCGATGATAATCTGCGTGAAGTGCTTCGACAGCCCTTTCAGGGTTGCCCCCATCATGTGCGAGGAGAGGAGTTCCGCCGGGTCGGGAGGCCGGGGGCCTGCCGGCAAAACCCAGAGATTCTTGACGCGTTCGGATTGGATCAAAACCTCCTGCAAGGTGTGCGCACCTGTCAGGAAGCTACTCAGCCCTTTTTCGTTCGCGACACCCAGCGCTTTCGCGACATTGGGCCGGCGCAGGTCAGCATCAATGATCAGAACGGTTCCTCCCCGCTGGGAGAAGGCAATCGCCAAGTTCAATGCTATCGAAGTCTTCCCTTCCCCCATCTGCGCACTGGTCACGAGCAGGGTTTGGGGCGGGCGAGGGGCCGTTGAGAGCAGGACAGAGGTCCGCAGGCTCCGGAACGATTCCGCCATGTGCGAAGACGGCCTTTTGAGAACGGTCAGCCCCACTCCGTCCGACCCCGAGGAACTCCCCGGGCGATCCGTGGGCAACTGCTTCCGCCGGTAACCATCGCGGTCTACGGGGATGACGGCCAAAGCCGGGGCATTGATGAGTCTTTCCGCTTCTTCCGTCGATCGCACCGAACTGTCCAGGGCCTCCTGCACGAAGGCCAGCGTGACCCCGAAAATCAGACCCACCAGCAGGCTGGCGAGGATGTTGCGCGTCTTGTTCGGCCGGATGGGACTCGTGGGTGGGGTCGCCTGATCAATAACGTGAATGTTCGTGGCCTGCAAGCCCGCCGAGATGGTGGCGTCCTTTAGCCGCTGTAGAAGGTTCTCGTAGATCTGCTGGTTCGTTTCGAACTCACGCTTCAGGATGTTGTGTTCAATCATGCGCTGATTCAACTGGCCGACCTCTCCCTTCTGTTTCCCCATCGCTGCAGCCAGAAGGTTTTCCCGGCCGACGGCCGCCAGGTAATCATTGCGGACCTTTTGAATCGCTTGCTTCCTCTCCTTCTCGATTAAGGATTGCATCTCACTAAGCTGGTCACGCAAGCGAACGACCTTGGGGAAGTTCGGTCCATATTGGGCGTTCGCATCGGCGTACGAGGTCTTCAGGTCAGTGTACTTCTCCTCCAGTCGCAGCAGCAACTCGTTCTGGACAATGATTCCGATCTCCCCTTCGTTGGATTTGGCGAGTTCGTAAATGGATTCCTTCTGAACTCGGTCACTCTGGGCGGTCGTGTAATCCCGGCTCAAATCCTGCAGCCTTTGCTCGGTGATGTTCTGTTTGTCCCCGACGTTAATAATCAGGTTCTGGCGCTCATAGTCGACCAAAGCCTGCTGGGATTTCTCGACCTTCGCCCGCAAGTCCTCTAATTGCTGCTCCATCCAGCCAGACGCATGGCGTGTGAAGTCGTACCTTGCCCGAAAACTGAACTCAATGTAATTGGTGACTAGCGCGTTGAGTATTCGCGCCGCGAGTTCCGGATCACTGCTCTCGAAGCTCACCTCGACGATGCGGCTGTCCTTAAGCGGCTCGATGTGCAGTCCCCCCTTCAAGTCCCCAATCATGGCGGCCTTCCTTGCCGCCGCTATCTGCGCTGCAGATGCCTGGGGGGCGCTCTTCGGCACAGGGGACGCCTGAATGCGGTCCAGCCCAAGCTGTTCAATCGTTTGCCAAGCTATGCTGTCACTTTGGAGGACCTGCATCTGGGTGGCGATGAAGGAGTAGTCGTCTGTAGGGGCTTGACGATAAAGGTCGTTAATGGATTGGAGCTGAGGGTAATCGGGTTCCAAGTCAATGCTGGCCGTGGCCCGGTATATGGGCACCATCCTGTAAGTGTATACTGCCGCCAGCACCACCACGATGAGGGTAGCGGTAGCGATCGTCCACGCCCGCTTCAGCACGATGCGCCAGAAGGTGCTCAAGGTGAAGTGAGCTTCAGTCCCTTGCGCCTCCAAGTCGACGGTCGTCGGCATGAGACTGCTGATTCGCTGTGGAAAGTCCCCTTCGATGGGCGATAGAGATTCGTTTTCAGCCACGTTAAAACTCTCCCTGCTACTGAATGCGCGTTCGCGGACGCTGTTCGAGTGCGCTCATTAGTGGTAGATGACCAGACCCGATGCGATCATTGTTCCGGCTCCAACGCCTGCCGTCATGGCCTGGCGCATGGCCTTCAGTCCACCACTTTCGGGTACGTAGAGAATGTCGTCGGATTGCAGCCTCAAGTCAGCAAGCTGACCATGCAGCATGGCCTTGATATTCACGGGAATCTCTTGACGCCTTCCCTCAGGAACCGCAGGGTCCTTGCGCAGAACGGCGGCCCGGCTCCTCTTGGCGACCGGCGTCATATCACCGGCCATAGCCAGCGCCTTAAGCACGGTCATCTGCTCGCTCGGATCTTTAAGTGTATATCCCCCGGGGCGCAGGACTGCGCCGAGAACATAGATCAGCTCTGCCCTCTGTACCGTAACTCGGTCCCCCGGATAGAGAAGAATGTTTGTCTTGTCGTCACCCGCTTGCACGAGTTTTCTGACGTCGACAGTAAGTGTCTGTTCTCTCGCGGAGGGATCCGCTTCAACCGCTTGACCACCTTCCCCGGCTTGGGCGCGTGCGCCCACCAGGCCACGCGTGATGATGGCCTCATTTCCGGCATCATCGGCAAGCCCCCCCGCCTGGATCAGGACATCGAGAAGTCGGGTTGGGCCGTAGACCGGGTACACCTGCGGGCGTTTTACCGACCCGGAGACGATCACCGTATGTAACCTTGTCTCTTTGAGCGAAACCGTCACTTGCGCATTGTTGAGCATGCCGGCGTCACGAAATTTCTTAGCAATCAAGCTTGACAACTCATCCAGGGTTAGCCCTGCCACGGCGATGGGTTCGGGAAGCAAAGGCAAGCTCAGAAATCCATTGGAACTGACCCGGTACGTCCGCGTAACTTCCGGCACGTCTACGAGATAGATGTCCAAGAGGTCTTCCGGGCTCACGGTGTAACCCACGGCATGGCGCCCCAGTACCTCAGCCGGCATCGCTGGGGCCGCGGGCTCTTTCGAGCCTGAGACCGACTCCACCCCAGCCGCGACAGGTGGGTCTTGTGCCAGGGCCGGGATCCAACTGCTGAGAAGACAAACTGTGAGCCCAAGCCAGCTCGCCTTTACTGCTTTTCGGGTTTTTCGAAGCTTTACGACTTCACCGACCATAGGCCTTACCTCTTCGCAGCCCTCAACGTCCGATAACCTCCGCCGTCGTGGCTCGGGTCTAGGGCGAATAGCGCTTAGATCTCGTGTCCTGGCATACGCCCGGACCGCTTTGTTCCCGTTTCCGAGAGGACGGTAATCAGGTGTCCTCCACAATCCACAGGGAAGCGAACGCCCGCGTGATCAGGCCGAGGAGCCGAGAGTTGCACCCGCCACGCCGACGAATGTAACCAGGAAAGAGCCGGAGCGTAAGTTCTCGGCTGCGACGCTCCACCGTCCCTCAGCATTGTGAAAAGGCAAAAGGATGCCGAAACCTTTGTTCGTTACTCGATGCGCAAGAGGCTTTGCTGGTTGTCGACAATTGTACAAGAAGTGCAGCCCTCGTATTACTCGAAATGCCGTCTGCCGAGCGGGCCCGGTATTTGGACGCCGGCTCGGCCGTCCGATCTCCGGAGCTCCAGGCATGTCACTGTTTTTCTTCACAACCAACGGCGCGACAACGCTTGCGCTGGAATGTCGTGAAAGATCCCTCCGGCCGTGGAGCGGCTGGTTCACACCGCTAACTGAATCCGCGTACGACCGCGTCTATCCGCCTTGCCTTTTCTTCCCAACACCTCTCCAAAGACAAATACCGCACCAACCTGGCAAGAAAACAACCAACTTGCTCTTAACTTATATGCAATCTCAAACGGCTGTTGTTCACAGCTTGTATGAAGATAAATGACACCCTGCGTGTTCGCGGGCACGGGCGTACTTAAGCACTAGCGACGACCGGCTCGGGTGCCGTGGCAAGGAACCGGCGCAGCTAGTAGAGATCCAGCACGTTGCTCAACCCGAGCACATCCCAAAGTAGTATAGGTCTCGCCCCCTGCCTTGTCAACCGCTCGTCCCAACCTACGAACTCCAACATAACCCACATGTTTTAAGTTAGTTACCAATCGGAAAGAAAGTCCCAGATACAACCCGCGCTCCCTGCGCCTCTCCCTCGTCCGCGCCAGTTGCCGTCGCCGTCCATTACAGAGCGGAACCGCGCTGCGTGCGCCCCATGGAAATGCCCATTCCCCCTGAGGCCCCGGGAGTCGAGTTGGTGCTTGCCACTGATAGGGTTCGAATGCGCCCTCGAGTTTTTGTCCCATCCGTGACAGTTGCCTGCCTGTGGACGTTCAAGATGACACCATCCAGGAGGCCGGCTCGGAGAGCCTACGGCTTTGGGGCTGGCGGCTCTTGCCCGACGCTCATGATCTTTGAATCCACTCTGAACTTGTGGTAGTCACTGTAGTAAGAAACGACGTTGAGCGTTCTTTGGAGGAAGAACACGCGAGCATCGAGCTGAATCTCGACATAGGTCGGCATCCAGACCTCCTCATTCAGGAACTGTTGCTCAAAAATGACGCTACCCCCTTTCTGCACCGAGCCGATAAGCCCGCCCGCCACCTTTAAGCCCTTGAGAAAGCGCGCTTCAAGACGCACGACATCCTTGGCCTGTGCGTCGACCCACAGGGTCCCACCCAGAGACTTGAGCACCTTTTCGACCATGCCGTGGGGTTGAAAGTCCGGACGCGGAGCAAAATCCATGGCGTACACCTCGCGTCCTTGGTAGGTGTCGTGACGTAGGTTATGGAAGTGGTCTGCCGCCAGGAACTTGCCCAGCGTGACGGTGTCCTTTCCCGGTTCTTCACCCGCCGCCTGCTTCGCTATGCGCTCGCGCGCTTTTTTCTCTTGCTTCCTGACCTCCTCATCCTGTTTCTTCTGCTCCGCCGCGGTTAGAGGCTTGCCGTCTTTACTCACCAACCGCTCGACCGGCCAGGGGCCTACGAAAAAGACCTCGTATTCTTTGACCCGAGTGGACTTCACATGGCCTTTCTGGTCCGCTACCCGCTCTTCATCCTTCCGATGAAAAATGTAGTTCTTTTGTGTCGCCTCAATTTGCTTCTGGTTTTCCGCAACGATCTTCATCAGAGCAGTCGGATCGGGTGCAGGCGAACCTTCCGTCGTGGACTTCTGCGCCTTGTCCTGCGAATTCAGGGGCAGGGCGATTGCCGCTCCGAGCAGGATGAGAACGATGTATGGAAAGCCTGTGGCGAGGAACCAGCTCGACCTCATGCACTCTTCCTCCGCGCAGTAGTGTAACGCTTTATGACCCGGCCAGTGGAACCATCGGGAGCGGCACAGAGTCCGCACTGCCGCCAGAGTTGCCCTCCCCCCTGCAAAGCGCATTCTTGAAGGTCATGGGCTCGATAGAGGTCCCTCGCACCCGACGGAATTCCGATTTCACGTGGTCGAAGGGATAAAGTGCGCTCCACCGTTGCGTTACTCTGTTTCCTGGTCCCTGCGGCACGCAGGGGGTTGAGCTGGCGTCTCCCGCAGCGACCGTTAGGTGCGCAGCGCCGCCTGCTTCACCTACCGCAATGGCCAGTTGGCAGCCAACTCCGCCAGCCGATTGTGGCACTGCGACTTTCCTGCTCCGCATAGCGGGCCACTCCATACAACTGGCAGGGACGGCTTGACTCTGACTCTTTGGCGTTATAGTCTGTCTTAGTTGCGGTCGCCAAACGCAGGGCTGAGAGATTGCCCATGGAGCCTGCTTCCTCTTCTCACATACGCCGGTCACGACGAGTGTCAGCGACAATTCCAATTAGTCTCTTGATGGAGAGGGAAGACTCCAAGACGGAGCACGGCGCGACCACGGTTGATCTCTCGCGCTATGGTGTACGTGTTCGAACTGCTCTTGTGCTGTTCCCTGGGCAGATGGTTGGAGTCGTCCCCTCGCGGGACTCCGGGCAGGTCATCCCAACGCGTGTGGTGTGGGTGCAGCAAGCAGAGTCCGGCCACGGGTCCCTCGCCGGGCTCGAGTTTTTAAACCCCTTACTAACTTAGATCCCGCGCACAGGTACGACGCGTATCCTGAACCAAATCTGGTGCGCTGCCGGACCGGCCCAGGTTCGGCAACCCGGCGGTACCCTGTCGGGGAGAATCAATTCGTGTCCGTGGACAGATCAAGGCGTGTCGGAGGTCATCGCCTACGAGCCGGACAAGTCAGGTTTTGGCCGAGCGGGCAGAGTAGCAGTGGGGTCAGGCTAGATGCGCGCGCCGGAAGTCGGTTACCTCAATTTTGCGCCCGCGCGAGGGGCTATTCGGCACTTCCAGTCTGTCGAAGCCGTGTCCAGTCCGCAACCCTCAGAAAAGATGGAGAGAATGGAACAGAAAGGCCGAATCTGGAAGTTTGGCTCCTCAGCCAGGACTCGAACCTGGAACCCTTCGGTTAACAGCCGAATGCTCTACCATTGAGCTACTGAGGAGCAAGCGTACACGGACGCCTTCGGTTAAACCGGCTCTTGACTTTATAACACACGCCGGAAAATCTCGTCAACCAACCCCCTTAAATGCACGTGGGTCAGTTTGACGGACAGGCAGGGTTACGTCGCCCTTTGGTGACCCCCACCTGGTTGCCTCGCCGTTACGACGCCCCACTGTTCCCGTACCAGGGCTAGCTCGCGTTGGCCTTGATCAACCCGCGCATGTAAATCGCGGCGCCCTCCGCGCATTGATCGGCAAACTCCAGGCCGACGGTCTGGCCGTTCACCACCGGTAGGGTATGACAGAGTTCGTACCCGATGTAGCCCTTGTACCCGATCTCGTACATGGATTTGACGAAGGGTGGGTAGAAGTCCGGCCCTTTGACGGAGCCATCCGCCTCACGCTTGAACTCTCCACCGAAATGCGAGAGCGCCTGCAACGGGCCCACATCGAGAGCCGCCTGGCGAATGGCGGCGGGTGACTTGTCATCCATGATCCAGGCGTCCAGCGAGACTTTCAGACGAGGTGAGTTAACTTCGTTAACCATACGCAGAACGTCTTTATGATTATGGATAACCGGTTTGTGGTTCTGCAAGGCCAGGGTCACCCCTGCGTCGGCGGCAAACTTTGCACACTGGATCATGCCGTCGCGGCACCACTCCCACGTTTCCTCCGGTGAGAAACCCTTGTGGACGGTCTCCCATAAGGGCTCCGTCAGACTGTAAGACGCGAGACCCTGCTTCTGGGTGACTCCCCGCCAAGCCAGGAAGACCCGCACGGTCTTGGCGCCCAACTCCGGCGCGAGTTGGATCAGGTCGCGCATGTAAACCAGTTGCGCGTCTCGATGTTCGGTCACCGGACTGCTAAAGTCATTGTTGCCGGCCAGCCCGTAGATCTCGAGGCCCTCGCCCTCCGCCATCTTGCGCAGCTCCCGGGCGTGGGCGCGAGTCAAAGTCAACGGGTGCCCGTGCGGCCGCTTGCCGTCGACCTCCACTCCGTCGTAACCGTATTTTTTCGCGCGGCGAATGACCTCTTCGAGCGTCAGGGCGTTTCCCCGGTACCAGATGCCAAGGTAAGTAATCGTGTAGAGGCCCACTTTCAACCCGGAGGTTTTGTTAGGACTCGCCTGGTCAGAGAATCCTGTTCCTGGGGACGCCAGCAGGCCGGCCGAAGCCGCCAGCGAGGCCCCGACGAATTCGCGTCTATTTATGCCTTTCGTATTCATAAGTTTTGGCCCTCATCTCCAAAGTAAATACTATGACATTCTGCCCCCATTCGCTGCAGGGTCAGGAATTCCGAGTGAGCATACCAGAAGGGCAACGGCCAGGGTAGGAAAACCAGGCAGGGGGTCACGCATCACTTGCCGCGCTAAGTCAGAAAAATGATAATCGCCGGGGTGCCCACCGGGGTGTATTGGCCGGTGAAGGTGAGCGCACCGGTTTTCCGATTGACGCGAAAAGTGGTGATGGCATCGGCTCGCTGGTCGCAGGCGTAAAGGAAATTCCCTGTGGGATCGATGTTGAAGCTGCGCGGATAGTCACCGCTGGTCCATTCTTCGCCCGCGTACCTGAGCGTGCCCGCCGGGCTGATGGAAAACCAAGCGATGCTGTCGTGCAGCCGGTTGGCAGCGTAAAGGAACCTGCCGTCCGAGGAGATCATGACTTCCGAAGTGAAATTCGTGCCAGCGAAGCCCTTGGGCAGGCTGGAAATAGTCTGTTTCGCGGTCAGTTTTCCACAGGGCGCGTCATAGTCGTAAGTCACCAGCGTGGAGCCCTCTTCCTGCAGCGAATAGAACCAGCGGCCCTGGGGATGAAAGGTGAAGTGACGCGGCCCATCTCCCGGGGGCAGCGAGATCGAAGCAGGGTCGTTGGGAGTGAGCGTGCCCTTTTCGGCATCGAACTTCCAAATGAAAATCTGGTCGAGCCCCAGGTCGCTTGCGAACACGAAGCGGCCCGCCGGGTCGGCCTGGATCATATGGGCGTGAGGCTTGTCGTGACCGCTGATGGCAAAACTCCCGGGGGGCCCGCTGGCGGCGTGCTCCGGGCCCACCGCACCCATATCGTGAACGACGTCCGTGGCGGGGCCCAGTTCGCCGTTCACGCGGATGGGAAGCACCGCCACCGTCCCCCCGTGGTAATTAGCGACCAACGCGTACCGACCGGAAGGGTGAACGCTCAGGTGGGCGGGGCCTGCCCCTTCGGAGCTGACGGTGTTGAGCAAGGTCAGATGCCCGTGGGCGCGATCGATCGCGTAGGCGCTCACGGAGCCGGAACTCGTGCCCTGAAAATTCGAGACTTCGTTCCCCGAGTACAAATGCGTTCGCGAGGGATCAAAAGCTAGCCACGACGGGTTCGCGTCATTGGCAAAAAGCGCGCGTTGAGTGAGTGCCCCCGTGGCGGGGTCCACTGCGAACAGGTAAATGCCCTGTCCGCGGCCGACGGCGCCTTCCGGGCCTTGCGGTGAACTGTAGGTGCCGACGTAGGCCAGGATCGAGTGCTGGCCCGAACTCACCTGCCTCTGCCCGGTCCGAGCGAGCGTCGGCGCAGTCGCGGCGTAAGCTGCCGCGCCTTTCAGGAACCTGCGACGCGAGATCTTGCCGACAGGTTCGCCTTGGCATTCCGCCTTACCCTGTAACATCCCAGTCCTCCCTTTGCTTTCGCGGAGATCTTGCGAACCAGCAACCGCAGATTATGGGGTGATTCGACCCGGAAGGCAACTTAGCGCCGGCTGGCCACAAAGCGAAGCGCATTTCGAGCGCGGGGACAGTCCCGCCCACCGAGACCGCACCAGCCGCAGACTAGTGGCGTTCCAACGTGTCTTCCCCAGCCTTTCTACGAAGGGGCATCTTCCGGGCCGCGCAAAGTGAAGGCGCCACAAATTGGGAGATTAAGCTGGAACGGCACAAGCCGCGCGATCGGGCTCGCACAGCAACGTCCTCGATGAATTCGTCGTGGAGGGATTAGCGATGAGGGATGCGACGGGCCTTCCGCGGCAGCGGCGACCAGAGGAGGCCTACGCCTTCTTCGCTTCCTCTTTCTTCTCTTCAACATCCTTTTCGGACGTGCCTGCCAGGCCGCCACGGAGGGCGTCCTTGAACTCACGAATACCCTTCCCCAAGCCCTTCCCCAGCTCGGGCAGTTTGCCGGGCCCGAACAGGATCAGTACGATCAGCAAGATAAAGAACAGGTGAACTGGCTGTAGTAACCCTTCCATTAGTTATTCTCCTCCCCGGCCAGCGTGGCCGCCGACGGAAAGCTATTATAGCCCACACCGAGAAAGAACCCAATCACGATTCGCGCGTCGGGAAGATCATATTTCCTGGTTTCTTCCCCTCTTGCAGACATTTCTTTCGATAGAGCGCTGCGTAGCTTTCCGTGATGTACTCCTGGCGGGAGTGGCCGAGCTGGCGGGCCACTTCATCAATCCAGCGCTGCGGGCCCTCCAATTCCAGAAAATTGCCAACCGGTGTTTCGTCGTATACCAGGTGTGGCGCCTCCGAAACTTCCCGCTTCCCACGTGGCGCGTAGATGGTGCGAAACTTCTCGTAGTAGAAGACCTCGCGCATTCCCAGGTTGCGCAGGATCTCGCCCAAGCGGTGCCCGTCTTCCACGGTCGTCTCGATTTCCCGCCGGATCTTATAGTCGCGCGACCGAACCGGCGCTCCCTTGAAAGTCAGCAGGCCCCGGTCGCCGGCAAAGCGCAGGCGAAGCAGGCACCGTGACTTCCGCAGTCGCTGGTCGGAAAAATCGAAGAGGTAGTTGCTTTCGAAGTGGCGCGCTTGAACCGGCCGAAAGCCCAGTTCCGCGATCCGCCAGCGGACTTCTTTCGGATTCCTGACCACCAGCTTGATCTCGGTTTCGTGGCGATGTTTCATGCCGGGGGGCGGGCTCGACTTCAGGATTCACGTTCCAAAATAAAATCAGGGAGAGAGTGCAACGCGTCTTTGAAAGGCGAATTCGGGAAACCATCCAGAAAACCTCGGGCTTTGTTGGAGAAATCCTGGGCTTTTTCACGTGCCGCCCGCAGGGTTCCGTAATGTTCGATCAACTCCAGGATTTCAGCAAACCGCACGGAATGAAACCCGCCCTCCTCCAGCGCCCGAGAGACCTTGCGCGCCTCCTCCGGTGTGCACCGTTGCAGGAGAAGGATCAGGGGCAACGTCAGCTTCCCTTCCCGCAGATCATTGCCAATGGGCTTGCCCAGAACCTCCTCCGACGAGGTGAAGTCCAGTACGTCGTCGATCAGTTGGAAAGCCAAGCCCAGGTTGATGCCGTAAAGGCCCAGTTGTGTCTCTTCGCTTTCAGTCTTGCCACCGAGCAGCGCGCCCACTCGCAGGCAGGCCGAAAACAGGCAAGCCGTCTTGCGGTAGGCCAGTTCCAGATATTCCTCTTCTGTAACCGTGAGTTTCCGCAGGCAAGTCAGTTGGAGCAGCTCGCCTTCCACCATGACTTGCGTGAGCCGAACCAGGACATCCAGAATTCGGAAATTTCGCTCGGCCAGGGCGATGTGGAAGGCTTGCATGTAAAGCCAATCGCCCCCCAGCACGCTCATGTGATTTCCCCAACGGGAATTCGTGGAGGGGCGTCCGCGCCGGGTGTCGGCTTGATCGATCACGTCGTCGTGGACGAGGGTTGCAGTATGAATCATCTCCACAACTGCGCCCAGGCGGATGGAAGACAGACCCTCGTACCCACACAACTTCGAGGACAACAGAACCAGAGCAGGACGCAGCCGCTTTCCCCCGCCTTCCTGGAGGTACTGCCCGATCTCCGTAATCGGGCGAACCCCCGAGGCGGCCTGCAGGCCGAATTCCTCCTCAACCCGTTGGAGCTCGGGCCGGACCAACTCGAAGACTTCCCTGATAGTCAGATTCTTGATGGACGCCAAGCGTCAATTCTCCGTCGCCCCGTCCGTGAGCTGAGCCGACTCGATTGTGATAGACAGACCTGCGGACGATACAGGAATTTTAGATACTCCCATAAAATACCCATGAAGGGAAGCGTGAAGTGATCCCCCCGGCCGAGTTGAAACAGGAATCTTCGCGGCGGTCTCCGGCTGACAAGCCCGTGTTGCTCGAAGACACTCGGGTCGGCGGGTCAGGGGCTGTTCATCCCCGATCGATTGTCCCATCGGCAGGGCGACCTGGGCACGCACGTCGCGCCCGTCGTGTGCAGACTGAGCATTCGGCGAGCTCAAGCGTTGCCGCCCAAGACCCGCTGCCATGCCCTCGTCCGGTTGTGAGCGCAATTTGCCCGCCTCTTGGTGCAGACGAAAATGCTTCGCCCGGCCCTGGTGTACCCCAAAGCCGGCTGCGATCGCCCTTATACTGCTCTCATGTGCAGCCCGACAACTGCCGATAGATTGTATGAATAGTGTCTCCACCGGGTGTTAACGCAATGGTTAGGAACGAGATGAGGCGCAAACGGGCCATTCGAGCACTCGCGCAACTGGCAGCGACAGTCTCACTCGTAACAAGCAGAGGGCATGCACGCCTAGACCCCTCCAAGACCATCTCTCAGTATACGCACGAGGTTTGGCAGACCGAACAAGGGCTTCCCCAGAACAGCGTCAAAGCGATCGTCCAGGACCGCGAGGGTTACATCTGGCTGGCAACGGGACTTGGAGTGGTCCGTTTTGACGGTGTGCGATTCACGGTCTTTGACAAAGTGAACACCCGGGAGATCAAGAGTGACGACATCTTGGCGCTGCTCGTGGATCACGAAGGCAGTCTCTGGATTGGGTCGGAGCACGGCGGCCTGACGTGTCTCAGGGATGATTTCGCCACCCGCAAGATCGACGCCCTTACCGCGGTGGTTTACGGCCCATTTGACGGCATGAAGAGTAAAGAACGCAACGGGGGTTATCAACCGGCAGGATGGAAGACCAGAGACGGCAGACTCCGCTTCCCAACTATTAGGGGCGTTGCCATCGTTGACCCGGACAAACCGGCAATCTCTCGAGCCTCGCCCCCAGTGCTGGTCGAAAAGGTGGGGGTCCGCGGTCGACTTCTCGACCCGGGTTCGGTAGCTCGCATCCCTCCCGGCAACGGGCAACTCGATTTCTCCCGCATTTCCATTTTGAAAATGAAGCGGCAACCTGCTGCTAAACTCCAACGTCAATATTGATGCTGGTTCCAGCATCTTCATTGACTCCGGGAGGGCACCACCCAATGGGTGAGGGCGAAAAACAGGGATTTCAACTGTCTTTTGACCGGTTTCTGCGGGTCGCTTTTCAGGGATCGCAGGTGACTTCCAATGGAGGGCTGCTTCTGGTGCGGGAATTGGACGAACGGCTGGGTTTCGGTGAACTCATCGAACAAAACCTGACCGACCCTCGGGCAAACAATGCGCGGTTTTCTTTTGCGGATCTGCTGCGGCAATCGGTTTACAGTCGCTTGGCTGGTTACGAAGATGTGAACGATGCGGAACGGCTCTCTCAGGACCCGGCGTTGCGGCTGATCGGGTCGCAGAAGATTTGGGATCGAGGAGCGGCTTTGACATCCCGGTTACAGACCTTCGAGACGGAGATGCTGGCGGAGGAGGGGAACTTCTCGGGGCTCGCACGGCTCAACCGGGAACTGATCGGCAAAGCAGAAGCGTTGGATTCGCCGACCCGAACCGTGTTAGACATGGATTCGACCGAGATTCCAGTCTACGGGGAGTAGGACCAGAGCGCCTACAATGGACACTTCGAGTCCACCTGCTATCACCCGCTGTTGCTGTTCAACCGCGAGGGTGATTGTCTGGCGGCCAAGCTGCGAACCGGCAACGTTCACAGTGCCGAGGACTGGGAAGAACTTCGGTTGCCGGAGATCGAGTGCCCGCAGCGGACGGGGAAGGAAGTTGCGTTTCGGGCCGACGCGGCCTTTGCCAAGCCGGAGATTTACGAAGCGTTGGAGGAGCCGGGCGTAAAGTACGCCGTCCGCATTCCTTCCAACGACAACCTGGAACGGGATATTGCCGAACCGGTGCCGCGTCCGGTGGGCAGGCCCAGCCGCAAGCCATTGGTGGAGTACAAGGGCTTTCTCTACCAGGCGGCTGGTTGGAAGACGGCCCGACGGGTGGTGGCGAAGGTAGAGCATCATCCCGGGAAGCTGTACCCGCAAGTAGGGTTCATCGTGACAAACTTGACTCTGCCGAGTCGGGCGGTGGTGCGGTTTTGCAGTAAGCGGGGCACTGCCGAGCAGTGGATCAAAGAAGGCAAGCAGGCAGTGAAGATGACTCGGCTCAGTTGCCACCGCATCCGTTCGAACAAGGTTCGGCTGTGGCTGACCATCATTGCCTATAATCTCGGCAACCTTTGGCGGCGGCTGGTTTTGCCGCAGAGGATCGGGAACTGGTCTCTGACGAGTCTCCAGCAGCGGCTGGTGAAGACGGGCGGCTGGCTGGTGAAACACGCCCGCTATTATTGGTTGTTGTTGGCGGAGAGTCATCTGACGCGGCGGCTGTTTGCCAGTATGCTGTGGCGGATCAATGGACTGCCGCTTCCGTCGGGATACCCGAGGCTGCGGCACCCAAGAAAACGATTCCGCTATCCTCCAGGAATGGAGAGTTGCCTGAAAAAGCTGGTTTTGGATGCGGAGGCGACAGGCTTTCAGGACCCGGAAAAGGGCGGCTGGGAGCCGGTGGGACCGTCTGGGAGAAGAACCCTGCCCGGAGGTCTCGACTGGAGGCAAACGGGCGTATACCCACAACCGCCGGGAGGCCAAAAAACTAATTCCGGCTTAAACCTTTGACCTTGGATTACCGATAGGGATGATATGGATGGGACTCGGGTGGATACTGTCCATCGCCTGCATTTGGACAGGCGTCAGACAGAGGTAAGACTTTCCGCGGTGGGTAGAAAGTGGCTATGAGTACACAGCCGGTTTGGGACATTCACGTCCACGAAATGCAGGCAGCACGCGGCGTGCAGCGTTGTATGGTGCCGGCGGGGCCGCTCCAGGGGCGGCCAGCCGAACTGGCCTTTCGGTTCCGTCCGGCAGCCATGGTCGGCGGAGATTTCTTGGATTTCTTCTGGCTCGATAAGCAGCAGCTGGTGTTCTACCTGGGCGATGTGGCGGGGAAAGGGTTGCCGGCGGCTCTTTATGGCGCGCTGGTGGCTGGCACCTTGCGTGGATTCCACAAGTCGGGGGTGTCGCCGCCTGCCCTCCTGGAACTGCTCAACCAGCGCCTACGCATACGGGTTTTCCCAGGACACTATTGCGCTGTGCAGTACGCGGTGTTCGATGCGTCGTCGGGAGAGATCCGGTACGCCAGCTCCGGTCTGCCTCCACCCCTGCACATCACCGCCACGGACTGCTTCCAATTGGACGGGGCTGGATTACCCACTGCCATGTTTGACGGTTCGCGTTATGAGGTGTTCACGGCCCAACTGTCTCCTGGCGACGCCGTGTTGTTCGCCACGGACGGCTTGACCGACGCCCACAACGCGAAGCAGGAGGAATTCAGTATGGAACAGCTGGTCAAGGTGTGTGCCCGGCACCGCAAGGAGTCGGCCGAGACCCTGCTGGGCCTTATCTTCGAGGCGTTGGACACGTTTGTTGCGGGCGCCCCGCAGCACGACGACATCACCGCCGCCATACTGAAGATCGCTTGAACAGACGACCAGCGATTCTTGGGGCAATGCCACGGGACGAGGTTCGGGCTAACCCAGTTTGCGCAGCAGGCGCGGGGTGAGCCACCAGACCAGTTGACCGAGGGACTTCGGCGGGAATTCCCCAAAGGTGATCAGGCAGCAACCGCCCTTCTTGAAGGCCAGCTTGGCGTGATGGCCGGCCCCGCTGAGCCGGACGGCCATCGTGGTTAAGTCCGGTTCGTGCCCGACCGCCAGAACCCGTTTCCGCTCTAAAGCAGGTCCAGGCGTCCGCCGCTGCGGTGGCGGATGAGGCCGACCAGTTGAGAATGATCGCCAACTCGAAGTCTAGTCCGGACTCGCATCTCGCCAAACTGACGGCTTTGAAGGGCGAAGTCAACCGGATGGGCCAGGAGATCACCAGCCTGATGGCGGAGCGCGAGTCGCTGCCGCCGTGGGAACAGCCGGCCGTTGACAAGGCCCTGCCGCTGCTCCAGGCGACTGCCGCGAACACCGAGAGCGCGATCGAGTACTTCAATGAAAACAGGGACCGTTTGTGGACGGAGGCTTACCGCGATTACGCCGACCGCGTCTGGCGGGACTCCGAACAGATTGCGAAGACCCTCAAGAACTACCTGAAGTATGACACGCTGCGCGATCAGGAGGTACGAGTGGAGGAACGCATCTGGGCAGATTCCGACTAATGACCCACTCGAAAGATCTTTGGGGCAACCGGAGGCGCTCATGCCACCGCAATGCCGAATAAGTCCTGAGCCGGAGGGCGCGGAGGACCTCGGTAAACACGCTGACCCGGCCCTGAACTCGAAGCTCGACAGCGTCGAGCAGGCGGAGGCCGTAATTGGGGAGGCGGCGCGAGAAGTTGGTTTCGGCAAGGCTGAGCGGCGTCGGATCAGTCTCGCCGTTCACGAATGCATGGTGAACGCGGTCGCGCTGCAACCGTTTTGAGCCGACGAAGAAGGTCCACTTCCAGGTGTGGAGGAACTCCAAGAGTCTGGTCGTGAAGATTGACGACGAGGGAAACGGCTTTGAAGAGCAGCGAGGACCAGACCCTCGGGAAGACGAAAATCTCGAGCTTGGGTCCGGCCGCGGTCTGTTGATCGCCCGCGCGTTCGTGGATGAGCTCGAAAGTAGCAATTGCAGGGCGCAGGGGACTCAGGTGCGAATATTGAAGCACCTGCGACTCGCTCAGAAGCGAGAGGACAACAGGAAAAGGAGAATAATTCAATGAGTGTGAAACTGACAACCCACGAAAAGGGTGATGTGATCATCGTCGACGCCAGCAGAAGGCTGACGTTGGGCGAAGGCACCAGCGCCCTGCGCAAGAAGATGCGGGAACTGGCGGAAGGCGGTTCCAGGCGGATCCTTCTGAACATGGCCGACGTTACCTACATCGACAGCTCCGGCATCGGTGAACTGGTAGCCGCGTACACGACCGTCACCACCGCCGGAGGCGAGATGAAGCTATTGAACCTCGCCAAGCGCGTGCATGATCTTATGAAGATCACCAAGCTGTATACGGTCTTCGAGACGTTTGAGGATGACGCCTCGGCCATAGGCAGCTTCTCGGTGGCTAAGCCGACTGACCTCCAGGCCCAGAACTAGCCAAGCCTGGGAGCGATTCCGATTCGGGCTGACGGTAAACCGGCCCCATCCGGGCCGTCGACCGGCTCGGCCGGACTGCCGGGCCGGCACCGGCGCCGTTCACGCCCCTGGACGATTGCATCGATTGGCAGGCTGCGTGGGCGAACCTGGAAGGAGACCGCCAACTCATGGGTGAGTTAGCGCGCTTGTTTCTCGACGACCTCCCGCAGCAGATGGAGGCAATACACCAGGCGGCCGAGAAAACTCAAAGGTACGACCTGGAGCGCGCCGCGCACCAACTAAAAGATTCGCTGGGAAACTTCGCCGCGAAACCTGCCATCGAGGCAGCCTTCCACCTTGAGAAGATCGCAGGCCAGGGTGATCTCGACAAGGTTCCCGAAGCCCTGGGGGCTTTGGAATCTGAAATCGAGCGCCTGCAACTCACTCTGGAAAAATGGGCAGACACGCCGCCTGGAAACAGTCCAACAATTTGAAGGTTTGCCCTGCGGAGGGCCGCCGGCACTTGCAGGTCAAGCCCGAACCTGCCCCCTTGGCAAGAACTTCTCGAAATTCTGAATTACCTGATGCCCGATCTCTTCCTCGGTCAGATTGCGAAGCCTGGCGAGCTCCTGGGCGACTCCGCGCACGTAGGCAGGCTCATTGCGCTTGCCGCGATACGGCGCCGGCGCCAAATAAGGGCAATCCGTTTCGGTAAGCAGGCGATCCAAAGGAATCTCGCGAGCAACTTCCCGCAGACTCACGGCCTTGTTGAACGTCAGATTCCCCGCGAAGGAAATCAGGAAACCCCAGTCCAGAAACCTGTGGGCATCCTCGCGGCTTCCCGTAAAACAGTGGAGGATCCCACCTAAACCCGCCGGCTTCCAGTAGGCCTGGGTCGTCTCGCCAAGGTCCGCCCAGGCGTCCCGGCAATGGATGATGATAGGAAGTCTGAGCCCGCGAGCCAGTTCCATCTGTCGAATCAAGACCTGCCTCTGGACGTCGCGCGGTGAGTGGTCATGGTAATAATCCAGCCCGATCTCACCCACCGCGACCACTTTGGGATGCTGCGCGAGTTTGACGATTCTCTCGGTGTGCGAGTCCGTGTAATGCCGGGCTTCGTGCGGGTGAACACCCACAGAGGCGTAAACCCAGTCGTAACGCTCGGCGATGGCCAGCGGCGAGTCCAGATGATCAGGACCGGTGCCCCCGCCCGCCACGAGCAGGTACCGAAGCCCCGCCGCCCGGGCCCGCTCGATGACCGCCTCGCGGTCGGGGTCAAAAGCGGGATCGTCCAAGTGCGCGTGGGAATCAAGAAGGAATTGGGTCACTGAATCATTGAGTGATTGAGTGATTGCGCGATGGAAGTCCAAGAGGCTGCTTGCATTTAATCACTAAATCGTTAAATCACTCAATCACAAAATCTCCCGATTACTTCAACCTGGCCCCATTGGGGACGTCTTCTTTGAAAGTGACCAGCACGGGGCGGCCCTCTTCGCCAATCGAGGCCGCCACAATCATGCCGTTTGATTCCACCCCGCGGAGCTTCCGGGGCTGGAGGTTCACCACGACCACCACTTTCATGCCGATCAGTTTCTCCGGGTCGTAATGCTCTGCGATGCCCGCCACCACTTGCCGGATCTCGCTGCCAATGTCCACTTGCAGCTTCAGCAGCTTCGTGGCGCCGGGGACGCGCTCTGCGGCTTTGATTTCGCCTGTGCGCATCTCGACCTTGGCGAAATCTTCAATCGAGATTTTCGACGACTCAGTTGCCGGAGCGGGACTGGGGGCCGGGGAGTGGGGCCTGGGGACTCGGGATTCGGGTGTGGGCGAGGGTGGCGCTTCAGGTTTTTTCTCTGTTTGCACGGATTTCAATACCTCCTTGGGTTTGTCGCGATTGCGGTCGGCCTCGGCGAGTTCTTCTAGTTTGGCGAGCGTCGCCGCCTTGTCGAGACGGGGAAAGATGGGGTCGGGCTTGCCGACCTTGGTGCCGGGCATAAGATCCTTGAATCTCAGGCTCGAAAGATCTTGATCCTCAACGGCGCCCTGCTGGCCCAGCTGCCTCCAAAGCTTCTCGCAGGCGTGTGGTATCACCGGATAAAGGAGCACCGCGAGGAAACGAAGCGCAGCGGTTGCTGTATAAAGGACCGTCTGAAGGTGCTCAGGATCGACCGTAACTCTTTGGCCCGCTCCGTGGTTCAGTTTCCTAGTTTTCGACCAAGGCTGCTCCTCAACCAAATACTTGTTAATCTTTGAAATGAAAATCCAAGCAGAGTCCAGTGCGCGTGAAAAATCGTTGTTCTCGAAGGCTGCCTGGAACTTCGATTTAGCCTCTGTTGCTAGAGCGCCGATCTGCTCCTCCTGTGACATGAGGTCAAGCCCTTGGGCTAGAGCATTGTAAACACCGCTTCCCTGTATCGGTGAGGGAACTTCGCCAGCATAATCATTTTTCAACATTGTGAGCGTGCGATTCGCCAGATTCCCCAGATCGTTGGCGAGATCCGAGTTGTGCCGTTGGATCAACCCCTCGTAAGAGAAGCTTGAGTCCTGCCCAAAGGGGATGTCGCGCAGCAGGTAGTACCGGAGAGCATCCGCGCCCAGCGCTTCCACGATCGGCTCGCAGTAAACCACGTTGCCTTTCGACTTGCTCATCTTGTCCCCGCCAAAGGTGAGGAAGCCGTGGGCAAAGATGGTCTTCGGCAAGGGCAGGTTCGCCGCCATCAAAAATGCCGGCCAATAAACTGCATGGAAGCGGATGATGTCTTTGCCCACCATGTGGACATCGGCGGGCCAGTATTTCTGGAATTCCGCGCTCCCGTTCTCACCCTCGGCAAACCCAATGCCGGTCAAATAGCTGGTGAGCGCGTCGTACCACACGTAAAAAACCTGCTCGGGATCATCCGGCCAGGGAATACCCCACTTGATTCTCCTGCGGCTCACGGAAATGTCGCGTAACCCGCTCTTGACGAAACTCACCACTTCGTTGCGGCGAAAATCCGGCTGGACGAACTCCGGGTGTTTTTCGTAATGTTTGAGCAACCGGTCCGCAAAAGCAGACAGCTTGAAGAAGTAATTCTCCTCGGAGATCAGCTCCGCGGGTCTGCCGCACACGTCGCAGTTGACCGGTTCGGTGCTGTCCGAGACATAGCGTTCATCGTGAATGCAATATCTGCCCTCATACTGCTTCTTATACACATAACCCGCGTCGCGAGCGCGTGTCAGCATACGCTGCACGGACGTGGTGTGGTCAGGGCGATCCGTGTAAATGAAATGTGTCAGGCTGATGTTGAGCGTTTTCCACAGGTTATGGAAGACCGGCCGCTTGGCTGCAACGAACTCCTGCGGTGAGAGACCTGCCGTCTGAGCGGCGCGTTCGAGCTTTTCGCCGTGCTCGTCAGTTCCCGTCAGGAAGGCAACGTCGTATCCGCACTGACGCTTAAAGCGCGCAATGGCGTCGCACACCATGGTGGTGTAGGAGTTCCCCACGTGCGGCCGGGCGTTGGGATAGTAGATGGGTGTGGTGATGAAGAACTTCTTCATGCGCCCGTCGCCTTCTCACTCTCGCGCAGGTAAGCGGCCTGGGCGGCCACCATCACCTGCTTGAGCGGCACAGATTTCTCCGCAGCCAGGCGCTGGCAGTCGTCGAATTCGGGCGCCACGTTAACAACCTTCCCCTCGCGCCGCGCAACTTTCACCTTGACCGAACCGTAGGGTGTTTCCACCGTCACCTGCTCGCGCTCCAGCACTTTCCGCCGCGCCTCGTGAATTCTTACTCCGATGGTCGTGGTCTGTTCGAAGAGAAGCTCGGAGAGCGCGTCGCTGCGGTCCGGCTCGCAGAGAATACTGATCGTCAGCCCGGGCCGATTCTTCTTCATCTGCGTCGAGCTACACGTGACATCCAGCGCACCCGCGGCCAGCGCCTGCTCCAGGAAGTATCCGTAAAGTTGCGGACTCATATCATCGACATTGGCCTCGATGATGGAAACAATCTCGTCTCCGGGGGTGCCGGGCCGGCCTTCGATGGCCTCCACCCGCTCGCCGATGAAAATGCGTGCCAGGTTGGGGTGGTCCGGGAAATCTTTCTCCCCCGCGCCATAACCGATCCACCCCACTTTCATGGGCGGCAGGGGACCGAATGCGGAAGCCAGGGTGGAGACCAGTGCGGCTCCCGTCGGCGTGACCAACTCGCCTTCCACGCCCGAAGCGTAAACCGGAATGTCCTTCAACAACTCCGCCGTGGCGGGAGCGGGCACAGGCAAGGTACCGTGCGCCGCCTCGACTCGCCCGCTCCCGACGTTCAAGGGCGAGCAGACGAGGTCAGAAACCTCCAGCAATTCCAGGCCCAGGCACGTTCCAACGATATCAATGATGGCATCGACCGCGCCGACCTCGTGGAAGTGAACTTCCCCGGGTGGAATGTTGTGCAGTCTTCCTTCCACCTCCGCCAGACGGTTGAAAACCTTCAGAGCCTGGCCCGCTGCCTTCTCAGGCAGCGACGCCTTCTCCAGCAGATTCTGGATATCAGCAAGGGTGCGGTGCGGCTGCTCGGCCGGCACCCGGATTTCCAGGCGCGTGCCGACCAGCCCGCCGCGTACCGCGCGGGTTCGTTTGAGTTCGTAGAAACCCAAGGGGAGCTTCTTCAGCTCGGCGAACAGCCGATCGACCGGTGCGCCCGCGTCGATCAACGCCGCCAGAAACATGTCGCCGCTAATGCCCGAAGAGCAATCCAGGTAGGCTTGTCTCATAGTAACCTCGGTAGAATGTCTCCGGCCGCACCGCGGAGTACCCATTCCGCGAGCTGATCGGCGGGAGTTGGATCAGGGTTCACAACCGCCACCCGGGCGCCGGATTTGCGCGCAACCTCCACGAGTCCGGCGGCAGGGTAGACGGTTGCAGAGGTCCCGATAACCAGAAAAACCTGCGCCTGCGCGGCGGCCTCCAAGGCTCGTCCCCACGCATCTTCCGGAAGGGCTTCACCAAACCAGACGACGGCTGGACGCAGCAGCGCTCCACACCGGCAGCGCGGGGGCAGCGGGTCCATCGGCACCTGCTCATTCTGTTCTTGTGTAGCACACCCGGTGCACCGCACCTGCCAGATGTCCCCGTGCAACTTCACGATGTTGCGGCTGCCGGCGCGGTCGTGAAGCCCGTCCACGTTCTGGGTCACGAGAGTGAAGCGTCCCCGCGCTCGCCGTTCCATCTCCGCCAGGGCTCGATGCCCGGGATTCGGCTGCGCTTTGTGGATGATCTGTCGCCGCCAGTCGTACCATTCCCAGACCAACCCAGGATCGTGGGCGAAGGCTTCCGGGGACGCGAGCTTCTCAGGTGAAAAACTCCGCCAGAGTCCGTTCGGTCCGCGAAACGTCGGAATCCCGCTTTCGGCGGAGATGCCCGCTCCCGTGAAGGCCACAATCCGCGCGGCCTCCAGAATTGTCCGCAACGTCCCCGGCGAGTCGTCCACAAGATTTGGCAATTCTCGGCGAGAAATTCAGCCGAGAATTGGATACTATGCTCTAGCGCAAAAGGTTGTCAATGTGTTGAAGCAGGATCGGTGCGTGCAGTGCGAAGCCGCACAGCGTTTCTGCAAAAAGGGGGCAGTCAATGGAAGACTTTAGTCGTCGTCGCTTTCTGCAAGTTTCTGCGGCCGCTGGTGCAGCGGGACTCATGGCGGGTATGCCGGCCGCGCCTGCCGGGCAGCGGATGCGCCTGGGATTAATCGTCAGCGTCCAAGAGGACGCCGACAAGGCCCTCAAGCTTGTCCACGATCTGGGCATCCCAACGTGTCAAGCTTCCACCGACGACTTCTCGGATCGGGTGTACACGGCCCTCAAGGACGCCATCGAAAAGTACGGGATCGAGGTCACGGCCATTAATTCCTCGGGCGGCCCGCCTAATGAGTATGATTTCTACGAAGGCCCCCTGACCATCGGAGTGGTACCGAAAAAGTATCGCCAGCAGCGCATCGACAACTTCCGACGCGCCTCCGATTTCGCCAAGCGGTTGGGCATTCCCGCCTTCCACACGCACTATGGGTTCATTCCTGAAAATCCCAACGACCCCGAATATCCGGGAGTGGTGGAGGCACTCCGCCAAGTGGCAACTCACCTCAAGGGCAATGGCCAGATGATGCTCTACGAGACTGGGCAGGAAACGCCCATCACCATGCTCCGCGCCATCACGGACGCGGGCCTCGACAACCAGTTCGTGAACCTGGATACTGCCAACCTGATTCTTTACGCCAAGGGCAATCCTCTGGATGCGCTCGATCTGCTGGGAAAACTGGTGCGCGGCGTCCACGCCAAGGATGGACTCTTTCCGACCGATCCCAAGAAACTCGGCGAAGAGGTACCCATCGGGCAGGGCAAAGCGGATTTCCCCAAATTGATCCCGCGCCTGAAGGAACTGGGATACACGGGGGCGCTCACCATCGAGCGGGAGATTTCCGGACCCAAGCAGCTTGAAGACATCAAGAAGGAAAAAGCTTACCTCGAAAAGTTGATCGCCTGAGCCAGCAGGGCACGACCCTGCGGCGTTGACGGAAGGAACCCTCCGCCTCGGGTAGCCCAACTCGGCTCCTGCAAGAATTCGCACGAAGGGGTGGGGACGAGCTCTAAACTTCCTCCTCACGCACTTTTTGGGGTTTACGAAAAGGGGCGGGGTGATGTAGCTTTGTAACGATAGACTCCGCATGGTTGTCTTGAGGCGCGAGAGTCAGTTTGAGCTGACATGTTGCGGTGCAGAAGCCCGCACGTGACGAATAGCCGGGCCGGTAGCTCAATGGTAGAGCACTGCCCTTTTAAGGCAGGGGTTCTGGGTTCGAGTCCCAGCCGGCTCACCAATTTGCCCTCAGATTCACGGCTCCCTCCGAAGGAAACACCCTCAGGCTGAGGGGATTCTGCCTGGAACCTTGCATCCCTGCGCCGTCTTTTGGCGCGCAGCACCCTGGGGTCCGCCCGCGGGCCACCGCCCCAAAAAAGGAGCACCCCGCAGCACACCCAAGGTCGCCCGCCACCAAGATCCGAGGACCTTCGGCCCGCCATCAGGATTGGCAGACCTTCAGCCGCCGCGACCGGCGCCGCCCTACGGACTGAGGATCGCAAAGGTTCTTGCCAAGTCTCGTTGCATGGGCTTAGGTTGTCGGCGTGGTCGCCAGAGTCGAAGGGGGGCTGCGGCTGCCCCCGTGTCAAGGGCAGCCGCAGTTGCTGGGGGTCCAGCGCAGCTTGTAAGCTGTGCTGGCGCGCGTGGTGGAGCTTGACTTTCGCGAGGTCGTTGCTTCGCTTGGCACTCTGGTCAAACAGCCGACTCACTCATCCTGACCGAAAGCCTGGACCTGATCTCGGTGGCCTGCACGCCTCACGATTGCCTTCCAGCCTCTGCAGAGGCATCTGTGTTGCCAGAGTTTCCTTCTGCAGCAACCCCGGATAAGTCCTTGTAAATCAATCTATTACCGGAGGGCTGGTTGCGAGCTGGTGCGCAATCGTCAGGAAGAATTTACACGCCACCAAGTTAGAGTTGCTCTTGCGTGTCGCCTGGGCAGAGCGAGCTTGGGACTTCGTGAGGCGGTCACGGGACTAGCGCGGTCCCGCCGTCATATGCTGCAATTCGTAGCTGCTGATTTCGCGCATGTTCTCCGAGGGGTGGCGCGGATTCTCGCCCTCGAAATGAATGTAGTCGTAGGGCGCTCCTTCGAAGCGATCCCGAGTGGTTGTGTCGCGCGTCCCCCAAGGGTCGGTCTCGTACACCTTTCCACCCTCCAGGTCGGAGATCCAGTAACTGTTGCCACGGCGGTAGTCATCCCATTTCGACTGGCTATTGTCCTTGATGGCCTGGCGACGCTCCCAGGCGGCTTGGTTATCGTCGATGGCCTGGTACAGGCTCTGCATGCTCTGTCGCGTCTGCTCCTGCAACTGGCGCAGATGGGCCAAATCCTGCTCGATGTACCCCTTTGCGTAACGATCGTTGATGGAGAACGACGCGGCAACCTGTTCCAGCATGGGCTGGTATCTCGCGAGGTCGTTGGCAGGCCCCCAGATTCCTGCCACGATGCTGAACCATTGCCCCATGATGCTGGGAAGAGCGTTCATGACCTTGAAGCTACCGAGGCAGGAGGCCCCCTTCGGCGACACCCAGCTTATCTGGATGTCCGCCGCCTCACACCGGCGCCCAATCTGCTGGAGACACTGTGCCGCCGTCTGCACATCCGGGTCGGCATGGAGCACCCGGATGTCGTGGTTCCCGAACTTCTCGAAGATCTTGTTGATGAAATGCGCGGGTGGCGAATAGGCAGAAAGAATGACATTGGGGGCAACCGGCACACCGTAGTTGCGGGGCGGCAGAACCTCGAAGGTGGTGAAGATAAAACCTGCTCCCCCACCTGGAGCCACGGCGATGGCCCTTCCACCTTGCCTCTGGAAATTCCAGTCAGACGGAATGCTGAGCGTCAGCGAACGATCCTGCGCACGACGCGGCGCGAGTTGCACTGCAAGCGGCGCCGGAGACTGTCCCCTTCCCCCCGAGCCTTGGGACTTCAAAATGTGAATGTTCGTCAGGATATCCAGCAGCAGCGGCCTCTGTGCGCGCAGGTCGGATGCCGGGGCGCGATAACTGCGGATCGCAGCCTGGTTCCCATCGGCATGGCAGAATAAGCGGCCCTTCACCGCCACCTGGTTCACCGTGTGGGCCACCGTGGCCACCGCGCAGGAGACAGCTTGATCCTTGCAGGCCTGAACCTCAGATAAGACCAGATTTGGGTAGTGGGACTTGAGCTTTCGGCTCTCGGATGCCAGCAGCGTAAGCGAGTTGAAGCGGGTCTGGTGGTTATCTGCGAAGTAAACTTCCACGCGCGAAGTGCCTGCGGGATCGGCCACCGAAATTCGCAGGGCGCTGGCCGAATTCTCTGGGGTAACGATCCAGTTTTCGGGCTTGTAGAGCAGAAAGGCCGGATCGGTGGATACGTACTTCTTGAGTCGATACGTCGCGCCGGCCGGGGTGGCGTCCGCATTGGAGACTGGCGAATTCGCCGTTCGAACCAAAGACTGCGCTGCCAACCGATTCCCGCCCGTCGTGCTGGATGAAGGTTGTGGGACGCGGACCAGTGGCGCGATCAGCCCGAGCGGCGGAGCGGGTTGGCCGGCTCCCGCGCGGAAGCCTTGCGGGACTTGTTCGAGAGTGGGCTGGCCGTCCCCATAAAGCTGGGCACTCGGGGCGGCCAGGACTGCGAGCGATATCAGCAGCGCACATCCAATTAGAATGCGGAAACGTATTGAGTAAGCCATGATGATCCTCGGGACAAGCGGACTCCGTCAGCCGGAGCCCGGTTGGCTTCAACATTCTACCCTGAACCGGCTCTCGTTTGACCAGCCCTGCGCGAGACCACCACGATCGAGGATGGAACGACGTTGCGGCATCCCGCAGGTTCCCGCCCGGCGGGGTGCCCTTTCGCGAACCTTTGGATTCCACGGCAAAACTGGGGATAGCAAGAATGCGGCGGGCTTGACTCGCAAGTTAGATAGCAGTCTAATTGAGCCATCGGTATCGGAGCCTCAATATCTTCGGGAGGCCCGGCGTCATGAACAATCTCCCCTCTTGTCTTAGCAGGGGGCAGCCCTGCACCATATGGTACAGGGCCAGGGGGTGGTAAACCCGCAGATCGTCGATTGCCGTTGGGGCTTTTCCCTGGCCAGCCCCCGCTGGACGGGCTGTGAAATGAAGAAGGCGTTATGCTGGTCCGCATAAGACGCCAAGATAACAAGTACCAAAAGACGTACAGGGTAGAGCCTGAGGGGATTGTCGCAGCATCATGCGCCGATCCAGCCCCGACCCCAATGTTAAAAAGTCTCCCCTGTGATTACTCCTCTTCTTGGGGATCGGGGTTCAACGGCATGTTATAAGGGTCAGAAATCAGTGTTCCGGGTATTATGCGGATCAATCTCATCATTTTTAGACGGCGTAAGGAACTGGGTGAGCACATCTCCCTTGGGAAAGTCGACAGGAGGCGATGGCGATGAGCAGTAGACTCGCGACCGCGATCGCACTCATCTGCGCGGGACTCGGCGCTGCATGCCAGACCGAGCCGGAACCGGCCGGCCTGTCGGAGGCGGACCGAGCCGCGATTCGCCGAAACCTGGGGAACTTCGTGAAAAACGCGCAGGCGCGCCCAAGAAACGACAGAGCTTCCGCCTCGTACTATGAAGAAGGCGCGGTCATGCTCGCGCCGAACCAGGCTCCCATCCGCGGCAGAGCCGCCATTCAGGTGTTTCTGGCGAGCTTCCCGCCGTTCTCCGACTACCGCCTGGAGACGCTGGAACTCGAGGGACGAGGCGACATGGCTTACGAACGCGGCACGACATCGATGACCCTGACCGCTCCCGGCCAGCCCCCGGCGGCGTGGCGCAGCCACTACCTGGTGATCTGGCGCAAGCAGGGTGACGGATCATGGAAGGTGTCGCGCGAAATCTTCACCCCCGACGCACCGCCCACGTCTCCGGAGAGGCAGATTCCCCGGTGAGGTAAACAGACGGACCGGATTGACGCCGAGGACGTGCTTGCCCGGCACGGAGCTCGATGAGAACCGACCCGACTGTACGGGTGCCGTCTAACCGGCGCTTGCAGCCGACGGCGCCGCCGAAGCGGAAGCGCCGCGCCTGAGCGCCCGAGTCGTTAGGCACCCGAGTGGTTGGAGGAGGGGGGCTGAGGGGGCTGTATGACGCGGGTTGAGGCAAGCGTTGATATCAACGCGCCGGTTGCAGAAGTGTTCGCATTCGCCTCGGACTGGCGGCGATGGGAGGACTGGTGGGAGGGTGTCTCCAGTTTCAGGCCGACGAGCGAGTTGACGCGAGGCAATGGCGCACGATACGCATACAAGGCCTGGGTGGCGGGCGTGACTCTCAACTTTGAGACGGAGATCCACGACTTCGTGGAGAACGTCGGCTGGAGGGGTGTAGTCATTAAAGGCCCGCCGCACACGACCCAATGGGTGTTCGAGGCAAAGGGCAACGCGACACGCCTTACTTATGTGCTGGAGTACAGCCTCCCCGTACCGGTGGTGGGTGCCCTGCTGGACTCTCTCTTCATGCGGCCGGGGTGGCGTCAACGCCTTGAGAATTCCCTCCAGAACCTCAAGCTTCACTTCGAGAAACGCAAGACCTTGCCAAGGGACGCGAGCGCGGAGGGTGCCTAACAAGGGGATGAAGCTGACGAGGCCCGTCCAGACCGCAGCCTCGCAGCTTATCCCCGCTGTTAGGCATCGCGAACGACGCCTGAGTTGCAGCGAACGAAAGGAGAAATCTCGTGGGTGACGATCGCAAGACCCTCGACAAGGCGGTGGGACACGCGCTCTTGGGAACAGGTGCACATGCCGAGACAAAGATGGTTTTCGCGGCGCTGAATTGGAAGCTCGCGGGCATGCGACCTGAGAGTGCGCCACACTCCGTCTATCAACTGCTGAACCACATGCTGTACTGGCAGGAGTGGGTTGCGAATTGGCTCGACGGGAAGAGGCCTCCCATTCCGAAGCACGCGTCTGGAAGTTGGCCCGGCGACACCGGTCCCGCAAGCCGGGAGGAATGGGAGCGGACTGTCCGACGTTTCCGGAACGGACTTGAAGACCTGACGCGACGCTCTCGCCAGGCGGATCTGTTCGCGAAGGGTGGAACAAAGAGCCCGCTTGAAATGCTTCACACCAGCGCGTCGCACAACAGCTACCACGCGGGGCAGGTCGTACTACTCAGGCAAGTGCTTGGGGCGTGGCCGCCTCCTTCGGGAGGCCTCACTTGGTAAGCCTCCCGACGCCACCGAGAACGCTGCCGCGATGCCTAGCACGCGCGCGGAACTGGCGGCAGCACGGATCCGACTGAACAGCCGCAGCTCACAGGCAGCTCGTTTGCCCGCTGCGGCTTGCTCCGGGTCGGTGCATGTCATCTCTTCCATTCCATAGCCAGCAGGCGCTTGCACAGCCATCGCGGCCGTCCCGCATGCGGGACCGTCCCCACTTCAGTGGCGACACACGCCACCCTTTCCGATTCTGGAAATCCACGAACATCCTCAACGCCAGGAAATTGTTGGAATTGATTGCCCCCCACCTGAGACCGTAGGATCCGCGCCATACGGGCTTGCCCAGAAGAGTGCAGCCACGCCGCGTCTCTTGTCCAAACCAGTTGCACCCGGAGCCGTTTCTGGCGCCTCAGGGGCAGCCGACTGCGCGCCGGGTTTTTGATGCTGCGTTTCGTGTCTACAGGGCAAGCCCAATAGGTGGGTGATTGGGTGGCTTTAAGTCTGGCGTCCCCGGCGGGATTTGAACCCGCGTTACCGCCGTGAATGTCCTGAAACTGGATAATGTCAATAATAGACAGTGTATGGCTTCCATAACACAATCATGGGGTTGGGTAACCAAAAGACCCGCTGCTCACTGTCAGCAATGGACGCCCGTGGACACCGATTCCGCATCGTTCGTCACCGGTTCGTCACCGCAACCCTCACGATTCCACTGGCAGGTTTGGGTATAGGTTGACCCGCCCGCGTGCGTGCGCGTGGCGGCAAACGCGTTAGCGGGCTGCTTATCGCGACACTCTGATGGAATGAGAGAAACTCGGGCTGCCCGAGTGCCAGGGCGGTACAATCTCGGCAAAAGGAGGGAGTGGGATGGTACAAGAACTTCTGATGGTTGGAGCGTTTGCGGTAGTAGTCCTCTTCCTTTGGAGGATCGTCGCCATTCTGACGCTTGCCGTGAACAATCAAGTCGAGTGGGCAACGAGCATTTTGGGGGAGTTGGAACGGATCAGAGCGGGGCTATTTGCAGTAACCAGAATCAAAGAAGGGGAAGGTTGGCCCGAGTTCGAGGAGCTGACCCGCTATATCGTTAGAGACTACATAGCCCCTAAGAGATTCGAAAGCAGGGAAGGAATACCATAGCAGCGGGGGGTATAATTTACGCGACCAGGAGTTCAAAAAGGAAATTCTGGCTAAGACCGCCACAGCGCGAGCCCGGCCATCAAGGAGGAATGGGTCACTACTTTGTCGGCCAAACCGACTCCTCACCGAAGGACTCCAACAGATGATCAGCGAAGCAACCAGCAGGACGAGATTAGCGAAGACTTTGGGTGTAATTTGCCTGTGCATTTTATGCGGCACCTTAGTGGCAGGACTTTGGCCCTTTCATGCGCCCAAGAATGAGGTGAGCTGGTCAAGCGACAAGGATGGCCTTCGTTTCGGTAAACACGGTACGGTACTAAGTTCCGGCATGGTCGAGATGATGAGTTCGCAAGACGAGCCACCCTGCAGCCTTGAGATATGGTTGGAGCCTGGCCTTACCGATGACAGCGCCACTCTCCTCGCATTCTACGCTCCTGGAGACCCTCGGCAGTTCTCGCTGCACCAATCGATTACTGACCTTGCCCTGCGAAGTGACATTCGGGACGAGGGCCATCGAACCCGAACCGCCAGCCTCTACGTTGACGGTGTTTTCCGTCGGGGAAAACAGATGTTCATAACGGTCACGTCGGGCGGAGGGCAAACGTTAGTCTATATCGATGGTGCTCTGGCCAGCAGGGCTCCCCAATTTCCACTCTCCGCCAAGGATTTTGCTGGCAAACTCGTAATCGCCAACTCGCCCCTAACACATGAAAGCTGGTCAGGTCTGTTGCGGGGGCTTGCCTTTTACAACCAGGAGCTCACTCCGGCACAGGTGTTTCACCACTATGAGACATGGACGAAGAGGGGGCGGCCGGACATAACCGAAAATGAGCGCGCCGTGGCACTTTATCTGTTTGATAAGCGCACGGGTAGCGTCATCCAGAACCATGTCCCGGCGGGAATTGATCTGTATATTCCGGAACGATATCTGGTTGTGCACCGGACTCTTCTGGAGCCATTCTGGAAGGAATTCTCCCCTACCTGGGGTTATTTGAAGGATGTCCTCATCAACATTACCGGTTTCATACCTCTCGGTTTGTTCTTGTGCGCCTACTTGTCGTCGACAGGACTGATCAGGAGGCCGGCACTGGTCACAATCATTTTGGGGTTCACAGTCAGCCTGACGATCGAAGTTCTTCAGGCATACCTTCCGACACGCGATTCCGGAACAACGGATCTCATCACAAATACCTTCGGCACGGGTCTCGGGGTTTGGTTGTATCGTTGTAACGCTGGTCGAGTTCTGTTCGCGATGGTCAAGGCGCACCTTGTGAGAGTATCCGGCAAGGGTCGAATCACTTCGTACCTGAATTAGCCATCACCGCGTCCGCGTTTCAAAGGTTGGAATCCTCAAGGAGTACGCGGAGAGCGCGAAGGCGCTCGGACAGAGAGCCAAGGAAGTGGCCACAAACAAGACCAATCCCAAGTTAGTGGCTCGTCTTGTATACGAGGCGCTCGTAGGCCTTCCGGTAGTCAGGGTTTTGAGGGTTGAGTTCGTAGGCCGCGCGAAATTCCTCCTGCGCACCCTGCCGGTCGCCTTTCACCTCCGGTGCGATTCCGATGCCGAAGTGCGCCAAGCCATTATTGGGGTTTAGGCGCAGGACCTCGCGCGCTTCGGCGATCTCGCCACCCCGAGATTGACGTGCGCCAATTCGTTGTTGGGGTTCAGGCGCAATGCCTCGCGCTCCTGTGCGATCTCGCCATCCCAATCGCGCTTGACCCCAAGCGCCGCCCCGAGGTCGTCGTGTAACTCCGCGTCCTGAGGGGTCAGGCGAACCGCCGCGCGAAGCTCGGCCTCGGCGTCAGCGTACCGTTTGCCCCGGTAGAATTCCCCCGCGCGCCCGGGTCCTTGTTCGCAGGCCTTGACGACGGGGGACTGCGTGACGCGGCTGCAGCGTGCGCTTCTCTTCTCAGCAAGCTGAATCCAGCACCGTTCCTGGTGCCTCAGGGGCAGCCGACTGCGCGCCGGTTTTTTAATGTTGCGTTTCGCGTCTACAAGGCAAGCCCAACAGGTGGGTGATTGGGTGGCTTTAAGTTTGGCGTCCCCGGCGGGATTTGAACCCGCGTTACCGCCGTGAAAGGGCGATGTCCTAGGCCGGGCTAGACGACGGGGACGCGGCTGGTCGCTTCTTCATCGACATTCGCGCGCGAGCGGACTGCTTCTTTCCTGGGCGAGTCTCCTGGACGATTCGCGGACTCAGCAGGTTCCCGGCTGCTACGCGAGTCCTTTTCATGCTAGCAGCGGCACTTTCCTACTGTCAATTATTCTTCTCAGCAGGAGAGGCTTCGAAAAGCAAGTCGCCCTGTTTGGGTTCGGAAGGGCCAGTTCCCGGCAGGGTGATTTCGACAAGTTCCGGATAGCGCTCACGCAGGTTTTCCGGCACTCGCACGGGCTGGCCGCGGAGAATGCTGATCAGTTGCAGGGCGTTCACGATGGCCTTTCCCTGAAAATGATTGTTGGTGATGACGAAGGTGACGTCGGCGCTGCGCGCGATGTTGGCGATACGCTCGGCCCAGGGTTTGAGCTCCTCCAGGCTGTAGAGGTAGTTGTACCGCTCTTCGGGATTGTCGTTGGAAGTGAACCAGTGTTCGTAGTTGCGCCCGTGCAGCCGCACATAGCCGACGGGCATGGTGACGTGGTCGCTCGGCGCGAGAGAGTTGCCGATGACCGGCTGGTCGATGTTGCAGAAGCCCACGCCCAGTCCCCGCAGCCCCTCAAGAATCTGTGCTTGGTTCCACGAGCTATGCCGCACCTCGACGACCAGCGGGTATTCCATGAACTGCATGAACAGCCCGCTCATGTACTCATGATTCTCGCGCGTGTTCTTGAACGACCACGGAAACTGCAGGAGCAGCGCACCCAGCCGGCCGGAGGCCAGCAGCGGTTCGAGTCCCTTCTTGAAGGCCTTCTCATCCTGGAGATTGGCGTTGCGTTCGTGCGTGAAACGTTTCCAGAGTTTGGCCGTAAACCTAAACGACGGATTGTGCTGAACCCTTTCCACCCAAGCCTGGGCGATCTCCGCGCGCGGGGGATTGTAGAAGGACGTGTTGATTTCAATGGTGTCGAAATATTGCGCCAGGTAAGCAGCTTCGTGGAAGCCTCGCGGTTTACTGCGTGGATAGACGATTCCTTCCCAGTCGGCATAGGACCAACCAGCAGGGCCCACAAGAATTGTGCCGGCGGGAGGCTTTTGCATAAGCTTCGCCTTTTGTTCGCCTTTAGATTATCGCTCTGGGAATTATTTGTCAAGCCGTTGTGACGTCAGCGGGTCACGCCGGCCACGGAGAGGGCTGCGCACTGGGGCCGCAGTTCGCGACCCCGAAGGCGGTCGCCGCCACTCTGGCAACGCTGCGACAGGTCGAGGTGCACGGCAGCACATTAACCCGCAGTCCCCCATAAACTCAACCCGCGTACATCCTTCATCGCTCATTGCGCTCCCCGAAGCGCCAGGTTAGAATCGCCTTCTGCGGTCATCCTCGTCCAAGGTGGGTTTTCATGACGGAGTGGAGTGGTCCTCTGAAGATTCGTGTGGCGCGAATTGACGACGCAAAGGAAATCGCGCGCATTTACAACCAGGGCGTTCAGGACCGCGCGGCAACCTTCGAAAATGCCTACGTAACGCCCGAAGAGCGTTATCTGTGGCTCGCCGCGCGGCCTGACAAGTACCCGGTGCTGGTCGCAGAGGTCAAACACACGCTTATGGGCTGGGCAGCCCTGTACCCATACAGCCCGCGTCACTGCTACGACGGCATCGCGGAGCTCTCTATCTACATTGAACGCAGCCTGCGCGGCCACGGCGTGGCGCAAGAGCTGATGAAGGCCATGCAGAACGTCGCTCGCGAGAAAGGCTTCTACAAGATCGTCGGGCGCATTATGGCCGTCAACGAGGGCGCGCGAAAACTCTGCCAGATAACCGGCTGGAAGGAAGTGGGCGTGCACGCGAAGCATGGAAAGTTAGGTGGCGAGTGGCATGACTTGGTGCTGGTGGAATTCCTGATCCCCGAGAATCTAAAATAGAGATGGGCCGCGGCGGGAGGATGTGAAAACGCTTCGGAGCTTTCCTCTTCTGGAGGCCGCCACACCGATGAGTTTGAACCCGCGGATGAATGGCATGAATCGCTGGCTGCGCATGGGTTTTCTCGCTGCTATGGCGCTGGGGGGTTGGTGTGTTTTGAACCCGCTCACGCCCCCGCAGGATGTCTCACCGTGGCAGGCGCCTCCCCCTGTGGCCGCACCGGAGAAGCGCGAGCGCACCCTGCTCTTCGTCGGCGACGTGATGCTCGCGCGCGGCGTGTACGCGCACATGGAGGCCCAGGATGACTGGACGCTTCCTTTCGAGGAGACCCTCGACACGTTGCGCGACGCTGACTTGCGATTCTGCAACCTCGAGTGTCCGGTTTCCGACCGCGGCCGCGATCTGCATCACCTTTTTTCTTTCCGTGCAGACCCCCGCGTCCTCGAAGGGCTGAAAGCCGTGGGATTCGAGGTGGCCTCACAGGCCAACAATCACGCTTACGACTGGGGCCCGCAGGCGCTGCTGGATAGCCTGCAGCGGTTACGTGCCGCGGGCATCCGCCCCGTGGGCGCGGGCCAGAACGCCCTGGCGGCGCACTACCCTGTGGTGGTGAACGTGGACGGCCTGCGCGTGGCCTTCCTCGCCTACGTGCAAATCAACCCGAAAGAAGCGGAGGCGGGAGTCGATCGACCGGGTGTGGCGTGGCTTGATCCGCCGCAGGTGCTGGCCGATATCCGCTTTGCCCGGCCGTTGGCGGACCTCATCATCGTATGCCCGCATTGGGGTGTAGAGTACGCTCCGAAGCCGACGCGCGATCAGGTGGAACTTGCTCACCAGATGATCGATGCGGGCGCGGATCTGGTTGTGGGCAGCCATCCGCACGTTGTTCAGCCGCTCGAGACCTACCATGATCGCTGGATTGCTTACAGCCTCGGGAACTTCGTTTTCGACCAGAAAAACCCCATCACGCACCATGGCCTGCTACTGAAGGTCACGGTTCGGGAGAAACAAATCGCAAGCCTCACCCCCGTTCCCATCGACATCAATTCCAGCTTTCAAGCCGTGCTTACACCGGCCCGGCCGCCCACGCCTAAGCCCACGCTTGCGGAGCGCAAATCTGTCGCGACGCGCGCGCAGTGAGCTCGATGAATTCCGGCCAAAGCACTGGCCGGAAGACTCGCCTGGCTTTTGCCGCGTATTCCCTTAGTAGGCCGGGTTCTGGGTTTGTGGCTTGCCTCGAACCGCGTGCAGCTTGTGGGCTTCCCCCGCATCGAACCGACCAGGGATGGGTTTCGTCGAAGGTTCCCTATGTCCTCGCGTTCTACTGGGCCGATTCTCAAGACTGTCGTGTTTACAGTCCTCGTGCCGGGATCCGTGATCCTGTTGGTTCCCTATCTGCTGCTGGCGAAGGACGTGCCTCGGCCAGCAGGCTGGGTGAACTGGCTGGCGATCGTGCCGTGCGTGTTGGGTGCGTTGATCCTTTTGTGGTGTGCATGGGACTTTGCAGTTGTGGGGCGCGGAACCCCGGCCCCGATTGATCCACCGAAATCCGTGGTGGTAAGCGGGCTTTACCGCTTCGTGCGAAACCCGATGTACGTGGGAGTTGAGTTAGTGATCCTGGGCGAGGCGCTGCTCTTCAGTTCTACGCGGCTTCTGGGTTATGCGCTCCTGCTCGGCATCTGCTTTCACTTGTTCGTGGTGTTTTATGAAGAGCCCACGCTAACAAAGAAGTTCGGTGGTCCCTACCAAGAATACTGCCAGGCAGTGCCTCGGTGGATCCCTCGACTCACCCCCTGGTCGCGTAAGGATTGATCATTCGCATCGAAGGGTCGGGCTTCAGCGCCGCCGTTATTTTGCCGCGATCTTCGCGAGTTCGATCCCAGTCGTTGCGGCGACTTCCGCGTGGAGGGAACTGCCGTGCGAGTCCATGGTCACGATGGCGGGAAAGTTGCGAGCTTCAAAGACCCACATGGCTTCGGGAATACCGAGTTCCTCGAGCAAATACACCCCACGAACCTTGGGTAGGCAGCGAGCGTAAAACTGCGCGGCCCCGCCGACGGCGTGGAGATACACCGCGCCGTATTCCTTCAGCGCGGCGCGAGTCTTCTCCCCCATCCCACCTTTGCCCATCACCGCCCGTACCCCAAAACGGCGAATGATGTCGGCTTCGTAGGGTTCTTCACGAATGCTGGTGGTAGGGCCAGCGGCCAGGGTTCGCCACTGGTCGCCTTCCTTGAGCATCACCGGGCCGCAGTGATAGAGGATTGCGCCCTGCATATTGCAGGGGGCGTCGTGGCGCAGCAGGTAATCATGGGCGGCGTCGCGGCCGGTGACCATGGGGCCGTTGATCAACACAACATCGCCGACCTTGAGCGCGCGCACTTTTTCTTCGCTGAGTGGCGGCTCAAGCCGCACCTCGCGACCCGTCAGTTGGAAACCCGTGCCCGTGGTGACCAGGCGTTCGACGGGCCGGCTGGGGTCGCGATACAGCCACTTGGTGATGGCGCCGCTTTCGGCGTCGAGCAGAACTCCCAGCCGCCGGAAGGCCCAGCAGTCGTAGGCCACGCTGACGAAAAAGCTGGCGGGAAGCCGGTTCGCTGCGATGATCTTGCATCCGATCAGCGAGGTCGAGCCACCAAAGCCCATGGCCCCAACACCCAGCTTATTGGCTTGTTCCATGATCTCCTGCTCGAGTTTGGCCAGCACCGGATCGGGGTTCGTATCGTCGAGGGAGCGGAAAAGTTGCAGCTTGGCGAGATGATAACCGCCCGCACGGTCGCTGCCGATGCACACGCCGATTGCACCCGGAGCACAGCCCTGACCTTGCGCCTGCCACACGGCGTGGAGCAGGCATTTCCTGACGCCCTCAAGACCCCGATCGGCGCGACCCAAATGCTCGAGCTGACAAGGCAGGGAATACTGGATATTCTTGTTCTCGCAGCCACCACCTTTGAGGATGAGACGCACCTCCACCTCCGGCTTCTCCCATTGCTCGAAATGGAAGATCGGCGTGCCGGGGCCCAGATTGTCGCCACTGTTCTTGCCGGTAATGGAATCGACGGAATTCGGCCGCAACTTGCCGCGCTTGGTGGCCTCCGCGACCGCTTCGAGGGTTTGCTTCCTCATCGCAATCTGGTTGACCCCCACGGGCGTCTTGATCTCGAAGGTGAGCATGCCCGTATCCTGGCAAATGGCGCCCTCGTCTTGATGGGCCATGTCGATATTCTCGCCGATGATGGCCAGCGCTTTTCCGGACTGCGATTGGGGATTCTCCGTTCGCAGCGCCCACGCCATGGCTTGGCGCACGTCCGGGGGAAGGTTCGTGGAAGTCTGGATAATGAGTTCGAGCATGCTTTCTTTGAAGAATTGCATAAAACCACCGATGACGAACTGCGGGAGCCCATGCCATCAGCCCAGCCCCTCGTCGAATTATAACGCTTCAAAAGCTAAACGAAGGGATGCTTGAGGTGGGCCCGCACGCCGAGGCGACGTCCCAGTTCATCCTTCAGGATTTCAAAGGCCTGCTGGGGAGAATCAACAAAGCGAATCAATTTCAAATCGGCTTTGTCGATAGTCCCTGCCTCGAGCAGCCAGTCGAAGTTGATGGCGCGCTTCCAGAACTTCGAGCCGTAAAGCAGGATCGTCACCCGATGGCCTATCTTGTGAGTCTGGATCAAGGTGAGAAACTCCCACATTTCGTCCATCGTTCCTAGACCGCCGGGAAAGACGATCAGCCCTTGGGCTGGCTGCGCAAACCAAAGTTTCCGCATGAAGAAGTAGCGGAACAGCATGCTAAGGTCCGGGGAGATATAAGGGTTGGGTTTTTGCTCCATCGGCAGCTCGATGTTGAGTCCGATGGATTTTCCGCCCGCTTCGCTCGCGCCGCGGTTCGCAGCCTCCATAATGCCGGGACCTCCTCCCGAACAGACCACGAGAAACCGCGGACTGTTGTGGAGGGTCATAGCCCATCTGGTGATCAAGCGTGCTAACTCGCGGGCATCTTCGTAATAGCGCGACATGTGGACGTCCATGCGGGCTCGCTTGAGGTCAGCGAGAGGCGCCGGGGCGGAGCCTTCCTTGCTTCGGAGTTCCAGTTCTCGCAACCTCTGCGTGGCCACGTCGCGAGGCTGAATGCGCGCTGATCCGAAGAAGACCACGGTGTTCTGGATACCGGCTCTGCGCATGCGAGCCAGCGGGTCAAAGTACTCGGAAACAATCCGCAGCGCGCGCGCGTCGGCACTTTCCAGGAAGCGGAGATTTCGGTAGGCAAGTGGGGGCATGTGAGCGCCGGGCTTCATTTCGTCTGCCATAAATCCACACCTTTGCAAGGTCAGCGTCTAGGAGGTTGCTGAAAAACTCGCCCTCTCCGTCATTCTGAGGAGCCGTAGGCAACGAAGAATCTCGTAAGTTATTGAGGGGCCGAAAAAGCCGATCCTTCGCTTCGCTCAGGATGACATGCCCGAATCGTTTTTCAGCAACCTCCTAGAGAATATCAGACTGGGAGAGATTTCCGATATGAAATCCGGCGTCCTAGGGGAAATCACCTAAAGATTTCCTGTTGACCTATAGGCTGAGGGAGCGTTATGAGTTAAAGCTCGGCTAGACCAGGTAGGCCTTGTAGCCGGAAGCTGCGATTTTCATAGATCAGCACGGAGGAAATATCCAATGTCTACATTTTCCAGACGCGAGTTTGTGCGCCGGAGCGCCGTGGGAGCAGCAGGCTTGGGATTGCTGCTCAACGGGAAGTGGGTTCCCCTGGAGGCAACGCCCTTGCCCCCACCGGCAGGCCCGAACGACCGCGTGAATGTCGGTTTCATCGGATTCGGCATTCGCGGGAACATTTTGCTGGAGGCGGCAAAACAGACCGGGCAAGCCAATCTGGTGGCCGTCAGCGACTGCTACCAGGGGCATCTGACACGCGCCAAGGAACGCACCGAGGGCAAGATCGAAACCCATTTTGCGCAGTATAGAGCCCTGCTTGAGCGCAAGGACGTCGACGCAGTCGTGCTCGCGCCGCCCGATCACTGGCATCTGCAGATGGTTTTGGACGCGCTCTCGGCAGGGAAAGATGTTTACATCGAAAAGCCGATGACGTATCGCATTGAGGACGGCCCCAAGATGATTGAGGCTGCCCGGCGCTACAACCGCGTCGTGCAAGCGGGCAGCCAAGGACGCTCCTCGGCGCTGCAGAAGAAGGCCCGGGAGATTGTGGCCTCCAGCGAACTCGGAAAGGTCACCAAGATCGTTGCCTCGTACAACCGCAACAGCTCCACGGGAGCCTGGAACTATCCCATTCCGCCTGACCTGAAGAACGACGTGAACTTCAACTGGCAGGAGTGGCTGGGCAGTGCCCCCAAGCATGCCTTTGACCCGGAACGCGTGTTCCGGTATCGCAAGTACTGGGACTATTCCGGAGGCATTTCAACCGACCTGTTTGTCCATTTGATCACCTCGATCCACTTCATCATGGACGCGAAGATGCCGTCACGCGTGACGGCGGCGGGCGGAATCCTCAATCGCAAGGACGGCCGCGAAGTGCCCGACACCCTGGATGCACTCTTTGAGTATCCGGAAGAGTTCAACGTTAACATGGGGTCAACCCTCAACAACGCGAGTACCCCCGAGCAAGGCATGATGTTCCTGGGGACGAAAGGCTCGCTCACGCTCCTCGGAAACAGCTTCAGCGTGGCCGCGGAAAACCCTCGAGAAGGATATTCGTACTCGATCGATTCCTGGCCGAAGAGCCTCCAGGAAGAGTTCATGAATATGGACAACCACCGCGAAGAAGCCAACCCGCCGATCCGCCTGGAGGGAACGGTCACCTACAAAGATCAGGGCACTGACGCTACGGTGCTGCACATGCTGGAATTCCTGGACTGCGTCCGCTCGCGCAAAGAGTGCAGTGAGAACGCCGAAGTGGGTCACCGCGCTGCGGCGGCGGGCCACATGGTGAACCTCTCGTATCTTTCCGGCAAGAGAATGGTGTGGGACGCTGCGAGCGGAACCGCCCGGCAAGCGTAAGAAGAAACACGCGGTGGTTCCCTACAAATTCCGCAGGGGGCGAGCCCTTCGGCCTCGCCAGGGGCTCGACCCGTGAGCTTCAATTGAATCGACCGTCCGGCAGAGGCCTTGCCTCAGAAAGTTCCATTCACCCCCTGCATGCTGTGCCACCGACAGAGGTCGTCTTCAACGCTTCTTTGAGAGTCGCAGGGGTGTGTTTGCACGTCAGATCGGAGGCCGTTGCCAGCCACCGAGCGTGTCTTGTAAGAGCTGCGCGACGGCGAGTGCCACGTCTTCGCGCCAGGGTCGCGCGATGATCTGGACGCCAATGGGCAAGCCCTGCTGGGTCGTCCCACCACGAACCACTGCTGCGGGCCAGCCTGTAAGGTTCGAAGTCATCGTGTAACTGAAACAGGAGAGCCGATCGTACGTCGAGCCGTGAACCATTCCCGCGAATGAGCACACCGGGCAGAGTATGGCATCGTAGTTGGACATGAAGGAGAGCATCTCGCGCCGGAACGTGTCCCACTGACCGACCAGCGCGGCAAACTCGCCGGCCGACTTTGCACCCTGACGCTGCAATTCCAGCACGCGCCGCATGAGCGGGTGGACCCGGGTCGTGCCCGCCATCTTCAACAGTGATTCGACGCCCGCACCTCCGTCGGCGGTAAAGAGGCTAAAGTAGATTTCGTAAGTTTGCTCGATCGCGCGAGGCCGCACTTCTTCGACGGGGATTCCTTCTCGCGCCAAAGCCGCCGCAGCTTTCTTTACGACCTCGGCGATCTCCCCGGAGGGCGTGACAATTCCGTTGTCAGTGTGGAACGCGACTCGCAGGCGGCGCGGATCGATGGCGCGGGAATCCCCGAGTGGCATGGGCACGATGGCGGCATCTCGCCAATCGACGCCGGAAATCACCGGAAGCACCAAGGCCAGGTCTTCCACGAATCTCGCGAGCGGCCCGATCTGCCAGAGCGCGTCGAGTATTCCCCCCGGTCCGGGGAAGTGCCCGGTGCGTGGAACTCGTCCTGAGGTGGGTTTAATGCTCGCGATGCCCGTGCAATGTGCCGGGAAGCGCACGCTTCCGCCGGCATCGCTACCCAATCCGAAGGGCGAACCCCCCGCAGCGATCAGGGCTGATTCACCCCCACTGCTGCCGCCGGGTGAGAGTTCCAAGTCATACGGGTTATTCGTGCGGCCGTAAATCAGATTGTCGGACTCCCACGCCCAGCCTAATTCTGGGCAATTGGTCTTGCCTAGCAAGATGGCTCCGGCCTCTCGTAACCGCTTCACCACGACCGCGTCTTCGTTGGGGACGTAGTGCGACCGGCCTTCCGTTCCACCTGTGCAGATAATTCCTTTGGTTTCGATGGCATCTTTCAGAGTGAAAGGCACGCCGTGCAGCGGGCCCTTGATTTCCCCGCGAGCCAAAGCTTGGTCTGCGTCGCGGGCCTGCTGGAGCACGAGTTCGGCCGGCAGTTGAACCACGGCATTCAGCTTTGCGTTCACATCTTCCATTCGGTTGATGCAGGCCTGGACGATTTCTTCTGAGGAGACTTTCCGCGAGCGAATCGCTTCCACCAGTGCCGATGTCGACTCGTAGATTAGTTCCATGGCGTCACTCCGGTTCGCGTGCGGGCCTTCGCTCGCGAGGCACTAGGAGATTGAGGTGCAAGATTAACATTGAAGCCTGTAGTTTGGGGTCTTCAAGTTTACGGGCCAGCTCTTCCGAGGTTCGGCGCTATCCGTCGCTCACGCTGGGGTCGTTGAGGATCTCGCTGCCATCGGGGACGGGCAGGAAGAGTCCCCCGGTGATGTGGAGCGCTCCGCCCTGTGCATCGTAAAGCAGCCGTTTTGCATCGCCGTTCCGGCGGTGATATCCTCCGGAGCAAGGGTAGTCGTTTCGCCGGTCCGCACGTGTGTGCAGAGGGGGAGGTACTTCAGTGAGCGTTAGAAAGGGCCTCTTCTTGTTGATTCTTTTTCCCCTCGCAGCCTGGGCACAGGCCCCGGGTGGGGGAGGGCACGGGAGACTGGAGGGCGCGCTGCGCACCCTGCAGACAGATAACTGGGTCATTTTCGGCCGCACAAGTGACATGAGAGGAAACCCGCTTGGAGGGGTCACAGTTCGAGTCGACGTTGGTGTCGGTGTCGGTATCGGTTCCGTGCGAGCGCTGAAAACAAACCTCCAAGGTGAGTTCCAGACCGAATTCACCCTCGATGCGAGCACACGCAAGCGCTTCACTGTCAAGCTGGTCGCTTCAAAGTCCGGTTACGCCGAAGCACATGAGACGGCCGAATTCGGGGTCGCCGACAGGACAAGTGGCACCGAACTTGTTTTGCGAGAATTGACTCAAAATCCGGACCAGCTTCCCATGGCGACGCTGGTGGGCACGCTGGCGCCGCGGCTCCGGCAGGATGCCGCGAAGGGTACTGGAGCGGAAGTCGGCCGCAAGGAAAAGGATTTCCTCCGCGGCTGTGAGGAGCTGATTGACCGCCACAACGCGGTGCGCGCAGTTCCGCTGCTGTCCAAAGGTGTCGAGCTGGCGCCAAGTTGCGTGGAGTGCCGCCTGCTTCTGACCCTGGCGCTGTTCGAAGCCGGAAGCTGGACAAGCGCCAGCCGGCACCTGGACGAAGCTGGGAAACTCAACGATGCCGCCACCTCGAAACGACCTGAACCGGCATTGATTGCGGGCGCGCTGGAGGCATGGCGGGGCGAGACCAGCATATCGGCGGGCTTCTTTCAGAAGGCTCTAGAGAGCGATCCTGACAATGCTCTGGCGCTTCAGGAATTGGGGCGCGTTCTGATCGCGCGGAAGTATTGGGAAGCCGCCGACCAGTATCTGGAGAAAGCGCTCCGCGCCGGGGCCGGGGATGAAGCGCGGCTTCTGCGGGTTCGCGCTCTGCTGGAGGAAGGTGACATTGACGAGGCCGGACGCGAGATGGATCAATACACTGCCGGCCGCAACGTGAAGAATCTTCCCTCCGAGGCTCGTACGCTGTACCTCCAGGTGCTGGATCGCCGGGACTATGGCCGCTATACCAAGGTGAAGTCGATGCTTACCGAATCGCCTCAGGATCTAATAAAGGCCATGCCAGAGATAAAAGGGATACGCATGGCCTCAGACCAGGATGAGCTCAAGGTTGTTCTTAAGAAAGTGGGCGAGGGGGTCGAATCGTTCTTTGAGAACTTCCCGAACACCGTGTCGCTCGAGCGGGTCCACCAGGAGCTGCTCGGCAAGAACGGGAAGGTCGCAAGTTCGCTCGATCAGGACTTCCAGTACCTGCTCCTCGCCCAGCCCGATAAGTGGGGCGTGGGGATTGAGGAACATCGCGCTACGGCGCAGGGCAAAAGTAGGGCGCTTGGCGGGTTGGATAAGGGCCTAATGCTCACGGCGGGTTTCGCCTCTATTTCCCTGTTCTTTCATCCTGCCTATCAGAACGGCGCGAGCTTCCGTTACTTGGGCCGTCAATCCCTTGACGGAAAAGACCTGTACGTCATTGCCTTTGCTCAAGATCCCCAAACGGCTCAGAGGACCGAACGGTTCAAGACCGATGAGGGCTCTACGTCGATTCTGATCCAGGGATTGGCGTGGATCGACCCCACAACCTTTCAGATCGTCCGCCTTCGTACTGATCTTCTGGCTCCGCAGCCCAAAGTCAGATTGCGGAGACAGACCACAGAAATTCAGTACAAGGAGGTCCCTTCAAGGGGGTTGCCAGTGCGTTGTGGCTCCCGGAGGAAGTCAGTGTCACGGTGGACTGGAGAGGCCGAATTTATCGCAACTGGCATCGCTATTCGGATTTCAAGCTCTTTAATGTCGAGACAAAAGAGGAGAGGAAACCAGTCTCGCTTTCTGCGCCACCTGACCAGAAAAAATAACCGGTTCTCCCGGCCCGCATTTGAATGCCGGCAAATGAGAATTGATATCTCGCCGCCAACCGTTAACAAGCGACAGCCCTCAACCGAATCCCCATCACCCGATTATGAGGAGTATCTTGCCGTCTCGAGTACAATGCCGCCGCGTTGCATAGCGCTACCCAGGGGGATACGTTGGCACTGACAAAGATCACGGTCCTTGGGGCGGGCTTGGTCGTGAAGACCCTCGCCGCGTGAGCGTCACGCACGGTGGCAGGGGAGGCACCGATTTGCGGGGTGTTCCGCCTACCGGCGAAATCACGCGAGTTGCCCGGGGAGGTTGATACTCACCGGCATGGCGGGTTCCTTTGGCGGCGAAGCGTGCGCTGACGGAGCCTTACGCAGGCTCTGGCCCGTCAAGCGGCGCGCTCCCCCGAGGCCCGAAATTGCCTTCAGTATCTGGGGCGGAACCGGCCGCGGATGCGTTACCCCGACTTCCACGCCCAGCACCTCTGCACCTCCTCGGGTGTCCTGGAGGCCGCCTGTAAGGT
>Ga0116132_1000110_pt1 | contig 84122 bp, 83 predicted proteins | sample June2015DPH_17_1_2_FD_89735 | JGI IMG/M metagenome (GOLD analysis project Ga0116132, IMG submission 89735) | Peatland microbial communities from SPRUCE experiment site at the Marcell Experimental Forest, Minnesota, USA - June2015DPH_17_150 | ecosystem: Environmental > Terrestrial > Soil >... | reverse complement strand
TTTCATGAACAAGGTCCTGACCACTCCCGTGAGCAGGGGAACGATAGTGATGAGCAAGATCCTGCAGAGCGTGGCCAGGTCTCTCATCCAGGCCGTCGTCGTCCTTGCCATAGGGATTGCGCTTGGAATGGAGACCGGCAACTTCACGCTGCTTGGAATCGCCGGTACATTCGCGATAATCTTCCTCGTCGCGATGGGCCTTTCCGGGCTCTTCGTGATGCTCTCGCTCAGGTCGAGCGACTGGCAGACGCAGATGGCCATCATCAACCTGCTGAACCTGCCCTTGCTCTTCGCCAGCAACGCGCTCTTTCCAACCAGGATAATGCCTGCTTGGCTCCAAGATGTGGTGAAAGTCAACCCCGTCAGCTACGCCATCGACGGCATCAGGCAGATGCTGATAGGTGCAGTCGGGTCGTATTCGCTCTGGCTGGACTTTTCCGTGGTCTTCGGATTCGCAGCCTTCTTCTCGATAGTCGGGATAGTCATGTCGTGGAGACTGCTGAAGAAATAGAGCGAGCCCGTCTTCCACCGCAATTGCAAGTCTTAAGGCGTGCCCACGACTGCGACGGTCTGGAGGCTAGGCCGCCAGCGCGTCTTGGGCTGACCGACCCTCGAAAATGACCTTGCTCAGGCTCTTCGCCATCTTGAGGGGCTCCCTGTGCTGCCAGACGTTCCTTCCCACCGCGATGCCGGTCGCCCCTGCGTCCATCACCCCCCTCACCTGCTGAAGGAACGCCTCGTCCGTCGGGGCCTTAGGTCCTCCCGACATGAACACCTTCATCCCAGCGGCTGACTTGACGGCCCAGGAGAACGAGGCGCTGTCGCCAGTGTACTTGATCTTCACTGCATCCGCGCCCAGCTCGAGACCCGTCCTGGCCGCGTAGGCGACGATCTCCTTCGAAGCGTCGTTCTGGACTCCGGCTCCCCTCGGATAGATCCAGGCTATGGCGGCGACGCCCTGCCCGTGCGCTTCCTCCTGTATTCGGCCGAACTCCGACAACATCTTTGCTTCGTGGCCAGACCCCAGGTAGATGGTGTAACCGACCGCCTTCGCACCCAGCGAAACCGCGTGCTTCACCGAGCACACTTGCCTCGAAACCGGTTCTCCCTGTGGAAGGCTCGTCTTTCCATTGACCTTGACGATCAGAGGCACCTTGCCGTCATAGTACCTTTCGGCCACACCCTTTTGAAACACCACACCGTTGAAACCCCCCTTCGCAGCTGTCTCCATTATGAATGCGGGGTCGATATTCCGGTCGTCGAAGTCCTTGGACGGTCCGTGCTCCAGGCCCTGGTCGTACGCCAGGAGCATGCTCTTACCTTTCCTGAGGAATGGGGCCATCCTATCCCGGGCCATTGTCCCGAATGTCTCTCAACCGTATTTAACGGTATTTCAGATTAGTTGCAGATGACTGTCTCGTAGCTTCAAGAAAAATGAAAAACAGGGATAAGAGCGCCGCCGGCTCGGGACCGGAGGCGCCCTGAACGCACGCAGGTCGTCTATGGGAAGAGGCCGAGAGTCTTGACTGCGTCGGCGACTCTGCCCACGGCGACTATCATGGCACCCGTCCTCATCGAAGTGTTGTGCTTCAGGCTCGCTTCGTGGACGGCCTTGAATGCGCTCGTGATCTGCCTCTCGAGCTTCGAGTTGACCTCGGCCTCGGTCCACTCGTATCTCTGTAGGTTCTGGACCCACTCGAAGTAGCTGACGATGACCCCGCCGGCGTTGGCTAGGATGTCCGGGATCAGGAAGACCCCGTTCGCATCGAGGATCTTGTCAGCCTGTGGAGTCGTTGGGCCGTTGGCGCACTCGGTGATGACTTTCGCCTTGATGCCCTTTGCGATGTCTGGGAGGATGGTGTTTTCGAGTGCTGAGGGGCTGAGGATGTCTACGTCCATCTGGAGGAGTTCCTTGCCCGATATCGGCTGGCTTCCGGGGAAGCCGACCACGGACCCGGTCTTCTCTTTGTGGGCGATGAGCTTGTCGGCGTCCATGCCGTTCTTGCTCATGATTGCTCCCTTGGAGTCGCTCGCTGCCATCAGCTTCGACCCGTAGGTCTGAAGGATCTGCGAGTAGAAGGCGCCGGCGTTGCCAAAGCCTTCGACCGCGAAGGTCGCCTTCTTCAGGTCCATCTTCTTCACCTTGGCCGCCTCAACGGTGCAGAACACCGCTCCCCTTCCGGTCGCCTTGTCCCTTCCGAGCGAGCCTCCCAGGGAGATTGGTTTCCCTGTGATGACTCCCGGCGACGCGACACCCTGGATGAAACTATAGGTGTCCATGATCCATGCCATGGTCTGGCCGTTCGTGTACACGTCAGGGGCAGGGACGTCCTTGTAGGGGCCGATGATTGGGCTGATGGCTGCCGCGTAGCGGCGCGTCATGCGCTCCAATTCGGGCTGGGACATGCTCTTCGGGTCGCAGATGATGCCTCCCTTCGCTCCTCCCAAGGGAATGTCGGCGACACTGGTCTTCCAGGTCATCCAGGCCGACAGGGCCTTGACCTCGTCCAGTGTTACGCCCGGGTGGTACCTGATCCCTCCCTTGAAGGGTCCTCTCGCATCGTTGTACTGGACCCTGTATCCGGTGAAGACCTTAATCTTCCCGTTGTCCATCTTCACTGGGAGCGACACTGTCAGCTCCCGCTTTGGATGGGCTAGGATTTGATGAATGCCTTCGTCGAGCTTCAAATACTCGGCAGCGATCCGCAGCTGTTCGAGTGAATTCTCGAATGGGTTTGGCTTAGCCTGACTCATAAGTTGGCGCCTTTTTCGGAACCTATTTACGGATTTCGAGGATTCTCATATCAGAGAACGAGCGAAGAACGTGAAACCGCGACTGACCCGGCGACTGGACCGTGCCTGCAGGGACTGAAAGCTTGGAGAGTTCCAGGAGCTTCGCCGCCCGATCCTCTGGTTCTGTGACTCCGCATGAGATGAGCATCCCTTCGAGAACGAGCCCGGCCGCCGTTCCAACGCCCACGCCCTCGGCTATCTCGCCCCCGTAGAGCACCTTCCCATCGTGCCCGGGCCTCCCGACAACCACGGGGTCAGGCCGGAGGCTCGAAGGGGTCGCCGCTTCATCTCTGGTCAGCCGAAGACCAGCACGCCTAAATGAGACGAGAAGCGCAGGGGATTCGAGAGATGAATCTGGAGGAGTTCCTGAGGCTCAACGCGCCGGAGGACCTCGCCCTGGTCACAACTGCGATCGCAGAGGCCAGCATGACTGTCTGGGAGAACATACCCTTCAAGTCGGGCCTCCTCGCCGAAGTCAACCCTTCGGGAGAGCGTCAGAAGGCGATTGACGTCTTCTCGAATGATGTCTTCGTCGAGGCGCTGACGGGGACGAACCTTGTCAGGGAGGTGGCGTCCGAAGAGATGGCCGAGCCCATCGAGGGGAGGGGGCCGCTCAGCGTCGCCATGGACCCGCTCGACGGTAGCTCGAACGTTGAGACGAACAACCCGCTTGGGAGCATCTTTGGCTTCTATTCAAAGCGCCTGCCTTGCGCCGGCAGGAACATAGCCGGGGCGCTCTACGTCACCTACGGCAACACTGTCACCATCACTGTGTCCTTCGGCAAGGGTGTTCACAGGTTCGTGGCGGTGAAGAAGGGGGCCGAAATGTCCTTCGAGCTGCTCGGGGTCGAGCTCAAGGTGCCGTCAAAGCCGGAGGTCTACGGCATCGGAGGATCCAGGAAGGACTGGATTCCCGCTGTTCGCGATTTCGTCGACTCCTTCGAGGCCAAGGGCATGAGGATGCGCTACTGCGGGACCTTCGTGGGAGACTACAACCAGGTTCTGTCGAGGGGAGGTATCTTCGCGTATCCGGAGATGGTCGAGAAGCCAAAGGGGAAGCTGCGTGTGCTCTACGAAACTGCCCCCATTGCCTACATCAACGAGCAGGCGGGAGGCTACGCGACCGACGGAAGGAGGGACATCATGGACATCGAACCGAAGAGTCTCCCTGAGACGTCGCCTGCCTACCTAGGTAGCGCGCCGCTCCTGCACGAGCTCGAACGGCTCATCTCTGCATCGGGCTAGCGAACCAGCGAAAGCCCCCGACGATCCCAACCACTTCATCGACCCTTCCGGCTCCGATCATATCGGCTCCTGGGTTCTGGGCTTGGAGTCGACTTCGTCGAGGCTCACGGCACTCTGACGCCTGGTCCCCCTCATATCTGGCTCTTGTGTCGTCGTATTGACTCTTGCAGCTTGCGTGTACGTGGGTCCCTCAGTCCTCAGCCTTCGCGAGCCTTCTCATTTGAGAGAGCGGGCGAGCTCTTCGATTTTTGATTGCCAGTCCTTCGCTTTGACGACGGCGCTTGAAACGAGAACTCCGTCCGCTCCCAACTCGACCGCCCTCTTCACATCCTCCCCGCTAACGATTCCCGCCCCGCACAGGACGCTGCCGCTGTATCCGGACTCCCTCGCCTTTGAAACGGTTCGACTCACGAGCTCGGGCTTCGCCTTTGACACGGCAATACCCGAGCCTATCAGCTCTGGCGGCTCGATGGCGAGGTAGTCTGGCTTCAGCCGCGCGAGGGTGACTGCCTGCAGAGTCGTGCCTGCGCAGAGACAGACCGCGAGCGAAAGCGCTCTGAGACGAGGTACTAGCAGCTTCAGCTCGCTGAAGGGTCGGGAGGACTCGCTGTGGTTGAGGAGCGTCCCTCTTGCTCCTGCGGCCCCCACCGCCTCAGGGAGGAAGGCCCCTGTGGTCTTATCGCCCGTCTCGCTCCCGACTGTCTGGCTGAAGACAGGGATCGTCACCTTGGACGCAACAAGCGCTATCATCGCACCCGGCGGGGCGACGATGATCTTGGCACCCGTCTTCTTCGAAGCTCGCTGCGCGGCTTCGGCAATCCTCAGAGAGCCCTTTCCGAGCACCTCGGGATAGTTCTTCAGGTTAAGGATTATCGTCAAGCTAATGCCGCCAAGTTGGCAGGAGTCAGGTCTTAAAGTGTGGTCTGGTCTCTCGCTCAGAGTACCGGGTCGGGAGTCTTCTCAGAACCCGTCCTCGTCCGAGTCCTCTTCCCATCCGTCCTCGTCCGAGTCCTCGTCGAAGTCTTCTTCCAGTTCCTGGTCCTCTTCGGACATTTTTGACGGCCAGCGCGGTTTCAATTAGTCTATTAAGAGTTTCCTCTGTGGAAGCACTAACGGAAGATGATACCGACGCGCCTCCGCGACTCCAACCATATAGATGCCTCTTGCTTTAGTGATCAAGCGCGTCGATGCCTGAGGTTCCACAATACATCGTTGAAGTCATTCACTGCTTGGAAAGCGATGCCCTCTCTCTTGCACAACTTGGTTAGCCTTGACCCACTGATTGCGAATCGGATGTCCGCTCTCGCAATCGCGGCGAAGTCAGAAACCCCATCGCCGATATAGACGGACTTGATCCCATGATTCGCGTAAGCCCTGACGAGGTCATCCTTGAAGTTCAAGGAGTCAACCTGAGACAATCTTGGGAATTGTAATGTCATTCCGCGCTTGGTAGCGTTGGCTTTCGGCGCTACGATTTCGACTCTATCGAGTAGATTCTTAGCGCGCAACGCTTGTGTGATGATGAAATCCAGTCCGCCGCTCACAACGACAATTGGAACTCCCTCTGTCCCGCAATAGTCTACCAAGTCCTCGAAGCCAGGCCTGAACGAGACCACACCTTCGACTTCCTTCAGCAGTCTTTCTTCAGTTTCCTTCAACATGGCAAACTGCTTGGTCAGACACTCTTCGAGTGTGATTTCTCCTCTTTCTAACTGATCGTCGTAAGCCCGCCAATCGCCGTGCGCAAACTTGGAAAGCAGGTACTCCCCAGTATCAACATTGACTATCGTGCCGTCGAAGTCCGAGAGCACTACCATGCTCAAGGTCCGTCTTGGTTCGCTAGGCTTCAACTGCGCACGCGGTCAGTGGCTTCCGTTATGAGCTTATGGCACGCAACGGATTGGAAGGCTGTCGTGAACGTAAGGAGGGCGCAGCTGCGGGACGCCGCCGCAATCGCGCATGTCCAGATTGACGCATGGCGGAGCACGTATCGTTGCATTGTGCCCGACAAGCATCTGGATGGAACGCCCTATGACAGATCCCAAAGGAACTGGGAAGAGCGCATCACCGACCCCGACAAACGAAATGCTCTGTTCGTGGCGGAGGACGACGGAGGTACTGTTGTCGGCTTCGCTGCCTGCGGCGCCGCCCGGGACGACGCCCGAGACTACGGAAGCGAGCTCTATGCCATCTACGTGAACCAGAGCATGCAGCGGAAAGGCCTGGGCAAGCGGCTGGTTCTCTCAGTCGCGCAGGACCTGAAAGCTCGAGGCTTTGATTCTATGATGGTATGGGTGCTCGCTGATAACCGGTACAGGCGATTCTACGAATCGATTGGCGGCAGACAGACCAGAACGAGAGAGGTCGCTGTAGGCGGCAAGACGCTCCCCGAGTCAGGATAGGGGTGGCGTGGCATGGATGCGCTGATCACTCGACTGGTACTGGAGTAGACTCGGAATGTGCAAATCAATTAGCTCAAACACGACGGCCCCATTCTTCGAATGGTCGAGATAAGAAGACTCCCAGCTGACCGATGGAGAGACTACAGAAACCTGCGATTGGAAGCTCTGAAGAGCGACCCATCGGCATGCGGCGGCTCATTCGAGGAAGAGGATAGACTCGCAGAAGAAGAATGGAGAAGAAGGACCCAAAATGCCTTGTTCGCCCTGTCGGATGACAGACTGATCGGGATGATTGTTTACGCCTTTGATAAGGAGCTCAAGACCAAGCACATCGCCGAGATCTATGGCTTCTACGTCAGCGCCGACCATCGGGGAAAAGGCGTCGGCACTAGGCTGCTGGAGTACACATTGTCAACAATTCGAAGGAATAGGAGAACTGTCATGGTCAGGCTCTATGTGAATCCCGAGCAGCGCGTCGCTGTCAAGCTGTACAAGAAAGCAGGGTTTGTCGTTACAGGCAGGATGGAGAAGGAATTGAGAATCGGTCGGAGGTTCTACGGCATGTTATCCACGGAAAAGATGCTCTGAATGGCAGGTTGCGAGTCCATTGTGGTCCCGTATCCTGTACCTCAAAGCGGCAACCTGTTCGACCGTCGAGCGTCGCGGCGCCGGCCACGTCTGGGTCTCTAGGTCACTCTACCGACGTCGTCTTCGACGGTCGGCGGTCGTCCTCAGCTGTCGAGGGCCCTTAAGACGATAACACTCTTGTCGTCGTCATAGTCCGCGACCTTGAGCCGTGCCTCTTCCACTATCCTCTCCGCGATCCGATCAGCGCTTGATTCGCTGGTCAGCGGAATGATGAACGAAGGATGAAGGACGTGCCCGACCCCATCGGACGCTATTATCACGAGGTCTCGCTTCTGAAGCCGGGCCTCTTCCATGTGAACGTGGACAGTTTCAGGGTACCCCACCACCTGGGTGATGCGTCCCAGGGGTGCGATGTCGTCCGTAATCAGACTGCGCATCTTTCTTCCTTGAATCAGGTACGCAGGGCTGTCGCCAAGGTTCCCCACCTGGAGCAGGTCTCCCTTTACTGTGGCAGCCGTCAGGGTCGTTTCTCCTATCGACCTATCGCTCATTCTCTTTTCGTAGACTGTCTGGTGGACTTCTCGTATGGCCTCGACAACGTCCCCTTCGAAGTCTTCCCGCAGAAGTTCCAGCACAAGCTCCGCGGCTACAGCTCCGCTGCCCTGCGAGGACCCGGTCACGCCGTCGGCAACTGCAAAGAGTCCTTGCTTCTCGTCAACGAGAATCCTGTCTTCGTAGGGGTGCATGCTGCCGCGGACGGATTTTGCGGAAACGTCCAACAACCTCGAAGAACCGTAACCGTGACCATAACTGTTACTGCAAGTTCGCCCAGCCGAAGGAAGTCTCAAACGATACGCAGTCGCCAGAAGAGCTCGAATTCTACTCCGACTCAGAAGGGGAGTCTAAGTCTATTAAGCCTCTTGGTGAATCAGCCACGCGAGAGTTGGCCCGGGCCATCGTTCGCTTTGAAAGAAACTCGATAGACCGCGCCCGATTCGTGGTCGTTCACGGAGGATTGATCGTCTTTCCCACAGACACCGTCTATGGGCTGGGCTGCGATCCCAACAACGAGGATGCCGTTCGAAGGCTCTCCGAGGCCAAGAAGCGGGACCATAGGCCCATCCCCGTCCTCTGCTCCTCGAAGAGCGCCGCGATGGAGCTGGTCGAGATGAACCAGAAGGCCCTAGAACTTGCGGGGCGATTCTGGCCAGGTGCCTTGACTATCGTTGCCCCTCTGAAGCGAAGTCTCCCCTTCTTGCTCCATCAGGGGACCGGGACCTTGGGAGTCCGGGTGCCCGCCCTGCCCCTCTGCGTGACTCTGATTGAGACCTGCGGAGGCTGGCTCACCGGGACCAGCGCGAACCTTTCGGGACTGCCATCCGCCCGGACGGCTGCGGAGGCCGCAAGCCAGCTCGGCGACCGCGTGGACTTGATACTCGACGGAGGGAAGCTCGAGGGTCTCGAGTCGACGGTCGTCCGCGTGGTGGACGATGGTATCCAAGTTTTAAGGATGGGTCAGGTCAGGGTGACGGACGAAAGGCGAGAACGATGAACCTGATCGTGACGTCTGCCAAGGGCCTTGAAGCGCGGGCCTCCGCTGAGTTCAAGGAGGTAGCGTTGCTCTCGGGCATCAGGAAGGTGACCATCGAGAGGTCGGCCTACGACGGCGTACTCGAGGTCGATGTAGAGAACCCGAAGGCCCTGCTTTCGTTCATCAGCGAGTTCGTCCGCTCCGAGCCCTTCAAGGTGAGGTTCGTCATGCGGGTCATACCGGTGGGCAGAGTCGTCGACACCAAGATCGAAGATATAGTGAGCGCCGTCACAGAGCTGGCACCGAACATAGGCTCCACGGAAAGCTTCAGGATCACTATTGAAGCGAGGGACTCGCCCTATTCTGACAAACAACTCATCGATGCGATTGCCGATGCGATCGACAGAAAGGTGAGCCTCGACTCGCCGGACAAGATCGTGCTCATCCAGATCTTCGGCGAGTACACGGGGGTATCCGTCCTCGCCCCGGACGAGATCCTCAGCATCACGAAGCTGAAACGGGCGACCTAGGCCCTAGGGCCGTTCAAGAGCGCGGCCTGCTCTATTCTGTTCAGCTCGTCGGAAGACAACTCCCGACTCTCGAGCTCCGATCCGCCGAGCTCTTTCGCGCTCAGGCCCGCGAGCCTCGTGGCGGGCCCCGCTATCACAAGGAGGAAGGGTTCACCTTTCTTGGCGCCCGTCTGCTCGATGGCCCTGGCGATTTGGGTCGTGCCTGCCAGGCGCAGGAGCAGGTCGACCTCGGGTCTCTTGGCCAGCAAGCTCTGGGTCCCGTTCGCGCTGAGGGTCTGTGCTGCTATCATCTCCACGAAGAAACCGTTTGTGGCCGCGTCCGCGCTGACCGTCTGCACGATCGATTCAGGGAGCTTGGCCTCGACTATCCTCCTGACGGAGGCGGGGTCCGCTCCTCCCCTGATGACTATGGAGACAACTCGTGCTTCCGTGGCTTCACCCCCCGTGCGAGAACGGTATCAGGACGACCTTTTGGCCGCTTTTCACGACTCTTCCCGCCGACGCAGGCACGAACGCCTCGCCGTCCTCCACCATCACCAGGGTGTTGTACTTCGTGAATCCCGGCTGCGCTTCGGTCGAGAGCGCCCTCAGCCGCGCCACTATCTCTTCGGCGTCGAGCGCCTCATCCGCGAGCTGGACCTCCTTCGCCCTGACGCTCGTCTGTATGTGGCCTAGGCACCTGACGGTGATCAACTGGAGTTCAAGAGGAGAAGTCTTTCTTTATACCTTCTGCCTTGGTAGATGCTGCCTGGGGGAAGCATCTCTCCTTCTGGGAGTCGGAGTTGCTCTGCGAGCTGGGCACCCGTCTTCGACTTGAGCTTCTCGATAGGTACATCGACCGCCACGGGTCTGGGGTCCACCGTGTGCATCGACGTCTTGTGCGGGAAGAGCTTCTTGTTTCTCGCCGCTTTGACCACATCGTCCTTCCCGAGCCTCTGGACCAGGACCACGACGCTTCTCTCGTCCTGGATAGCGACGTCTACGTCTTCTTCGGGAACGAACTCCTTCTTCCAGCCAGACTTCAGTGCGATCTCGTCCAGGGATCGCATCAGCGCGAACGCCCCGTCTAGGTCCATGGGAGCCGCGGGCATGAGGACGCCGCGAGAGCTGATTGCCGCAAGCCCGCCTCTGCGCTCGTTGAGGGCTGTGAACGCTTCGAGCATGGTGCTCCTCTTCGAGATTCCGGCATCAAAGAGCACCATGTCCATGTCCTTGCTGTTGTGCGGGGTGTACACCCTCGCCCACCTGTTCAGCTCTAGCGTCCTAGAGCTGTAGTCCACCGGACAGCAAACAACGTACTCCAGTCCGAGCCTGGCAAAGGCAGCCAGCCTGTGCATCCCGTCGAGGACCGCCTGGCTTTCTGCGTCGAAGATTATCGGGTCTCTCTGAATCCCTTCTCGTTTGATTTCCGATGCGATTCTCTCGACATGGGCGGGAATGGTTTCCTCGTGCGGCATCAGGGAGGAAACCGGCCTCACGTCCACCTTGACCCCCTTCCTTTCCAGGACCATTGTCTACTCGGCCTTGACTTCTTCAGGTGCTTCTTCTTCGATCCGCTCTTTCTTCAGCGATTTCGCTATGTACCCTGCGATGTGGTTCCTCAGCTGTTTCGAAGGAATCAGGGCCAACTCCTTGAGGGCAGCCTTGTTCTTCTCGTAGTCTGCGCTGAAAGCCTCCGCATGCCTCTCAAGAATCATCTCGGAAAGCCTTCTGGTCCGGTCCAAACTTGTACCTCCCTCGCCGGGTGGGGTGATTAAGTCTTCCCGCCAATGCCCAAGTAGCAGAGGCCGTTCCGCAGGAGGCGTTCCTGCGCTTCAAGAAAAGTCTGCTTCCAGAGTTCGGCGAGCGTGAAGACCATGGTTGGAATCAGAGAAGGCCCCCCCGCTCCGCCTAAAGGCGCGAAGGTGACTGGGCCATCCGATTCGGTGAGAACGAGTCCGGAGTCGATGCTGGATGCCATCCTCTGGAGCTTCTTGGAGTGCAAGAGGGCCGGCCCGAAGGAGACGGAGTATCCCCTGTCCTCGGCCTCTTTCTGCTCGGCCTCGCCCTGGAACCAGTGCAGTAGGACGGGTTTCACGTCGTATGTAGATAGCACCTCAAGGCACTCCTTCTCCGCCCCTCGCGAGTGAACTTGGACCGGTTTTCCCGCCCTCTCGACCGCTTCAAGCTGCGTCACGAAGCTGGTCATCTGCGGGCTTTTCGGAGATACCTCTGAGTACTTCGGATCCAGCCCGAGCTCGCCCGCGCCGGTCGCTTCGTGAAGGACGCCTTCGAACCATCCGAGGTCGTCTCCGGCCCGGGCCTCCGAGGGGTGGACCCCCAGGAAGGCCTTCACCAGCGCGGGTTCGCTCCTGGCCATCTCGAGCGTCGCCATGGAGCTCGCCTTATCGATAGCTGACGAGAGAAGCATGGTTCCCGAGACACGAGCCACGTTCAGGCTCGGGAGGTGGCTCCGGTACTCGCACAGGTGGACGTGCGAATCGATGAAACGCACGCTTAGCCCTCTGCCCGGCAGTATTTCAGACCACTCCTCCCGCTCCCGACATAAACCTGAGCGTAGTGGTTGGCAAGCGCCCTTTCCTAACTCAAAACACCAAGAAACGCCGAAAAATGTGCCGAATCGCCCAAAGGTTCTTAAAGGTCCCTTGCTTTTGGTTAAACCATGTCCAATTCGGAGTTCGGCCTTGCGGCTGTCTACAGGGTCATAAAGAAGGCCGGCGCTGAAAGGGTGGGAGACGACGCGGCGATAGAGCTGAGGTCGGAACTTGAGACCGTGGGTCTTCAGATCTCGAAGGTCGCAGTGGAATTGGCCGCCCACGCAGGCCGGAAGACGGTGAAGCCTTCGGACATCAAGCTGGCCGCGAAGTCCGTTCTGAGACAGAACACCTAGGCGTCGGGCAACAATCCCGTCCTAGGGGGGCTTTCAGGCCCGGGGGTCTCTGGAGGCGGAACCCTTTGCCTGCATTGTCAAAGCCTAGTTCAGCATTTCGAACGCCGGGTGCCAATGCCCCGGTGGGGCCAATAAAGCTGAAGCAGAACCGCTCTCTCTTCAATCGCACCCGATTCAATTCAATTGTCTACTCAGGAGCCTGAATCATGCCCTGATTCATCGAATAAGACCTATACGAGCCTGTCCCGGGATTCAGTCCCTTACTGAGGGTGGTTCAACTGGTCGTCCCTGATGGGGTATTTGGGGCTCTTCGGTAAGACCTCAAGGTAATCAGGAATCCAATTGAAGAGGCAACGAGAAATGCGATTCCTGTGAAGAACGGGCCGAGTGCGCCCAACGAGTAGGAACACCCCCCATTGTAGGTCAGAGCACAGATTTGGTACGAGTGAGTATATGCAATGCCCGCCCCATAGAGGACGAGAATGATACCCGCGACTAACAGGATTTCGGAGACAACACCGATTGCCCAAGCGGTCTTCAATTCGCTCGCGCCTCTTTTCTGATTCTACTCCGAAATGGGGTGAGCCATTTGTTTTCTCAGTCAACCCCCCACTCCTGCCCTCTCTGCGGGTTAGGCGACCACGCAGAGAGGAACTGCTCGCGCGCACGGTCCAAGGCAGCACCCGCTACCGTGGGGTCACCGTGGAACCGTCGAGCCGTGTGCCCAAACCAGCCGCAATCGGGATTTGGGTCTGGCGCGCGCCAGCTACCGGTAAGAATCGGCAATAGCCTCATCGTTTGAAAGGTTACCAGCCAAGGTCGAAACGTTCAGTAAGCTCATATCCGCTTCTTCTTGTGACTGCTAATTGGAGGCATCCCTGTCTTCGAAGAATGTCTGCAAGGGCCATCACTGCGTGAGTTGCTGCTACGGAACAGAGATGCTTCTGTTGGAGGCCGATGTGCACCGAATAGTCGGTCTGGGCTTCAAAGAAGGTTCCTTTGCAGTTGAATCCGACGGCTTCAAGATGCTCAGGAACGGCAGCAGCGGGAGATGCGTCTTCCACGATGGAAAGCAGTGCACGATCTACCCAAATCGACCCTCGGGATGCAAGCTGTATCCAATCATCTTCGATGAAGGCCTCGACCATCCCGTAAGGGACGGGTTGTGTCCATACAGGGATGAGTTTGACCTCTCGTTGAAGGCCAGACGAGAGTTATCAAACGTCTATTCTAGACTGATTGACGAAAGAAGGCGCCGACATGCGGTTGCATCACTTCGGGCTATCACGTCTTTCGAAGACGACTCCACAATCGGGACAAACCAAGAGCCCTAGTGCGCGAAAAGGAAAGCCAACCTTCCTGTCCGCGTCGCTCGCAAGATTGACCTGAAAATGCGTGAAGCTGGATTCTTCCTCGTGGCTATGGCAACACGGGCACTGGATTTTTTCAGGAGACATCAGTCGACGCGGTTTGCCCCCACCCTCGATTCTTATCAACTTGTCTGGTATGCGCGCGCTATGGCCCGACGCTTGACAGGGACAGAATCCTGAACTGTGTCCCGACGACCTAACAGAACCGGCCTCCCGAAGACCCAAATAACTAAGACCTGAATCTAATGGTGTGCCGTCAGAGTGGAAGTTTGTAGCATTCAGATACGCGGTTGACAGACTCGCCAAGATAGAACTGAAGAAGTTCGACACGCTCGACATACTCACGAAGGAGTTGACCGCTATGGAAAAGCAGGGCTGGGCGGTGGCTAAGATGAGTTCCGTAGTCGTGGCTGACAGTGTCGTTTACACACTCTTACTTAGGAAAAACGCCCCTGACCGATAAGCGCGCGCTAACCAGCCTCAGCGTTGCAAACGCCAAGCGTGGATAGCGTCATCAATGGAAGTCTGAGAAGGTTGCTTGTCGTACCAAGCTGTCCACGCTCGCAGGCGAGATGGTTCTACCTATCATTTCCTTGAAATGGAGAACGTAAAGTGACTCTCCGATCCTTAGAAGGAAATCCCAGCCCTTGATTGCGATCACGCTGGCCCGGATCGTCTTTGTATCTCTGATGGAAATCGATTGCGGAACGAAATCTGCGAAGGCGGACACTGAATCATTGTATGGAGTCAGCAGATCAAGAGGCTTCTGGTTGTCCAAGTAGTGGGTGCCATCTAACTCGGGCAAACTGAACACTTGCGAACGAACTCCAACCAACAATCTTGCACACGCTTCGGCGTCTTGGTTGGGTCGAAAACCGCTCAATCTGACCTTTGGTCTTACCTTGTCCGGAACTCCAAATGTCGAATGAATCTTGGCTTCCAATTCCCTAGCCACTCTTCCGTCGTCAGCCCGCGCTATCGGAATTGCCATCAACGCACCTTGTTCCGCAATGCGTGTTCCAAATCTCTCCCGCCGGCAGACGCCGACCTTGACGTCCGTCGGTGTGTAGGCGGCTAGATAGACAATGTGCGGGAGTGTGCAGTATTCACTAGGCAGGTCACACTCACCGTGACAAGCGGTGCATCTCTGTGAAGGATCGTTGTTGAAACACTCATCGCATTGAACCCTGCTTCCTTGAACTCTGGCAACTCTTTTGCACGCAGTGAGGTATTCATTCGAGTCAAAGCAGCCAATACAATATCGGTCATCGGAGAACCTGCACGAAAGATTGAACGGAGTGTTGAGAGGAAGAGTTTCAATCGACGTCTCGTTATCGTCTCCCCAAGGTCGACAGATCAATGATGTAGAGGGAAGGAGGTGAACGTCCCAATCGAGCCAAAGCAAGTGAAAGGGCTTCGGTGGGAAAAAGCTCACGGAGACTCCAATTGGAGAATCTTATAAAAAAGCGCGCGCCGGACGAATTGCTCGAATCGGTGGGCGGCCAATCTTAATGTAAGAAGGATTCGAACTCCGAAGTTGGAGACAGGCCTTGCCCATTGTGAAGGTCAACGACATTAACATGTACTACGAAATGGGCGGAAAGGGCGAACCGATAGCACTAGTTGGGGGCCTCGGAACCAGCATGACAGCATACAGGAACATTGCTGACAGGCTCTCGCAAGGATTCAGCGTCCTATCCTTTGACAATCGCGGTGCTGGACGCACCGACAAGCCAGACGTCCCTTATACGATAGAGATGATGGCGGAGGACACCGCAGGCTTGTTTGGAGCGCTGGATGTCAAATCGGCAAACGTGGTTTGCGTATCCATGGGCGGGCGCATCGCCATCGAACTGGCTCTACGGCATCCCGAACTCGTGAAGAGCCTGGTCCTGGCCTCGACTTGCGCGAAGCAGCCGTTGAAGACAGGGTCTGCGTTCCAATTCAAGCTGGTGAAATTCTTGATGCAGGGAACGAGGCTGCTAGGGAGATCCCCGCAGCCTTACTACGCCTTCGTCAGGCAGCTTAGAGCGTCTCGTGGGTACGATTGCAGCGACAGGCTGGCGGAGACATCCGTGCCGACCCTGATTGCGCACGGAAGGAAGGACAAGAACGTTCCATACGAGCTGGCTGAAGAGTTGCATTCCGGAATCAAAGGCTCGAGAATAGTGACATTCAAGGGAGGCCATCGGCTCGTCTTCTGGGAATACCCAGGGTTTGTTGATGCGATAACGAAGTTCTTGGGCGAGGTCGGCCAGGTCTAGGATTCCGATTGTAGCAAGCCTTCCCGGTCCTGCAAAATCACTTTAACCTCATGTTTGGAAGCTCTGATTCGGCCCCGGTGGTGTAGCCCGGTCAAGCATGTTACCCTCTCGAGGTAGCGACGGGGGTTCAAATCCCCCCCGGGGCAGACCTATTATGGGTACAAACCCATAAATACGGACGCAGATTTCTGAGCCGCGAACTTGCCTGAGAAGAAGAGCACCAGTCTGTTGCGGGATCCGAACGTGGCCCGGTGGTACAGCAACATGAAGAAAGGGAGCGTCATCTCTGCGGAGATAAACCTCAGGGCCTTGGACAGGTTCTGCCGGCAGGTCAAGATGACCCCGGAGGAGTATACCAAGTTGCCTCTTCAGAGGATGGAGGAGGTGGCCCAGGACTTCGTGGACGAGCTGGAGTCGGCGAAGAAGCCCTCGGGAGACGCGATGTACTCGCCGGGATATACACAGTCTCTCCTCAAGATGGTCAGGAACTGGGCGGAGTGGAACAGGAAGCCGCTTCAACGGAAGATTAAGATTTCCAACCCGAACAGGCGGCCGACACTCGCCGACGAGAGGTCGCCCACCCAGGACGAACTGAAGAAGGTACTTTACGCAGACACGACCCCTCTCAGGACGAGAGCCTGCGTCGCCTTGGTCGCCTTCTCGGGGGTCAGGCTGGAAGTCCTGGGTGACTACCTCGGCCTCGATGGCCTTCGCATCTCCGACTTCCCGGAACTGAAGATCGAGGACGGAAAGGTGGTTTTTTCGAAGGTGCCGACCCTCGTGGTGGTCAGAGAAGAACTGAGCAAAGCCAGGCACCAGTACCTGTCCTTCCTGGGCGAGGAGGGGTGCGAGATCGTCAGGCAGTATCTCGAAAGGAGGCTCGCCGAGGGCGAGAAGCTCCTCCCTTCATCCGGGCTCATAGCCACATCGGCCGAGCAGGCAAGGAAGAGGAGCAAGTTCTCGGTCAAGGACCCGTCGCCCCTCCTGAGGACGACGAAGCTGGGGAACGAGATGAGAATAGCGATGAGGGCGGTCGGCCTCCCCTGGAGGCCCTACGTCTTCAGGACGTACTTCGACACCGCCCTGATGCTCGCCGAGAGCAAGGGCTTCGTGAGCCACGCCTACCAGCAGTTCTGGATGGGGCACAGCGGGGACATCGAGGCGCAGTACACCACGAACAAGAGGAGGCTCCCGAGCGACATTCTGGAGGACATGAGGCAGTCCTACAAGAAGTGCGTGAAGCTCCTTCAGACGACCGGCTCCCCGGGGAGCGAGGAGGACCAGAACGTCGGGTTCAGGAAGATCGTCCTCATAGGAGTTGGATTCAAGGGTGAGGAGGTCGAGAAGCTCGACGTGGGCAACCTGACCGACGCCGAGTTCCAGGCCATGGTCAAGGAGAAGCTCCTGGGTGCGATGACCAACAACGGAGCAAGGCAGAAGGTCGTGCCTGCGAACGAGGTGGAGAGCTACATTCCGCAAGGCTGGGAGTACGTCGCCTCGCTCCCGAACGAGAAGGCGATCGTCAAACTGCCGTTTTAGAGTCGGCGGGTGCGAATCCGGGGGTGGGAATTTAGCCCTTCGGGTGCAAATCTGTGACAAGTTCAGAACTGCCTGAATTGAGACCTCTAGCTTGGTCTCGCGCGCGCGCTCACGGCTTGCCCCACAATGAAACAGTATCCAGTTTTGAGATAGCTTCGACCCGACGGTTAACGCCTTCACGCATGACCCGAAGAATTAACAGAACCCACCAAACGAGGAGTTAACAGAACCCGTTCGCCTAAACGCAGATTAGAGAGAGTCTCTGAAGACAGGCCATGCATATAGTAGACTTGTCGGATTCCACCTATGAACAACTGAAGGGTCTGAAGGGGCAACTCAGGGTCTTGGCAGAAGGTCAGAAGATTACTGACGAGATGACCTTAGCCGAGGCTATGTCCATCACTGAGGAGATGTTCAAAGATGATTCGTTCCTTGAAGGGTATACGGAAGGGATGAGGAGTCGCCTCAGGGACTTCCGAGAACAGAATAAGTGAGCATGGCCCGACGCTAAACAGGGACAAAATCCTGAGGCATGGCCTATGGTCGATTTATGCCCAGACTGCGGAAGCACCAAGGTCTCACTACCCCGCACGACCAAGGAAGGCAGAATGACCACAATCTACTATCGATGCGACGAGTGCGGGCATGAGTGGAGAGAGAAGAGATACCGTTAGCCACCAAACGGTTTTGGACAGCCCGAAGAACACCCTAAACCAACCGAGGATTAGACAGAACCCCGACAAACAATGCCTAAGTACAGGGCGACAGTCCTTCCTATCATAAGCGATTCTCTTGTCAAACCCTGACACGGAAGAGCGCAAGACCGTTCTCAGGACAATTAGAATCCCAAAATCGTTAGAGCGTTCTCTCAAGAGTGAAGCAGCCGATGAAGGCACGACCGTCAACGCAGATGTCAACTCCATCCTTAGTCGACATTTCGAGTGGGACAAGAAGGCATGGGAGTTCAGACTCGTTTCGCTCCACAAGCCGATTCTCATCAGCCTGCTCGAAGGGTTGGATGAGGAGACACTCGCTCGCATAGGTCGAGAGGTTGTGACTGCCTCTTGGAAAGAAATGGCGGAGTTCTGGTTTCAAGACCCCTCTCCAGGCGGACTATTGGATGCCCTGAGCATGATATCCAAGTTTGACCCGAATATGCGAATAAGAGTGACTCAGGAAGAAGGGATGTACACGGTTGTCTTCAACCATGACCTTGGTGCCAAGTGGAGCATTGTCGCGGAAAGTGCTTTCGGGGAGTTTGTGAAGCAGTCGTTTCACGTCGAGCCGCAAGTCACTCGCGGAGAATCGGTAATCACGGCCCGTTTCAGGGTCAATCCACGGAACTTGCCCATCTGACAGGAACAAGGTCTTAGACATGTGGCGAAGACTTTTGAGAATCGGAGCATACAGAGCTATATGGCCCGACGCTTAACAGGGACAAGATTTCGCGTCGTGGCCCATCAACTTAACAGAGCCTACTCGAAGAACAGAGACGGATAAGCAGGGAAGTCACCCCAGCAACCGACGCTTAACAGCAAGACGAATCCGAGCCAGCAACCGTCAACCTAACAGAGCCTGAGGACCAAACGTTCAATAGCCGTAACGTACTACTTCCCCCAACTCAGGTTTGCAATTCAAAAGGAGCTCATAGAGATCGTCGTCACTCTTAGGTGGGAAGAGTTCTTCTCCTGTCAATTCAGGGTTGGCATCGTAATCTTTCAAGAGAATCTTTCCGACTAATAAGCCGGGCAGGTAAGGTGGCACCCTGACCCCATACAGAAAAGTCGTGTTAGTGCCGCGAGTCGGATTTGAGCTGTAACTTACCTTAGATTGAGAACGAATCCGGGCCGTGAGTTCGAATCCGGTGGGACTCGCCCCCAAACAGGTCCGAAGAGTGGATTCCGCAGGAGCGGGCAAAGACGACGTCGAGAATTCCTAGCGTCTTTGCTCTACTTGGAGAGTCGAGACCTCGCGCAAGAGAGCGCCGCATCAGCTCCGAAACTCAGCCAGCTTGTTCCAGCGGGGCCACCTCCTCCCGATCGCGAAGTCCAAGCTGAGCCGGGAAGGACCGAATGCCGCCATCGCGGCGAGGAACATGACTGACGCAAGTGCGTACACAGCTCCTGTCCCTACATCTGTTGAACCTGGTCCGTACGGTCCGCCGAACCCCTCTGGCACTGACCAGATGACTAGGCTCAGAAAGAAGCTTGCCGTAAAGGCGAGCTTCTGCAACAGGCCGACGACCAGGCATACCCCGATGGCGAGCTCAAGTGCGCCAGTGAAGTACACGACGAGTGCAGGGTTCGATGACGTAGCCGACGCCCAGAATGAGAACCATCCCGCAAGCCAGGAGGGCTGGCCCGCAGCAGCGCCCGAAACCATCCCCAGAAAGGCGTCGACGAAGCCAGGCTGAAACTTCAGAGCCCCGTCAATCAGCCAGAACGCCCCGAAGACCACTCTGGCGGCAACTTTGAGAGCAGCAGCGTTCCTAAGGAACCATGCGTCGGAGTTGATGCCCAATGGATTGGGACGGTGGAAGGCCCTATGAGAACTGAAGCGAGGATGATGATTCCATCGAGCAACCCAGATTGCGTTCCTCTAAACGGACAGAGCCCATTCTGAGCCTGTTTGTCTGCGCGCGCGCGGCGATATTGACCATCGTCCTCATCTTGAAATCCTGGACCCCCTAGAATGTTTGGTAGTGACGGTCATCCATTCCCTACTGTAGACCGAGGATAGCAAGAGTCTTTAGTGGTTAGAAACAGGAATGGGCGGATTGAAGAGTTCAGATTATCCTTCTCTCTATATTGCCAGTGATAAAGCTGCAATCAATGCAGAAAAAAAGTATTTTCGGATTGTGCTGTTGAAAATCTCAACTCTTCTCGCGATATCAGGGTTGTCGGCGTTTTCATGGAGCGAGATAACGGACTTGCGATTAGGCGTGGCAGCAATCGTAGTGATTTTGTTGGTTCTGGGCCTGATTGTGGACTCAATCGTGCTGGGTAAGAGGTACGATCGAATCTGGTTTGATTGCAGGTCGATAGCTGAAACGGTCAAGGCGCAAATGTGGTTCTACGTTACAAGAACTAGCTCTTCTGACAAAGACCAAGACGTCTCCGACTCTGAATTCAGGCGAAGCCTCTTAGACATACTCAAGATTGAACGGAACGTTCCGCAAGAAATTTCGGACAATATTTCAGATGATTCTATGGGTGTAACTCAGATTACGGACTACATGAGAAAAATGAGAGCATCAACTTTGGTCGAGCGAATTCATCGTTATTCAGTTGATCGAATTCAGGCCCAATTGGCTTGGTACAGTGCCAAGAGCCGATGGAACAGATCAAGGGAATTCTGGTGGTATGTTGCTTCAATTGCATTGCAGGTCGGAGCGGCTCTTCTCGCGACGGCCTTGATTTTTACCGGTCCTATCCAAATTGAGATTCCAGAATTGCACAGCGTCACCCTGAATCCAATTGGCATCCTTACCACATTGGTTGCAGGCAGCCTCGCATGGTCTCAGTCAAGGCGATTTGGCGAGCTCGCCAAGAGCTATTCTCTTGTCTCAACGAGTCTGTCCATTCAAGCCGACAGAGTAAAGGGCATTGACAATGAGCAGGAACTTCAACAACTGGTCCTAGATGTCGAGCGCACGATTAGCCGTGAGCATGAAATCTGGTTGCTTCGAGGCGTCAGAAATTAGGTAGGGTCATCGTGCGCAATTCTTTGCTCTTCCGACATGAGCCGGTGGTGGTCCCAATACCGGTCGACCAGCCACGAGTGCAGCCCTTTCGATTTCGTCAGAGAATTTCTCTGGTTCCCAGTCAATCACCCTACAGTGTGCCTCCCTCATTGCTTGAGGTATCTGAGGGGTGCCAGAATCTTTGAGCCTTATCCCTACCACTGCATTGCCTTTTGCTAGGCTCTCACGTATTTCGAAATCAACCCAATCGCTGTCGGCTGTATGTGGTCCCAGCAACACGACAGTCACAGATGTCCCTTGAAGTCGTTCCCTGATCTGACTCTTGACGTAGTCTGTGTCTTCACTCTTCACTGGTGAGATTAGGTGCCTTCCGACGAATTCGAAACCCACATTCGGATTCCACCGCAGTAAGGCGAACCCCTGCACTTGGGACTTATCTTCGTGCGCAAACGAGAGGAATATCCTCCTGCCCATCTTGAGCTTAATCGCTTAGGCCTTATATTAAAATTCGTCTTCCTACCCTCCGAAACACGCACGTTCTCTGAAGTCTTCGGCTGGTCAAGCGTCTCCATTGAGCGCACATCGAGCGGAGATCTTACAATACTCTGTTCACAAAGGTTTTCATACCAAACAGCCGTGCAGGATGAAGGATGACAATGCTTACTGAGCGACCTTCAAACGTGAAGCTCGACTCGTACTTTCCCTTCCCCCTGACAAGGGGCCAAGCGGAACCCCGGATTTATGAACCGCGTCGCGATAATTCCATCACAGTCAATCCTGACATTCTGGACTTGTTCTTCAGATTCATCTACGAAAGACATCAAATCTACTGCAAGAGGTTCGTGCAGAAGCTACCTGCGCCTTGGACTAACGACCGAATCTTGAGAAAGTACAAGTTCACCAATGTGTATCGCGAGCTAGACCGCGGAACCCTGTATCTAACTAATGAAATCATAGGAAGGGGTAGCGACCGAGATGTTATCTTCAACATCCTTCTGTACAGAATCTTCAACAACATAGAAACATACAGAGCCATAGGCTTTCAAACAGTTGAATCCTTTGATGCTGCGAATACGATACGACTTCTCGAGTCTAGAAGCAAAGCAGGCAAAGCCATCTTCACCAACGCATTCATGGTCTCTGGCACAAGGTATGCCGACTCAAACAGCAAAATTGTGAACATGGTCAATGGAGTCATTCGAGATGACCTCGTCAAGAACTTTGATTCTCACTTCCAAAGAATAAAGAATTCCAAATCATTAGAAGATGCACACGCCGCAATCAAGGAGATAACACACTTTGGGGACTTTCTCTCATACGAAGCGATTATCGATATCAATTACTCAGGAATCATAAGATTCTCAGAAGATGACTGGGTTAATCCTGGCCCCGGCTGCAAGAAGGGAATAAACTACATCTTCTCTTCCAAAGGGGACCACTCGTACGCTGAAATCATTAGAATACTTCGCGAAGATCAGCACATACACTTCGACAGACTCAATCTCAATTTCAAAGGCCTTAGTCCAAAGGACTTGACACTTAGGAACATTGAACACAGTCTGTGTGAATTCAGTAAATATTACCGACTGTTTACGGGCCAGAGAACACATGCGAGAAAGTTCGTACCCTCTGATGTTCCTTTGCCTTTGAATAAGGAAGCGTAGTCCTGCATTTTGTACCACCGGCATTAACAAATAAGCAAACGGACGGTACACCATTACCTTAAAAGAATCCTGCGAGCCTATTCATATCATGGAAATCGAGCAACCGGGGCTCGTAGACGCCGTCAAAGAAGCTAAACGTGTTCTACAGACAAATGGTACCTTGGTTGAGAGGCATGTTGGGGGCTGGTGTCTTCAAGACGAAGGATTCGTGAAAATGCGGGAAATCCGAAATGTCCTCATTACTGTAGATGACCCTAGGAATATCTGGCACAATCAAGTAAATCGCGGGCTTCTGTTGGAAACACTCGACATATTACTTGGGCTGAATCCAGGTTTTGTCCACAAGGAATGGGGCTTCTATAATAAGTGGAGAACGAAGAATTGGAAGTATCCATATACATACGGTGAACGTATCTTTTCTGATCAAATCAATCAGTGGAATGAATGCGTGAAAATACTACGCGCCGAACCGACAAGCAGACAGGCGAGCATTGTCATTCGGCGTCCCGAAGACCTCTTGGTTAGCTTTACTCCCTGTTCGATTTCTCTGCAATTCTATGTTGACGACCGAAGGCGATTATCAACCACCTGGATGATGCGGTCGAATGATATTGCAATAGGAGGATTGCCTCGCAACATTTTCATTGGGTGCCAACTTCAGATGCAGATGGCTCTGGCTACCAAACTGGCCGTCGGAAAATATCATCATTTTGATGTCAACCTGCATCACTACACCAACAAGCCGAAAGTTCTCATTGAGCTCGATAAGCTGAAATCGGAAGTGAATCGACACGGAAACCCTCCTTATCTTGACGACGAGGCGAAGTCCATTCTCAGAGGGTTCTTGGAATCGTTTTTCGAAAGTGGAAAAGTGGGGGACCTCAGAAAGTACAAAGGCCTGGAACCCTATTGGAAGGACTGGCTAAATAGAATAGCGCAGAAGAAAGTGCCCTGAATGTTTATAGTCTTAGATGGGATCGATTGCTGTGGAAAGGACACCCAGATAGAACTCCTGTCAAAATGGCTCAAGCCTCAGCTAATCATTCAGTGCCCCAACAGGGAGACTCAGACAGGGGCAATCATTGATTCATTTCTTGATGGAACAACCAAGCTTCATCGAATGGCACAGATAGCTCTTTTCGAAGCAAACAGATGGGAATGGTGTGATGTCGTAACTTCTGCATTGAAGAAGAACGGGACAGTCCTTGCAAACCGCTGGTTCCAATCAGGCATGGCGTACGCATTGGGTTCGGGGGAAAGATACCTTGAAGCTGCCAGCGCCCTCACTGTTGGCTTACCACAACCCGACCTATCAATTATCATCGACATCAGCGTAGGTGAGTCTGTACGGAGAAAGAAGAATCGAGACGCCTTCGAAGGGGACAATGACTTCCTGTCAAGAGTCAGGGAGGGCTTCTTGAAACTTTCAACATCCCATGGATGGCTGGTAGTAGACGGTGAGAAGGCTCCCTCTGAAGTTTTCGCAACGATCCAACATGAAATACAAACGCGACAATCCTCGATGAAAGCTTGCTGACAAATCGCGAACGAAGGATTACCAAAGCATCTAGTCGACGCTTGGCGCTGATTGGACAGCACACTCATTAGCAATGTAAGTTGGTCGAGCGCCTCTGTCTTGCATACGTCAACTACAAATCTTGCAGCACAGACACGCGCCAACCTTAAATCGCACAACACTATCCGATTCTTGGTGTCTCCCGATTTTCGTCCCCCAAACAAGCCTTGGACTCCTCTAAAGCAAGGAGAAAGCAAACTTGCAGCACTCTCCTTCTACTATAGCGACCCGCATTCTGAAATACCAGTCCGAGAAATAACTAAGGAGAACGACAACAAGGCAGATCCAAACCTTGAGACCAAGACATACGGACTCTTCAGCACCTGCGAGAGAGCAATGCGTGCCAGGGCAGTGGCGGACGGTTTCGATCATATTCTTTTCTGCACACGCAGAGAAGGTACGAGAGTCCTAACAGGATATTACGAGCTAGGTTGGTATTGCAAAATGCCTCCAGTAAAGGGATATTCAAAGAAGAGTGTCCTTCCGGACTATGCACTATCCGCAAGGAGGGTCCACTTCATCATCAAGGGATTCCCGTTAGACGAGCTAACAGGTTACCTTGATGGAACTCAATTGGGCAGCCGCTTTAGGACATTTCGATACATCGACAAGGGAACAGCAGACAAACTGGTCAGACTTCTGAATGAGATTCCTGATGAGACAAGGGGGTTTCTCACTGAAACGAGACGCCTGGAAGCCACGAACATTGCAAAGTGGGGGTACGCGTACAGAAATTGGAAGCGTACCAAAGGATTTGACTGGTCAGTCGCCACGAAATACCTTGGTGCGGGGAGTGCCTAAGTACTGGAAGTGCACAAACTGTGGGGCAAGGATTCGTAGCAATTCTCTCTTGAAGCTCTGTCCCGAATGCGAGAAGTTTGGTACACTAGTCAGGGATGAAGGTTAAGTCGAGTAGTTGCTATTCAAGTCACCAAACTACTTACTCCTGTTTCGTGATATGAGTGCGGACCGGCACTGGTCATTTCCGAACTATCTCGCCAACTTCATTCGTGGTCTTCTTTAGGTGTTCATAATTCAACGCGATCTTCTTCTTCAAGGCTCGGTCCAAGTCAGTATCAGGGCATTTCTGTTTGACGAGCTGGAGTAAGTAATGCATAACATCAGCGAATTCCTCGGCAATCTCGTTCTCGGGTCTACCATGAAGAACCGTATTGACGAGTTCTCCGCTTTCCGCGAAGTAACCTGTAATCAACCATCTCCAGTCTTGGCTCCAGCCCTTACGTATTGCTAGCTCATTCACTGCGTGAGCATAGTCTTCCAGCGAATTCATTTTGACCGATCCCTTCGCTTTCGTACCGGTTCGCCTAGGCATGATTTTGACTAAGCCCTCCAATTCAGCTATCCGACAGCAGCTTGATTCGGCCAGCCAAACTTCCGAACGGCACACCAGCGTAGTCAGCTACCTCAAACAAGCCAGAAATCAAATCTGCCATTCTGATCTCAAGTTCCTTCACAGACTCTGATGACATGGAATCTCTCGTCCTGTTTCGGTTCAACAATCTTATGACATCACTTAGGTCAGAAACCAATTCTAACAGTCTACTCTCTGAAGGAGCTACCGGGCTTCTCTGTCTTGCTCTCGTGATTCGATGGTGACTCATTTTCGCGGATTGTTTGTCAACGCTATAAAAGTGTGTGATTCGGGTTAGCATAGGACCGGTTAGGAAGGTGCCTATAGCAAGCTATGACGTAGCCATCATGAGGATATTGATATCCATGATGGAAGCCATTGTAGCGGTTCTTAAGAAGAGCGACAGAAGAAGAAACCCAATTCGATTACCTAGACCATAAGTATCATATTGAACAGCAACATTTCGTCTCAATCTTAGATCGGATACCTCGCGTCTAATCCACGCAACGGGGAGAACGACTCGAAGTGCTCCGTAATGGGGCCTGATCACATTTTCTGTCTTGCATCTGCTTAGTGCCTGACCATTCTGGTTTGAATTCTTTGCGTTATGCTCTGTGTCCTGTCCTCGTTTTGTGCTCGATTCGAGTCTAGTCGGTGTCGCCTTAGGTTCAATTCCATAGGGTAGTGCACAATTCCATAGGGTAGTGCACCCTACGCGCCCGACAGTCGGGTGCGCCCCCTTCTACCTCCTCACAAGCGCGACACCCTAGGCGAACTGTGGGCAGAATGGCACTCTCGGTCAGTTCATCGCTGGCTCTCCTCATCTGCCCGATTTTCGTACAATTCCTTATAACGCGAACGACAGATTTGTCTTGGTTGGGGAAGAAAGTGACCATTTTCTATCGCGGTTTTCTCTTTCTATGTGATTCTCTTGTCTAAGATCGCGATTATAAACGTGGGCTGCAACGCGAGCCATATCCCACTGCAAAGCCCAATCTTTGAAGACGGCAGATTTGAGTTCCTCCCAATTCCTGAGGAAACAAAGGGAATCTCGCGCTATCCAACATGCCCCAAGCTTCCCAGGTATCTTGAGCTAAGATCCTTCTATGATAGAACGACCAGGTTAACTCACTATATCCCCAAAAGCCGCCTTTCGGTGAGAGCACATAACGACCCTGAATTCGAGACCTTCACCTACGCGGACTACCCGACCAAGTCTCCAAGGTCGGCCAATTTGAAGAAGCTTGGAGTAGGAGACCACTTGTTCTTCCTTGCAAGACTGGTCCTATGGAAAAATGATGGCTTCACCAAGAACGCAGGCTTCTATTTCGTGGGTTATTTCGAAATCGAAGAGATTCTTAGAAATGTGATAAGGCCCGTCAAGTTGGACAACTTTAGCAACAACGTACATGTAAGGAGAGCGCTTGTAAAGCCTGAGTTTTGGGATGGATTCTGGGTCTTCAGAGGTTCCATGAATTCTCGAAGATTTCTCCGAGCTATTCCATTCACAAGACGCGTAGCTGAGAAGACGATGGTAGATCGAGAGAATAAACCTTGGTATTGGGACCCGAGACGGAGTGAGTTGCAGGTGATTGGATCATACACCAGAAGCTGCAGAATAATCGAAGACAAAGAGAGAATTAGTTCGTTCTGGGATATTATAGTACGAGACAAGGTATCTCAGAGATGTGACAGCCGAGTCTGACTGATGTTGGATTTGAGTGGTAATCTGCACGCTCTTCGGATACATCTATTCTGCAAGGTTCTTGCTGACGACCAGTCTTCCGTTCTCGTTGATGAACACGAGAATGTCTCGCTCCTTCAGGCCGAACTTCGCCCTCACCTCTTTCGGGATTGTCACCTGGAATTTGTAAGTGAGCTTGCTTGTCCCTAAGATTTCTTTGGTCATCTAGACCCAGCGCATAGGAAGTAAGCTGATAAGGGAAGCCAAGGAAGGCTGTGCTAGTAAGGAATACAAGGGATATAAGGAGGCTGAGGAGCCAGAGGGCGCGTGCATGCGCGACCCGACACCGACAGAGAAGCAGCTTGCGTTCATGCTTGAAAAAGTGGACATCAGGCCCATGAAGGAAATCGCGCGAAAGAGCTTTCCGATAGGCTCGAAGTTCAGGATGGTCATCGAAGCCGAGCCCGACTGGATTCCCCGGCATGAAATCGTAGGCAAGCTCATACCGTGGGAGACTCTGATGGAAGATGAGCTCGACCAGCCGTAGAATGTTCTCGGACGAGGAATGGAAGGAGATCCGTCAAGCGTGGGTAGCAAACCACGCGGACATCAGAAGAACCCTGGAACTAGTACGAGGGGACTACCAGCCAAGAAGCAACAAGAGCAAGAAAATCAAAGCGGTCATCGAGCGAGAGGAATTGGAGCTCAATCTGATACTTCAGGTGATCGACAAGCTTGAGGACATGGACAGGACGCTGCACCAAGACAAGACGGATGGTCATTGACAGTATCATGGGTACCCTAAAGCGGGCGGTGCCGACGATTCAATTCTGGACTTGAAGTAGTCTCCAGTTTCTTTGTCCATGAAGTACACGTAACACCCCTTCATTCCCCGAGTCAGAAGAACCCGGTAGGCATTCTTGACGTTCTGAAGGAACCTCTGGCGGTCCCGCTTCACGGTGCTGTCCGCGGAATTCTCAGGTCTGCTCACCCAGCTCTTGGTCTTCGAATCGTAGACGGCGTCCTTGCCGAACACGACTCCTACATAATCGAACTCGAAACCCTGGATTGTGTAGATGCTGCCCATCTGGCTCACGCCGTTCGGGTCGTAGGCCCATAGAGCTGCTCTGGGTATCCCGGGGGCCAGTCTCGCCGCCTCGTTCTTGGCTTCCCACGTCATTCTGAAGTTTCCTATTACGACGTCCTCTTTCAAAGTCCCGTCCGGCTTCGGGTCGCTCCAAGGCCAGCAGAAACCCGCCACCATCCTCGCAGAATTCGGCTTCTCTGCATTCTTCTTCATCACTTCCGCATACAGCGCCTGGGGGCTGTCGAGAATCCTGAAGTCCATCTTCTCCCTCGACGTAAGCATCAGATTGGCAGTCTCCCTGATCCCCAGCGTGTTATCGATCCAGCTCAGGTAGCCGTCGGAGCCGTTGCACCTGAACTGGGTCTTCAGTTCGAACTCGAAAATCTCGTCAGTGAACTTCTTCGCCGTCTCCCGGATGAGGTCGGAGCTGCCTATCTCCTCAGGCCGGACGACCTGGTAATCGTCTATGAAGAAGATGGAGACCTTGGCAGCACCAATCAGCTCCTCGACCTGAGGCCTTTCGCTGCGAGATTCCTTCTTCGTGTACCTGTTGTTGCTGTTCTTCCTTATCCGGTGGGCCTCATCGCATACGAGGACGTCGATTTGGTTCTCGCTGTAGGCGGTGAAGCTGTTGAAGTACTTGAACAGGGCAGCAGCCCTGCTACCCACGATTTTCCTCAGTGTCGTGGTGAACGCAGCTGATCCGGTCGCGTGAAACACCGTGAGGTCCTTCGAAAGCAGCTCGGAGATTACATTCAGGGCAATCACTGACTTCCCGGTCCCTGGCCCTCCTCGCACGATAATCACAGACTTCTTCGGCAGCTTCGCTGACTTCTTGGCCCTGTCAATGATTGTATTGTAGGCCGCGATTTGGTCTTCTATGAGATTGAATGCTCGCTGTCCGCTGATCATTCCACGAGCGTGCTCGAGGAGTTTCTTCGACGGGCCGACTCTGCTACTCGTGAATCTGTTGAATACCTCAAATCCTGCCCCTCTAATCAACCGTAACCTCAGATATTCGGCCAGTTTGGAGACATCCTCCCTGGAGAAGAGAGGGAATTGGTCCAGAATGGGCTTGAACTTCGGACTGAAGAGCACGTCTGCACTGCGAGAGTAGTTGTGGCAGTAGCAGGCTGACGAGAGGTTGAGCGGAGGCGTTTCGTCGAAGACCTCGACGAAATCTCTAAGGTAAGAGTGGTATCCTCCGACCTGAAAGGATGGGTGGGCCTCAATCCTGTTGGCACCTCCCACGAACGTGATTACATTGTTCTCCAGATCGCAATCTTGGACCTTCGTCCACTGTTTCAGCTCGAGGAGGACGACGTTGTCCCCTCCGTTGTCGCCTCTTCCGAAGAGCATGCAGTCTATCCTGCGGTTGGAATACGGCAATTCATATTCGACCACGACCATGTTGTCACTCAACGACGCGAGTTCCATCGCGTTCTTTACGAACTGAAGTGAATTGGTCCAGGACACAACCTCCGAGGGATTAGGCAGCCTGTAGTAGTAGCTCTCGTACGCTTTCTTCAGCTCGTCAGCAAGCCTGTTCTCAAGAATGTCCTGAACGAACTGTTGAGAGGTCCCCGCGTAGAGCTTCACGCGGGCAATTCATTGTATTTCTTATTTGATTCTTTTGCCGTCCTGACCGGGTATCTCATTTCGTTTGAGGCATGAGTGCGTCTAGTCCCCCGCAGCAAAGGGTGGTACTGCAGACCAATGTCAGTACAGCAGTGCGTGGAACTGTACTGACAGCCGAGTTCCGCCCTTCCGGCTGCACTTCGGCGCGGGAATAGCGTTAAACGACCTGAGGAGACGTCCTCGCCCCGTGATTGACTGGAAATACTACCCTCAGAACGCCGAAGCAACCGATTTGCTTCTGAGTGTCGTAGACAGCTTTGAGCAGCTCGAAAAGAGAGTAACATCAGACACCCATAAGTTCAGAAGCAACAGGGTGCTAGACATCCTCAGGCCGAGGTTGAAGAAGCTCGGGTTCACCGTCGAGGACAAGGGGAAAGGGAGCCGGATTGACGTCCCCGTCCTCTTCGGGAGCAGGGGTGCTTGGCAGAAGTCGTTCCAAGTTGACGCCTACCACAAGGGTGGGAAGACCGTTATCGAGGTAGAGGCGGGCAGGGCCTACACGAACTTCCAGTTCCTGAAAGACATATTCGAGGCCTGCGTCATGCACAATGTCGAGTACCTCGCAATCGCCGTCAGGAGGACCTACCTGAGGAACAAGGACTACGAGAAGATTCTCGACTTCATGGACACCCTGTACGCAAGTGGGAAGCTGGGAATCCCGCTTCACGGAATCATGATAATAGGGTATTGAATTCATGGTGCACTTGGTGGCCAGTAGGAACCAGCTGCTCCGCGTCACGCAAAGGAAGAGGCGTTAGTGCATTGGCTGCAGGGATTCTCGCTTTTGGTTCACTTGTCTGGGACCCCGGGCCTGAATTGGGTCCCTTGATAGTTCGACGCGAGTCCGCGACTACCCCATTCAATGTTGAATATGCAAGGAGTAGCCAGTCAAGAGGCGGCGCTCCGACACTCATACCCATCAACAGAATCGGGGGGAAAGTCATGGCAGAGATCTTGGTTCTAGGCGACGGAGTTCCTGAGAGGGAGGCGAAAAACATGCTCTGGAGGAGGGAACTGCACCAGGAAGGAAGCGGCCGCCACTACGTCCTCCCTGCGAAAGTCGGAATGAACACTGTGCTGGTTGACTCGCTGGGCCAATTCGGAGGCATCGAAGCCGTGCTCTACACTAGAATACGCAGAAACATTCCGCGCATATCAGCAAGCAAGCTGGCTAGGCTTGCGATTGGAAGTGTCAAGAAATCTCCCAGAGGGCAAGACGGAATGATGTATCTGAAAATGTCGAAGGCATCGGGAATCCGGACACCCTTGTCAGATCTCTACGAGGAAAGCATATTGGCTCACACAGGCGCCCTGAACCTCGACGAGGCCCTTCTAAGGCTGAGGGGCGGCCAACCTTGAGACCACCTGGGCCTGAATATCACCAACCACTCCACTCCCCGAAGAGTCTGTTCAAGGGTCCGTAGCCGCCTGACTGTCGAGTGGCCTGTAATCACTTAGGGAGAGCCATACAATGCTGCACAAAGCTCGTCCAGGCAAGATTCGATTGAACAAGCCGCGTTCGATGGGTGACGAAACCGAGCATGTTTAAAGAATAATCGCAATAAGTGATGCGTTGGATTGAACAATCAAGAGTTCTACGAAAGGTTCATGCGGGATCTTGATAGGACCAGGGAAACTGAGTCCTTACTCGACGTTTCAAAGGCTTTCGCCTTTTGGATTGGCAAGAATTACTTACACCTTACAGACGACGACGACACCAAGGAGAGAATATGCGACGGTTCTAATGACCAAGGCATTGACGCCATTTTCTTTGATGAGGCTGACCGAATCGTACATATTATCAATGTTACAACTGTTACGACCTTCGACAATACCGGAAAGTATCTTCCTGAAACCGACGTCAAAGTAGTTTGTGAAGGATTCCGTCTAATAACGAAGGGAGATTACAGAGACAAGCTCAATCCGAAATTAGAAGATCTTACCAAAGAATACCACGAAAAAATAAACATCGGGGGGTGGAAAGTCAGAATTACTCTCTTCCACCTGTGCAAAGGACCAGCTGTTAGAACTTATTCCGATATGCTGACCAAAGAGTTTCCGGATGTAGATTTCAGCTACGTCTCATTCGATGGCATCCAGAAGTCCTACCAGGATTATTTGTCCTACCAAGATCCAGCTCCGGAGAAGGTATTGCTTCACATAATAGGGGGTGTCTTGAAGAAGGAAGATGTTGTTCGTTCGCGGGTCTTCACCGTCTCCGCGAAGTCGCTCGTCGAAGTCTTTCTAACCAACAGGACATCGATTTTCCAACGAAACATTAGATACTTCCTTGGCGACAGAAGCAAGTCGATTAACGCAGAAATCGAAAAGACCGCCTCGGATCCAGAGCTCAGTAAGCGGTTCTGGTATTTCAACAACGGAATTACCATAATTTGCGACAAAGTTGAGATTCCACCGCCAGAGGAGGTGGCCATCCTATATCGCATGCAAATCATAAATGGCGCACAGACCACCTACTCTCTAGTTGAGGCGTATAGCAGCAAGGCGCTTCAGGAAGACGCAAGGGTCTTGGTGAAAGTTATCGAATCAAAGAAATCAGACTTCATAGACGACGTTACGCTGTACACGAATAACCAGAACCCCGTGAACCTACGCGATCTAGCTTCAAGAGAAAAGGTCCAGACAAGCGTACAAAAATCGCTAAGGGCATACAAGCACTTCTATGAGAGAAAGAGAGGGGAATTCCTCGCGCTGTACCCTACTGAAGAAATCCGCCAGAAGGAGTTCGGAGCCGATTGGAAACACAAGATCATCAGCAATGAGAAAGCCGCACAATCCTTCATGGCCTTCTATCTTAATCTTCCAGCCCAAGCCAAGAGCGCAAAGAGAAGAATATTCATCAGAGGTGAGACGGGGTTTTACGACCAAATCTTCCGAGACGATGTATTGCCAGAGCAATTTCTTGCTTCGTTCAAATTACTCGAATTCGTAGAGCGCCAATCTGATGGATATTCCAAGCAATACGACGTCGCTGATAAGCTCGAGGAAAAGGATAGAAACGAGTTATACAAGTACGACTTCATCCTACACTCCGATTTCTTCATCCTCAATCTACTAAGGGATTTCCTCCTCCGTTCTGGACTTGAGTTTGATCAGGAAGGATGCAGATCGATAGCGAATATGGCAGACGCCTCCGAACGTTTCCTCGACAAGGCCTATGAAACCATAAACGAGCTAATACGCGAATTCGTTGAGAAGCGCAAAACAGAAGACAAAACGTATTATCACACGAAGTTCTTCAAGAACGAAGCAAGTCTGGGTCTGATCAGAGATTATGTTAGCAGGAAGCCGGAATTCGAATTTGTGGCGAAGTTGTAGCGCTTTCTCGTAACTAGCCAAGTGGAACTTAATCCCAACCATGTTCGAGAAGACGAATAGTATCCAGGCCTGGGTTCAACCCTATCAAGAAAGAGGGCACAGAAATCTTACAACCGCTTCACCTCGGATGCGGAAGAAGCGTTTTATCGCGCCCACCTGGCGACGACGATTATATCGAATGCCTTGACTCTCGTTATCCCCACCGCAAGTTCAAGCATAGTCCGCAAGGTGATGCAGGCGAATCGCGGGCGCGACACGAAGTTGGAGTTGCTACTGCGGAGAGGGTTGCGCGACAGAGGCCTTCGCGGGTACAGGACGAACTACCGGGTCGCGAACACTCGTGTCGACGTGGCTTTCCCCGCGAAAATGGTTGCGGTGCTGGTCAACGGTTGTTTTTGGCATCATTGTCCCAGCTGCAACCCCAGGCTGCCGAAGGCTCACCGAGAGTATTGGAGGCGGAAGTTCAGCCTCACTCGAGCGAGAGACAAAAGGGTCAGGAGGGCGGTGAACGACGCAGGCTGGACGCTGGTCGAGTTGTGGGAGCATGACTTGAGGGACAGCTTCGATGAGCACATCTCTCGAATCGCGGATGCCCTATCGGGGCGCTCGCGGGAGAGGCTTCAAGCCGAAGTCGGCATGTAGCCGACGAGCATCTCCTTGTCCCTCGAGACCTGCAGGTCCCGAGGCGGCGTTTCAGGGAGCTCAATCAATCCACCGTTGTACTGCCGGCCCCAGTTGGCGCCAATCCAAGAGGCGCCTTCGTTCGCTATGAGGGTCGCGATGGCCAAGGCGACGGCGCTGGCTGCTGTGTACGGATCCACTATTTCTTCCTGCCACCTGTTTGTGTCGCATTCCTTGCCGCCAACCAAGAACCTCCCCTCGAGAAGAGGCGCTATCATGCGAGCACGAACCCCAACCTCGCGGGACGGCTTCCCGACGACGCCCTCGGCGATGTCGCCAGCTCTCCGAACGATCCAATCTGGGTTATGACCTGAGCCCGAGCGCTCCGACCATACGGCCTGCAGGGTGCTGGCGTCGGGCACGGTTCCCAGGAACATCGAAGCGGCTTCGCGGCAAGCCCGTCCGACCACGTCTTCAGAGAGGTGTGCGTCCAACGTCGAAGCTGCAACGACCTCCGCGATTCTGCAAGCTATCGGAACGTCCAGCTCGAAGCTGGCGTAGTCTTTCGCGTAGCCGAGGTACAAGACGGTCCTCCACCGGACTATGTGTTGACCAGCGCCAGCGGGATGGTTTCTAGGGGATTTGCCCTTGTTGTCAAGATCCACGCGGCAATAGCGGAGCGTGCCCGGAACGAAGCTGCGGTACGGGCGGAGCAACGGGAACCTGTGCCGCGGTTTCCCCTGCTTGGGCTCGGCAACGGCGGGCGGGAACTCCTTGGGGGCTCGAATCTTCAACGCACCATGGTATGGCCTTCCCAAGTCTTCCCGAATCGAGAGAGCGATTGCACGCGAGAGCGGGGGAGGGACAGCGTTCCCAATCAGCGTCTGCTTGGCGGTGACCGTGGACCCCCAGAATTGGAACGTGATTGGGAACCCTTGGAGGCTGGCGCACTCCCTCAACGTGGGGGCCCTGAGGGCACCAAGCCTGTCGTCTGGGATAACTATCGCTTGCCGGCCAGACTTATCCGACGACGTGCAGATGGTGCGGCTCGGTTCGCCCATCAGGTCGGGGAAGTTCATCCTTCCCGCCCAGATGTGGTGCTGTTTGGCGCGCTCGGCTGAAGCGAGTTGGTGTCCATCGAGGATGGTGTCCATGAAATGGTCTGCTAGCCGCGCAACGCGGACCTTGACGCCCCGATACAGGGGATCCCTGACCACTTCCTTCGCGCTCCTTGCGGGTTCCAAGATTGGGACAGGCAGCGCATGAACAACTTCACCGAGAGAAACCTTGGGCGTGAGGGAGACCTTCGGGGGCGGGAATCGGCCTGAGAAGAGACGCCTCCTCCTTTGAGGCGCGCCGTATTCCGACGCATCGAAGACGCAGAAGCCGTCTATCGGGAAGTAACGCTCGGCGTCCTCCTTCGCGAAGCCCATGGAGCCCGCCTGCAACGCTCTCTCGAGCTTTGGCTTCAGGTTCGCCACATTCTCCATAACCCAGTATTTCGGTTTGAGGACCTTCACGGCTTCCAGGAACTTCGACACGAACTTCAGCCCATGTATGTAATCCCCGTTGCCACCTTTGTTCGCGAGCGAGAAGAACTGGCATGGAGGGCTCCCAATCAACACGTCTACGGGTTCGAGCTCCCGGAGGTCGACTGCCAAGATGTCGCGGTTCAGCGTCTTGGCGCTTGGGAAGTTCTTCTGGAACGTCATGACTGCCGGTCCCCAGTTGTCCAGCCCCCACGCGACGCGGAAACCAGCCTGCCTGAATCCCTCGGCGAAGCCGCCCGCCCCGCAGTAGAGATCCCCGACGGTGAGCTTGTCGCTCAACGAGTCACCAATCCCCGGCTTGACGTCGGCATTCGGGTGATGGCAAGGTTGGAGAGGGCTGTGTTCGCACAGTGGCATTGGCCTCCCGTCCCCTCGGCTTTAAGCCTAAAGAGAGGAGGAGCAATCCGACCCCCGATGAGCGTCACCAGGATGCCCTCTTACTTGGGCAGAGTGATGCGCACGAAGGAAGGGCCTAGGATGACGTGCCTCGTCGTTGGCACGTCGGTCGGAGACAAAGCGGACAAGGTGATGGCCCACTTGATGCGAATCGATCCCAAACCCGTGACCATGATGGATCCTCTTCCTCTTGCGCAGCTGGAGGAGGCGGAACACAAGCGGGCAGAGGGCTCCGACGCTCTGACGCATCTCGCATGCACGGCCTTGGAAACATCTCTCGAGTCGGAGGGCGCCCTCTTCTTCGGAGGGGCCGAGTTCAAGGCGTACCAATTCCGTCCGCTGGTCAAGTATCTGAAATCGAAGGAGAAACGAATCTTGATTGCCGACGAGACAGGCTTGGGCAAGACCGTCGAGGCTGCCTACATCATGCTTGAAGAGATGGCGAGCCACTCAATGGAGAGAGTCCTCGTGGTTTGTCCTGCAAGCCTCAGGGCGAAATGGCAGAGGGAACTGTGGAGCAAATTCGGGATGAGGTTCGAGATAACAGGGGGGTCGAGCCTCCGCCGGAAGCTCGAAGGCAGCGCGGGCTTGCGCGCGATCGCTTCTTTTGACTCCTTGAAGGGGGACGCGGTCCCTCGCATCGGACCGATAGACCTTCTCGTAATAGACGAAGTCCATCATATGATAGGCAGGGCCGGCGACACCCTGCGCAGGACAATGGGCCTCGAGCTCTCGCGAAGAAGCAGTCGTGTGGTCGCGCTCTCGGCCACGCCGATACAGCTGGACTTCGACGACTTGCGTCGGGTTCTCGAGGTAGTGTCAGGTCGGGCCATAGCGAAGGATTCCTTCGAACGCGACATTCGGCTGACTGGCCTGCTCAACAGGTTCTACGGTCTGGCAGCGGAGGGCGGCAATCTGAGGGCGGAGCTCAGCCGGCTCCTCCCCGATTTGTCTGTCTTCGTGGGTGAGGACGTGGCGACGAGAGCTGCCACGATTGCAGAAAACGCTCTGTCGGCTCCAGAGCCGAGACGCCGAGAGATGCTCTCGGAGCTGTCAGAGCTCTTGGAGGCCGCCGACCCGTTCAGCCATATCGTGACCAGGACGCGGAGACGCGACGTGGGGGAATACAGGACGCGAAGGATCGAGGACCATCCAGTCGTCTTGGACGCGGAGAATGGGAACCCGACGGAAAAGGAGCTCTACGGGAAGGTCGATCAGTTCCTGAAAGATTCGTTCACGGCGGTGCACAGGCGCCAGCTCGCGTCGTGCTTGCCTGCAATGGGAGACCTCCTCAGGGGCGGGATGATGGGGTTCAACGTATGGTTGAAGGAAGACGCCCCAATCGACCCGCTGCAGCGTTCCGACGAAGACGAGGAAGCGCATTTCTCCCTCTACCGGAGGGAGTTGTCCCAGCAGGAACGATTGCGCAGCGGGGCCTTGGCCGACCAGGTCGGCGCAGTGGCAACGGACAGCAAATGGGAGGTGCTGCGCCGGATTCTTACCAGCATCGCCCAAGGTTCGGAGCGTGCAAAGGCGCGCAAGGCCGTCGTCTTCACCCAGTGGATTCCAACGCTCCGCTACCTGGCGCGAAGGTCGATGGAGCTGCCGTTCAGGGCCTTCAGCACCTCCGGCGAAGACAACGAATGGCAATTGGCAAACGTGCTCGAACGGTTCGCCGAGCACGACGGCCCAGCGGTGTTGTTCACCACGGACCTGCTGTCCGAAGGCCTCGATCTGCAGTACGCGGACGCGGTCATCAACTACGACTTCCCGTACAACCCGCAACGCATCGAGCAGAGGATAGGTCGCGTCGATCGGGTAGGGCAGACCGCCGCTTCGGTGGACGTGCACAACCTCTGGGTCGAAGGCTCTGTCGACGAAGATGTGATTGCGGTGGACAAGGGACGGCTCAGAGTGTTCGCCGAAGCGCTCGGCGACGTCAGCGCAGTCTTCGGCGGGGCCACTTGGGGCGTCGCCGAGGCCAGGCCTGAGAAGGAGTACGACAAAGCCAAGGCGATTGAGAGGCTGAACAAGGTTGGCATCTTCTGCGGTGTGGAAGACTTCCTTGACGGCGCTGTGTTCGAGATGAGAGCCAGGAGGAGCGGCGGCTTCCATCGGCTTGCTTGGCGATGCGTGGCCAGGGCTTTGACCCTTTGCAGCGGCTTGGGCGCGACACTCGATGACGGGCCTGACTCTGTCATGGTAGGGCCCATCGACGACCTTGCGATTCAGGTGCTTCGAGAATGGGCAGGCCCCAGGGACGGGGCAGTCATCGAGTCGCAGGTCCTGTCCGCTCGAAATCAGGAAGGGATGGTCAAGCTGGCGAAAAGGCCGGGAGCCGGAGGCATCTTGGCCGCTCCTCAGAGCCCGCTCGTGCGAATATCGGTGAAGGCATGTCTAAACTCCTTCGAGCCCGTCGGTCACAAACGTTCCATCCTCCATTTCGTGACGGCGGCCATCGACGCCCCATTCGACGACTCGCTCGTAATCTGCAGATACCGCTTCGTGTCGCGCCTGAGCAGGGGCAGCAGCATCGCCTACTGGAAACTGACAGAAGACAGAATGAAGCGTGTCGAGGCGGAAGAGATGGTTAAAATCCAAGATTGGCTGGACATGTGCCAGTTGTCAGAGGCCGAACTGGGCCAAGGAGATTCGAATCCTGTCCACGGAGCCGTACTCTCGGACTACAGAAGGTGGCTCGAGGGCAGAGGACAGGGCCGTGAAAGGGATCCCAAGGGAGGAATCGAATGCGTCGCAATCATACGGAAGGAAGGTGCGTAGTTGCCGAAAGAGTCCACCTGTGCTGCCTGCGGGAAGGGGCTCAGGGATGGGGAGCTCAAGGTCTGGCCCGACGGCAGACGGTACTGCAAAGAGCACGAACCGGAAATTGAGAGTTACGGGCTGGACCTCGTCGACTATCTGAAGAGCCGAATCTCCGTGACGCTCAGCGAGGATGAGCCCCGGATTCGGTTCGTGGTGCGTGAGCTGGTCCAGAACGCCGACGACGAAGACGCGGCGATAATCGTCTTGAGGTTCGAGCCTGACGCGTTCTACGTGGCCAACGACGGACACCCCTTCAGCACCGAACCCGAAGACGGCGAGCCTCCAGACTTCGAAAGGATTCGAAGAGTGTTGAGGCGGTACAAGGCGGAAGACAAGGAAGCGACCGGGCACTTCGGCAGCGGCTTCCAGACTGTGTACACCTTGACGAATCTCCCGGAGATCCACTCGAACGGCAAGCGGATGACGCTCAACCCGATTGAAGGCCAAGCCATCATGACTGATGACAGCCTGAGTTCGCCGTACGTGGCCAACAAGGCCCAGACTGGCGTGCTGTTCAGGTTCCCTTGGCGGACAGACGCCGAGGCTGAGAGGGCGTTCGGCAGCGAGCGGCCTTTTTCGGACAGCAACCACTGGCCTCGTTGGAACGCGAAGGAGAGGAAGAAGGCGTTCGAGGAATTGAAGGATTACCTCGGAGGCCTCATACTCTGCTGCAAGAAGCTTCGGGCAATCAGGATAGTCTGGGCGTCAGACAGCGGCTCAGAGGCGTACGAGGCGCGTCGGGATTTCGACCTTGGCGCGTGCATCGACCGACCTCGGGCCGTCGAGGTCGTGGAGGGTCCCCTCTCCGCGAAACCCGGTTGGTTCGCCTGGGACAAAGGAGCTGCCCCTCCCAAACGATGTCCTGTCTCTTTCGATTCCGAGGCCGAATTCGGCAAGAGCCGCGTTCGGAAGTATCTCGCGGCTTCGGCCTTCGTGGCCGACGAGGGCGGAAAGGAGTTGCACCTGGTGAAGGGCAGAGACGGAAAGGTGACGGTGGAGCACCAGGTCACGTACGGCGCCGTAGAAATCAAGAAGAACCATGCCCACCTGCTCTTCTCACTCACTCCGCCAGACGACGTGCGGGAGAAGGCGCTCCTCTACAGCGTCATCCCTCTCCCAAGACTGAGCGAGAATGGCTTCGTGATTTCGGCGCATCTGATTCCCACGGAGGACCGCAAGGATGTCGACGTGCATGGGAACGGCGGCGCCAACAACCTGTGGTACAGATCGTGCATGCAGACCTTCGCGAGGCTGTTCAGAAGCACCTTCGGTCCCTTCCTCGAACGCGTACGGGACATGCGGACTGGGCCGACCGACTCGCTCAAAGCCGTGATGTTCAATCTCCCTCGGGTAGGAATCGGGGAGTGGATGCGGCCCGGGAAGAACGACACGGAGTGGGCATCCGCCAAGTCTGAGGAACTCTTCGACTGGATTTTCTCGCAGCCCATCCTTGCCACCGATGGAAGCGAATGGGCTTCCCCTGTCGCCGCATACTGGGCCGAATCCGACGATGCAAAGGAGGTCATGAAGACCCTCGACTTGGACGACTACCCGCCTGATTTCGTGTCGTTCCTAGGGAGAATCGAATGGCTGCGGCGCCGTGCGGAGCCGCGAAGGTTCAGCCCGAGGCAATTCGCCGCGAAGTGGGAAGAAATCGCCCCGGAACGGGCGACCAACCTGCATTACGATGGTTCCGTGAAGCTCCCCTGGAGTAAAGCGACCCTCCAGCTGAGGAAGGAGACCGTCAAACAGCTGATGACCTACGCCTTGACGAATCCCGACACCTCGGCCGTGAGCATCGTCCCTGGAAAGGACGGCCTGATGCGCCCCCTCTCGTCCTACCCGAAGGTCCCGACGCGCTTCAAGTCGCTCGAGGAGCTCCTCCCTGATTCACGCAGGGTACATCCGGACCTCGACTCCACGCTGTCCCAGTTGGAGAGCAAACACCCGAAGAGGACAGAGGTGGAGGTCTCCGACATGCCTGGCCTTATTTCAAGCGCCGTCGCAGAACAGCCTTCGCGATTCGAAAGGCTCTCGCCGAGCGATCACAGGGCGCTGTCCGAGACAGTCAGACGAGTCGTCCTAGACCCGTCCTTCGCGCGAAAGAAGGCGATAGGCAAAGTCTTCCTGCCGTACCGTCTCGGGAATGACGCGGCTGTGGGGCCGTTGCCAGATGTGGACGAGAGTCACCATGGCGAGAGCTACCAACGGGACTGGATTTTCGCCAAACAGAGGACCGAAGTGGAGGGCCTGCCTTTGGAAATCGCCTCGAGAATCCGGTTCCTGGATCTCGAGGGCGTGCCAGACGACCTGGCCCGGGACGTAGAGAAGAAGCTATGGCTCGTTCCCCTCGCCCATCCGGGGGAGCTCACCGACTACGTGAGGCACTTCCTTTCCTCATACCACGGCACACTGTTCGACGACGACGAGCTGTCAAGGTTCGTCGGTTCGCGCAAGCGGGAGCTTCTCGAGCGGCTGAAACGAGAGATGCTGAAGGCGGTGAGGGAGTACTTCAACAAGCCGAAGACGGAGGACAGGACGCGGTTGGACCCCGACCACATGGGCGAGGTCCCGTGCCTCTACGACGATGCCGGTCGCTGGCAGAAAGCTAAGGAGTTCGCCGTAGGTGGCAGCGTGTTCGCTTCCATCCTGGGCTACAAGGCATTGGATGCCGAGCTAGCAAGGTGGCCGAAGATTCAGCTCGAGGCGTTGGGGGTCGCGGTGACAATCGGCCCCAAGGAAGTGGCGGAAAAGGTGAAACAGCTGAGCGCACAGACCAAGGGCAACCGGACCCTGCTCGCCAACTTGCTTGGAGCCATCGTGACGCAGTACCCGTCGGAGAGCCTCGAGCAGCTTTCTGAGGCGGTCTCGACCCTGCCTTGGGTGCCGGTCGGCACCCTTGGTTTCGCGCGACCCGCTGATGCCCTTTTCCCGACTGAGCACGTGACGTCCATCCTGGGACCCCGATTGGGAAGCTACGTAGACTTGGATTACATGGACGCCGATTTCCGGAAGGCGGTCTCTTCGGGCGCGGCCGACGTGATTGACCGCCTGAAAAGGCTCGGCGTGAGAACAGAGCCCAGGTTCTCGGAATTGCTGGACGTCTTGCTGGCGACCTCAAGTTCGAGCCAAGAGCCGCCGGCGAAGCTCATAGAGACGATGGCCGAGTCCATGAGGCGCGACCCTAGGAACAAGGAGCAGCTGATTGGGAAGGCGTCCGACCTGAGGTTCTACTGGAACAAGAAGTGGAACAGCGGTGACAGGGTGCGCATTCTGGAAACGAAGCCAGCCGAGGAATTGCCTTTGGATTCGCTTGGCCTGGTCGTCCTCTCGCCGGCAGAAGCAGAACCCTTCCTGTCATACCTAGAGTTCATCGGAGCGAGGAGGAGTATAACGGTCGAGGACTACCTCCAATCGCTCTCGTCCCTTTCAAGCCAATCGAAACGATCCAAGGCACTCTCGGCAGAAGCCAGGTCAACCCACGACCAGATTTGGGAGCAACTCGACTTGCACTCCTCTGAGATCCGAGAAGAGACCCGCAGGGAGTTCACAAATGGGGCGGTGCTGTTGGTGGGCGGGCGATGGCATGCACCTAGCGATACGATTCTCGTGGATGAGACCACCTCGAAGGACGCGTTGAGCCTCGGAGACACCTGCGTCTTCCCGAAATCCTTGAGCGGAGCAAGGGCGCTCAGTAGGCTGGGCGCACCGGCCATCGAAGGTCTCGATTCGGAAGCGGCTTATCGGCTCATGTCGAGAATCCCCACCGCTGAGGCCTTGACCCCCCCTTACGCTTCGGCGTACCTCAGCCTCCTAGCCGAGGGCGTCAGACGTGAATGGTGGAAGAAGGAGAAGCCTCTCCCGTTCCCGGTGTCGGCTGACGGGCAGGTACGGCTCCTTCCGCCCGCATTCGTAGGGAACGGTTCGCTCGCGGTCACGCTCAGAGGGGTTCCGTTGGCGGTCACCACGCTGCGCGGATCGTACGAAGTCGGTTTGGAGAACCTGGCCAAGACCTGGGGGGCCCGTGACCTCGCCGGCAGAATCGAATACCCAGACATGGAAGACTCCGAGAGAGACAGGGAGCTGGAGGAGGTTCTCGCCCTGGCTGGGGCGAAGCTCGTGCGCCTATTCCCCAGCAACGCGGACGACCTGGATTGGATAAGAAGCATCGAGATCAGAAGGGTCAGCAAGACTATCAGGAGCTACGTCTTGGGAGACGTCCGGGGTCGTTTCCCAGCCCCTGCAATCGTACCGCTCGGTTACGCTCACAACATCTTCATCGTCCCTAAGAACCAGGACGGGTTCTCCGAACAAGACGCTGCGATTTTCTCCGATTGGGCCGTTGCAGGAGGCTTCCCGAACGAAGCCGCGGATGTCCTGCAGAGGGCCCTCCTGGAGAAGGTCTTGGAAGCGGCGGAGTCCGAGGAGGACGAGGACGTGATTCCGGTGACGGCGGAGGAAAGGCAGGAGTTGCAGACCCTCAAAGAATGGTACCTTGGCTGCCAGTTGTGCAGCTGGCGGACCCCGTGGAACGAATACGGGGTCGAGACCCAGGAGTCTTTCAAGAGCATCGTTTCTGAGAAAGGAGGACTCTACCTCGGGAAGAAGGGGCGAATCGAAACCGGAAACGTGCTGTACCTCTGTCCAAGACACGCCCGACTGGCCTCGAGGCATCTCCTGCGGTTCACCTTCATGAGAGGCTGGAAGACCGACACAGACGCGGTGCTGGAAGACATCAGGAACCGAATCGCTACTATAGAAGAACGGATTCCGGAGGGGGAGACCTTCTACAAGATGGAGGCCGAGGTCTTCGCTTGGCAGGTCGGCACGCCTTCAAAGTGGAATCTTGAAAACATCAACCTTCACCCCACGCACGCCAAGAAGATATACGAAAGGCTCGCGAGGTTCCTCTCAGAGAGATGAGCGCAGGTCCTGCCCGCAAGACGCCTGGCGCGATAAGGCTCCACGGCAGACAGCTGGAATGGATTCCAATCCTGAAGAGCATCTACGAATTCGAATCTTCCTTGCTGTCCAAACCAGGCTCCTGGAGGACTGACATAAACGACGTCCTCTGGGATTTCGAACAGCTAGCAGGGGCTCTGGAGCTGGGAGCCGACGGTCGGAAGCCCTACGTCGACCTAATCGAATGGCTCGTGCAGGACCGGCAAGCCATGGTGGTGGCCGCCTCAGGGAAGGCGCCTCGCTACATTACAAGAGTCGCGGAAACCGTAAGGCTGCTCGGCCACACCCACGAGTACTGGTACAGGGGTCGCGCCGCAACTGAAGCCGTCCGATGGCTGGTCGAGGACAAGAGGGTCCCGAAGAGGGACATCTCGTCGGAGGAATTCGAACGGACCCTGGCCGGCGTCATCGAGACGGGCGTCCGAACAGATTGGCGCGTCCACGTGCTCAGGGCGATGAAGGTGGTCGTGAAAGGCGTCGCCGAGGCGATTGCAATCGACAAGGGACTTCAGAATGCAGCAGCGGTGAGGTTCAGCGGGTTCCAGTTGGAGGCGACGAGGGAGATGATTCTGTCCGAATTCGGGCAGGGGCAGGAGAGGCCCGCACAGGTCATCACGGCCGGTGTAGGCAGCGGGAAGACCTACGCCTTTCTCATCCCTACGCTGATTTCCGCGCTCGCAGGTCTCTACCGCGGCGAAGATGGCAGACGGACTTCGTTGCTGGTGTATCCTCGCAAAGCGCTGGCAAGGAACCAGTACAACGTCCTGATTCAGGTGGTGGCGCACCTGAACAGTCCGAACCTGGTCGTCCATTTCGACCACATCGACCATTACCTCCAGAACTACGCTAGCGTGAAGGAAGGCCTGGCGAAGGTCTATGGTGGGATAGCGCGGCCGCCAGCCGTAATCATCACCACGCTCGAGACACTCAAGCGGAGACTGAACCATCCGGGCTTCATGGCCAAGGTGCCCGTCCAGCTGAACAGGGTGATTCTCGACGAAGTCCATCTGGTGGAAGGGCTGGGCGGCGCGCACGTAGTCAGGCTGATGGACAGGCTCCGCGCCGCCTCACAGTCGAAGCGACCCAACGTCAGGCTCCTTTGGACCGCGTCTTCGGCGACCGTGGCCGGCCCTCATGTCCACGCGGCCACCCTGTTCAACCTCCAACCCGCGCAGGTGAAAGTCATCTCGCCCTCAGAAGAGGAGATGGAGACTGTCGGAATTGTCCATCACGTCTTCCTCAGGCCCACGGGCAACATCTCGAGCCTCGGGACCCTCGTCAACCTGACGAGCGTCTTGGTCCACAATCGCAGACCCGGCCTTGGCAATCGGAGCGAGAGGAAGTCGGATTCGAACCAGAAGACGATTGCGTTCGCCGACAACCTGGACCTCTTGGGGAGGTGGAACGCCGACCTTAGGGAGAACGAAAGGACGGAGTCGGTGAAGGAGAGGCCCCACCCTTCTCGCATCGAGGTCGAAGGGTGGACTGCGCGCCAAAGGGAGGTGCCCTATGCAATCAGGTTCAGCAGACCGCTCGATGCCAGAATAGAAGCGAACAAGATGGAACCGGCGGTCCTGCAAAGGCTGCGAGGTTCGAAGCCTTGCCAGGCCTGCCAAGACGGGAAGGCCTTGAGCTTTGGCGAAGCGTCAGCCGAAGAGTTCTCTGGGCTTTCCGAACTGGTCTACAGGAGACCCATCCAGGACAAGGACGAGCTCGAGACCTTCCACATAGAGAACCCCCAGGTCTTCGACGGGAAAGGCCACGAGGTCGGGACCCTCAACCTGTGCCCGTACCTGAGGGCGGGCGCCTGTTTCTGGTTCCCGAACGAAGACGCGAGCGCTTCACCAATCCCCCACACCAACGAGACCAGTTTCGAATGGGCCAACGTCGCGAGGTCGAAAATCCACACGGCCAAGACCGCGGGCCAGTCAGAGGGATCATGGGGTGATCTGGAAGACGTCGTGTTCAGCGCCCCGGTCTCCGAAGTCTACGACGTCTTCACGGACAAAATCAAGGACATCCCCGTGGACATGGTGCTGGCTTCTCCCTCGCTTGAGGTCGGAATCGACCTGTCGAACCTAACCGAGAGCGTGATGTTTCACGCGATACGCAACGTGGCGTCCTACAGGCAGAAGGCAGGAAGGATTGGCAGAGAGGAGGGCAGCGATAGCATGAACGTCAGCCTGATGGCCAACCGCCCCATCGACCTGCACTATTACAGGCAACCGAGGAAGCTCGTCAGCTTAGCGCAACTCGACCCGATACCTTTGAAGGTCACCAACGAATCTGTGCTGAGGAACGCCCTCTACTGCGCCCTGTGGGACTGGCTTGCGCTCTACGCGGACATACCCGAGGTGATACCACTCGATGTTTCGAACGGCCAAACTTCCTTCGCCAAAGCCCTCGACAGCTCCCTCCAGAAGCTGAGGAAAGACCGGGGCGACGCAGAACGCTACCTGTCAAACGTGTCGAGGAACCTGCTGTCGCCGGCCTCGACTGATGTGCAACAGGCAATCGCCCAAGTGGATTCTGAGCTGTCGTTTCTCCTGACGGACGTCCGCGAGACAATAGTAGGTGCCGAGAATCTCGCGGACCTCGTCCCCCGACTGGTTTCCAAAGGCCCGCACGTAAGCCTGAGCGCTCCCGCCACCGAGCTGCTACGCAAGATAACGATGTACGGCAACATCTTGAAGGAGTACAGATCCTCCATCAATCCCGTCGACCTGGGCCTCTCGAAGGAATTCCAAGAAATCGATTTGATGGCGAGATGTGGGTGGTCGTTGGACAGGCTGAAGCCGACGCTGGATTCGCTGGCCTCTGCGGCCGACCATGCGGAGGTGATTAGCGAGGCAATCGTGCCTCTACAGGGAATCAGACGTGCCCTGGAAGCGTGGGGGAAGGATTCCATGTCAGTCTTCTTCTTCCTGCAATTCAAAGACTACATTGCGTCCAACCCCAGTGGAGGTTACTACCTTTCGTCGATCATGCAGAACCTGCCGGTCTTCCGAATGCTGAGGAGGTCGCGCGAAATGGTGCGCCTGGAGAACCTGTTCACCAACCCCTACGAAGAAGACGTGGAGGTTGACCTGCGCGACAAGAGCGTAGGCCTGAGCGAGGCCCTCTTCAGCTTGATACCGGGGACCTGGACATACCGTTTCGGGAAACGGCCAGTCAAGACCGCCTCCGGCATGGTCGAGCCAGCCGAGGGTGGGGTCCTGACAGTCAGCTACCAGAGACTGACGACCCCTCCCATAAACGACCTCTTCGAGAAGGTGAAAGTAGACGTCCCCGGCCCGCCTGGGCTCAACCAGCACTTCGACGTGATGCGCCCAATTCGCCTGCACCTGATAACGTTCCCCGAGAAATACGTCAAACTCGACCCGGCTAGCGGCACGGTCCTGGACGCTGACGAAGCCGGACGCCGGGAAGGTTTTCCACGTGTGAAGATTCCGAAGAGCTACCTCAACCGTTGGGTGCACGTCGATGCCCCGGAAGGGAAGCCTGTGGAGGTGTGCGACCAGGATCTCGCCGGCCTTGTGGTTCTAGACCCAAAGGGCGTCGTCAAGGCCAGAGGCAAGGCTGCTGCCGCGGAGATAAGTCATCCCTTCGCAGCCTCCCTCCTGTCGAGGACGCTTTGGCACCCGAGACTCGATGTAACGGAGTTCGTGTATTCCGTCTCGAGGAGCTATACGAACACGCAGATGTCAGGAGTAGACGTCGTGTTCGAGGGACCCGAACGCAGCCCCATGGCCTTCGGCAAGACTCTGGAGACCGAAGGAATCTCGTTCGAATTGAAGCCTGATGTCGTCAAGGAGGTCCAGGGGAGGGTTCTCGAAGCGATGCGAGGTGCGAATCCGGCTTGGGCGCCTACCGCAATCAAGGGCTTCGCCTCCTATCTTACCGCCCTCGGGATGGATGCGGAGTCGAGAGCGAGCCCGTTCGTAGTCAGAGACCTGGTCTCCCTCCTGGCCACCTCTCTTAGCTCGGGAGGGGGGGAATGGTCCCCGAATGCGCTTGCGCAGGAGCTTCATGGCCTTGCCGAAGACAGGCCTAAGCTTGAGAGGTTAGCTCGGGATTACTACACGCGCGCATCCGCGATGGACGCGTCGGACGCGGAATCGATTGGCGGTGACCAAGCGTGGGAGGAGGCGGAAGAGGTGGAGAGACGTGTCACTCAGTTGGCAGACGTCGCGGGGCTCCTCAGCAAGAGGCTGGGCGAACCAGGAGATTATCTGACCTCTTGGGTCGTGCACGCACTGCTCAATTCCTTTGGCACTTCCGCCATGAACGCCTTGCAGAGGGTGGCGGGGGTGACGGAGAACGTCGCTGGCTACGCCGTGGACTACGAGGGCGTCGGGTCAGGACGGTTCCGTGTGTTTCTCTACGACAAAGACCATCACGGCAACGGCAGTTCAGCCGTCGCTGGGCTGTTCTACCACATCCTCCACATCCAGAGGCACGGGACGACTACCGACTCTCGGCTCCTCCCCTCTGACGACTTCCTTTCGACCTTGGAAGAGGAGCTTCTCCAATGCGCGCAATACCACACCGACAGTTCGGCGCTCGAGATGCTGGACCAATCAAGAAAGGGGGATGTCCTGGAAGGGGTTCCGATGTTGGGCTACGTCAGGGACGGTGCCCGCGAGGTACTGTCGAACTCGAAAGAGACCTGGGAGAGTCTTGGCATCGTCGGCCGTGCCGACATGTGGAAGCTCCCCATCTTTAGACTGCAAGTGGCCGCTTTGAAGAGCGGGCGGAACCTCGAGGTCGACGACCTCATCAGGGCTACGACGGTATGTTGGAACGGTTGCCCAGAATGCTTGCTCAACCGCGAGAGTCAGACTGGAGGGCTGGCAGGAGAGTACATGCTCGACAAGGCGATACTGGACGAATGGTTCCGCAGCGGCAGGTCAAAGAGCCGCGAATATGTCGAGGTCGAGCTCGACAGGCTGGCGGCCGGCAAACAGGACCTCCCGTTCGGGAGGCTTTCGAGCGTAGCGATAGACCTTCCCAACAAGCGCGTGAGATCCGTCTCCCTGCCCTACACCATCGGAATCGAACTACCGCGCATGGGAGGGGTCCCGCATCTAATCGTTCGAATCTCCGACATCGAAGGGATGTCGCTCTTCGAGTCGCCGACGAACCTGCCAGCGTTAGGAATCGAGTCGATGGGTTTCAAGAGGCTCTTCTGGAACGAGCTTGTCATGACAGCCTACATGGACCTCCTCGGATTGATTCCTGGGGGAAGGCGGCAAATCAAAGCCGTGTTCTACGATTGCAGAGACATCGGGTTCGAAGATTCAGGGGTCTCCTCGCGAATGTTGGACGCGATAGTCGAGCAGGCGGGAGGGCCCGGTCGTCTGCGCGTGCCAGAGAAGTTGTCAGACCTCTTGGTCTGGTTCAGGCGCAGAGGGTACGAAGTGTCGCTGTGTGTGGACCTTTCGAAAGCCAGGGAGCCGTCTGTTAAGAAGTTCCTAGCTACGCTGAAAGGGGGCGGGTGCAGGATTTTTACAAAGGATCTCGGGACCGCGCTCATGCACAAGAAGGCGATGGTGACGCCATTAGGCGCCATCGAGGGGTCTGCGAACCTGACCGAAAGGGGCACCCTTTCGAACGAGGAAATCGTGAACTACGCCCAGCACGGCCATGTCTCCTATGATCAAGTGTTCACCGCGGTGACAGACACCTTCCAAGGCGCCACGGAAATCTGAGCGCGCGCGCGCTCGAATCGGCGCAAACCTCCGAGTTTACGTCCGATTCAAGTTCGCAATATCATTAGGTTTGGTATAGCTGATAATAGGATGCCACAACGCCATTATGGCAAGCGTAATACTACTAAGCCGTGATGCTCAAAGACCCCGGATTGAGGGCGCGAACCATCTGGGCGGTCCTGATTTTGGTCATAATCACGGCGTCAGCCATAGCCTACGCTTTCGTTGTCCCTCTGAGTCGGGCAGACCCCACAATCCCCACACAGGACACTATCGAGTCGGAAGGCAATCGCTACGTTCCAGTGGGTGCTTTCCTCTATGAATGGTACGGCTACAACGTGAGCAGCGAGCAATGGACTGGGGGGCTGGGGACTTCCCACTGGAATGATACCTACAACGATGTCATCAGAAGCGGACCCATAATCAATGTGGTGAAGGATACCCCCGATGTCACCATCGACGGGACGCATTTCTATCCGAGCCTTAACAACTACACCCTGGCTTGGCAGTTGTCGAACATGTCGGAGGCCGGAATCTCCGTTATCATCGTCTCATGGTGGGGCGTGGGGAATGACAGCGGGAGTGGGTTCAACGCCATTGAGGACAGAGCGATAAACAACGCGACCCTGAACCTGTTCCGCTACGTCGAGTCCACGAAGAACCTGTGGAACTTCAAGATCGCCGTAATGATAGAGCCGTTCAACAACCAGACAACCGAACCGCTGTCAAATACAGACTGGACCAATCTTTACAACTACATAGAGAATACCTTCTCCCGTCCGTTCAACGACATCACATTCTACTGGCAGGGAAAGCCTCTACTCTTGGGTTTCAATCCCCAATATCCTCCCTCCATTCCTGCGGCCTCTATCTTCACTGTAAGGTCTGAAGGCGGAGTACCTAACCCGGTGAACTGGTACTTCTGGGAGGGCGGCAACTACTTGGATGCTAACGGCACGAAGGCTCAGCCTCAGAACTATGAGTATGCTCCGGGGATCTCGCCAGACGGGGAAGTGGGAGTAATCTGGCGCTACGATGACTACTATCAGCGTCCTACCAGCTACATGCGGTTCGACGTGAACGGTTCGCAGGGCATGTATAACTACGAGTGGAACTACGCAATCCAGTATAAAGCGGAGGTCAACCTTGTCCTGCTCTACAGCTGGAACGAATACCACGAAAGGACAGCCCTAGAACCCCATGAGGACTTCACCATAGGGAACTTCAGCGGGGTTGGGATTACCTCATACTATGCCAAGATTTTCGAAAACACAAGCGGCGTCCCACCACCACCACCACCGCCACCGCCGCACCGGCCCCCGACGAATTCGACGTGTTACATTGCGGCGATAGTGGTTGTCTTCGCCGCAGTTCTCATCTCCCTACTCTTCTTCCTCTTCCGTAAGAAGCATGACAAGCTCTTAAGCGTAGAACCTCCTGTCAAACGGGCTATGTCCAACACAGGATTGGTGGAAACGCCGGTCCCCGCCGTCCGAGCAGCGCGCGCCTATCCCCTCATCCTAGGAATCGTGAGCTGCGGGACCATTATCTTCGTTTACCTAAGTGAGCTGGTTTCATCAATCACATCCCCATGGCTCACCCCTACGGAGAACTTCCTCGTATTTATCGGCCTGCCTGTTCTCCTCTTCGCAACCGCCGGCAATTCGCTGGTAGCTTACGCGATTGCCGAGCACAAATACGGTAACGTGAAGGGCATCGGAAGCTATGCAGCGGGGACTGTAGCTGGAGTGGTGATCGTGGGGTTCGTCTTTGCCGCCCTTTTCGTCCTCGCACTCCTTTTCTCCATAGCCGCTTCCGGAGGACAGTAAAAAGAATCTGAAGAGTTGATTGGCGTCGTCCACTAATCAGATGGAAAAAGGATTATCAGTCTCAATGAAGATGGAGCGTAAAAAGTCGAAATTTGGAAGACAGTCCCTCAAAGTTGGCTCTGACCTAAGATTGATAGCAACGGTAAACAACATCGGAAAGGAGAATTATCCAGGAGGATATCTGAATTTCGAGATTAAGTGGATGAACGGCCTTGGTGGCAGAGGTCAGATGCAATTACCAGCGATTCCCCCTGGATATCATAGGCAGGTCGAAACGACTCAAGTGGCACAATTCACAGGCGATGGAATAGTGTCTACCCTTGTCACATTTGATAACAGCGGTGCCCCATGGTCGTTATTCTTTGGTGATTCTGCCTCTCCGCCTAAAGGAATCGGGTCGCTAGATGGGTTTCCCTTTACTATTCAACCGAAAGTAGATTGGGTCGCTTGGGGGACTCTACTCGTCGCACTTGGAACCTTAGTTGTTACTTTGGTAATCTTGGTAGTTACCTACTACAAACTCTGAGAACTTTCCATCGTGGAAAAGACTTTACAGAATCAGGAACTGCCAACTGTCAGTACCCATGAGCGCGCGCGCATGGTCAACAACTGCCAAGAACCAGAGCGTCAAGGAGCTAACGGCCAGAACCGAGAAGATCACTAAACCTGCCTTCTTCCGTATTGATTTCATGTTCTCTTCTTTTGGGGCTTCCATCATTCCACCCTCAGTATCCCCCCAGCGACAGGAAGGCAAACGTCGACATGAGGATGAGGCCTGAGATAAGCAGGCCGGCGGCTTGGCCTTTACGCAAGTTTGGTCCTGCTCCTGCGAAGATTCAGCCGAGACGACAGACTCAGGAGTATGAGGCCGGAGGCCACGACCGTGACTGACCAGTTGCTCAGGACCCAGAACCCGGAGTAGAACCACGTCGCGAACCCGGTCACGTGCAGCGTCATCTCGCCGCGGTCGAAGAGGAAGACCATGCAGCCGAGGTACACGACGGCTGGGAGACCGAACCATTTGACCGCGCCAACTATCCCCTTGCGGAGGGACACGATGAGCATCGTCAGACACCACACCGTCACCGCCCCCACTCCTACAGTGAGCCCGGTCGACAGCACGTCGGCGCGGAGCTCGACGTAGAAAGGAGCGTTCTCATACCCGGCCCACAACGCGCTGACCATCGGGAAAAGGGCGAAGAAGGAAGCACCCACGAGCGCCAACGGGACGAGCAGCCAGAGAGGGAACCAAGACGCGAGGGGCTTGTGCAGCCAGGAGGAGTCGAGCCGTTTCGCCGTGATGATGGGCAGCAGGAGAGCGAGCACGACCAGCCCTTCCGCTATCTCGGCGTAGGATTGATAGGTCCAAATCCGCGCGGTGTACTCAGGCGCGACCGACGCGCAACTCGGGATGACGGCATCGAGGGGCGCCGTGACTGTGTACGACATCGCCTTGTCGCCTCCTCCTCCGGTTCCCGTGGGGCGCGTGACGCAGTTCGGCCAAGTGCGCGGAGAATTGGCCGCCATGACGGCGAAGGCAGCGGAAGCGCACAGGAGCAAGGCCACGGCGACGGTGACGGCGAGCCAATGCCTACTCAACATCACCGCTTCCCTCCTTAGAGCGAGAAAAGGCTTGCTTGACCTGCAAGACGTACATTGTCGCAGGTCTCCGAGTTTACGTCGCACACAGGGCGAGACTATTCTCTGTGATCAGATACCTTGGACCTCGGTCCGTTCCCGATCGTCGTTGTCTCGAGCCAAGGGCCTCGGCCCCAAGGGGCGATTGAGCGCCAAATGGCTCTCCTCCGAACGAAATGCGACCTGACTGGTCGATTGCCCTGATTGGTGCACATATCGGCGCACAGGGCGCCGCGGACCGTGCTGGGGCGCGTCTGCGAAACGGCTTGATTCCTGCCCATCAGGCGCAGAGGGGCTCAGAATGACCTATTCCGGGTGACACCCTGTATTAGTGTTTGCGGATGCACCGCTGTGGCCATCTGCAAGAGGACATGCCAAGAGTCCATTAGAATCTCATGTACCCCGAGTCAATGTCAACCTTAGGGGACGGACTTTGCGCAAGATTCTGACGCGAAGTCGATGAGCGCGACCGCTTCACCGTTTCGGTGTAAACCAACCAGTTTGCGACAGCTACCGTGGCCGCGTGCACCAGAATACTCAGTTCGAGCGAACGGACTCCGCCGAGCGTGGGCTAGAGCTCGCCTGCTTGCCACAAGTTTACGACAGACTGAATCGGGACCCACAGGCCGACTTATCTGGCAACACCCGCGTCGAACAGCCCAAGTCTGACAGTTCAGCCGGATAGCGCGTGCGTTCCCAAGCTATCCTGATGGTGACGCATACATTCTTGCGCATGACACCAGGCCTCCGCTGCGTCTCTCTTGTTCAGTCACGACTCGTTGTCGAGGCCTGGTCGCACGGCCGTGCGCGTTTCGTGGCTCGTTCAACCGTTCCAGTTTATCGGATATCTGCACCAGTCCGTCGTCTGGTTGAGCAGGCGGCTCCCGGTCTTCCTCTGTGCTCTCCGCAATTTCTCCAAGGCTTCGTCCAACTCCGCTGCGGTCGCTTCCTGCTCGCGGAACCTCCGCCGGACGGCCAGGAACTCACGCCACTCGGCGTCCAGGGCGCCCAGAAGCTTCTCGTCCCGGTTCTTCTTGTGCGCCTCGCCATGCCGCCCGTACCTGGGTCTCGAGGCGTGCCGGTAGCTCATTGCCGAGAATCCTCCCCCTTTCGCATCGCCCTTCGCTTAGGCATCTTCCGCCCGTCCTTACCCTTGGTCCTTCCCTCGGGCTGGGACCTCCGTTTCAAGACCTGCTCGATGCCCAGTTCCTCGTACTTCTCCGGGCCGTAGATCCGCTCGTAGGGTTTCTTCCTTGGCCTGAATCTGATTTCTTTCACTGTCGAAACCAGGTTGCCCTTCTCGTCCACGACGGGCTTCTTGCAGTCACGGCAGACGACGACTTCTTCCCAGATCGCGACTGATTTCTCGTCCCGACAGACCTCGCAGTTGACGTAGTAGGTCGAGGTCGGGGGGGTTTTGTCGTCCCAGATCGGCCCGCGAACGTACTTGGCTGGGACGTCCAGGACCTCGACATCTGCTACCTTACCACGTTTCAAGTACTCGATTCGTCGCTTGAAGGACGTCGTCGTCTCCCCTTCTTCCTGCTTTCCCCTTCGGCCGGGCTCGCCGTCCTCGGGGGGCTTCTCGCCTGAGGCCAAAGCAGATGCCTTCTCTTTCTCTGCCTGAGCCGCGAGCCTCTTCTTGTCGCGACTCAATTCGGCCAGAAACCTCTTGAGATCGACAGTGCCGAGGCCGACCGGGTCGGTCACGAGGAAGTTCAGCGCCTCCTCAAGGACTTGGTCGTCCTCGGAGCTCTTCCAGTAAGCTGCCAGGACCTGCCAGTGGGAGAGGGTCAGCTTCTCGCCAGTTCCGTAGCGCTGGTAGAAGGGCCACAGCCTGACTAGCCTGACGCGTCTCATCACGTACTCCCTGGTCACCTTGAAGGCCTCGCATACTTTCCCGGCATCGCCGGACTCCCTGAGCGCATCGGCGAAGGCCTTCCCCTCTAGGAAGGCGTCCCGAGACCCTCGAGCGGTGTTCACCAAATAGCTCAACGCCGAGGCGTGGAGCCTGTCTGTTCGATAGATCTCGCATGGCAGCGACTCGAAGCCCAACTCTCTCGCGATGCTCCATCTGTGGAGGCCGTCGATGATCTCGTGCTTGTGCTTCGCGTGGTCTTCCTCTTCACCCAAGCAACGCGCCTTCAGGTTTGCCGGACAGCGTCCGGTCTCCTTCATCGTCTCCCGGAGCATCATCTCTTCCCATTCGCCCATCCTGTTCGTGCTGTAGTCGTTCGGCACTAGGTTCGAGACTGGCAGAGATTCGACCGCGACGGGAACGAGAGGCTCGTGCGCCATGCTTCAGGCCTCCAGCTGGCTCAGGCGTGCGAGCGCCCGGCCCATCTGACTCTCGCCCTGACCGGATTGTCCGACCGGCGTCAGCTTAGCCATTGCCTCGCGCAGGAAGTCTTGCCTCGTGCTCGGCCCGGGACAGACTTTCGACGCCGACTCGCATAGCTGCGACAGCATCAACGGGTTGTCCGCGATTAGCTGGGCCACTATGCCCATCAGAACGGATGAGGAGAACCAGGTCCTGCGGCCCCGCCTGCTGCTCGGGATGAGGAGCCCGGACGCCTGTAGACTGCGTGCGAGCCTGCGCTGCGTCCACGCGGGCAACTCTGTGGTTGCGGTTCCGAGCTTGAACCCCTCGGGGGAGAAGATCGATCTGATGACAGCCTCGGCGACGAATCGCGCCTTCGCCGCGGAATAGTCATCCGGCGTGCCGTTCATTGTGTACACCCTTTGTTCATTTGGGAGAACAAGTAACGAAATGAACAGCCGCTGTTCGATAGAATTGGAACACCCCCAAACTTGCTCCTGCCGTCGTTTTCCATCCTATCGGTAGCAGGGTTTTGACCGGTCGGCGATTCGTGAAGGCCGCCACACGTAGTGGGAGATCTGCCTTCTCTGCGCTTCGACGACCTGACCTCGGTTTGGGACAATTCCTGGACCATTCAGCCTGACCTGCCCGACTCGGAGCGAAGGAGCCTCAGGTAGACCGGCAACCTGTCAAGGAACTCTTTGACTGTGAGCTCGTCTGGTTCGCCAAGGATGACCTCCTTGAATATGCTGTCGTTCCTCAGCCGCTCTGTGGACCAGTCCTTGATTCGCCGCATCCGAACGGTAGCGCTCTCGCCTTCGCCTTGCATCGCTTATGGCTACGAAGAATCGTTTAATGGAGTCCAGTAGTCCGGACTAGCCTGAGGTGGCAGACTTGCGGTCTCGGAATGCAGATGAAGACGAAATGAAGAAGTGGGCGAATGATAAAGTCGCAGTCACAGTTCTGCTGCTACTCGAGCGAAGTGGGAAGGAGACATACAACAGCCTTTGGGAAGATACGAAGAGAGCCGAAGGAGGAAGCTTAGGCAAGGCTAGCTTCAGGAGAAGAGTAACCGCTCTTGAAACCCTCGGAGCCATTGCCACGACAAAATCAAGGCAGTACCGTGAGATTCGGCCTGGGCCTGAACATAGCAAGATACTCCACGCTTCGTCCCTGGACTTGGATGAAGTCAGGAAGACCATCGAGGGACATCCACCGCGAGCACAGGTAGAGAAGGCATTGGACAGGATAGCCAGACTAACCCCTCCCAGAGGGGGAGCGGCGAACTCAAAGGAGCTTCGCTTCTGGCAAACGGCCTTGGCCGAGCATCTCGCGCTGAAGGAATCGAGACTCAAGTTTCGCAATCGGGCCCTGTATCAATGGGCGTCGAACTTCAGAGGCATGAGTCTGGACTGGGCACACCTAGTCGGTCTGCCACGCGGGATGGTTATCGACTTGTTGCACGAGACCCTCGAAGTGAAGGATGCAGTAGAGTCGGTCAAGTCCGACCGGTGGCTCCAGCAGGCAGAGAAGACCAGGCTGGTCCACATCCTTGGCGTCTTGGAAGAATTCGACATGAAATTCAAGGGCTGGGCTGCCCTATTGAACAAGCTGGACCTCGAAGGTCTAGACTGAGCCCCCCGGGGCAGTATCAAACTCCGTTTTGGAATAGAGGCGTGATTCGGGGTCTTTACATACCGGTAAGCCAAGTCAGCAACTCTAGCGGTACTCTTTCGACTACACCCGATTCCGTCTCCACAATGGCTTTATCATTGACCCCATGCTTAACAAAGCGGAACCCTTGTTCCCGGGGAGATACGATCCTGATGAGAATCATCCTCAACTCAATTGACTACAGGGGCTCGGTTGTAGATGGTCCAGGAATAAGGACTGTCCTCTTTGTTCAGGGTTGCGAGTTGAAATGCCGAGGTTGCCAGAACCCTTCGACGTGGGATATCAGCAAAGGGAAGGCCGTCGACACGGAGGACTTGATTGCAGAGCTGCGCTCCAAGGCGGTCAACAAGAGACTGACGATATCGGGAGGAGAACCACTCCTGCAGTATCAGGCTGTTATGGAGATAGTGAGAGGTCTGCCCGACTTTGACATTGCTCTGTACACGGGACTCGAGTTTGAGAGTGTTCCCAAGGACATGCTTGGGTACCTGAGATACGTGAAAGTGGGGAAGTACATCGAGGAGAAGCGATCCACCATCCTTCCCTATGTCGGCTCGAGCAACCAGAGGTTCATCGACCTGAGGGAGACACATGCCTGAGGAAACGCAGTTCGAAAACGCGTCTCAGCGCAGGTCCTACATGGGGACGGTGTTTGAGGCAGGCGCCAAACTCAGGAGACGGGAGATCCTCGAAAGCCTGGACCCGCGCTTCTCCAAGTTGCATGATGATGGGAAGATACACATCCACAATCTCGAGGCCTACGGGCAGACCTACAACTGCCTGATGCTCAACACAGTGAACGGATTCCCTATCGGCAGGCTGAAGGCCACGTCGGAGCCGAGCAGGATATTCGGTGTCTTCGACCACTTCAAGGTGGTCATTTCAAAGCTCGCAAACGAGCAGTCGGGAGGGATTGGTTTCGCGAACTTCGACGAGGAAATGGAGACGCTGTTCTACGAGCTTGGGCTCCCAGACAGCGACGCGAACTTGCGAATCCTGCGCGAGTGCACAGAATCGTTCATCGACTGGATAAACGGGGCGAGGGAAAGGGGCGGGCGGACCGGCTACTACGTCTCGCTCAACCTCGGTCTGGGAACCGGGAAAGTCGCCAGATTCGTGACCCGCTCGGTGTTGGCCCATTTCAAGGACTCGTCCATGGAGTGCATAAAGCCCAACATCATCTTCAAAGTGAAGAAAGGGGTCAACCACTCACCTGGCGACCCGAACTTCGACCTCTTCTGCCTCTCGGTGGAATCGACCTGCAAGAAGATGGTACCTACCTACCTGCTCTGCGACTCCCGGCCAAATGCGAACGTCGATTCGCACAAACTAGCAATCATGGGATGCCGGACAAGGGTGGTACAGAACCTGTTCGGAGAGGACACGTGCATAGGCCGGGGCAACATCGCCTTCACCACCATCAACCTCCCGAGAATCGCGCTCGAAATCGACAGGACATCCCGAGGGAAGGACACTGCCGAGAAGGTGCGCATGTTCAAGGAGGAATGGGACAAGACCGCGGACGTCGTGAGGGATCTCCTCATTGACAGGTACAACAGACTGCTCGGGCTGGACCCCGATGACTTCCCATGCAACCTCAGGTTCAACCTTTGGACAAAGCCCTTCACTTCGAACTCACTAGAAGAGATCTTCAAGAACGGGACGCTCGCAATCGGGTTCATCGGGCTTTCAGAAGCGGTGAGACTCCTGACGGGAGGCGAGTACTACGCCTCCGAGAAGAACCACGCCATAGCCTTGGACATCGTCAGGCACATGAGGCGCGTGATTGACGGGTATCGAAGGGATTGCAACCTGAACTTCTCCTTGCTGGGCACCTCTGCAGAATTCGTGTCGGGAAGGTTCCCCTCCATCGACTACAAGCTCTACGGTAACGAGGTCTCGAATAACGGGTTCTACACGAACTCCTTCCACGTCAGGGTCGACTCTGGCCTACACCCGATTGACAAACTCCGGTTCGAAGGACCGTTCCACGAGCTGTGCAACGGGGGATGCATATCCTACGTGGAGTTCGGGTCCGCCTTGTTGAAGAACACCGAGGCGGTCACTGAGGTCATCGAAGCTGCCGAAAGATACGGCGTAAGCTATCTCGGGATCAACTTCCCATCGGACACGTGCCTGAAGTGCAATATCACTGGAACCTTCGACGACTGTCCTAACTGCGGCAGCCACGAGATATACCGCGTGAGGAGGGTTTCGGGTTTCTTGGAAGACCTGAGGTTCTTCACCGCAGGCAAGAAGGCCGAGGTCGCGCACCGGAGACCGAATCCCGGCTTGGCCACCTGATGGCTAGGAATGAAACAATGCACATCGCGATAGAGGGAATGGACGGCGTCGGAAAGACCACGACAGGGAAGAAGCTGGCTGAGAGGCTGCAGCTCAGGTTCGTCGAGAAGCCCCTACAGTACCTCTTCGATTCGGACAGAGCCCTTGCCAACTACATCCCAATTAGAGATTACATCAATCAGCAGGTGGACGACGACGTCCTAAGAGCGTGGTTCTACGGGCTGGGCAACATCTTCCTGTACCACAAATTCAAGGGCGAGAACATCATCACCGATAGGCACCTGCTTTCCAATTACTATTGGTGCGGAAGCGAGAAGACGGAACCCATCTTTCGATGTATGGTAGACCTGATCGGAAAGCCAGACTACACGTTCCTCCTTTGGGCCACTCCAGAGGCAGGCACAGGGAGGCTTCGCAAGAGGGACCCGGAGGACCCTGACCTCAAGAAGGCAATCCTCTACAAGGAATCCAAGGAGAAGATGGAGAGTTTCCTCATCAGATACGGCATGAAATACAAGGTGATAGACACCACGCGCCTAACCGCCGACGGCGTTGTGGATGTCATGGTCCAGTCCCTACGCCCTCTCCTGAAGCAAAGTGGCCTCAGCGTGGACTCTCGCTGACATGCCAGACATCCTGAATCCTCTGAACTTCTTCTGGAAGCTGGGGTACCGTGAAGTCTCCGCTGACGTGTATGCGAAGAGGTATCCTGGAAGGTGCACGGTAAGAGTGGACTTCGCCAACAGCCTCGTCGATTATGGGGACCAGATACGGATGTGCGATGGCGCGATAGCCAAGTTCTCCCAGAGAAACTATGTCATCGCGGAATGCGTTGGCAGGCTCCTGATGAAGGGCTATCTCCCGAACAGCCTCTACGTGGGATACACCGACGCATGCGACATAGCAATCAGGGATGAGGCCGGCGGCTGGCTGGCTGGCATAAGGTGCAGGCGCTGGGACGACGACGCATACGACAAGGAAGTCAGGACGATTTCTGCGCTCGGCAGCCGGCCCGTAACGCTCGGAGACAAGAACGAACGGTTCCGTTTCGTATGCGTGTACGCGTCTACACTCAAGTCCGGGTTGGTTGACTACGGATACACGATATTCCCGCTCGCCACAAGCAACAGGGTCAAACCGGACAAAGGCAGGAAAGGCGGGGTCGTTTCAAGCACCACAGGCCTGTTCGAGGACGGTGTGGAACCCTACAGAATCGTCCTTGAACGAAAGGGCCAGAGCAAGGAGGCGCTGGGAGACAAACCAGCCCTGAGTCCCGCCGAATTCGAGATAGAGAACGGCCAGCTGACGAGATATCGAGGGAACGGCAAGTCTGTGACCATCCCCAATGGCGTCAAGGGGCTTCGAAACGGAGTCTTCTGGGACCACCCGGAAATCGAGGAAGTAGCGATGCCAAGCAGCGTTACAAGCTTGGGTGGGGAGACCTTCTCCGACTGCACCAGTCTTGTCAACCTGACCATCCCGCAGTGCGTTTCAAAGATAGGGGACAATCCCTTTTGCAACTGCCCGTCCTTGGCCCTCAAGAACAAGAGCCCTGACTTCACCCTGGAAGACGGGGCGCTTTACGACCGGGAGAAGTCAAGGCTGATTTACTACTCGATGAGCAACAGCGCCGCCTCCTTCGAAATCCCGAACGGCGTCATCAGCATAGGAAAGCACGCCATTCACGGGTGCTCCGCCCTGAAGAGGATAATCATCCCTCCAAGCCTGGCAATCGTGGAGAACAACCCCTTCTCCAGCTGCCCCTCCTTGAAGCTGGTAAACCACAGCCCCCACTTCGTGCTTGAGAACGACGCGCTATACGACAAAGGCCTGAGGTCAATCTTCTACTTCGCCATCAACGGCTCCCCAAGGCGCTTCGTTATTCCCGAGGGGGTCACAACGATTCAAAGGCATTCGTTCTATGGCTGTAACCGCCTATCAAGCTTGACACTCCCCCGCAGCCTGAAGGTCATCGGCTACAACCCCTTCGCTAACTGCCCTTCCTTGACGCTGATTAACCGTAGCCCTGACTTCGTGGTTGAAGGCGGGGTCTTGTATGACAAGAACAAGTCCACGCTAATCTACTACCCCATGAGTAGCCCACGCGAGGATTTCATAATCCCTGACACCGTCAAGACAATCGGGCGGAATGCGTTCTTTGGGTGCGACAATCTGAAATCCGTAACAATTCCCTACGGAGCCGAGTGTATATCAAAAGGGGCCTTCTCCAAGTGCACCGGCCTTGCGAAGATCGCCATCCCCGGAAGCGTATCCAGGGTGGAGGACTGGGCGTTCTACGGCTGCACGCAGCTGAGTGAGCTGGACTTGCCTAAGGGGGCCGTCATGGGAGAACATGCGTTCTCGCACTGCAATGCTGAAGTCGGTCTGCAAGAAGCCAGCTGAATCGTGCGGTTTCAGGGGTCTGCACGTCATAGCCAATTCCGGCGCAGGATTTCCCTCCCGCCAATCAGGTTCCTTTCCCACTCAGTCGTCGGCTCTATCTCCAGTATGGCAGTGATTTCTTTGCCGTGCAATGGTCCTTTCACGAGGCCAAAGTCAATGTTCCCTTGCCCTATGGGCATGTGATGACCCTTGACCTGTCCCAGATTGTCTGCCACATGTAGATGCCTGATGGTCTGCCCCATGGTCTCCAAGCCGTTCTTCACCCCGCCAGCGACGTTAGCGTGGGAGACATCGAATACTACACCGAGGGAGGGCGACGAGAACGTCTTGACAAGATCGAGGAGTTGCTGGAAGTTCTTGATGAGGTCGTTCTCATGATAGCCTTCGTTCTCCAGACATACGAGGACATGTTTCTCTCTTGCAAGGTCGATTGTCGCTGACAGCGCCCTCTCGGCTACCTTCATTCCTTCTGCCACTTCCGTTGGGCCGGTGCCGTCGATGATTCCGGTATGCAGTACCAAGATGCTCGCATTGTGCTTGCTCGCAAGGTCCACCGTTTCGCGCAACGCCATGATGTTGGTCTCGAGGGCTTCGCTCTTCCCCAAGTTCAACAACGGTCCATGAACAGAAAGGCTTCGACCGTTGGCGGATAGAGCCTTCAGCACGCTTTCATTCTCTTCGGTCAGGTCGGTGGACCAGAGTTCCACCGATTCGAAGTGGTTAATCGCGGCGAACTCCAAGAGCAGTTCGATTGAACGGTTTTGCACGCTATAGATTGAGACTCCAATCTTGAACGTCATGCCAATATGGCCATGACACCTCCCCCCTGATATATATCGCTGGGCACGCCATGCTGTGAGGTTTAGCGATGAGAAGTAGACGGCCCTTTCCTGGCGCCGACGAAGTGCGTATCGGTTCTCATCACCTGCCAGGGAACTTGACCGATTCACGTCCCGGTGAGCCCGCACAACATGGAAGGAAATCAATGTCAAGGAACGGTGATAACCCACCTCGACAAGGAAGGAGCGCATCTGAGAGTATGAACCTCTCAAGAAAGAGGAAGGACGAACTCCTGGGTCGCGTATCAGCGGTCAGGAGTTTCGTTAGGAAGACGTCAGGCGACCGGTCTCTGCTGCGTCATCTGGATGAAATCGAGAAGGCACTATCGGAGAGCAGGTACGGCCTCTCCTTCGAAGAACACCGGGAGGAAGCAGAGAGGATACTGGAGAAGAAAGACGTCGAGCTGGTCGAGCAGAGGGGACTGGCCATCAAGCACGGCAAGAGGGTGAACTTCCTAATCGAAGGAGAGAATCTAGCCGTCCTCAGATGGATGGCGAAATCGCACCTAGGAAAGGTGGACGTGACCTACATCGATCCTCCCTACAACACAGGCATGGAATCGCTGAGCTACGACGACCGCGACTATTCCGATCCGAGCGACGCCTACTCTCATAGCAAGTGGCTCAGTTTCATGGACAAGAGGCTCCGTGCTGTGTATGGCCTTCTGTCTCGGAATGGCGTGGCCATCATTCACATTGACGAGCATGAAACTGGCACACTGCTCCTCTTGTGCCAAAGCATCTTTGGCGAAGCCAACGTGGACGTCCTGATCTGGCCCAAGACAGACCCAAGGTTTGATCAGAACAGAGTCGAAAGGCCGTTCCACAACATCAAGATTGTTCACGAGTACATCTTCGTTTGCTTCAAGGACAAGGGCAATACCAGCTTCAACGCCATGATGATGCCTCAGCATGTGAGCAGTGTGGATTACAAAGAGACCCCGAGCAGGATGGAGACGATACTGAAGGGCCTTGGGACGACGTCGTCTGCAAAAGACGAGCTTGAGGAAATCCTGGGGAGAAGAGGCATCTTTCGGACCCCGAAACCCATGAAGCTTGCGAAAGAGCTTGTGCGAGCAGCAGCTGGGAAACACGCGCTGATATTGGATCCCTTCGCCGGCTCAGGCTCAACCGGACACGCGGTCATGGACTTGAACAAGGAGGATGGAGGAAGCAGGAAGTTCATTCTCATAAACAGTGCAGAGAACGGAATCTGTAGAAGAGTCACTTACCAGCGCTTAAGAAGGGTGATTGAGAGAGAGCAGTATCAGGAAAGTCTGTCATACTTCAAAGTCAACTACGTCCCCAAGAATCAATAGCAAGACCCTGGTGTTTCTCAATGCGAGAAGACGCCTCTCGTTCCATCTGAAATGCCCCCGGGGAGCGCCCAACTAAGGATTCGCTCATTCTCCCAGGTAATACCATAGCTCCATATTGCACTTGGCACAAGTCACTCCACGGATCTCGTCCGTCTTGTGGTCATGTTCCAGAACAAAACAGTATTTTGCGTCCTCTTGTCTGCTACAGTCCAGTTGATACTTGGAGTGGTAGTCTTGATGCGTGATTCCGCAACAGGCGCACTTGTCATTCTGGTTAGCAAGTAACTTCAGCCTTATGGATCTGCGTCCTTTCGGGTTAGCTGGGCGTTTCATGCCCGTGTGGTGAGTAAGGAGATATGCTCGTAGCGTTTCAAGCTGGCTGTCTGATGCGATTCCTTCCTTGCCGTGCTCAAACATGAAGTCAAGTTCCGCTTTGATACTGCTTGTCATCTGTTCTGTCTCACCATCGATGCCTCATGATGAGAATTTCCACTTCCATTGCACACTGACATCTACTATACGGCCTTAGAACGAGAGGGCGTTAGCGATTTAAGCCCTGTATCGGATTTGAGTCTACCTATGTGGGTTCAAATCCCACTGAGAACCCTCCATTCCTATCGCGCGCGTGGTTCGCCGTGGGTTAGCGGTGCCAAGAACCTGTTTTCAAAGAGAATCCTTGGGCAGGGAGTTAGACATCAATCAGACATCTGTTCAGCTAGTTGCAGCGTGTGGCTTGCAGAGGCAGATTGGGTCGCTGATCCCACATTCCATCGATAAGCAAGAAAGTAGTCACCCAACCGGAACCGTTCGAGAATGCGTATCCATGCGTCCTGAAGCGTTTTGAAACCCTCAATATGATTGGATCCGAAAAGTCTGATAATGAAGGCGAGCCTCCAGATACTCCTTTCGCGGTCCAGCATCCGCAGCTCCACCCTATCATTCGTCTGAAACAATGTGACGTCGAAGGTGTTTCCGAACACAGTCTTGAACGTAAACCAAGTCCTCCGCGCCTGGAACGTCGAGGTCACGATAGAAACCTTGTTCTCTCCTAGCTGCATACATAGGCGTCTCGCGAAATACGCGTTGTCAATCGTGGTCTTGGATTCACTATTGGAAATGATTCTGTCACCCGGCACCGATTCTTTCAGCGCAACTTCTTCCATAATCGCGACTTCCCTCTGAGTCCCCACGAGTACAAGGTAATCATCTCCTGAAGCTCTCTGCAGCCTACATCCCTCTACGGCACGGCCGATGCAATCCTCGCTGTAGACCGATCCGGGCACCACTATTGCTCTTGGAGGGTGCAACGCTTACTCCCACATCCCGTGTTCGAAACGCAGGTACTTCGCAAATTCGCCCATCCACGTGACGAATGTAATCCAAAAGGTCAAGAACAAGCCAAAGTTTTGTTCACAGTCATTCAGCAGCTTGAGGTAGCTTAGGCCGCTTTCTTCCTTGAGCCTGAGTAGCTCTACGATGACATCCTTGTACACCTGATACGCGTCGGCGTCGATCCATTGAAGATTTTCTCGGCCGAAGTCGAGTATCTTTGCTTGAAATATCGGGTTCTCCCACCGGTCAAGGTAGTACAGGAGCGACAGGCAGGTGCTTAGAGTCGGGGGCAGGTCACCAACGAGGTCATCCAGGCGATTGAGGTATCCCCCCGTTCTGCCGATTCTGACTCTGTCGATGAGGGACTTCACATCCCCGCGGGCAGTCAGACCTGTCATCGGGTCATAGCGGAATTTGGCGCTTGTCTCGCCCACCTTCGCGTTCGCGAGAACGGTGAGCCAATCGTCGGAGCTCTTGAGGCCCCAACCGGTCATCATGTCGACAATCAAACCCGCTACGCTCATCAATTCTTTCTCTTCCCCGAGCACAGCGGCGAAGAACTCAAGCAGCTCTTTGTCCACGTGATACCCGCGGACATCGGCAGAGCTTCGGACCGCATAGGCCAGCGCAGTCGAGAAACGCTTGTCTGCAGAATCGCTGTAGCCGTCGACCACCTCTCCATTCAGTATCTCTTCGAATCTCGTGACGAAGAGGTCCTGCAGGAGCTGGAGGTCAGTCACGCTGTTGCTCCGCCCCAGCAACTCCCTCGCTGGTGGGTCCAGCGCCTTGTTCGCCGACTTCAGAAGGCGGCGAACAATCGCTTGTTCTGGGATGCCCTCCCCTCTGAGCTTCCCAGAGTACGACGTGCTCAAAGTGAGCACCCTGGCCGCGTCTTCGTAGGAGGACGATCCCTCAGAGCCGAAGTACTCCGCCAACTTGATTGGGAGGTTCGGGCCCTGCGTCCAAGAGCTCTCCAGGATTGCCCACGTAACCGGTTCAACCAGCACTTCGACCGCGGCGGGATAGAATCGCGAGGAGAAGTAATGGTGCCTCACGATGTCATCGAATGTGGAGACCAACTCCTGGTCCCCGGCCACCCGCGTGCTCAACAGTTGGGAGAACCCCTCGAAATTCCTCCTCATTCTAGGTACCGTCTCGGCGTCGAGCAACCGTGGAATCCCTGTCCGAGCGTGGATTTGCTCCATGAGGTACATCTCCCTCAACCTCTTCCGCCACGTGACCCCTTCTAGCACCGCCGCCACCGAGGTTGCCTTGAGTATCCTGTGGTGAAAGTACTCGTGGGCCAAGGCATGAATGAAATTCCCCTTTTCACGGCTTTCGAGCGCGAGCGAATCTATGTTTGGGACCACATCCCGCTCCAGCCACACTCTGAATTCGTGTTCGGCGTCCGCGACTAGACCCCCGCTTGCCCCGTCGCCTTCGTTCGACGGGAAGGAGAACAACAACTCTCCGTCCCAATCCCTCGCACCAATCGTTCCGTCGGCTTCTTCGAGAACGCTGATGCTTCTCTTGATATGGAGACCTCTTCCGTAGTAGAGCGCTTCGGCGCTTCTGGGGGTGCCAGTAACGAGCAGTGGGTCGAAGCTCGCTTGGTGCGATTTTATTCTCGTGTTTTGGACGAGCCTTGTGGCTGAAGCTAGCACCAAGTAAACCACTGCTCGGCGCTGCTGTTCGGGGAGTCGTCTGAGGGCGACCAAACCTCCCCTCGAGATCACCCGTGATGCGCTCGCCGCAATCGATTGAGTCAGACTAGGCTCGCTGGGCTCGTCCAGATTCTCCTTTGTTGTCTCCACCCCTCATCTTCTCGACTAACCGCTGAAGCTCATCGAGTTCCTTCTCAGAAGCACTCTCGGAATGACGTGAAAGCATTGCCACGTTCATATCCCAGCGAGCGGCTCTGTCCTTCTCAAGATCATTCAGCTTCGCCAGTCCCCCACTCGTAAGGCTGTAGATTCCAAACTCGTCTTTGGCGACCAAGCCCTTGTCTGTGAGGCGTTTGAGCGAATGCCAGACGACCCTAAGGTCAATCTTGGACCGTTTTGCCACGTCAGTCCCCCGTCCTCGGCCCGTCTGGAGTGCCTTGAGCACTTGATGGTCGGTGGGCGTCAAAGAAGTTGGATGACTCTGTCCCATGCGGGAGTGCTTGCATAGTCTGTGTAATAAGTTTAATTCCGCGAGATACGCGTAGCGACGAGAAATTCGTACGATTGCAATCCTGAACTCGTTCTCCGCTCCAATGACTGTCTCCTCGTATGGACAAGTTTATCGCATGACCAACTCTAACGTCAAGACGATACCCATAAATAACGCCAAGACGAGCCCAACGCTGCGATGATTGCAACGTCAGGACGACTGATAAAGGAGGCGAAGGACGCCTCTAGGCAGCTTGGGGCGAAGGTCGGAGAAGCTGCGGAAGAGGAGAGAAAAACTACGAGCACATCAGTAGACCTTCCAGCAAGACCCAATTCGAAGCCAGGAACCACGACTTCTACTCGGCTTCCTCTGCGACAGCCCACCGACATTTGTAGCCGCCGGAGCGCTCTCCTTCGAACCCGTGCGCAGCAGAACCGGTGAACACTTTGCTCAACATGATGTCCAGTCTCATGAACGTCAACACGCTTTTCTGGGTAGGGGTCATCCTAGCCACAATCTACCTGGTCAGAAGGGCAGCGGGATACGCCTCGGACCACTGGGCGAGTAGCGCCGAGACGGTGGTCATCGGTTTAGGCGACGTCTACAAGATGCAAAGCAGCTTGGCGAAGGCTGCCATGCAGTTCTACTCGGTGGTGGGGCACAAGACTTGGAGGCGCATAGCCAACATCCACACCTCTAGGGTGGTCCTAATCCAGATAATCACAACCAGACTCAATTCGAAGACCAAGGTGAAGTCCCAGCTTCTCGCGAACCACGGCTTCGCCAACCCAGTGAAGAACGGCATGGCGGTGACGCAGGGACTTGGCAACGACATACTCTCGGGCATTGAAGTCTTCCAGAGCGAAGAGACGAAGGAAGTACAGAAGAAGAAAATCGCGAGGCGAATAGATGGCAGCGGCCAGCTCCTGCTGCTGGCGAGCGACCAAGGAGCGACCTCTGGCGGCGCCATCGGCGCGGGCCAGATCGCACTTCTGCAGCAGTACGCCAGCGCCCCCCACGTCTCGATGGTGTTGGTCGAGTCCCAGAAGGCCGACCCGGCCCAGGCGAGGAACACAGAGATTCTCAGCAGGCACGCAAAGAACTTCTCCAGCAGCGACTTCATCCTGACGGTCCAGCAGAAGCAGGGGCTGACCGACGAGGAGAACACCAACAAGTCCCTGGCGCCGCTGCTCGCCGTCCTCACAGCGACGAAGTCCAAGGGCCAAGACATCAACGACGTCGTCGAGAGGCTCGTGAAGCCCTCCAAGACGAAGCTACTCGTCCCACTAGACCTCGGCGAGCTCCCGGTGTCGACCAAAGGCATCGACAGCGCGGTCCTGACCAGAGTGACGAACGACCTCGAGCAGGACCCGGACGTCTTCTACGAGAGGCTCTTTGTGACAAAGAGCCCGGAGACCTGGAGGTTCCGCAGGGTGCGGAAGGACGAGGAGGCCAGGAAGGCCTGGCTCATAGTCGCCAAACCGACCTTCGCCAGCGTGGCCATCTTCGACGAAATCAGGACAGAGGTCGAGCACAAGCTCGGGCTCCAGGTCGTAGTGAAGACGGTCCACGACTGGCGCGAGCGCTTCGCACACGCCTACCTGGTCTTCCCGCCGATCAACGAGAACGAAGCCAAGTGCATCGACCTCTACAACTGGAACCCTAGCATATTCGCGACGCCGGCGCTGAGGGCCAAGGAGGTGCTGAGCAACGAGGAAGCCGAGAAGAGGAGGGCAAGAGAGGATGTCCAAACCAAGCCCGCGGAGGTGGCGGCCCTTGAGTAGGCCCTCCCTACTCTTTGTATTGGCTTGCCTGGTCATGCTACCGATGGTAGCACTTGCGATCATGCCCCCGGCGCATGCCCAAGCGGACAGCGGCAGTCCTGTCACAAGCGCGTCGGTGAACTCACACGGCAACGTCACTGCGGTCTACGTCATCGAGATCGACTCTCCCGGGACCTTCAGCTTCATAAACAGCGTCCAGTTCGGGAGCGTCAACGGCCTGGGGGACCACTATGCGTACGTAGACCTCTCCAGCAACGCCAACACATCCTCCCCCCTTTCGGTGAGGTACGGGATACAATGGGACCAGCGCCCCGAGGGGATGAGCGCTTTCCTGCAGGTCATCCGCAACGGCACCTGGGTCGACCTCAACTCCTCGGCGCTCGTGTTGAGGCCCGGCGGCAGCACCATGGCGCTCCCGCATGGAGGATACCAGAGCGCAGTCAGGGTCGACTTGGTGGTCAGCAATGTCACCACGGGGGACTACAACTTCGACCTCACCGTCTATGGTTACCTCGATGCCTCTCAGGGCGCAGCTACATCGACGAGCGGAAACAGCTCAGCAACTGCATCGACTAGCTCGACCGAGTCTGGCAAGCAACCCCTGGGTCCCTTCCTCGGAATCCAAACTCCCGACCTCGCAATGATGGCCGGAGTCGCGGGGGTCGCAGCCGCGACCACTGCGGTAGCGATGACCCTCCGCAGGGGCGGAATCAGGAGGAGAAAACCCAAGGTCGTTCAGGAATGACTTGAACCGTGAGGGACACAACCAACCCATTGGCAAGGCGGTATTACCTCATCGGGAACATCTTCTTCGAACAGGGTAAGCACGACTTAGCCATCCAGTGCTACACAAGGGCAACGGAGGAGGATCCCGCATACAGCTCCGCCTACTTCAACCGCACTCTATCTTATGCCATTTCGAGCATGTACGATCTGGCGGCGAAAGACGCCATCACCGTGATGAAGATCGAACCAGACAGCCACGATGGTCCCTATGTCATGGGCGTGATATGCGAGTACACGCACAATCTCAAGGCCGCATCTGAATGGTACAAGATGTCGCTGAAAAGGAACCCCGATTATTCGCCAGCAAGGGAAAGGCTGAGGGGCTTAGAGAGCAGGATGGAATTTGACTCTTCGCCGGACTTCACGCCCACATGGAGAGAAACCAACAGCCAGAACGAGCTTCTGGAGACTTCAAGCGCCAATGATGACGTCAGAGAACCGGCCAGCGGACTCGAGGCGCCCTCCTTTGGTTCGTCAGGTGGTGGAGACGCCGCTGCAACTGGTCGCTGGTCTCAGCAAACTGTCGGGCAGACTCTCATAGTCGAAGGGCAGATCAAAGGGCACTCTCTGTACCGCCCGGAGAAGAGAATGTCAGATGTAGCGGGGCTGGATGATCTGAAGAGGAACCTCGAGCGAACAGTGGTAAGACCCGCAAAGAGACCCCAAGGGCTCAAGAGATGGCAGATGTGCGATGGGTTCTCCATATTGCTTTTCGGCCCTAGCGGGTGCGGAAAGACGCACCTAGCTGAAGCCCTCGCTGGCGAGATCGGAGCTTACATTCTCCTCTTCAACTTGAACGAAGTAGTCGACATGTACTCTGGGAACACCGAGAAGAACATGCACGGGCTCTTCCAACAGGCGCGTGACCTGCTCGCTAAGGGCAAAACACGCTACATCGTTGTCTTCATCGATGAATTGGACGCCATAGGAATGAACAGAGGGTTGGACCGGAATGACGCGTCCTACCGGAGGGCGACCAACCAGCTGCTGATGGAGTTGGATGGGATGGAAAGGAACCCTGAAGGCCTCATCGTAGTCGGTGCGACCAACCGCCCCTGGGACATCGACCCTGCACTCAAGAGGGCAGGAAGGTTCGGAGATGAGTGGTATGTGCCTATCCCGTCGCCGGTGGACAGAGAAAGCCTGTTTGAACTCTACCTGAGGGGCCTACCCGTAGGAAGCGTCGACTACCGCAGGCTTGCAAGGGCAACGAAGGCCTATTCGCCCGCAGACATCAAGAATACCGTAAGAAAGGCGAAGTTCTCGGCATGGGACAGGGAGGACTCCTCGGGAAAGGACACAGTCCTCACCACCGATGACCTATTGACAGTCGTAAGAAGCAACAAGGGTAGCTCTCTCTACAATTGGTTCCAAGACACGGCCGAGGAGTTTGCCTCAAAGCCGCTAGACAAGACAAGGTACAAGCAGATGCTAGACGACATGGTCACGGTTCTCGGCCACGGAATGGAACCGAGACGGAATGGAGGTAAAGGATCCCCATCGAGTGTTAGGCCACGCGACAGGCAGGCGATTCCGGCATATGCCTAGGGAGACTAAATTGATGAGGCTGCTTCAGCCTGAAGATTCACGCTTCATCCTGGAGGGGGCGACCTCAATCTTGGTTGTCAGCGACGTTCACTACGAGCTGGGCTCGCACCATGGCGTTGACGAATCAGGGGCCTTCGAATGGCTCCTGAAAACCGCAGAGAGGACCAAGCCTGACTTCCTCGTCGGGTTGGGAGACTGGGGAAACGCTTGGACCATGTCGGAATGGTTCGACCTCGCAAGCAATGTCAGAATCTTCATGATATACGGAAATCACGACAACATACAACTTTTGAACGGGGTAGTGAACAGCGACGGGAGGAAGGCTCTCGTAGAAGACGGCGGAATCAGGGCCATCGGAGGTCTCCGATTCGGTTTCGTTAACGGAATCGTTTCTGAAACCAAGCCGATGAAGCAGGGAGTGCCCCGCAAGACGGCGAGGGGATACGTCCAGGCCGCCTCCCGTCTCTCCAATGTTGACGTGCTCTGCACCCACGAGAGCCCCTTTGTTCCCGAGTATGAAGGTCGAATTCACCCCTCTGCAGGGACCGAGGCTGTCGGCGGAATCATCGAGCGGCTAAAGCCTAGACTGGCCCTTTCAGGGCACCTTTCCGGTCCATACACACTGTCGCGGATGAGCGAAACGCTCTCCCTTCGGATCGACTCGAGTCCCGCTGAACAGCACTTCGCTATGCTGGAACTCCCCGAAGGCGCCCTCCAGGTCTACCACGACCGGGAGCTAGTCCTGGAGACGGCATTCGGCCATGATAGGTGACGCCCTGTTGCACTCGTCTTGACGACCCGCGTATCGTGCCAGACCAACGCGAATTGTCGCGAATTGTCTGCATTGAGTTTCATGTCTCCAACCATACTCATCTGCACAATACCTATCCTGACTAATTGCCGCTTTACTCCTCCCTTTAGAATCGCCAATATACGAGACCTCTGCGCTTTGCCTTTTTGTCTTTTTTCTCTGCTTGAGCATCCTAATTGAATTCTACAAGTATAATCACGTAATGCAGGTCTCAGTAGTCCATATTACGAATGCTTTCATCAGGTGGCAGGTTTGATTCCCATATTTGTCACGCTGTCCTTCATTCGGATTCTTCGTTTCGTCTGAAAAAAGAGAAATCGACTTGATGGCCGTCTTCTCTGCTTGGTACAGAGGTGAGCCCCTGAGGGTTTTACTATCACAAGAACATTCCTGAGATGGGTCACAATCAGTTAATCTTTGGTCTGACCACAAATCCACTCAGAGAAGTGTGACGCTTGCCTTGATGTCTTGTTGAGCAACGATTCATAAGTCAAACCTGTAGTCATTATCAACCCGACCATGTCCCCTCCTAGGAAATGGGAGCCCTTAGGAAAGAAAGACTTCACGAATCTACTCCCGACCTGCTCGAAACACGCCCTTTCACTGCCCTCTGCAATTTCTCTAGTAATAGTGGGATTGCTTCCAGCTGGGGGGATCTTATAATGGGACCAGAAGAAACCCGTCTTTGGGTTCTCGAGACGATTCAAAGATGACTTCTCATTGGATTCGCCAAGCACCGCGTCCATTTCTAATGCGAGCAAGTTAGGATAGCCTTTATTGCGCAGTTTCTCGAACATAAGAGTGTTACAGAGTAGCCCTCCTTGTCTCCGCGGATTTATGTCAACCGCAAATACTCTATTGTCATTGACCACGAAGTCGCAGCCGAAGAATCCCCTATAGCCATGTCTTCCAAGACATAATCCCAATGCTCTGGTTGCTTCAATAATCTGTTTCTTGACAGCGTCAGTTGTCTGGGAAGGATAAATATTACCGACATACTCAGTTCCCCTCAATAAGTCATCCAAAAAGAGCTGATCTGAAACAGATGCAACGAAAACGAGATCCTTATCGAGGACGATGCCGGTGCTATTCGGGGAATCCCGATGTTCAAGATACTCAGAAATCACAAACCTGTGGTCTCGATCTCTCTCACGAATCTTCCTAGCGAATCTGTCAATGTCTACAATCTCTGTAATTATCGAGCTCTCGGCTCCTCCGCTGCTGTATTCTGTTGAGACAAACCACTTCTTGGAAACCTTGTCAATCAGGAAGTTCTTGAGCTCATCCAAATTCTCCACAATTGTTCCTTCGGGAGAAAGATCGAAGGTATCGAGCAACTTCCTCTGTTCCACCTTGCTGTCCAGACTAGTGGCCAATTTGGGTTTTGGTCCAATTGGTATGACGTTCTTCCAGGTGGCTTTGAAGAACGAAGTCGTGAACGTGTTAATGAACACGTATTTCTGACGCCCGAGACCTGAAATCAAATTGTCCATGAACGTGGAGCTGCAGATTTCTTCATTCAATTCCTCATTTTCGGGAATCCACACCGAGTCAGAAGAGAGCGAATTTCGTTTCAGTTTATCACTGATAAACACGTAGTTTCGAAACTCGACGAGGTGCGTAAGTCTGTAGGGAATCACCCTAATTGGCTCGAACTCAGAACCAAATCGCTTACTTAGGAGTTTGCGGAAGATATCGTCTACTGACTCGAATCGAGGATCGAGGGTGGTGATATAGTACTCTCTGCGCCCATCAAAGATATCCTCATCAAGTTGATATTCAACGACTGGATCGGAAGCGTCCTCAATTACATGCCGATTTCCCATTTGGTGTCAGCAAGCCCTGAGTGACGCATACTGTATGACCCGATTGTTGTCTTCTTCCCCCCTTCCAATGGGGCGGGAGGCTCATCTCGGTTCTTTGTCTCTTTGCTCACATTCAACATAGATGACGCATGTCTGTTTTTATCCATATTCCACAGTCGCGACCAGAACTCAAAAGTGCTCACTCCCGAAGGGGCACTTTTCGGTTTCATCAAATGGGATAGACTCGCAATGTGAGATATGGATTGAACTTGGAAACAGGACCCAACAAACTTTCTTGCTGTCGTTCTAATGGGGTTCATGGCGCAATAGAGATTAAGGACTAGAAGACAGAGGTCTTCGAGGAGAACAAGGCTGCTTCTGATTGTCAAGCGATTGATGATAACCAATTCACACCTGACTCTTGCAACCAATGTGATGAGAGAGGTTTGGGTCCGTGGTTGAGCTTAGACCGGTAAAGCATCCCCTCGTGCAGAGTTTTGTCAGGGACAACAAGAGGCTACTAGACGAAATGCTCGGAGGATACTCTTCACCTCTTCATATCATTTTCCCGCAAGTTTTTGCTGAAAATGTAAACAGATTCAGGAGCGTGCTATCACGTCACAGACTCGAGGATAATATTTTCTTCGCTTGCAAGGCCAACAAGAGCGACGCATTTATCGAGACAGCGTGCTATATGGGCATAGGAGTGGAAGTATCCAGCTACTACGAACTACAAAACTCTCTGGGGAGGGGAATTCAAGGGGCGAAGATGATAGCGAGTGGACCCGGAAAAACCCTGAAGTATTTGTTGTTGGCAATGAGATGTGGTGCTACTATTTCTATAGATAGCGAGATGGAGCTCGCTAATGTTATCAGGCTGAGTAAGAAATCCAGCATGAAGCCAAGAATCTTCCTACGGATTGGTAATGTAGTCCACAAAAGCAGGTTCGGGATAGACACCCCCATTAGCAATGAGATAATCCGCATGTTAGCCAGCAGCCAAAACGCTGTCGAGATTGTGGGCTTCGCCGGACACCTCAGCAGCTACAATCTCGAAGAAAGGCCCAAATTGATAAAGAAGTTCATGAGGCTTTGCGAGAAGTTCAGGAGACTCGGCTACCTAAACTGCAACACTATTGATATCGGAGGGGGCTTCCCCATAAGCTACACGACAGGAGAAGCATGGAAGAACTTTGATGCTAGGAAAGAAGAGTTCTGGAACAATAGAGCTTTCAGGCATTTTTATCCATGTTATTCTGAATTTAGTGGGAGTGATGGACTGAAGCACATTCTAGATCACATGGAAGGAGGGAAACGATTGAGCGAACTTCTTAAGGAAGGAGGTCACAAGCTAGTTATCGAGCCAGGCCAGGGTCTCCTAGACCAAGCGGGAATAACTGTTATGCGTATAACCGACGTAAAGGAACGCGAGCAGGGACAGTTAGTGGTAGTTGATGGGAACAACGACCATTTGTCGGAGCGGTTGTTCGATACAGATTTCCTGGTATCACCAGAACTGCTATCGTTTGGAAGACGTGGAATGCCATTCGATGGATATGTCGCAGGAAACACTTGCATGAGAGAGGACATGCTTCTGTGGCATAAGACTAAGTTCGATACGGCCCCAGTAACAGGAGACATGCTTGTTTTCTACAACACCGCAGCATATTACATGGATTCGAACGAATCTGACTTTTCGCGCATGCCAATCCCTGCGAAGATATGTGCTATTATGAAACACGGGGGATGGAAGACCTACGATGACGAATCATTCAATCAAGTCGAGTTTTTGGATAGATCTGTTTGATTGTTGACAGTGTCCTAGAACTCATAGGCAAGACGCCGATGATTAAGTTTCAAAATAGCAGTAATGATTGGGAACTATACTTGAAGCTTGAGAAGTCTAACCCGGGCCAGAGCATAAAGGACAGGGCTGCTCTGAAAATGGTGTTTGATGCTGAGGCTAATGGGACGCTTAAGCCAGGAGGGACGATAATCGAGTCTTCGTCCGGAAACATGGCAGTAGGTCTCGCAATCATCGCAGCGGTTAGAGGGTACAAGTTCCTAGCGATTCTAGACCCCAGTACACCGGATGAGAAGATCAATATGATTCGCGCCTACGGTGCAGAGGTAATCATAATCAAGCCTTCCGACGAAATGGATGTAGGGCCAGCCTTGGCGCAGAGAGAGAAGTACGCAAGTGACCTTGCGAAGAGAACGCCCAACTCAGTCTATATGGAACAACACAACAACCCTTCGAATACAGCGGCGTACCCCGGTACTCTTGTGTTGGAGTTGCTTGCGGACGTTCCTGATTTCGACTTGCTCTTTGGTGCCATAGGAACATCTGGGTCGATTTGTGGAACTTCCAAGGGTCTGAGGGAATCAGGTCATACGTGCAAGGTTATCGCAGTGGAACCCAAAGGTTCAATTTTCTTCTCGGACGCAGGTGGTTCATTCTTGCAATCGGGGACAGGTAACCCACCGGGTGCGGAATTGCCCAGAATCCTAGACCGTTCCCTAATTGATGAGGGGCTCCAAGTAACTGATGTCGAAGCCTTCTGCACATGTCGGGTCGTAGCACGTAAGTTCGGCGTCCTCCTCGGAGGGTCAGCAGGAGGCGTTCTCTTCAAAGCGCACGAGTACCTCCAAAGGCTAAACGGAAAGGGGAAAGCAATCGTACTCGCTGCGGATGGCGGAGAGAGATACACGAGTACAATCTACGACGACAAGTGGATGAGCAAGAACCATCTCCTCAATTTCGAGCTGGAGGATGAGATCGCGAGAGGTTTGCATCAGGACTGACCCAGAAGCGCACACAGTATTGGTGGAGCGTTCTAGAGTCGCGCTCTTCTGTTGGCTTACCTGGGCGTTGGAAGCAACCAGAACTCCATTGTATTGGTTTAATGTTCCGATAATACCCCAGTAGACCGACTACTCGGAACTGACTCATCTTCCAATTCGCCAGAAGAGAAAGTGACCTAGTCGTTCCCCTGGCTACCGAAGAATACACCCAGTTATCAATCTCGGTGAAAACTTTCAGTGAATCCTTTCTCCAACTCGGGATTGAGGAGGTTGTTCTGTCGCATCCATTCGTCATTGTAAATCGTGCTCAAGTACTTCTCACCACCATCTGCCGCGATCACGATTGCTTTCCCCCTTCCCTTCAGATCGCTAATGTACTCAACCGCCTTGAACAATACTCCCCCTGCCGACCCCCCGAGGAGTATGCCAAACCGACGTGCCATGACCCTACAGGACGCAAATGCCTCAATGTCCGTCACCTGGAGACCCTCATCAATCAACGAGCGATCAAAGATTCTGGGCAATTCAATGCCCGGTGGGTTTCCTGTCCCGGCTTGGAGATATGGCCCGCCCACGTCCGAGAAAAAAACCGAACCTTTCGGTTCAACGGCAATGACCCTGCACGTCTCGCCGGCCTTTCTAAGACCCTTCGAAGTTCCACAAATCGACCCAGATGTTCCTATGGCACCAAAGAGCAAGTCGAAATCAGGAACGTCTTCAATCAGCTCCTTCGCGAGGGTCTGTGGGTAAGCTGCTGTATTCGCGGCGTTGTTATGCTGATCTGTGTAAATTGAGTTAGGCGTCTTTCTCGAAAGGTCGCTTGCATAATTCTCCCTCCAAATCAGGGCTGCTCCGATGTCAATTGTCTTCGAGTCCTCGAAACTAATGATTTCCGCACCGTATGCACGAAGCATATTGATTTTCTCGACCTGGACATAGGGGTCCAGAACAGCGACGAATCTATACCCGCGCACCGCTGCTATGATGGCAAGGCCTATCGCCGTGTTTCCCGATGAGGATTCGATAATCGTTCCTCCCGGTTTCAGCCTCCCGTTCGCCTCGGCATCGAGCACCATGTTCAGGACTGCTCTGTCCTTTATGCTCTGACCAGGGTTGAACTTCTCCAGCTTCAGATACAGCTCCCAATCGTCATTCCTGAGTTTCAGCTGTACCAATGGTGTCCTCCCTATTAGCTCCAAGACATTGCCGACAATCAAGCCGAGTCCTCCAGGAACTCTTCTTGTGTGAATGACTCGTCATCATAGGTTTTCCACGCATCGCGTCTCCTGATCTCGTCCACCACCTCGAATCGAGGATCAAGTGTAGTGATGTAGTACTCTCTGCGGCCATCTAGAAGATTCTCGTCAAGTCGATATTCGATAACTGGGTCGGAAGAGTCGTTGATTACACCGTGGATTCCCATCCGGCATCAGGACGCCTTGAGTTGGGCAAACTGCGTGGTCTCCTTTATGTCTTCTTCCTCCTTCAGCGGGTCTGAAAATCTAAAACCGAGCGCTCCCGTAGCCGATAAGATTAATCTCGACCGACGACATGCTCGAGAACACGATGGTATTTCGGCTCAGCCACGCGAGGATCGAACAGGACTGCGTGCGATGGAGCACCGAGATCAACGGCCAACGGATCCGACACAAGCTTGGATTCAATCATCCACTCAGTCCCACCCGCGTCCGGAGTTTCGTCCCGGCTGCGGTGATGGCCGTGTGCGTAGGCGACATCGCGGCGCAACTCCCCGACGGTGTCGTGCTTCCTGATTGGTGTCAAGATTCGTATCGACAGACGTGGCACCGCATTGCCCAGATGTGCCGGGTGGAGTACTGCCGGCGGCTCGGCCTCGACCCTGCCCCCGAACTTGGTTGTGGCCCAGCTTTTACTAACGAGCCATTGGAGGCCCATGCCGCCAGTGCCACGGTTCCTTACCAGGTCACCAGCATGAGCTTGCTGGGCGGTGGCAAGGAAGGTCACTTGGCATGGCGACTCCACCAGCCGGACCTTCTGTTCACCTTTCATAGTTTCGGCCCAGCAATGTCACGCGAGATGCAAGCTGTTCGCCGTTATCCACATCGTCGCGTTGAGTGTGTCTACAGTCGAAGTCCGAACTTGCCACCTCGATGCGTTCCTGTCGCTCGATCGGGCGTAAATGACGACGGAGCGAGGCACTCTGCCAGCGAATATCCCGACATTTTCTCTGTGGGCCCTGTCGCCATGCTCGGTGCCGCTTTGTTGTCGGCCGCTTCCATGGGCGTCACACGGATATACATGGGTAACGAGATCGATTGCACGAATCTCAGGGACTATGAGTGCGCCGGAACGTCCTACCCTGGCTACTCGACCGGTATGGATGAATCGAATTGGGCCATGTCTCTCCTGCAGCGCAGTTGCGAGGGAGTGACCCTCGTGAACAGCGTGATCTCACTGCACGAGACTCTGATCGCAGACCTTGTCTGGAAGGTCTTTGGTGACACGGCGCCCCTGATCCGTTCCTGCAATGACCGGAGGCCTCAATACGAGTGGTGTTGCAAGTGTGAGAAGTGCCTGCGCCTCGCGTGCATGACCCTAGCCGCCGGTCACGACCCTTGCGAGGAGCTCGGCATGCCTCGCCGTATCTTTCATTCGCCGAGCATTCCGGCGATCTACGCCTACCCAGCAAGAAAGCCTGCGGTTCAGCCATCGGACAACGAGCGAGAAGCCGCATCGAAGACTCGCACCGCCTCTGATGTCGCGGATGATACGCTCTTCGGGGGACTAGGAATGATGTGGTCTGCACTGCTAGCTAGACTCCGTGCCAGTAATTCCTGGAAGCGATTCTTGACCCACGCTGAGTTCCGGTCCCTGTGGCGCCTTATTGAGACCAATCCTGAAGTCGCTGAAACCGAGTATTATCAGCACCATCCGTTGCTGCTGCGTTACGTGCCAAAGGACGTCGCGGACCGCCTGACAGCCATCACCGCAGATATACCGAGAGCGCCGTACTCCGTCTTCTATGACAACACTGGCTTCGACACGCAGTTTGCGCGGATCGAGAAGGTGTACGGTAGATTTGACGGGAGCTGGTGAGAGTGACTTCGCACTTCTGAGAGTCGAGGTGAGGTCGCCCCTCATCCACGGATGTCCCCGAGCGGGCATATGACCGAAGGGTAGCCGAGGATCGAGCTCTACGACGAATTGACGGAGGACGGGGACGCGCGTCGGTCCAGAGGATACGGGGATCCCCAGGCGCTTCGAGGGCGAAAGGGAACTCCTCTCGAACTATCCAATTAGCAGAGCGGGCGCCCGACCAAAGTCCATGTGCCGGACGGCCGTCCCACGAACTCGGGTCGAAGCTGCGGATTGGTAAGGACTACTCGTGAAACATCAGTGATCCGCGACTGAATCTGGCGGACGAACGGCGCGCAGCCGGGTCATGGTCCAAGGTGCTACGTCGACCCCCCTCACTTTGATCCTCCTCCTGAATTCCACGCCGTTGTGAGAGAGCCATGACTTCACCGCCTTGAGGTTCGAAACGATGTAGCTGCCAGCCTTGCCCTGCCTCTCCAGCTCGCTGACGAGGTCCATGAGGAAGTTGCAGAGCCACTCCTCGTCCTTCTTGCTCTGAATGACGAGCTCTGACGGGCTGGTTCCCCTCAGCGCGCATATGGAACCGAGTTTCTTCGTGTAGACGTCCGCCGTGACCTTCGACCCCCTGCAGAGGTTGTCGTACCACCGCTTGACTCACTCGTCTTCGAGTAGGCGCCGATGTTTGCCCCGTGTGGGCTGGCTCATGCCAGTTATGGAGCTGACGCCATTTAACGGAAGGGGACTTGATACCTGTTGGTGTCTGAACCCTCCGGGCCCAAACCCTTGGTGATTACTGCGTGTTAGAGTGGGTTTGTACCCATTTTTGGTTCAAATCCCCCCCGGGGCATTCATGAAAGATGTCAAAACATGGGTTTTGTCAGGTAGGATGCCTGGTAGGCCTAAGACGTATTCTGACCTTGAAGGACTCCAAGCCAAAGAGAGTGTGAGAACATGGCTCCGAGGCGTCTCTGAAGGCGACGCCAGGAACACGGCCCTCTACGCCGGGGCCGCATCCCAGAGGTCGGGGCCGCATCCCAGATGGAGTCCAGACCAGTTAGACCAATTGCCGAAAAACCCTGCCCAATCTGGCGGTGGGATGCGCGTATACAGGACACCGATGCCCATCGTCTGACACCCGAGGGAGCGGTAGACTGGCGCAGTCGTCTCGAAAAGGGCAACGGGGCACCCTCCCTCGAGCGGCCCCAGTTGGTGACAAACTATCCGACCAACAGGGATTGTATACCAATAGGACACGGGAGCGAGGAAGAAAACTAACGCGATGGCCACAGCAATTCCCACAACAGCCGCCTTCTTTACCCGTCTCATGTCAACAGGTTCTCCTTACAGGTGTATAGTTCCACTGCTGAGAACGAAAGACGACGCGCCTCGCAAGACTTCCCATCAGCGACTAGGCGGGAGTCTCTGACGCACAGACTAGAACCCCACTTAGACAGGATGAGCGGCTTCATTCGCCTCGCCTCTCCTTCGCCGCGGCGCGCCCTCAGGAGTTTCCCGGACGTTGGAATCACCTGTCACACCGCGCGCGCGCTTCACTTAGAAACCGCTGTTCCGTTGCTCATTACGCCATTTGTGTGGTCCAGAGACATGCCCTGCAGGTCATACGAGGCTGTCGGGGTGATCGGTACGTTCACTGAAATCATCCCCACGACTCCCTTGCTCCCCAGCGTATTGGCACATGTCGCAGGAGGCTGACTCCCATAAGAATAGAACAGCAGGTTCGTTTCTGGCGGATAGTAGATCGTCGTGCCTCCTTCGAGCTTGCTACTTGAGGTGCCTCCAGTAAGGTTGTTCCCGGTTTGCTGGACGTGAGCGTCGATGACAACAGTTTCAGTGCTCTCATTGTTGCCAGTAGCAAGCACGTAGCTTAGGCCTGCAGAAGCCGAGACGAAACGAGGATCGGCTTGGACCTGTGACGCCAGGTCAATCAAATAGGACGGTAGGCCGCATTTCCCGCCCACCTGGTCAGACTGCGCAGCGGCAGTGGTAACATGAGTTGCGGAGAGTAATCCGGCCAGAGAAAGGACCAGTACAACGGCCATAAATCCTATGACGACTGGCAAGTTCCTGAACCTTCGACTTCTTCGGCCGCCAGAAACGTATTTCATGGATTTCCCACACGGAATTGGAGGACCCAGACATTTAAACTTGAGCGCGCGCTAGCGGAGCTTCTTGAGGACAAAGGCGTAATCACTCAGGAAGAATGGGAACGAAAAATCGAGAAGAATCTGAAGAGCTAACCCGAGCTACTCAGCGTTGTTGTGCAGGAGATGGCTGCTCCTTGAACTTCGACGGTCGTATCCTTGCCATCGACGGTCACGCTTCCGGAATGCTGTGGGAGTGCTACCTGCGGCAGAATCGCATAACTGTAGGTTCCGTTGGGAACCGAGAACCAGATAGCTGAGTAGTTCTCGAAAGAGGGTGAGGCTTGGAAGCTGCTTTCCGACAGGGGGAGCGTTGCATTTGACGGTTGAACTATCGTCTGTTTATCCATGACCACGGCCCAAGGAGCAGCCCAGACCTTAGGCGAACATACCCCCTGTTGCGTGAACTCCACTTCATACAGATGCGACTGTCCATTGGTTTGGTTCCCCATTGGGAAGAAGACTGAACCGATTCCCAATCCTATCACGAGAGCAAAGGCAACCGATACAAGTACGCCTTTCTTTCCCATGAGCCAGACAAGAGTTCATCCCCCCTTTAGCCTTGATGCCTTGACCGTGCAAAAGAGTTAACAGAATCGCGCGTGCGCCGGCGCAAGTGTTAGAGTGTTAGAGCCTGTTTGTTACTGAATCCTAACCAGGTTATTCCCGTGATGCGGCGCAGGGATACTATGGGAATAGCATAATAATCTAGCCGGAATTCGAATCCGAGTCTACTGAAACCCATAGTATCCTACGAACGCTTTCGAACAGGGGCAATGTATAATTAGCACTCACCCCCACCGGGGCAGATTCCAGCTTTTTTGGTGAATCGTGGCTATATTCGGGCTATTTGCGAGGTGATTGCTGCTAGGTTCGAGTCCCGCTGGGCCCGTTATCCGTCGACATCGCACATCTTTCGTACCTGGCTCTCGACCGTCGATTGCGGGACTATTTTCTTGAGAAAGAGCATACTTCCCGCCGAGTACCGTCCTGCACCTCCCACCGGGTAGTGTAGCTTCGGTTTTTCCGTTCCGATTATCTTCATAATCAGCTTTGCAACCAGAATTGGATTCTGTCCCGCATCATCGTGTCTTTTCAGTGCGGCGTACACCCTCTCGCGCATACCGTCGTAGTCTTGGATCTTGCTCGTCGTGTAGTTGGCCGCGTTGGAGATGTTGGTCTTGAAGAAACCCGGCTCGACGATTGACACCCAGACCCCAAGAGACTTGACCTCCTGCCTCAGCACCTCGGAGAACCCTTCGAGAGCAAACTTTGAGATCGAGTAGTATCCCATGAACGGCTGGGAAATAACCCCCCCGAGCGACCCGATGTTGATTATCTTGCCGCTCCCTTGTTTTCGCATCGCGGGCAGCACCGCCTTGACCATCCGGACACATCCCCAGAAGTCCGTCTCTAGTTGCAATCTTGCTTCTTCCAGCTTCGTTTCCTCGATTCCACCGCGCAACACGAAACCGGCGTTGTTGACCAGGACGTCGATCTTCCCGCCCGACTTTTCCAAGAGGCTCTTCACGCACGCGTCGACCGAATCGTCAGAGTTTACATCCAGCGCGAGCATTTCGAATTTCGAGGGGATCGTTGTTTTCGACGGATTCCTGCTCGTCCCGAATACGCTGCATCCCCCTTCTTGGAGCAGAGTTGCTGTGGCGAGACCGAATCCCGAGGATGCGCCCGTTATCAAGACGACTCTGGGATTGGACCTCATTTGATTCTTGACCCTGCAGTCGGTGGTTGACCCATTGACGGAGCCTTTTGGTGGACTTTGTTATTTAACGATGCGTCCGATGGCATGGTGGGTCCTCCAGCAACGTCCCGGAGCGCAAGACGATCCCAAGACACGTGCGCGACTTGCCAGCCTCCCAGCCAGTAGACAACTCGGGAATTGGATCTTTGCGAGAATCCACTCTCAGAACCTGTCTGGGTGCGGGCCCCTCCGGGCCCGTTCCAAAACCGACCAGCTTCGTCTTCGAATAGACGACGTAAGGATTGCGAGGAAGGCCTAAATCCTCAAGGCCTCATTTGGTGACACGTCGAATGAAACGGATAGCGGTCAGACGGATGGTGGTCGTGGCAGTCTTGGCCATCGTATTGGCGGTCTTCTTTCTCACTCCTGTGGTTTACCAAACCATGCGAGAAAGCCCACAGGCTTCAGTCGTGGGATGAATCGCATTGGTGCTTAAATAGAAAATCAACCCATGAGGGATGTGGACCTACACGTAGGGCAGGACATGCCCGAAC